>Ga0126371_10004716_pt1 | contig 12039 bp, 10 predicted proteins | sample PanSoiMetaPlot_4_FD_110145 | JGI IMG/M metagenome (GOLD analysis project Ga0126371, IMG submission 110145) | Tropical forest soil microbial communities from Panama - MetaG Plot_4 | ecosystem: Environmental > Terrestrial > Soil > Tropical forest > Bulk soil | place: Panama | collected 2016-02-17
AGATCTTCACGCCGGTCGGCACCGCGATGATCATGCTGGCGATGCCGAAGATGGCGTTGACGTCGGGGCCTGCGCCCATGGTGAAGAAGTGATGCAGCCAGACCATGAAGGAGATGACGCAGATCGCCATGGTGGCGAGCACCATCGAGCGATAACCGAATAACGGCTTGCCCGAAAACGTCGAGACCACTTCGGAAAAGATGCCGAACGCGGGAAGCACAAGGATATAGACCTCCGGATGTCCCCAGGCCCAGATCAGGTTCATGAACATCATGACATTGCCGCCGGCCTCGTTGGTGAAGAAGTGAAAGCCGAAATAGCGGTCGAGGATCAGCATCGCGAGGGTCGCGGTCAGGATCGGGAAAGCCGCGACGATCAAGAGATTTGACGCGAGCGTGGTCCAGCAGAACATCGGCATGCGCATGTAGCTCATGCCCCGGGTGCGGATTTTCAGTACTGTCGTGACGAGATTGATGCCGGCGACCAGCGTGCCGACGCCGGAGATCTGCAACGACCACAAATAATAATCGACACCAACCCCGGGCGAATAGGTGAGCTCCGACAGCGGCGGGTAAGGCAGCCATCCGGTGCGCGCGAATTCGCCGACCACGAGCGAGACGTTGACGAGCAGCGCGCCGGTCGCGGTCAGCCAGAAACCGACGGAATTGAGCGTCGGAAACGCCACGTCGCGCACGCCGAGTTGCAGCGGCACCACGAGGTTCATCAGTCCGATGACGAACGGCATCCCGACGAAAAAGATCATGATGGTGCCGTGCGCGGAGAATATCTGGTTGTAGTGCTCCGGCGGCAGAAAGCCCTCGGAGCGGAAAGCCACCGCCTGTTGCGCGCGCATCAAAATGGCGTCCGAGAACCCACGGAGCAACATCACCATGGCAAGCAGCGTGTACATCACGCCGATCCGCTTATGATCGACGCTGGTGATCCATTCGCGCCAGAGATAGGGCAGATGGCCGGCCAGCACGACCCAGACCAGGACCGCCAAGATCACGACCAGCACCACGGCGCCGGCCACCAGCGGAATCGGCTGATCGAAGGGAATGGCGGACCAGCTCAGCTTACCGAACATTGCTCACCCCGACATTCGCGGCTTCCTGAGGACCCGGACCCGGCGGAAGTTTCTGGGTGACGATCGCCTGGAACAATTCGGGATCGTCGAGCCGATAGCTCGGCTGATCCTTGGGTATGGATTGCTTGAGCAGCTCCTTGTAGCTGTCGCTGTTCAGCACACGGTCGCTACGCGCCGTGCTGGACGCCCAGCTTGCGAATTCCGGCTCGGAGACGACATGGACATCGAACAGCATGGCGGGAAAGCCGTCGCCGCTGAAATGCGATGACAGGCCCTGCAAACTGCCGACCTCGTCGGCGCGCAGCTCCAGCCGCGTCATCATGCCGTTCATCGTGTAGATCATGCTGCCGAGCTGCGGGATGAAGAAGGCATTCATCACGCTGGCCGACGTCAGCCGAAAATGCAGGGGCGCCCCGACCGGCACCGTCAGCGTGTTGACGGTCGCGATCCGCTGGTCCGGATAAATGAACAGCCACTTCCAGTCGAGCGACACCGCCTGGATGGTGACGCCCTGCCCCGTTCCGGCAACCGGCCGGGCCGGATCAAGCTGGTGCGATCCGATCCACGCCACGCCGCCAAGCAGGATGATGGTGAGCGTCGGGATCGACCACACCACGAGTTCGAGACCGCCGGAATATTCCCAGTCCGGCCAGTAGAACGCGCGGCTATTGGATCTGCGAAACCAGAACGCGAAGGCAAAAATCGCCGCGATTGTCGGCAGCACGATCGCCAGCATGATTGCGATCGAGTCGATCAGGATCGTCTTCTGGGCGGCCGCGATCGGGCCCTGCGGATCGAGAATGTTCATCGGCGAGCGACTTCCAATTCCCTCATCAAGCGAAAAGTCTAGCGCGATCGCTCGGCGGATCATAGCGGCCGCAGCGGCAAACCTGACCGCCGACCCGCACAGACCCAAGAACCAGACTCAAGAACCAGATCCAAGAACCAGACCCAAGAACAAGACCCAAGAACAAGACCCAAGAACAAGACCCAAGAACAAGACCCAAGAACAAGACCCAAGATTCGCCTGGACTGAATGGTAAGCTTGGTCCTGTCATGAAGGGAGGGACGCCGGGCGGCCTCTCGCCTTGGGGGCGGCCTCTATTTTATGGCGACGGAGCGCGAGGAACGAAGGCGCCCTTCGCGAGTTCCCCGAGCGTGTTCCCCATCATGAGGCCAAGGGATAGCCATGTCAGCCTGGTTCAGAGACGACGCGCCGCCGCTCCTGCTTGAGGAGGCGGTCAGGATTGCCGTCGACTTTCTTGACCGCACCGGTGAGATCGATGACCTCGGCGAGGCCTGTAAATTCCTCGTCAACAAAGTCGGGTTCATGATCGCGCAAGGACAGCGCAACAGACTGCTGTTGGCCAACCGCGCCATCGCCGGATATCAACGCTATCGGAAAGCGCGGACAGTCGAATTGTCGATAGCCTCTAGAGCATAGTCGATCGAAAAGGGGATGCGAGAAGAAGACCCCAAAACACATCGATCAGGGTCACACTTCCTGACGCTGTCGACGCCCCGTTCACGAGCGGCGTCGAGGGCCGGTTCAACGCAAGGAACGATCGATATGCCCGCTGCATCGCAATAGCTTTGTTTCATAGTCTAACCTTATCGCATGTTAGTTTTCAGCCGCTCGCCGGTTGCTAGTCTCACTTCCCGGCAGATCCGCAGGGAGGAGGACTGAACATGGCGAATCTGGACAAGCGAACGAGAACCAACCTGGACGCCGCATTGGAGGAGGCTTGCCGGGAGCTGCCCCACGGCGGCGATCATGCCCTAAGGAAGAAGATCGCACAGAAGCTCTTGCTGAGCGCGCGAGAAGGCAACACCACGCTCAACGGCCTTTCCGTCGTTGCGCGAACGGCGCTGGTCGAAGTCATGAACGAGCCGAAATCAGCTTAGGCAGGCCCATTCCCACAGCCAAAATAGAGCCGTCCGCTTTCACTTAGGTTAGCGCGCGGCAGCGCGCTGCGCGCTAATAATCCGGTGTCGATGATTGCAAGACGACGAGGAAATCATGGTGAAACGGCGTCGCCGCTTCAAGCAAACCACCACGCTGGCAGAGCGGCTGACACAGGAAGCGAGCCGCTTGCGCGAGCAAGCGAGAAAGCTCCCAGCCGGAACGGAGCAGACCACGCTTTGGCGCAAGGTTCGTCAGGCCGAGACAGCGTTGCGCATTGACGTATGGCTGGCCTCCCCGGGAAACCTTCCTCCAGGCGACATGATGTTGATGGGCAAAAGCCACAAGACGCGACCGTCGAAACCCTCTCATAACTCGACCTCATGATCGACAAGCCGAAAACTGACGTCTTGCGATTCAGATCGCCCAGCAATCACCGCTCTTTTACGAAGACGGCCGACACCGCGAAATCATCTCGCGGGACTGACATGAACCCGGCGGATAACCGCGGGTTATAGATATCGCGTTCTTGATCCCGGCACGGCTTTTGGGGACCCGATATCGATGGCCAAGAAGCGGCCGCGGCAAAGCACAGAGCACGACAAGGGCAGGGCTGCGCGCCTCTGGCCCCTGCTGGCCGTGAACTTCTTCATGGCGGACATGCAGTCCGGCATCGGGCCGTTCCTCGGCGTGTTCCTGCTGGAGCGCGGCTGGGCCAGCGGCATGATCGGCACCGCCATGGCCATCGGCAACGTTGCCGGTATGCTGATCGCCACGCCCGTCGGCGGTTTCATCGACACGTCGCGACACAAACGCGCTTGGGTAATCGTGCCGGGTATTGCGGTAGTCGCCGCCTCTTCCATCATTCTGGCTTCGCAAAACTTCTGGGCCGTCGCGGCGTCGCAGGTCGCAACCTCGATGGCCGGCGCCGCGATCGTCCCCGCGGTGACCGGCATCACGCTCGGCATCGTCGGACAACGGGGTTTTAATCGGCAGAACGGCCGCAACCAGGCTTTCAACCATGCGGGCAACATGGTCGGTGCGGCCGCCTCCGGCGTGTTGGGCTGGCAGTTCGGCTATTTCGCCGTGTTCGCACTCGCGGCGTTGTTCGGCGCGATCACGGTGGCCTGCGTCCTCATGATTCCGCCGAGTTCGATCGACGATCGCGCCGCCCGCGGCAGCAAGGAAGACGACCCGGAAAGCGAGCCGAGCGGATTGACCGTGCTGCTGAAGCACAAGGCGCTCCTGGTATTGGCGCTGGCGCTCGCCATGTTTCATCTCGGCAATGGGGCAATTGTCCCCCTCTACGGCATGTCCGCCGTGGCCGGCGACAAGGCGAACGGCCCGAGCTTTGTCGCGACCATCATCGTCATCGCCCAAGGCGTGATGGTCATTGCGTCCGTAGCTGCCATGCACGTCGCGGAAAAACGCAACTACTGGCTTATCCTGCTCGGGTCGTTTCTGGTTCTACCGCTGCGTGGTCTCTTCGCCTATTTTCTCTCGGGCTGGTGGGGCGTCGTTCCCGTCGAGATCCTTGACGGCATTGGCATCGGCCTGCAGAGCGTTGCGGTGCCGGGCATGGTCGCGCGTTCGCTTTACGGAACCGGCCGCATCAATCTTGCGCAGGGTGCGGTGATCACGATCCAAGGTGCGGGCGCAGCATTCAGCCCAGCCCTCGGCGGCTGGATCGCGCAATGGATTGGTTTCTCACCGACCTTCCTCGTGCTCGGCGGACTTGGTCTGGTTGCTGCGGCCGTATGGGTCGGGCTCGGCGCTGCGGTCAAAGAATATTAGGCCGCGAGTTCCTCCGAGCCTACTGCCGAGGTCACCTTGGAGGTCCGGATGACGAAAGCCACTCGTCGAGTTCAGCAGTCGCCCTTGCGATCTGCGCCCATTTGAGGAGCTTACGGCGATCCGCTCCCGGCGGCATGACGGCAGCGCGTTTGCTCGACTCATTGGCGGATCGTAGAAGTCGTTCCTTGAGAGTTAAAGCCTGTTTGAACCGTCGCCGGTGCACAATCAACCGGTGAACCATCTCGCACTCCACCCACGCATCAATGATGCCTGAATGTTCTCCCGATAGCCGGATTTGTTCATTCACTTGAGTTAATCGAGCGTGTCGCATTTTTAGGCGGGCCGCGCGATCGGCTCGTCGAATGGGCGTGCCCGCAAGCGGTACTCGAATCCGGAGGATGGTTTTCGGGTTAGAAACCGTGTCGGCGACCAGCTGCACACCGGGAACAGGTTAGGCGTCAGCGCGTACCGATGCGTTGATGTCGCGGCCAGAAACCGGCAAAATCAACCGCGTCCGCCATCTCTGTTACGGCCGGTTGTCACCCGGCATGCGAGGGCTAACCCGAGATCAATCGTTTGGTTGCTATTTTTGGCGCCGCGCCCCGACAGAGAGTTCAACCCGTCGGCCTGTGATCATCTTGTAGGGAACACCAGGCGGTCCTAAAGCAACCAGTCGAACGCGGCGGGCTTCGCCAGCATATTCACTTCCGATCGAAATGCAGATAGTTCGGATTGAACATCGCCGTGTTGCTGAGCGTCTGAAAATCGTGGATCGTCAAATTCCGATCCCTCAGCGTGATAAGTCCCGAAGCCCGCAGTTCCTGCAGCGTGCGATTGACGTGGACAACCGAGAGACCTGTGGCATCAGCCATGTCCATCTGAGTTATAGGGAACGCAAAAGAGCTTCGCTCAACCAGACCGACCACTTTCAAACGCTCGAAAAGTTCGCAGATGACGTGAGCAACACGCTCGAGCGCGTCGCGGCGCCCGAGATTCAGGGCCCACTCTCTCTGGATCGAACTCATTGCGAGTGTTTCACAATAGAATGCCTCGGCAACGGAAATGTCGGAAGAGATCAACCGTTCGAAGGCCGCACGCTCCAGCTCGCAATAGACGACCGGGGTCAGCGTTGCGATCGAATGATCCATGGTGGAGAACAGATACATGAAAGCGTCGCAAGTATCGCCGGGGAGAATGAAGTTGACGATTTGCCGTCTACCGTCCTCCAGCATCTTATAGCGGCAGGCCCAGCCTGACAGGAACAGGCGAGTCGTGTCGGATCTGTCGCCCTCGGAGGCGAGTTCCTCGCCGGCTGCGGTTCTCAGAATTTTCTCGCGCATTATCGCGTTGATCGCAGCAATGCCGGCCTCGGAAAGTCGCCGCAAAGCATTGAGCCTCCGAACGATCGGCTGCTGACCGCTTTCGCGCCCCGAGAGCATCATGCACCAACGCTGGGTGTGTGAAAGACTCGGCGGTTGAGCGGAATTGCTATTGTGCATTGAAGACCAGACGCATCGTAGGTCAATGTCGTCTTGCTCTTGAGTTCGAACGCCAGCGTCCGCTCCAGCAATTCACTTCCAAACCCTTTACGCGGTGGAGGCTCGACGCGCGGCCCTCCTCTCTCTCGCCAGTCGAAAATCAGTTGCGAGGAACCGGCATTGCCATCGATCTGCCAGGACACGTCGACTCGGCCGCCGGGCTGGCTCAACGCTCCATATTTGATGGCGTTGGTGGCGAGCTCGTGGATTGCGAGCGCGAAGGTTTCGGCCGCTTTCGGCTGGACGCGCACCGGCGGACCGGAGACGTGAAGCTGATCGCCTTCGCGCGCATTGTACCCGAGCAACTCCTCGACCAGGAGATATTCGAGATCCACGCCGCCCTCGGGATCGCGCGTCACCAAGGCCTGCGTCCGCGCAAACGCGTTCAGGCGGCCATCGAGATGGGAGGCATAGTCATCGACACTGGTGCTGGTTTCGGCCGACCGCCGCACGATCGAGCGGACCACGCCGAGCGTGTTGCGCACCCGGTGTTGCAGTTCGGACAAGAGAAGGCGCTGGCGCTCTTCGGCTCTGATAATCGCCGTCACGTCGATAAAGGTGATCACGACGCCCGCGATGAAATTATCGATGCTGCGATAAGGCAAGATACGGACAATGTAGCGCGTGCCGCTGTCAACCGCCGTCAATTCGCGTTCGGCGCTCGCCAGCGTGCGAAGAACCTTGCGGACATCCTCATAGAGGTCCTCGATCGGAATCCGGGCCTTGATGTGCGCGATGGGACGCCCGACATCGGTTTCGACCAAGTGCAAGACTTGCGTAATCGCGGGCGTGAAGTTCATCACGCGCAAATCATTGTCGAGGAACACTGTCGCGATCTGCGTGCTTTCAAGGAAGTTCTTGAGATCGCTGGTCGCGCGGGTCAGTTCCTGCACCCGATGCGCCAATTCGCCATTGACGGTCGTCAGTTCCTCGTTGACGGATTGCAATTCTTCGCGCGACGTCTCCAGCTCTTCATTGGCCGACTGCAACTCCTCGTTAAGAGACTGATATTCCTCGTTGGAGGACTTCAGCTCTTCGTTCGTGCTTTCAAGCTCTTCGATCGTCGCTTGCAGACGTTCGCGCGTGGCGCGCAATTCGCTCTCAAGCCGCTCGACATGCTCGGTCCGAACCAGCGCATTCGGATTGCTGTCCTTTGCCTCGACGACCCGGACCGGCCCATCCTTGAACAGCACGACAAAATTGCGGTGGCCCGCGGGACCGTCAAGGACCGGTTCGACGGTGATATCGACGAGGACGCGGTGGCCATTCAGGCCGAGTTGAACCTGCTCGGCCTGAGCCGGTTCGTTGGTCTCCAGCGCCCGGCTCAACGCGGTGCGTAGCTCCAGACGCAGATCGCGATGGACCAAACCCAACAGATCGAGCGTCGCCGTGCCGGCGGTGGGTTCGATGTAGCGCCCGGTGCGGCCGGAGAAGTGCAGTATCTGGAAATTATCGTCGGTGATCACATAGGCGGGCGCATAGCGCTCGGCGATACGCTGAGCACGGCGCTCAAGGCCGACATCGGGCCCGAGCGCGCGCACCGGCGGCAGTTCGACCGTGGCGCGTCCCGCCGCCGTCGTGATCGGAAACTCCGGCGGCAGCCGCGTCCCGGTTTCCAGCTTCTTGAAAATCCGCGCCCGGCGATCGACTGGCGTGAACAGTTTCGGGTGCCGCGTCACATTTTCCGAATTGCCCAGGAAAAGGAAGCGGCCGGTCAGCAGCGCGAAATGAAACAGCGGGATCACGCGGTTCTGCAATTCCGCATTCAGATAGATCAGGAGGTTACGGCAGGATACCAGATCGAGCTTGGAGAACGGCGCATCCTTGATGACGTTGTGCTGAGAGAAAATGCACATCTCGCGCAGCTCTTTCACCACGCAATAGGTGTCGCCTTCGCGCACGAACCAGCGGGCCAGCCGCTCCGGCGACATGTCGTCTTCGATGCTGGTCCGATAGCGTCCGACGCGCGCCGCCGCCAGGGCCCGTCCATCAATGTCGGTGGCAAAGATCTGCACTTGAGGAGGAGCGTCCAGCTTGGCCATGTATTCCCGGAGCAGGATGCCGATCGAATAGGCCTCTTCGCCGGTGGCGCATCCCAACACCCAGACGCGAACCTGCTGGCCCGCCCCCTTTTCCTCGAAAATTTTGGGTATCACCTGGGTCTCGAGCACTTCGAACTCGCGTTTGTCGCGGAAGAACTCGGTCACACCGATCAGGAGATCGTTGAAGAGATGCTGCGGCTCGTCCTTGTCGTTGCGAAGGTAATCGACATAGGAGGTGATCTCGTCGATCTGCACGACCTGCATGCGCCGTTGCACGCGGCGTAGAAAAGTATTCTGCTTGTAGCCGTGGAAGTCGTTGCCGGTCTTGTTGCGCAGGATGTCGGCAATGCGGGACAACGACGTCGAGGCCGCGGCCAGCACTTCGTCGAATCCCTGCTTTTCATCCAGACGCCGGAGATGGCGGGCGTAGACCTGGATATGTTCGGGAATCTGCTCCGGCGGCAGCACAAAGTCGGCTATCGCCGCCGGCTTGCTGCTATCAGTGAGCTGGTCGAGACTTTCCTCGGCAAGCTTCTCGGCGATCGCCAGCCCGCCGTGATCCTTCAGAGTGGCGACGCCCAGGGTGCCATCACCGCCGGTTCCGGCGAGCACCACGCCGATCGATTCCTCGGCGCGCTCCTCCGCCAGCGAGATCAGGAAGCTGTCGATCGTCGCTCGCTCGCCCGGGGCCTGTTGCGCGGCACGGACTGCAAATCTGCCATCTTGGATCGCCGTGATCGCGTTGGCCGGGCACAGATAGATCGTACCGCCCTCGATCCCTACGCCGTCGCGCGCCTCGTCAAGCTTGGTGCCATCCAGCCGTTCAAGGATTTTGCGCAGCCAGTTTTCGTCGAAGGCTTCCCGATGCTGTAATGCGAGCACGATGGCCTGATCGGGATCGAGCGAAAACTTCGAGAAAAATCGCTCGATGCTGTTCATGGTGCTGGCGGATGCGCCAACACCGACAACAAGAGGAGACTTCCCCTGACGACTTTTGTCTTCCTGTTGGGACTGGCCGCGCTCGTCCATGTCTCCGGCCCTCTGCTCGTATTCCGCCGATCCATCCGAATATTCGGAAATACCAGATCGTGCAAATATTCAACAGAATTATCAACGCAATAGCCGATTGAATAGGGGATGCAGACGCGACATGGATTGTCATGCGGGAGGAAGGAACCCGCCATTTCATGTCCGGCGAACGCAGGCTCTGTGCCGGGCGGACGTTGCGGCTCCGGGGCGGATCATGCTCTAGCCCTTCCGGAGCTACCGGTTAGAGCTCTTTCTCGAGATACGCCACCCGCTCCACGATCAGGGTCCGGTGCCGTTCCCATTCCACCAGGGTTTGCATCAAGAGGCCGACCAGGCGCTCCGCCTGCTTCGTGTCGTGGCCACCGGCCCTCAATTCCCGCAACAGGTCCTGCTGATTGCGCAACCGCTTCCAGCCATCCTCAATGTCGGTCTCAGCTTTCACGAGCAGAACCTTCTCGGCCCTGAGTTGTTCGGCCCGGTAGGCGACGCTGGTCATGCTCCCACCTGACTTTCCGGCTTAAGGGGCTCGGGATCCAGCGACTGTAGCATGACGCGGCGGATCATGTTGGCATATTCGCGATATTCGGCGGCGCGGACGTCGTACATCTGGGCGACCGCGACCCGTCCGCTGTGCCGGCCATTCTCGGCCATCCGATGCACCAGTTCCGCCCGCTCCTCAATAATCCGCAACGCCACGCGCAGGGCTTCGTCGACACGGCCCTCCTGCTGATCCGCGAGCGCATCTGCGGTATAGGCATGTCCTGTCTGGCAGCGAAAGCGCAGCGGATGCCCTATTCTCACCTGGGAAAGAACGCCTCCGCAGCTCGGACAGGTGAGCGCCGCGGGATCGGCGATCCTCGCCATTCTATCGCTACCGATACGCTCGCCGGCGGCGATCTCCACTTCAAGCCGGATTTCCGGCGGCGCAGGGAGTTTCATTCCGGCATGCTCACGAGCAAGATCGCATAGAACATCTCCGATCTTCGCGCCTGGCACGCACAAGTCGACGGTCGTGGCCTCCAGTGCCCGCCGTGGCATTTCATCGGCGATAGCGTCCGAGGGGTCCTGGACGAGAGCCATGCCACCGCACCGCTTGATCGCATTGAGACCGGCGGCTCCATCGGACAGCAATCCTGACAGGATAACCCCGATCACGCGCGGGCCGTATTGCAATGCGGCGGAGCGGAACAGTGGATCGATCGCCGGGCGAACCAGGTTCTCGCGTGGGCCTCGGCCGAGCATCACATGGCTTTCATAGACAAGCAGATGATGATCCGGCGCCGCAAGATAGATACGGCCGTTTTCGATGACCATGCCGTTTTCGGCCTGAACCACGGGAAGCCGGCTGAAGGCGCTCATAACCGTCGACAGAATGCCGGTTCCCTGAGCCGGGATGTGCCGGACTACAAATACAGCTGCAGGGAGGTCCTTCGGTAGGCGCCCCAGGATGTCCTTCAGTGGCGCCGTGGCCCCCGACGAACCGCCGATCACGATGATATCGCGATTGCTCATGAAACTCGCACCCGCCTGGCCCGTTTATCTTTTCTTTGCATCAAGGCCGGCCTCGGACATATGTTCCTAAAAGAAACGGCCGGTCGCCATCGGGACAAAGCAGATGACCGCGCACCCTACCCCTGGCCCTACCCCTCCTTGCCCCCTCGCGGGGCGCCGCGTTCTTGTGGTCGAGGACGAATACTTTCTCGCCGATGATATCGCACGCGCGCTGAACAGACTCGGCGCTCGGATCATCGGCCCTTTCGGCGACCTCGGAGACGCAACTGAAATCGTGGACCGCGACTTCGCGATCGATGCCGCGGTTGTGGACGTCAACCTGCAAAGTGAAATGGTTTTTCCGCTGGCGAGGCTCCTGCGCGCCCGCAACATCCCGTTCGTCTTCACGACCGGTTACGACAGGAACTCGATTGATTCGGAGTTCCAGGGCGAGCGGGTATTGGGCAAGCCGCTCGATATTGCCGCGATGGCTCGCGAGTTGACGCATATGATCAAATGAGCCGGCCGACGTCACGCTAGCCTGGACCTTGGCCGGGCGCCGGGCCGGTGGCATTCGGTCAAGATAACTCTTACACCACGTCGAACTTGACGCCCTGGGCGAGCGGAAGCGTCCGGCCGTAGTTGATCGTGTTGGTCGCGCGACGCATATAGGCCTTCCAAGCATCGGATCCGGATTCTCGCCCGCCGCCAGTCTCTTTCTCGCCGCCAAATGCACCGCCAATTTCCGCACCGGAAGGGCCGATATTGACGTTGGCAATTCCGCAATCGGAGCCTCGCGCCGACAGGAACGTTTCCGCCTCGCGCAGGTCATTGGTGAAGATCGAAGAGGAAAGCCCCTGCGGAACGGCATTGTGCAGTTCGAGCGCGGAGCAGAGATCGCTGTATTTCATCACATAGAGGATAGGCGCGAAGGTTTCGCGCTCGACCAGCTCGGTCTGCTTGGCGATTTCAATGAGGGCGGGTCGAACATAGTAGGCGCCGTCGGCTCCCGCGACGGCAACACGGCCGCCGCCGTGAACCACACCGCGCGCGGCCCGCGCGGCTTCAACCGCGTCCTGCATGGCGCGATAGGCCGCGCCGTCAATCAGCGGACCAACCAGGGTCCCGGCTTCGAGAGGATTGCCGACCGTGACC
>Ga0126371_10004717_pt1 | contig 12038 bp, 10 predicted proteins | sample PanSoiMetaPlot_4_FD_110145 | JGI IMG/M metagenome (GOLD analysis project Ga0126371, IMG submission 110145) | Tropical forest soil microbial communities from Panama - MetaG Plot_4 | ecosystem: Environmental > Terrestrial > Soil > Tropical forest > Bulk soil | place: Panama | collected 2016-02-17
CGAAAGAAGAGAAAATCAAGGATGCTCGAATACGCCGCTGCGCCTTTGTGCGTCGATCCTTCGCTGACGTAGATGGAAACCTTGATTGCCTTTCCGGTATTCAACATGGCTTCTCCAACTCCGCAATCATCATCGTGCTCACAAGCACAACCGCGCAAGCAGCACGCCGCACCACACGGCCACCAGGCCCAGAAAGCAGCTCAGGACAACATATGTGGCGCCGATTAGAAATGCGCCTGTCTGCAGGTTGGCAAAGGCCTCCCATTCAAATGTTGAAAAGGTGCTGTAAGCGCCGACAAAGCCGATGGGGATAAGGAATCTCCATGCGGTGCTGAACTCTGGACGGCGGCCCAGCAGTGTCATGGCGAACCCTATAACAAGACATGCAGATATGTTAACGACGAAGGTGCCATAAGGAAATTTCGTCCCCATGCGGTTCGTAACTGCCGAGCCGACCCAGTAGCGGGCAAGAGAGCCAAGTGCGCCGCCCACGGCAATGTAGAGATAGTTCTGCAAACAGTACCTCCTTTGAGGCCTAAACCAGTCCAGTCTGTATGCAGGAAACGCGCCGGGAAAATGCGACTCCACGACAGGGTTCCCTGTCAGGAGTCATCATCTGTCCGGCCTATGAGGAGGGACAGCGGTTAAGGGTGAACTCCTTCACCGCAACTAACTGAATTTATTGTAGCGCCACAGTGCCTGTTATAAACAAGTCCAGTGACATGAATGCCTCTGCGCACCTTGGCGGACCTTAGCGTCCTTTGCGGTACAGCTATTTCCAGCCAGAGCAATATACCCGTTAAGCCACGCGCTCAATCACAAGCGACTGAATCGTGACCGGAGTCTTTGGCTTGTCCTGTGCGCCGCGGGCGACGTTGGAAATCTTGTCAACCACGTCCTGGCCCTCGACTACTTCGCCGAAGATGGTGTGCTTGCCGGTGAGCCATGTTGTGGGGGCGACGGTGATGAAGAACTGCGAGCCATTCGTGTTTGGGCCTGCATTGGCCATGGCCAGCTTGCCTTTTTTGTCGAAGGAGTGCGGAGAGCCCTTCGTCTCGTCTTCAAACTTGTAGCCGGGTCCGCCGAAGCCGGTTCCCGCCGGATCGCCGCCTTGGATCATGAAGTCGGGAATGACGCGATGGAAGATCGTGCCGTCAAACAGCTTGTCGCTGCTCTTTTTGCCGCCGACGGGATGCGTCCACTCGCGCTTGCCCTCGGCGAGCTCGACAAAATTGGCGACTGTTTTGGGCGCTTCTTTTTCAAAAAGACGGCAGACGATGGTTCCTTCGCTGGTGTTGAAAATCGCGTATGTTCCGGTTGTGCGGGGCATGTGTACTCCTTGTTCTTTTACGAAGATTAGTCCGAAATTCAAACCTGGTTTTAGGTAGAAGCACCGGGTTTCAGAGGATGCTGAAAAGTTGCTGTTTCGTAAGGGCACGGCTTAGCCGTGCCGTAAGTAATACAAAATCAGCGCGGCTTTAGCCGCTGAGGTAATAGTGTTTCTATTCAATTTCAGCAGCCTCTTTAGCCCGGCTTAATTAATTAATTAGATGTTGCTGCCGACATGACGGGCGCAGCAGGCAGCGGCTGTCCATTCGGCACTATAGTGACCTTCTTCAAAATCACGGGATCGACCGGCTTGTCGTTGCTGTCGCGCTCGACACGCGCAATCGACTTGACCACAAGGACGCTCGAATCGTCGCACTGTCCGAAGATCGTGTGCTTGCCGTTCAGATACTCGGTTGGAACCTCAGTGATAAAGAACTGCGAGCCGTTGGTATTGGGTCCGCTGTTGGCCATTGCGAGGCGGCCCGGAACGTCAAAGTTCAGGTTGGGATCGAACTCGTCCTCGAACATATATCCGGGATCGCCCATGCCGGTTGCCGTTGGGTCGCCGCCCTGGATCATGAAGTCGGGAATGACGCGATGGAACTGCGTGCCGTCATAGAGCGGCTTGCCGTGCATCTTCTTGTGCGTGACTGGATCGGTCCAGTCCTTCGTTCCCTGCGCGAGTCCGATAAAGTTTTCGACCGTCTTCGGCGCTTCCTTTGAGAAGAGCTTGCAGGTAATGCGGCCCATGCTCGTGTCCAGCACTGCTGTTGGCCCCGTAGGCTGCGGACTTACATGCGCCTGCGTGTCGGGCGAATCCGGCAGTTCCTGGTTGGTGGCAGGAGTTGTCGCTGGCGGCGTAGTCGGCGGAGTGGATTGCTGTGCGAAAAGTAGCGATGACGAAAGAAAAGCAAGCGAAGCTAGGCGAGCGAATGCGTTCATGCAGTATCCCAATGGTTAGGGTACAGGAAAATGCCTCGTCTCTGCACTGCCAACAAGGTGGTTGTTTAGACAAGGCAATGTTTTATTAAACAGCAGAGCAGGGCGCAGGGTCTGCACGAAACAGATCCTTCGCTGCGCTCAGGATGACAATTGGCGACTTGTCGATGCCGTCGTCAGTTTTTGTGAAACGGCTGCTGCTCCTCAATCTTGGGCCGCGTAGCCGATTCTGCCTGCAACTCTTTCGCCGTGGTCTCGACCTCGCGAAAGACACGTAACAGATTTCCGCCGAGAATCTTGTCGCAGTCCGCAGCCGAGTACCCACGAGCCATCAGGGCCTGCGTAATCTTCGGCAGGTCGGCAGCCGAGTCGATTCCTTCCGGTAGCTGGCCTGAGACGCCGTCGAAATCCGATCCCAGACCGACATGATCGATGCCGGCGACTTTGGCGATGTGGTCGATATTGTCAATCAGTGCGCTCAACGGCGGACGAGGAATCTTATTGGCATAGGACTCCTGCAGCTTTTCGAGGTCGCCGTAGGTGACCTGCTTGCCTTCTTTCGCAAATTGCGCTTTCAGGTCGTCGGTGGCCTTCTTCACCTCAGGTTCCTGCTTCAGCATGGCGTCGCGATATGCCTGGCTGATGAACGCCGAATAGTAGTTCACCATGACGACACCGCCCTTGCTGTTCGGGCCACCGCTGCGTGCGACGGCGCGCAGCATGTCGTCTGTCATGTTGCGCGGAGCGTTGCAGATGGCCCGCGCCGACGAATGCGAGGCGATCACCGGAGCGCGCGAGGTAATCACCGCGCGGTAGAACGTCTTGTCCGAAACGTGCGAGATGTCCACCATCATGCCCAGGCGGTTCATCTCGTAGACTACATCCTTGCCGAAATCGGTCAGGCCATCCTGCGTGTGGTGGACTTTGGGATCGTCGGCGTCGCCCGAAGAATCAGCCCAATCGTTCGAGTTCGACCAGGTCAGAGTCATGTAGCGCACGCCGAGCCGGTAATAGTCGCGCAGCAGGCCGAGCGAGTCCTCAATAGAATGGCCGCCCTCAATCCCCATCAGCGCGGCCAGTTTGTGCTCGCGGCGAGCTTTCTCAATGTCAGCAGGCGAGAAGGCCATCATCATCTGGTCAGGATGCTTTGCCGCCTGCTGATAGACGGCGTCAATCAGATCCAGAGTGCGGTGCGCATACTGGCCCTTGTAGAGATCGGGCTCGACCCAGATGGAGAAAAACTCCGCGCCCAGGTTACCCTTCTTCGCCGATTCAAAGTTCAACTGGCCGCCTTTCAGCGGATCGGTGAGGTCGTAGTTCTCGTCAACCAGCCGCTGTGTGGTGTCGGCGTGGGTGTCAATCACAATGGCGTTGCGGTGGACGGCGAGCGGGTCGGTGGAGTTTTTTTTCACTGGCTTCTTTGCGGTGGTTTGAGCGGCCAAGGACAGCGTGATGGCAAGCAGGAGTGTCGCGGCGTGTTGGATCTTCATGATTTTCAGCAATGGCCGGATTGTAGCAGCACCACCGCGCAAAGCAGAAAAGCAAGCCCCCTTCGGCAAGCTCAGGGCAGGCTCTTCGGCTACGCGCTTCGCTCAGGATCACAAATCTAATGATGGTGGCTAAAACCACGCAGTAGCTTTGCGCTGAAACGGGCACTCTTCCTGCAACACGATTAAATGAAATTCAGTTGGCGAACAGAGCATCCTCTGATATCGTCACACCCCAACCGGGTTTCGGAGTCAACACCGTGACCGCAAACATTGAAAACCAGCAGGTCGAGGCCAACGGCATCACCTTCCATGTGGCCGTCTCGGGCCCCGCTGATGCTCCGCCCATCCTCTGCATCCACGGCTTTCCCGAAGGCTGGATGAGCTGGCGGCACGTTATGGAGTTGATGCCCGAATGCCGCATCTATGCGCCCGATCTGCGCGGCTATCCAGGCTCCACTTATGCCAAAAACGGCTACGATGTTTTCACGCTCACTGATGATATTCGAGCCCTCATAGAAGCGCTCGGCATTCAGGGTTGTCTGCTCGTGACCCACGATTGGGGCGGCGCGCTCGGCTGGCTGTTCTCGCACCGGTATGGCTCCCTGGTCAGAAAACTGGTGGTGGTCAACTGCACCCATCCCAAAACGCTCGTACGCGCGGCGTTAACCTGCGAAGACTGGCAGCCCTTCCGCATCCCCTGGGTTCCGTTCTTCCAAATTCCGTGGTTCCCGGAGTGGTTCATGACGACGAACCTCGGCCGCAGACTGCTGAAATGGTCGTTCACGGTGAGGCAGGGTCAGAAAGGGACCATGGACATCGCGCTGGTGGATGAACTCGTCGGCCGCTTCCAGAAGCCCATCGACATTCATGGGGCCATCCAATATTACCGCGCCTTCGTCCAGACACTGCTCTCGCCTTCGCAGCACAAGCGACTGTATTCGCTTTACGAGACGCCGATCAGTATTCCGGTAACGATGGTTTGGGGCATGAAAGACGGAGCGCTCCCGTCCGCTGTTGCCATCAAGAGCTTCAACGATGCGGGTTGCGAAGGCGACTGGAGGCCGCTGCCCGGCGTGGGCCACTTTGTTGACCTGGAAGCCTGGACAAAGCTGGTGGACGAAATTCGGCGCGTGCTGGTTTAAGAAAGGCATGCAACATGATCGCTGAGCGTGACCCTACTTTCAACAAAGGCTCTGTTCTTTTCTGGATCTGCGGTGTGCTTGCCGTCGCAGTCCTTCTCGTTGGGCTGTTCGCTTTAGTCGCGCCGGTCCCAGGCTCAGCCAGCTTCGGCGTTCCGGTCAGAGACGCCGGCAACACTCAGGCCATTGCCTGGGCGCGGCTCATGGGCGTGCGCGATATCGGGCTGGCGGTAATGCTCTTTGCGCTGATGGCGGTTAAGGCGGCGCGCATCGCCGGATTGATGTTGCTCCTTGTAGTGATCATTCCGATCGTCGATTGCGCGACGGTCATCCACTCCACCGGCATTACCTACCACGTTCTGGTGCATGGAGGTTCGGCGGTATTGATGGTGATTATCGGAACGCTGCTGGTGCGCAGGACTGTGCCTGCGACCTAGTAATTTTAACCTCGGCCCGAGCTCCAATCCGTGACAGGAGCAATCGTCTTCACCACGTCATCGCGCTTCTTCCAGCTACCGCGAATGTAATCGCGGTTCATGATGGCGATGACTTCCAGCGGAATCTCCTTGGGGCAGACCGCCGTGCACTCACCGATGCTGGTGCAACCTCCGAAGGATTCGGCATTCATCTGCGCGACCATGTTTACCGCGCGATGATCTCGTTCCGGCACACCCTGGGGCAGAACGCTGAGGTGGGAGATCTTGGCTCCGGTAAACAGCGCTGCTGAGGCATTCGGGCAGGCAGCGACACAGGCGCCGCAGCCGATGCAGGCCGCTGCATCCATCGCGCGGTCGGCAATTTCCTTGCCGACGGGAATCACGTTGCCGTCGGGAGCGTTGCCGGTCGAAACCGAGATGTATCCGCCGGTAGCAATGATGCGGTCGAAAGCGCGGCGGTCAACAACGAGGTCCTTAATTTGCGGAAATGCGGCTGCGCGCCAGGGCTCGATCACGAGTTCCTGCCCATCCTTGAAGTGGCGCATGGTCAACTGGCAGACGGTGGTTGCGCGCTGCGGGCCATGGGCCACGCCGTTGATCATGAATCCGCAGGAGCCGCAGATGCCTTCGCGGCAATCGTGCTCGAAAGCAACCGGCTCCTCGCCGCGCTCGATCAGTGTTTCGTTGAGCACGTCGAGGCATTCGAGCATCGACATTTCCGGATTGACGTTATCGACCGCATAGTCGACGAACGCGCCCCGGTCCTTTGGCCCTTTTTGACGCCAGATCTTCAGCGTTAATTTCATTACTTGTAGCTCCTCTGGCTGGGATGAACGTAGTTGAAGACCAGCGGCTCCTTGTGCAGCTCTTCTGGAGCGTGAAGTCCGCGATACTTCCACGCGGCAACATAGGAAAAGTTCTCGTCATCACGCTGTGCTTCGCCATCCGGCGTCTGGTACTCCTCGCGGAAGTGACCGCCGCACGACTCGTTGCGGTGCAGCGCGTCCACGCACATCAATTCCCCAAGCTCGAAGAAGTCGGCTACACGCCCGGCTTTTTCGAGGCTCTGATTCAAGTCGTCGCCCGAGCCGGGAACATTGACGTTCTGCCAATACTCCTCGCGCAGCGCGCGAATCTGGCCAATGGCTTTTTCCAGACCCTGCGCCGTTCGCGACATACCGCACTCGTCCCACACGATCTTGCCCAGCTCGCGATGGAAGGAATCAACTGTGCGTTTGCCTTTGATCGAGAGCAGCTTTTGCGTCATCTGCTGTACGTCCGCGACGGCGTTGCGTGCTTCTTCGTGCGAAGCGTCTGCCTTGGCCAGCTTATTCGAGGCCAGATAGTTGCCGATGGTGTAGGGAATCACGAAGTAGCCATCTGAGAGACCCTGCATCAGCGCGCTTGCCCCGAGGCGGTTAGCTCCGTGGTCGGAAAAGTTCGCCTCACCAAGAACAAAGAGACCAGGAATCGTGCTCTGCAGGTGATAGTCCACCCACAGTCCGCCCATGGTGTAGTGGATGGCGGGATAGATGCGCATCGGAACTTTATAAGGGTCTTCATCCGTAATGCGCTGGTACATGTCGAAGAGATTTCCGTAGCGCTCGCGGATGGTGTTCTCGCCCAGGCGTTTGATGGCAGCGGCAAAGTCGAGATAGACGCCGAGAGCCGTCTCGCCCACGCCGCGCCCCTCATCGCAAACAGCCTTGGCATTGCGCGAAGCCACGTCGCGCGGAACGAGATTGCCGAAGCTGGGATACCGCCGCTCCAGATAATAGTCGCGCTCCGCCTCGGGAATCTGGTTAGGCGAGCGCTTGTCGCCTTTCTTCTGCGGCACCCAGATGCGGCCGTCGTTGCGCAGCGACTCGGACATCAGAGTCAATTTCGACTGATAGTCGCCGGAGACGGGGATGCAGGTGGGATGAATCTGCGTGTAGCAGGGATTGGCAAAATACGCTCCGCGCTTGTGTGCCCGCCAACTCGCCGTAACATTCGATCCTTTGGCGTTGGTCGAAAGATAGTAGACGTTCCCGTATCCGCCTGACGCCAGAATCACGGCATCGGCGATATACGTATCGATTTCGCCGGTGATCAGGTTGCGGGTGACAATGCCGCGCGCGTTACCGTCGATCACGATGAGGTCGAGCATCTCGGTGCGCGGATACATGGCCACAGTGCCGGCCTGTACCTGCCGCTCCAGCGCCTGATACGCGCCCAGGAGAAGCTGCTGCCCTGTCTGTCCGCGCGCATAGAAGGTACGCGAAACCTGCGCGCCGCCGAACGAGCGGTTGGTCAGCGTGCCGCCGTATTCGCGGGCAAAAGGAACGCCTTGCGCGACGCACTGGTCGATGATGTTGACGCTGATCTGCGCGAGCCGGTAGACGTTGGCCTCACGTGCGCGAAAGTCGCCGCCTTTCACCGTGTCATAGAAGAGCCGGTAGACGCTGTCGCCGTCGTTCTGATAATTTTTCGCGGCGTTGATGCCGCCCTGCGCGGCAATGGAGTGCGCGCGACGCGGCGAATCCTGAAAGCAGAAGCACTTGATGTGGTATCCAAGCTCGCCCAGAGTGGCCGCAGCCGATGCGCCGGCAAGCCCTGAGCCGACAACGATGACCGTGTGCTTACGCTTGTTTGCCGGGTTCACCAGCTTCATGTCGAAGCGCGTCTTGTCCCATGCCTGCTCAATCGGGCCGGAAGGTGTTCTCGAATCGAGTGTCATTACTTTACGATCCCCAGCAAAACGCTAATCGGAATTGAGATGTAACCCAGCACAATCAGGACGGCGATGATTAGAGCCGCGCTCTTCAACTGCGGAGTGTGCTTTGGATGATTGAAGCCGACCGACTGGAACATGCTCCAGATGCCATGCCGCAGGTGCAGTCCAAGCAGGCAGAGTGAGAAGATGTACCACGCAGAGACCCACCACACCTGAAATCCGGCGACCACATTGCGGTAGACATCGCCTTCAATGAATTGTGATTCCGGATGGATGTACCCGGCGGTGAATTGCAGCAGGTGGAAGATGACGAAGGCCAGGACAATCGGGCCAGACCAGTACATGGTGCGCGACGCATAAGAAGATGCGATCGCCTCCCTGCGCGAATATCCAACCGGACGCGCGCGCTTTTTTCTGAGCGCAAGCTGCACTGTAGCCGTAATGTGCAGCACTACAGCCACAATCAAAATGACGCGTACGATCCAAAGCACCTCGCCAATGCTGTGCAAAAAGTGGCCATAGGCGTTCAGTTTTTCCCGGCCCTCGAAGATTTGCAGGTTCCCGGCGAGATGCCCGATGACGAAGAGAAACAGTATCGCGCCCGTCACGGCCATGACCGCCTTTTTGCCGTTCGTCGAATCCCAGAACCTGGCTGCCGGATTCTGCCTCAGACCGACCGCAGTTGTACTCATGTGCGTTTCCTAACCTTTTGATTCATAGCCATTCTTATCGACCCAAAGTTCGTCTGCGCGGCACAAGTCGCTCAAGTCCAACCGCCGTTAGCGAATCGAACAGTTGATGATTAGCAGCCTGGAGCTGGTACCACGGTAAGGGCCCTGTCGCTAGCGACAGAGACGCTGAAATACTGTTGAGCCTGTAGAGAAGTCACCTTCTATTATTGGTGTGCGCAATAACTACCGTCAAGAAACTGGATGGCGTTTGCGCCGCATTCGATCAAAATTCCTAGCCGCGCATCTTCTCCAGCAGCGCGACAAACGCCTTCCCGCGATGGCTCAACGACTGCTTCCGCATGAGATCAATTTCAGCCATGGTCTTGCCCAGCGTGGGCAGATAGAAGAGTGGATCATAGCCAAAGCCGCCGCTTCCGCGCGGTTTAAGAAGAATCTCGCCTTCTACAGAGCCTTCCGCCGTCGTCAGTATTTCTTCGTTGCGCGCGGCTGCAATCACACAACGATAGCGAGCGGCTTTGGTTCCCGCTCCGCGTGACGCCAGCCGCTGCAACAGATACAGATTGTTCCGCTCATCGGCAGTGTCAGCCTTATCGGACACAAACCCAGCATCTTCGGCGAAACGCGCGGACCGAACTCCCGGTTCGCCGCCCAATGCGTCCACTTCCAGTCCAGAATCGTCTGCAATCACAACGCTGTCGAGCGCGAATGCGCTGTAGTAAACAGCCTTAAGGCGGGCATTGTCCTCAAAGGTGATGCCATCTTCAGTAGGAGCGGGAATGTCAGAGAGTCCAGGCATCGGAACCACATCGAACTGGAAAAGCTCAGCCGCAACAGCAAAATCACGCAGCTTGCCGGGATTGCTGCTGGCGACATAGAGAGTCTGGGACATGAGTACAGCGTACAGGGCGCAGCGCTCAGAGCACAGAATACAGGTCTCAGGGATCAACCCAGGCATTCGGCTGCGCTTCATTTTCTAGTTGCGAAACCTGACGTTTTGATTATTGGGACTGTGCCCTGAGCGCTGCGCCCTGTACGCTTTCTCTGTGATACGTTGTTGACAATCCAGAAGAAGCAGTGAGGCCACCCATGTTCTGGAACGATGCGAAATACGCGCTGCGGCAGCTTGTGAAAACACCCGGATTTACCTTAACCGCAGTTCTCACCCTTGCTCTCGGCATCGGCGTAAACGCCGCTATGTTCTCTGTCATCGACCAGGTGCTCCTGCGGCCGCTGCCTTACCAAAATGCGGACCGGATCGTCCAATTCGGACCCAATCCCGAAAATGGCACCGGCCTCAATACGATGTCCGTGCCAGACATTCGCGATTTCCAGGCGCGCAGCCATGCCTTCCAGTCCATCGGCCTCATGACCTTTCAGTTCCAGCCACTGCGTGGCAGTGGAGCAGCGGAGATCACCCCGGAAGTGCTCTCCAGCACGAATCTCTTTGACCTGCTTGGCATCAAGCCTGCCCTTGGACGCTTATTCGTGCCTGACGACAGCAAGCCCGGACAGAACAATGTCATGGTCCTCAGCGATGCCGTCTGGAAGAAAAATTTCGGCGGTGATCCAGGTATCATCGGCCGCTCTGTGTCGATCAATGGTGACCCGTTCCTGGTCATCGGTATCCTTCCGCCGTCGATTAATTTTCCCGCCAATGTGGACGCAGCCATCTATACGCCGCTCAACATAGACGATAAAGATCTCGCCGGCCGCGACGATGCCGGCACTGTACCATTCGGGCTGTTGCGGCCCGGCGTTTCCATTGACCAGGCACAGACTGAGCTGAACTCCATTCGCAAACAACTGCTTGTTGAATACCCCAAGGATGAAGGCAAAGATCCGATTCATGTTGTGAAATACCGCGACGTGCTCACGGCAAGCCAGCGTCCCGCGCTATTCGCTCTGAATGTCGCCGTCATAACAGTGTGGCTCATCGCTTGTGCCAACGTCGCAGGCCTTATGCTGACGCGCACAAACAACCGCAGGCGCGAAATCGCCATACGCGCAGCGCTTGGCGCAAACCGCAACCGCGTCATCCAGCAATTCCTCGCCGAAAGTCTGCTGGTCGCATTGGCAGGAGGAGCCGTGGGTCTCGGCTTCGCGAGCATCATCCTGCACGTGCTCAAGCATTATCTTGAAAACGCCGTCTTCTACGGCGATCAGATCCATATCAACGTCGCTGTCTGCTTCTTCCTGCTTACCGCCTCATGCGTATCCGCGCTCTTCTTCGGCATCGCCCCCGCGTGGGCAGCGGCCAACGTCCCCGCTCAAGAAGGCCTGCGCGAAGGTGCGGCATCAACCGGCGCAAGTAAACGGCAGGCACGCTGGCGCGATGCTCTGGTCGTAGGCGAGATCACTCTGACGTTGGCCCTCCTTATTGCCGCTGGACTCATGATGCGAACCCTGATTGTGCTCCGCAACGCCGACTTAGGCTTTGTCGCCGACAATGTCGTAACCGGATCGCTCTTGCTTCCCACGCACGGTACATGGTTCACATCCAGCGATCGAGTCAAGAGCCCGAACCTTGTCAATGTCCTCTGGGGACCACTCGTCGAAAAGCTCCGCCACACGCCCGGCATTACTGAAGCGGGCCTGACCACCGTTCGCCCGCTCATGCCTGCCTGGAACTTTGTTGATGGAATCGTCGTCAACGGTAGGCCAAAGCCGGCGAAAGGAGATGAGATCAACGCAAATGTGCGTGCCTCCACAACCGGCTACTTCAGGACCTTCGGCATCCGCCTCATCAAAGGCCGATTCTTCGATTCACAGGACACTCCAGACACTCCCATCGCCATCGTCGTCAATACCGAATTCGTTAAACGCGTCTTTCCCAATGAAGACCCCATCGGCAAGCAAATCCAGATGAATGACGATGGCCCGCACGAGTGGGGAACCATCGTCGGTGTGGCCGAGGATGTCAGGCAACGCTCTGCCGGTGAGCTGTCGCAACCGGAACTCGACATCAACCTCATGCAGCTCACGCAAAAGGACGGGTTCTATATGCTCGGGTCCTTTCTCATGAATGTTGCGGTGCGCACCCATCTGCCTGAGAGAACCGCCGAAACGGCGATCCGAAACGCAGTCCACGAACTCGCCCCTGACGTCGTCGTTCAGAACGTGCAATCCATGCAGCAGGCTGTCGATGATTCGATGGGCAGTCAGACCCTTGCCGCGCGCCTGCTCGGCATCTTCGGCCTGGCGGCGCTGGCCATTGCTGTTGCCGGAATCTACGGGCTGCTTTCATATTCTGTCAGCCAGCGTACTCGCGAATTTGGAGTAAGGCTGGCGCTCGGTTC
>Ga0126371_10004722_pt1 | contig 12034 bp, 10 predicted proteins | sample PanSoiMetaPlot_4_FD_110145 | JGI IMG/M metagenome (GOLD analysis project Ga0126371, IMG submission 110145) | Tropical forest soil microbial communities from Panama - MetaG Plot_4 | ecosystem: Environmental > Terrestrial > Soil > Tropical forest > Bulk soil | place: Panama | collected 2016-02-17
AAGCCAGTCTCTCACCTGGAGGCCGTCACCGTAGACGGGCAAAGGCCGGTGTTCGAGCGCATTGGCGATCATGAGGGGAATCAGCTTCTCGGGAAACTGATACGGGCCGTAGTTGTTGGACGCACGAGTAATCAGTACGGGCATCCGATAGGTGACGAAGTAGGAGCGCGCCAACAAATCGGAGCCGGCCTTGGAAGCGGAATACGGGCTGCTGGCATGCAGGGGATAGTCTTCGGTAGCCTCGCGCGGCGGTTCCAGACTGCCGTAGACCTCATCGGTGGAGACATGCACAAAGCGGCTCGTCCGGAATTTGCGCGCGGATTCGAGTAAGGTGAAAGTGCCGAAAACATTGGTTCGGATCACCGGTTCTGGAGAGAGGATACTCCGATCCACATGCGATTCGGCGGCGAAGTGCACGATGGCATCCGGCTTCTCCTCGGCCACGAGGGCTTCGACGACTGGCTGATCGCAGATATCGCCTTCTACAAACCGGTAGCGGCTATTGTTTTCGATCGAAGTGAGATTCTCGAGGTTCCCGGCGTAGGTGAGCTTGTCGAGGTTCACCACGCGATGCGTGGTTTCAGTAATCAACAATCGAACGAACGCGGAGCCGATGAAGCCGGCGCCGCCTGTCACTAGAATAGTCATGGCAATACAGCCAGATTACTTGCGCTGGGTCTCCCAGTCGTACTGGATCGACGGATGATCGTAGGGGATGCGGCCTTCGTCTTGAGGATTATAAAACTTGTCGGTCATGTAGACCAACAAGGACTCCCGGCCGCCGATCACTTTATAACCGTGAGCGACGCCGGGAGGAATGAGAATCTGCCACGGGCGCAGCGGGCCCACGTAAAGAGTATTGCGCAGGCCAAACGTGGAGGAACCCCGCCGGAGATCGACGAGCGCGACTTGGAAGAGGCCTTTGGCTGGAGTCCAGCAGTCTGTCTGATGGAGGTGATAGTGGAAGGCCTTGATGGCTCCGGGATAGTTCAAAGCAGCGGAAATCTGAGACGTCGCGGCGGGAAAATCAGCGGCCAAGCCGCGACCAAAACGCTGAACTTCCAGGAAGTAGCCGCGATCGTCGGGAAACACCGAGAGCGCAGCCAGGCGCACGCCGGCAATCAAATCCGGCGAGTCGAGAGACCCAATTATCTTGCCCAGTCCCTTTTCGCATTGGGGCAGGACCAGTTCCAGAGAGCCCGATGCGGCGATGGGCGCGGTCATATCCGGTGCTATCATTCCTGCGCCACCCTTTGAACCTCTTCCATTCGCCCAACTCGCTCGCGTTCGCGGGAGTCGGCGACGAGGTTGGCGGCCCGGAGGAGCGAGTCGAAGGTACCAGCATCGGTCCACCATCCGTCGAGGTAGGAGAATGTCATGAAGCCTTCGCGGATGTAAGCATTGTTGACATCAGTGATTTCCAGCTCACCGCGTCCCGACGGCACTAGGGTCTTGATTTTGTCGAACACGGTGGCGTCGTACATGTAAATCCCGGTGACAGCGAAGCTGCTCTTGGGCTGCTTGGGTTTTTCTTCGATGCCGACGACGCGATCTCCCTTCACTTCGGCGACTCCGAACCGCTCGGCGTCGGCGACCTTCTTGAGCAGGATGTGCGCTCCGTGGGACTGCCGGCGGAAGCGATCGGCGGCCTCGCAAATATTCTTCTCGATAATGTTGTCACCCAATACGACACAGATCTTGTCGCCGTCGGCGAAGTGTTCGGCCAGGGCCAAAGCATCGGCGATACCGCCCTCGCCCTCCTGGTACGTGTAGTTGATGTGTTTGAGGCCAAACTCCTTGCCATTGGCGAGGAGGCGCAGAAAATCCCCGGAATTGCGTCCGCCCGTCACAATGAGGATGTCCCGGATGCCGGCATCCACTAAGGTCTGGATGGGATAATAAATCATCGGCCGGTCAAAAATCGGCAGCAGGTGCTTGTTGGTAATCTTCGTCAAAGGAAAGAGGCGGCTCCCGGTACCTCCGGCCAACACTACACCCTTCATGCGCATCCCCTCATGTCCTGCTCTCTCCCTTTAGAATCTTATCCTATGTCCCGGTCTAGCCGGTAGGAAGCCCGGGAAGCGCTTGGACAGCCGGGTTGGGTGAGGATGATACCAGCGTTGCGCGATGCCTATTTGGCGAGGTACTTTCTCCAGATGGCGTATGGAAGAAGGGCCACTTCGGCTAGGAACGGGACGGGATCGTCTTTGGAAAACACCGACTCAACGCGAGTTCTGCGGAGCGATTCCACGTATCCGCGGACACTCAGGCAACCGGCGAGCATATCGGAGAGAACAACGGGAACATCAGTGAGCAGACGGAGCCACCCGATTCCAGCCTGGCCGCGACAATCGGGAACGGGCAGACCGGTTTGATCGGCAAAAAGAAGATACGGAAAGTCGACTCCAGCCGCGGAGCCGAGAGTGTGAAAGCCCCAGGTTCGAGCATTTACATCGAGGAGTTTAAACTGCTGGTCTCTGGGATCCTGTTTGAACTCAACCTCGACGAGCCCATAATAGTCGATTGCCTCCAAGAACCGCATGGCCAGCGCCTCAATAGCGGGGGCCTCAATGGTTTCCACGTAGGTCGCGGCTCGTCCGAATTCACGGGGATGCTGCCGAGCCCGCCGCGCCAAGAGACTGCCATTGACCTTGCCGTCGCGATAGAAAGCGCAAAAAGAGAGCTGGCGCTCTCCGCCGCCGGGAATGATCTCCTGGATCAGGATGTGGCTGGGATCAATCTGAACAGCGGCCTTTCGGTACAGCGCCCGCAGCTGGGCAGGGGTTTCGGCAAGCCAAGCCTTAGCTCCGGTGGCATAAAAGAAGTTCTCTTTAACGGCCGGTTTGATAGCCAGAGGCAGTCGCGGAAACAGCTTCTCCAGGTCGTCCTCAGACCGGGGCGCAAAAGTTCGCGGGCACGGAATCCCCAATTGTTCGGCGAGTTCGTAGGTGTTCTTTTTATCCCAAGCCCACTTGATCGAGTCCCAACCTGGAGTGGTGACACGAAAGAAGGTTTTCAGCTCATCGCGGTGCCGCGACAGCGCCGCGACGGTTTCATCGCGAGTTGGAAAGAGGACCCAGTCACGCAAATTATAACGGCGACCCACTTCGAGCAAGCAATCGATGGTTCTGCGTTCATCCCGCAAATCCGGCACTTTGATAGTGCGCGTGGCGTAACGAGAGAACGAAGAGATCGACTGCTGGTCATCCAGGATACAGACAGGAATTCCGCGTCGTCCCAAGCTTCGGGCGACACCCAACCCTGGCTGCTCGCCACCAATAACGAGGGCACCCACGGTTCCTTGCGGAACCGCTCGCCCGCAGAAATCGAGATCGACGCTAACAGTTGCCAATGACACGGTCCTTCTGGTGTAGTATCTCACCCATAGCCGCTAAAGCGAGGTAACTCGCCGCAGGCTGTTGTCTCCAAGGAGATGCGCACTTACAAGGTGGTGCTGATCCTGCATCAAGATCGGCGCACGGTTCCCAGTTCCCCAATTGCAGCAAACTTCTCAGGGCTAATTATAGGGGTTATGAGGCGCGCTATAGCAGTTGAAAGTACCAACAAATCGTGAATTCCGATACAGGGGTTCCATCCCATACCTTTTTCAGTACTAGTAGTTCTATGATCCAGGGCGCCAAACCTTGGGGGGCAGTTCCCACAAAATGCCGTATCATTATGCTGGTGCTCGTGGGGAAGGCCTGAAAAATGTATGGGGTACGCGCCGGAGGAGGCTGGTTTCTAGTCCACCGAATCGGGTAAACCAAGAAGATTGCCCGATTGCCAAGGATCCAGGAAGGTCGTGGCCCGCTATTTTCATAACCCAAGATTCGGTCCACTAAAGCCTGTCCTGTAGGTCGGGCCGGAAATTTTGAAGATTACGCGTATGGTATTAACTGGATGTAATTCCGAGGGCACCTCCCTGCCAGGAAGCAGCAGAGTGCACAAATGAGTGTCGCGGTGGCATCGCCGTCCGGGTCCATGCACGATTCCGGGTTAGACAGCGCATCGACGGAAGTGTACGAGATCGATCCGTTGACCGACTTGCGTTGGACCGATTTCGTACACACGCACCCCAAAGCCTCGGTGTTTCACAGCAAGAACTGGTTAAATGCCCTTCGTGAAACGTATGGATACGAACCCGCCGCCCTATGCACCTCCAAGCCCGGGAAACCAATAACCGACGCGGTGGTCTTTTGCCGGGTCACAAGTTGGCTCACGGGCAGGCGAATCGTTTCTCTGCCATTCTCCGATCACTGTGAACCACTGGTCACTGCGCCCTCGGATTTAAACGCGATCCTGCGACGACTGGAGGAAGAGGTCCGAACAAAACATTCGAGATACTTGGAACTCCGGCCTATCAATGAAGACCTGTGTTTAAGTTCGGGGCTCAGAGAGTGCTGCGAGTACTTTCTTCATACCATCGACCTCTCTCCATCGAGCGAGGCACTCTTCAAGAGTTTTGACAAGGACTCAGCACAAAGAAGAATTCGGCGGGCAGAGCGGGAAGAACTGGGATACAAAGTAGGGAATTCGGAGGAACTGCTCCGAGAGTTCTTTGAGTTGTTCGTGATGACACGCCGCCGTCACCACGTTCCGCCCCAGCCGTACACGTGGTTTCGCCATTTGCGGCGGTGCTTTGGAGATCAACTCCAGATCCGAGTGATCTCATACAGAGGACGCCCTATATCAAGCACGCTGGTATTGAAGCACGGCCGGACCGTGACTTACAAATACGGCGCCAGCGATGTCCGCTTCAATTACCTGGGGAGCATGCCTCTGTTGTTTTGGCGAACAATGACCGAAGCGAAGGGTGAAGGGTGTACCCGATTCGATCTGGGCCGATCAAATACCGATAACATCGGACTGATTCGGTTCAAGGAGAACTGGGGCGCGCGACGCGTGACTATGAAGTACCTGCAAAGTGGGGGCGGTGTTCGAGCCGATGTAAGCCGCCTAGTCCCCAAATTGAGCTACGCTCTGTCTCCCATGATTCCGAAGTGGTCTTTGGTTGTGTTAGGAAAGCTAATGTATCGCCACGTGGGATAACAAAGGATGAACTTGAGCATAATGGATCCGGCAGACGAGCAGAAGAGCCAATTGCGTGCGAAGCTTCTCGCGCTCGGCGTTTGTATTGGCGCTATCGCGATCCTCCGGTCTCCTTTACGAGTGGCGCTCTCCCTTGCCCTCCATGATGATCGCTACCTTCAGATCATTGCACTACCGCTGATTGCCGCTTATTTAATATATTGGGAGCGGCAAGACATCTTTTCCAAGGCGACGTATTCCCCGCGGCTAGGTCTTCCACTGTTTTCGCTTGGAGCTATCCTCTGCTTGATCGGCGCCAGCCGTTCCTGGAGCGCCGAACCAGTCATTGACATAGTGCCGAGCATTATTTCGATCGTCACACTGATCGAAGCCGCGTTTGTCTTTTGTTTTGGCATACAGAGCTTCAAGGCGGCGGGATACTCAATGTTGTGTTTGTGGTTGGCGGTTCCGGTTCCTCCCAGCGTAATCGATGCTTTGACCGTGGCATATCAGCATGGGTCGGCCGCTATTAGTTTGATGTTGCTGGAACTGGCGGGAGTCTCCGTGCTCCGGGACGGAACGTCTTTTTCCATTCCTGGTCTGGATTTTACAATCGCGCCGGAATGCAGTGGAATTCGCTCTGGATTGGCATTCCTATTGGTCGGCATTCTGGCGGGGCGTCTATACCTCAGGTCCCCCTGGGCAAGATCGATTCTGATCTTGTCCACGATTCCGATCGCGATGTTCAAGAATGCTATCCGTATTGTCGTTACAACGTCCCTTGCTGCTTATGTGGACCGCTCATTTATAGATGGACCCTTTCACCACCAATATGGCGGCGTCATCTTTTCTCCCCTGGATTTTTTGCTCTTTGTACCGTTATTACTCGGACTGCGGAGGCTTGAGAAACAAGAAGGGAGCCTGCAGCCGTCCGAGGTGGTACTCAGTCAGTAGCGTTCCCGGACCTACCAGCGGACTGTCCCGGTGACTTTGGAACCGGCGGGACAACGGCGTTGACACCAAGGCCCGCGCCCTTACGGGACGCGGCTAAGGGAGAAAACCCGGCGAGTTAATAACGAAGTGAGCGGGATACTGTACAATGACGCCGGGAAGCGGTCGAGTACGCCTAGGCCCCGCTGGCCACGAGGTATTTTGCGGCTCGATTGGCAGAAGACTGGGCCAGGCGCTGCGGAGCACAGCCCACGCCTGCATAATCGAAGCCGGCACGAAGAACCTCAGCGCGATCGAGCACATTTCGACCGTCGATGAGAACGGGGCGGGCCATACATTCGGCTAAAGCAGCCAAGTCCAGGCTACAGAACTCAGTCCATTCTGTAACGAGCACTAATGCGTCCGCATCTTGTGCTAACTCAGTCGTGGACCGGCAATAACGGACATTTAGTTCGGGATGTTGCAACCGGCACGCATCCATCGCTACCGGATCATAAACCCTCACACGCGCGCCCATTTGGATGAGGCGGGCGGCGATGGTGAGGCTCGGAGCGTCCCGCAAATCGTCCGTGTCAGGCTTAAAGGCCAAGCCCAACAGACCGATAGTGCGGCCTTTGAGAACGAAGAGCTTCTCCTGAAGTTTCTGGATGACGACCTGACGCTGGCAGGCATTCACCTGCTGTGTGGCGTCGAGCAGCGCGGGCCGGTAGCCGTATTCGAGGGCAGTCTGGGTGAGAGCCCGCAGATCCTTACCAAAGCAACTTCCACCCCAACCGATGCCGGCACTTAGAAACCGCGGACCAATGCGGGAGTCGAGGCCGATGCCGGCCGCTACCTGGGTGACCTCAGCGCCGACGCGCTCACATATGTTGGCAATTTCATTGGCAAAGCTGATCTTCATCGCCAGGAAGGCGTTCGCAGCGTATTTGATCATTTCCGCGCTCGTGGCCGTGGTTCTGACGAAAGGAACTGCATGGAGGTGATAGGGACGAGGCAGGAAGTCGGGCGCCGTAAAAGACTGGTTCAGAATCGGCGCATAAAGCTGCCTCATAATTTCCGCAGCCCGCGGGTCCTCGTCGCCGACGACAATGCGATCGGGGTAGAGGGAATTGCCAATGGCGCAGCCTTCCTGGAGAAATTCCGGATTGCTGACGACCGCGAAATCGACCGACGCTGCGGAACCGCCACCTTCGAATATACCGTCTCGAACCAAGGCTTCCACAAGATTGCCGCTGCCCACGGGTACTGTCGATTTGTTGACGACGACGCGCAGTTTGGCGGCGTCCATAGCGCCGCCGATGTCACGCGCGGCGCTTTGGAGGAATGTCAGATCGGGAGAACCGTTCGGTGAGGACGGCGTCCCTACCGCAATGAAAATGACATCACTATCCCGAACCGGCAGAGTGAGGTCGGTGGTGAAGTCAATGGCACCGTTCTCGCGAGCAAGGGCGAGCAGCTGGTCCAAGTGAGGCTCAAAAATCGGCACATCGCCTTTGGCCAAAACGCCGATTTTTTCGGCGTCGGAATCGACGCAAGATACGCGATGACCTAAATATGCCAGACATGCCCCGGTCACCAAGCCGACGTATCCTGTTCCGATCACAGTTACACGCATATGGTTCCGATGTTACATCAGATCCGCGCCAGTATCTTCATAAGCGATGGAGCTACGGTTCTAGCAGTACCAATTGAACCCGATAAGGGCTAGCGCCGCGGACGGGATGGCGGTCAGCGGCAGTCACTCAGCTTCGCGGCGGCCTTCGGTCCTCCATAATGGAGAGATGGGCCACCTGGTTCTGGCTTCGGCGCATCTCGGGGACGACGAATTTCTGGCCGCGTTTCATTCGTGCCGGCTGACGAATTCGGAGTTCCGGCACGCCGACCATCTGCGGCTGGCGTGGCTGCATCTGCATCGCGCCAGTCCCGAGGAAGCGCTGGCGCGGGTGCGCGCAGCCATCCGGCGTTTCGCGGAGCATCACGGGGCAAGCTATCTTTATCATGAGACGGTGACAGCGGCCTGGGTGCGGCTGCTGGCGACGCATCACGAGGCCACGTTTGAAGAGTTTCTGCGGGTGAATGAGCCGCGGCTGACGATCACGCTGCTGCACCGTTTCTGGAGCCCGGAACTGCTGGCGAGCGAGGCGGCACGGCACCACTGGGCGGCGCCGGACCGGGCGCATTTGCCCCAATAGTGCACGGCCGACGATGCAGACGGGGGCAGGGCGCGGCGTGCTGCGGAGCCTGACTCCGGACGGGCGGCTGCTGTTTCTTACGCGCTTCATTCGGCTGTTTTCGTACGGGTCGATCTCGGTGGTGCTGGTCTTTTACCTGACCAGGCTGGGCTTGAGTGAATCGCAAACGGGGCTGCTTCTGACGCTAACGCTGCTGGGCGATACAGCGGTGTCGCTGTGGATGACCACGCACGCGGACCGAATCGGGCGGCGGCGGACGCTACTGGCAGGCGCGGCGCTGATGGCGGGCGCGGGATTGACGTTTGCGTTCACGAAGCAAGCCTGGTTACTCACGCTGGCGGCGACGATCGGAGTGATCAGCCCAAGTGGGAATGAGGTGGGGCCGTTCCTATCGATCGAGCAGGCAGCGCTGACCGGCGTGGTTTCGGACCGCGCGCGCACGCAGACGTTCGCGTGGTACACGCTGGCGGGCGCGTTTGCAACGGCAGCGGGCGCACTGAGCGCCGGGGTCTTGACACAAGGGCTGGAGCGAAGCGCGGGTTTGAGCCCGCTGGCCAGCGAGCGAGCGATCGTCCTCGTATACGCGGGGATGGGACTGGTGCTCGGGCTGTTGTTCCTGAGGCTCTCACCGGGAGCGGAAGCAGCGCAGGCGGAGGAGCCCGCGGAGCCGGCCAGAACGCTGTTGGGAATCGGGGAGTCGCGGGGCGTGATATTGAAATTATCAGGGCTGTTCGCGCTCGACGCGTTCGGCGGCGGATTTGTAGTGCAGAGCCTGGCAGCGTACTGGTTTTATCTGCGGTTTCACGTGAACCCCGCGACGCTGGGCGGGATCTTTTTCTGGGCGAACGTATTCGCAGGCATTTCGGCGTTGCTGGCCTCGCGGCTGGCGGCGCGCATTGGATTGATCCGGACGATGGTGTTCACACACCTACCTTCGAACATCCTGCTGATCCTAGTGCCGCTGATGCCGAACCTGAAACTCGCCATTGCGGTTTTACTGCTGCGGTTCAGCATCAGCCAGATGGATGTGCCGACGCGGCAATCATACACGATGGCGATCGTGCGGCCGGAAGAGCGGTCGGCCGCAGCGGGCGTTACGGGCGTCGCCCGAACCACGGGCGCGGCGATCGCGCCTACTCTCGCGGGTTTTTTGTTGGGACAGCCGTCGCTGATCAACGTGCCGTTTTTCCTGGCGGGAGGATTGAAGATTGCGTACGACCTACTCCTGTATCGCGCGTTTGTGCGGGTGCCTCCGCCGGAGGAAACGGCCCGTTGAGACTTGTTAGCTTCGCTAGTACTGGCTGGCGTTGGCTTCGCGGCGGCATATCCACGCTTCGACTTGCGCAGACTGGCTGAATTCGACCGACACCGAACAAGTGGCGTTCTGCCGAGTAACGCAGATGGGACTGTTGCGCCTGCTGACGAATGAATCGGTGATGGGCGGCGATGTGCTGGCGTCGTGAGACGCATGGCGTGTCTACCGGAGCATTCTGGCAGACGAACGCATGTAGTTCGCTCCCGAGCCGTTCGCGCTCGAACCAGAGTGGCGAAAACTCACCAGCCAGGAGCGGCCTGCGCCGAGAATCTGCACCGACGCTTACCTGGCGGCCTTTGCTCGCAGCGCGGGGATGCATTGGTGACGTTGGACCGCGGCGCTGCTTCCGGGTCGGAGGGCGGCGCGTTGCTACTGCGGTGAAATCGTTTGAATTACTCGGTGCCGGCAGCGGCGGGCGCGCCGTGGACTTTGAGAACTTCGTCGATCAAGAATAAATCCGTGAGCAGGGCGCGAACGTGGAGGGAAGCGTTGAGGTTGTCGATGAGTTGGGAGCTGAGAGAGGGCTGGGCACGGACGAGCTCGATAGCGGCGAGGGCGTCGGCAGCGTCGCGCTTTAAGACGGCCAGGAACGGCTGGTACGGTGCGGCGGGCTCGGGAACGGCTGAACCGTAGGCTTCGGCGAGGCCGGTGAGCGCTTCGGCGGCGCGGCGAAGGAATTCGCGCAACTGGCCGCCGGAAGTGACACCGCCATCGCCGGGCAGGCCTTGGGCCGCGTAGGCGAGCATGAACTCGTAGCACTCTTCGATCGCGTTGACGCGATCAGTCAGCTCCTGGCGCATCCACTAGTCGCCGGCGGCCTCTGCGTGTTGGGCGGGGACGCCTTCAGGCGCCCAGCGTGACGGATCGTGGTGCTCAAGGTAGTGTTCTTTATCAAGCGTACCGAAGATCATCGACTTGGTGATCACGAACTTCTCCGGACGGACCGCGAAGTAGATGTGGATCATGATGAGCGCGATCAGGCCGACGCCGGCAAGACCGTGCAGCACATACATCAGGCCCCAGGTCATGTCACCGAACAGGTACGGGTTGCGCGTGAAGAACGGCGTGCGGACGCGGAACATCATGAACACGCCGGTGAGCATGACGGACAGGCCGGCGAGCACGATGACACCGTGATAGGCCTTGTTTTCGAGGGGATATTTCGCGAAGCGGTGCGGCGGAGGGGCCGACTGGCCCATAGCGCGCTTCCAGCGGCGGCCCGCATCTTCGATGTCCGCTTTATCCGGCCAGATAGACCAGAAGTCCATGAAGAAGCTGGCGTGGATGATATGGAACAGGATTGACGCGGTGAGCACGATGCCGGCGATCCAGTGGTAGGTGACCCAGGCGAACTGTACGCCAACCTTCGGCAAGAAGGCTGTGAACAAGAGGGTCAACATGGAGAGCGCCATAATCCAATGGAATAGCCGCGCGGCGAGCGAGTGGCGCGGCACTTTGGCCGGAATGCGCGCGGCGACCGCTGGAGACGTGTGATCGGCGTACTCATCGGGCTTCTGGAATTTGAGCCAGATGGCGTGGCCGATGAAGAAAGCCAAGCCTCCGATGAACGCGACCCAGATCAGGGAAAACGCGATGTGGATGGGGATGTCCTGGCCCCACGGACTGGTAGCCCACTCGATTATGCCCACTTGGCCTCCTCGACGCCGCGGATGGAGCGCTTGACCAGATTGCGCATCAGCGGAATCTTGTACCCGTTATAGCGTAGCGGCTCGGCGCCGCGGATGGCGATCTCGGCGCCCATGGCGGCGGTCGCCTCATTGCGCGGTTTGCCGGTGATGGCGTCCTCGACTTCTTTCAAACGCAGCGGGCGCGCGGCCACGCCGTTGACGGCGATGCGGATCTTCTGGATGTTGCCGCCCGAGAAGACCGCGGCGGAGGCGACGTTCACTAGCGGGAAATCCCAAACCTGGCGGTCGCGCACCTTTTCGAAATAGAAGGTCGAGCCGGCCCAGGTGGACGGGATGCGGATGGCGGTGAGCAGATCGCCGGGGCGGAGGACGGTGAGGCGCTGTATGTCGATATCGGGACCGACGAAGTAGTCCTCGGCGTTGACGACGCGCTCGCCGCCGGAATTCCGGATGACCATCTGGGCATCGAGCGCGATGAGCGCGGGCGCGGAGTCGGACGGGTTGACGGCTACGCAGCGATCGGCGTGCAGGATAGCGTGCTCCCGGTTGATGGCCGTCGGCGTATCGGCGTAGCAGGTGTTGCCGCCGGCGCGGTAGCACTTCCAACCGCCGCGGTAATACCAGCAGCGCGCGTCCTGAGAAACATTGCCGCCGAGCGTACCCTGATTGCGAATCTGCGGCGACGCGGCATTTTCAGCGCCCGTGGAGAGGATGCTGAATTTTTGGCGCACCTCGGGATGGCGCACGACCTCGGTCAGCGTGGTCATGGCGCCGATTTCGAGGCCGCCGTTCCAGGGACGAATCCCGGTGAGGTCTTTGACCTGGCTGAGATCGACGACGACCTTGGGCCGCTTGATGCGGTCCTTGAGCCAGTCGAAGGTATCGAGGCCGCCGGCCAT
>Ga0126371_10004723_pt1 | contig 12031 bp, 5 predicted proteins | sample PanSoiMetaPlot_4_FD_110145 | JGI IMG/M metagenome (GOLD analysis project Ga0126371, IMG submission 110145) | Tropical forest soil microbial communities from Panama - MetaG Plot_4 | ecosystem: Environmental > Terrestrial > Soil > Tropical forest > Bulk soil | place: Panama | collected 2016-02-17
CACGCGCACGAAGGAGAGGCCGTAGAACGACGTCGAGCGGATGACGCTCACTCCCGGCGTCGCCGCGAGGCCGACCTCCATCGGGATCGTGTAGTAGCGCTCCATCTCCTCGGCCGACTGGCCGGGAGCCTGCGCGGTGATCTCGAGGATTACCGGCGCCGGGTTCGGATAGGCCTCGATGTTGAGCTTGGAGAACGCTAGCAGGCCTGCGCCGACGAACACCAGCAAGGCAAGGAGGACGATCGGCCGCCGGGTCAGTCCGAAGTTGATCAGGCTTTTGAGCACCGGTTGCGCCTCACGCCCGTCAGCGGCTCGACGTCGAGAGCGCGTTGCTCAGGAAGAGCGCGCCTTCGGTCGCGACCAGCTCGCCCGCTTTCAGGCCGGTGAGAATCTGGTCGTAGCCCTCGTGCCGCAGGCCGACCGTCACGGTACGCCGGACGAAATGCCGTCGGTCGGTGGTGACCCAGATCGACATCGAGCCGTCGCCCTCGCGCACCACGCCGTCGCGCGGCACCGCGGGCGAGCGCGCCGGCTCGCCGACGCTGATCACGAAATTGGCGAACATGCCCGAGCGCAGCAGGTGCTCCGGATCGCTGATCTCGGAGCGCACCAGCACGCGCCGTGTCGCCGGGTCGACCGAGGAGCCGATGGTCGCGATCTTTCCCTCGAAGACGCGGTCCGGATAGGCGAGGACGCGGACCCGCACCGGCTGGCCGACGCGAAAGGCCGGGCTGTCGGCTTCGCTGACATTGGCGACCATCCACATGGTCGAGATGTCGGCGACCGAATAGGGCGCGGGCGCGTTGCCGGGCTGCACGAACAGGCCCGGGGCGGCATTGCGGGCCGTGATGCGGCCGGTGATCGGGCTCGGCACCACGAGGGTCGGATCGGCGACCCGCTCGGCGATGATGCGGTCGATCTCGGCGTCGGTCTTGCCGAACAGGCGTACGGCGTCGCGCGCGGCATGCAACGCGCCCTCGGCGGTCTGCTGGTCGGACGTCGCCTGATCCACGTCCTTCTGCGACACCGCGTGGGTCGTATAGAGTCCGCGCAGCCGCTCGAGGTTGCGGGTGGTCAATTGCAGGACCCCCGAGGTCGCAATCAGGTTCGATTCGGCCTGCAGCAGGTCGGGGCTCGCGATGGTGAACAGCGTCTGCCCCCGCTTCACGTCATCGCCCACCTTGGCGAACAGGCCGACGATGCGGCCCTGGTACGGCGTGAACACCTGCACGGTCATATCTTCGTTGAAATCGATGCTGCCGACCGCGGTCTTCTCCAGCGGAAACTCCCGCTCGGCCGCCGCTTCGATCTTCACGAAGGCAAGCTGGGTGTCGGCGAGCTCGACCGTGTTCGCATCGGCGGACGCGCTCGCCGGCGCTGCCGCATTGGCCGCCTCGGCCTTGGCGCGCGGCGGCGTGCCGAGGTCGCGCCAGGCGTAGATGCCGCCGGCGACGAGCAGCGCCGCCGCGACAGCCGCGGCACCGACGACGACGGTTCTCTGGTCGACGGCCATATGAGGCAGCAGGCTCGGGACGGCGGTGAACGCAGGTTCGGACGAGAATCCGGCAGCCCCGACAATACCCGGTCTAATGTGACAAATAACAGTTCCCCGCGCCGTTTATCCCCGTCCCGTAAGGGGGCGCCGGTTTTTCCGCGGCGGGTTTTCGGCTAGGGTGACCCGTGGCGCGACCGTGTGGCGTCGGGCGGGGTATGATGTCTGTCGAGCGTTGGTGCATAGCCGCCGGCTTGGCAGTCGCGGCGCTAGTTTCAGGCTGCGCGGTCGGCCCGGACTTCAAGGCGCCGGCGCCGCCGCAGGCCGACGGCTATACGCGCGAGCCGCTGCACTCCACGACCGCCGCGACCGACGCCCAGCACGGCGCCGCACAGCATTTCGACATCAAGCGGGACATTCCGGGCGACTGGTGGGCGGTGTTCCACTCGCGCGGCCTCAACGCCCTGGTCGAGGAAGCGCTTCACGCCAATCCCAACCTGCAGTCGGCGCTGGCGTCGCTGCGCGCCGCCAAAGAGAGCGTCGCGGCCCAGCAGGGCAAGTTCTTCCCGACCGTCCAGGCCAATTTCTCCCCGAACCGCCAGCGCACCTCGGCGTCGCTCTCACCGGTGCCGGCGAACGGCGACAACCAGTTCAACCTGTACACCGCGCAGGTGCTGGTCTCCTACACATTCGACATCTGGGGCGGCAACCGCCGGCAGGTCGAATCGCTGCAGGCTCTCGCCGACGTCCAGCGCTTTCAGGTCGAGGCGGCCTATCTGACGCTCACCTCCAACATCGTGGTTGCCGCGATCCAGGACGCCTCGCTGCGCGCCCAGATCGACGCCACCAACGAGCTCATCGCCATCAACGAGCGTATGCTTAAGTTGCTGGAAGACCAGTACAAGGGCGGCCTGATCAATCGCAGCGATCTCGCCGCGCAGGAGGCGGCGCTGGCGCAGACCCGCGCGACGCTGCCGCCGCTGCGCAAGCAGCTCGCGGTCCAGCGCGACCTGTTGACGGCGCTGGTCGGGCGTCTGCCGAACCAGGAGCCTTCCGAGATGTTCCGGCTCGCGACGCTGCATCTGCCGACCGACGTTCCCCTGAGCCTGCCGTCGCAGCTCGTCGAGCAGCGGCCCGACGTGCGCGCCGCCGAGGAGCAGCTGCACTCGGCCGGCGCGCAGGTCGGCGTCGCGATCGCCAATATGCTGCCGAACGTGACGCTGAGCGCGAACGGCGGCTACACGGCGACCCAGCTCGCGGAACTCTTTTCGCCGATGAACAAGTTCTGGCTGCTCGCCGGCAGCGCCACGCAGACGGTGTTCGACGGCTTCACGCTGCTGCATCAGGAGCGCGCCGCCGAGGCGACGTTGCAGCAGGCCGCGTGGGCCTACAAGACGACCGTGATCGCGGCCTTTCAGAACGTGGCTGATGCGCTGCATGCCTTGCAGAACGACGCCGACGCCCTCAAGGCTGCGCGCGACTTCGAGCGCGCTGCCAAGATCAGCCGTGATCTTGCCGAGCAACAGTTTCGCGCGGGCAATGCCAGCTTCATCGTGCTGCTGAATGCGCAGCAGACCTATCAGCAGGCGCGCTTGGCGCTGGTGCAGGCGCAAGCGAACCGCCTGGCCGATACGGCGGCGCTTTATCAGGCGCTCGGAGGCGGCTGGTGGAATCGCCAGGAGCTCGTCGAGCAGAAGCTCGATGTCTCCACCATGCGCGCCACGCCGCGCGAGCCGAAGTCGAACGATACGGGGATCCTTCCATGATCAGGCGGTTGTTGTTCGCCGGTCTCGCCGCGACCGCGCTTGCCGGCGTCGCTCACGCCGCGCCGCTCGCGGGCGAGCTGACGCGATTTGGCCACGACGCGAGCGCGCGGTTGCCGCTGACCCGCATCGATTGGCAGGATCCCGCACTGCTGCCGCGGCGCTTTCGCAATCACTGCAGCCAGTCCGACTGGTGGGGCCGGCCCTATTGCGAGAATCATTGCGGGCGCGGCTACGAGTTCTATTACTGCTCGTCGGAGTCGTTCGGCTGCTGCCACGTCGGCTACGGCTATTGCGACTGGCACGGGCACCTGCGCTGCCACCCGTGATCCGGGCTACGGGATAGGGGCCGGTTTGCCGATCAAAACTCCGCGTGCAGGCGTCCCGAGAAGACCGACACCGGCCCACGATCGGCGTTGTAGCCCGGGTTGTCGATGAGCTGATAATCGAAGGTCAGCGTCGTCGACTTGAACAGCGCGTACGAATAATAGCTCTCCAGGATGCGCTCGGTGCGGTAGTTGAGCTGGCCGTCGCCGATCAGGATGCCGAGGCCGCCCGCCGCGATGAAATCGCGATGATCGCGCGACAGCGCATTGACGACGCCGCCGATGCCGATCGTGTCGTCGGGCCGGCCCCAGCTCGCGCCCTTGATCGATACACCGCCCGACAGGCTGCGGTCGATGTCGCTGAACGCCATGATCTCATTGCGGCCGTCGTTCCAGCTCCAACGTCCGAACAGGCCGATCTGGTCGCTCAGCGATTGCTCGAGGTTGACCACGTAGCCGTACTTGATGCGGCTCCGGCGGGTCTGGGTGATGTCGAGGTTGAGCGCCGGATTGTCGAGGGTCTCGCGATAGCTGCCCGCGAAGACGCTGTTGAGCCAGGGCATGATGCGCAGCTTGCCGGGATGCGAGAACAGGTCGTAGCGCTCCTCGAGCTCGAGCACGTACTCGCCGCGCTGCAAGATCCTGGTGTCGAAATTGCTCGAGTTGGATTCGCTGTCCATCAGGAAATAGCCGGCGCGCAGCGCCCAGTTCTTCTGATTGTACTCGGCGGTGAAGCCGTAGCTGAGCCCGATCTTGTCGGCCGAATAGTCGAAGGCGCCGGGAGCCCACAGCGCCCAGTTCATGAAGTCCTTGCGCGGGTCCTTGGCGTAGGAATTGCCGTCGAACACGTCGATCACGGCGAAGCGGCCGACCTGCAGCGTGAGGCGGGACACGTCGACCTTGTCGGAAAGCTGGTTGGGCGCGCTGTCGAGCTTTTCCTGCTCGCCGCCGAAGCCGAAGGTCTGGCGCAGGAAGAGCCGCGACGTGCTGTAGCGCGGCGTCGCGAAGTCTGATTTCTGCGCTTCGCCGTTGGGAAAGCCGGCGACGCCCGAGGTATCGCTCAGGCCGAAGCCCTGCAGCATCTCGGGATTGTAGTAGACCTCGCCACCGTCCCACAGACGGACGCCCACGAAGGCGCTCATGCTCCAGGTTTCGCGCGTTTGCGCGAACGGCGACAGGCTGTTCGGCCCCTGATAGGGCGAGCGGAACGACGGATAGGCCTGCTGGATGTAGGTCGTCTGCGCGTGCAGCTCCCAGCGATCCGACTCGGTGCCGACATTGGCGGCCGTATCGGCTGCCGCGAAGCTGCCGAAGTCGCCGAGCCGGCGATTGAGCCCGATGCGCAGCTCCTGGAAGTCGAAGCTCGACGAATAGCCCGTGCCGGAGGGGAACTGGGCGCCGGCGGCGTCAAAGCGATGATAGATGTATTCGAGCCGCGCGCTCCAGTGGGGCGACAGCGGGACCTCCGCGCCGGCGCCCGCCGCCCAGCCGGAGTGGATGGTGAGGTGCTTTTCCTGGTCGGCGGCCGGCGGCTGATTGAGCACGCGCGTGCCCGCGAAGGCATAGCCCCCCGTGACGTACAGCAGCCAAGGATCGAACAGGTAGCCGAGCCGCGCCCGCACGCTTCCGGCATAGTCCAGCTGCTCGGTGACGCTGCTGTTGGCGGTCGGGATCGATTGAATGAGCGGATTGGTGTCGAGATAGTTCGGGAACGTCAGGTCGGTCTCGACGCCGAGCAGCAGCCGCGACGGCAGCACCACGTTGTAGCCGAACTGCACGCCCGCGCTCAGCCCGCCGAACGTATTCGTCCCCGGCGTCGCCCCCGGGTCGAATACCGTCGCGTGGCCGCTGCCCGCGCCATAGCCCACATGGCCGCCGAAGTAGAATCCGTTCCAGTCGTAGAGCGAGACGGCCGGCGCCTTCACCGGCATGCTCGTCGGCGGGGCCCGATCGGCCGCCGCAGCCGCATGTCCGGCTACAATGGCAAGCGTCATCGCCGCCAGCAGGCAGGCGCGCCTGACGGCAAGCCCGTCAGCAAAATCCATGCGATGCGGCTGCATTGCCCCCTCGCCAGCCCGCGGCGATCGTCTCCTTTGCGCACCCGCATGACAGGTCGGTGACAAGACTTCCGGGTGCGCTACGGCGACTCGCGGACGATAGCAAAGCTTTGCCGCGCCGACAAAGCTCCGCGCCGACGCATTGTTTGGGATGTTACAGAGTTACGCTTCGTCCGGCGTTGGCGGCGGCACGGCGCGGCTCACTCGGCCGGTTGCGCGGGCCGCCGGGCGCCCGGCCGCCAGAAGCGGTGGCCCCACAGCCGCAGGCGGTCGAAGTAGAGATAGATCACCGGCGTCGTGTAGAGCGTCAGGATCTGGCTCACCAGCAGCCCGCCGACGATGACGATGCCGAGCGGCTGGCGCAGCTCGCTGCCTTCGCCGAGGCTCAGCGTCAGCGGAATGGCGCCCAGCATGGCCGCCAGCGTGGTCATCATGATCGGACGGAAGCGCAGCAGGCAGGCTTGGTAGATCGCGTCGCGGGTCGACAGATGCTGCGTGCGCTCCGCGTCGAGCGCGAAGTCGACCATCATGATCGCGTTCTTCTTGACGATGCCGATCAGCAGGATCACGCCGATCAGCGCGATCAGGCTGAATTCGGTCCTGAACGCCATCAGCGCCATGACGGCGCCGACGCCGGCCGACGGCAGCGTCGACAGGATCGTGATCGGGTGGACGAAGCTCTCGTACAGCATGCCGAGCACGATGTAGACCGCGATAAGGGCGGCCGCGATGAGGAATTTCTCGTTGTCGAGCGACGCCTGGAACTGGCGCGCCGTGCCCTGGAAGCTGCCGTGGATCGACGCCGGCACGCCGAGCTGCAGCGTGGCGGTGCCGATCGCGGCGACCGCATCGCTCAGCGAGTAGCCCGGACTGAGGTTGAACGAGATCGTGGTGGCGACGAACGGGCCCTGGTGATTGACCGCGAGCGGCGTCTCGCCCGGGCCGAAATGGGTGACGGCGGAGAGCGGGACCATGATCTCGCGGGAGGTGCTCACCGCGGCGCCGGTCGAGGTCGCGCCGCGGCCCGAATTGGCGATGGCGTTGTTGGCGAGGTTGCGCGCCGTATCGGCCGCGATCGTGGCCGTGGTCGACTTGACCTTGCTGCTCGTCACGGTGCCGGCGACCGCGTTGGTCGACTGCGTGCCGCCGACCGAGCCGCCGGACGTGCTGACGTAGATGTCCTTGAGCGTGTCGGGGCGCTGCCAGTACTGCGGCGCCACCTCCATGATGACATGATACTGGTTGCGTGCCGCGTAGATGGTGGAGACTTGGCGCTGGCCGAAGGCGTCGTAGAGCGTGTTGTCGATCTGGCTCACCGAGATGCCGAGCCGCGCTGCCGTCGGCCGGTCGATCACGATGTCGGTCTCGAGCCCCTTGTTCTGCTGGTCGGAGTTGACGGAATTGAGCTCCGGCAGCTTCTGCATGGCGGCGAGGATCTTCGGTCCCCACAGGTAGAGCTGGTCGAGGTCGTCGGCCTGCAGCGTGTATTCGAACTCGGCGGCCGACTGGCGGCCTCCGACCCGGATGTCCTGCACGGCGATGAAGAACATGTTGGCGCCGGGCACCTGCGCGGTCTCGCGCGCCAGGCGGGCAACGACCTGGTTGATCGGATCGCGCTGGCTGCGCGGCTTGAGCGACGCGAAGGTGAACCCGGAATTCGTCTGCCCGCCACCGGTGAACCCGACGATGCTGGCGATCGCCGGATCCTTGCTGGCGATCTGCAGGAACTGGGTGAGCTTCTGCTGCATCGACTGGAACGAGATGCTCTGGTCGGCCTGGATGCGGCCGATCAGGCGCCCGGTGTCCTGTTGCGGAAAGAAGCCGTGCGGGATCGTCAGGAACAGCACGTAGTTGAGCCCGATGGTGACGAACAGGATCAGCATGACCATGGCGGGATGGCGCAGCGCGACGCCCAGCGTGCGCTCGTAGGCGCGCAGCATGGCGTCGAACACCCGCTCGCTCGCCCGGTAGAGCCGCCCGTGCCGGCGCGGACCGCGTCCGAGCACGAAGGCGCACATCATCGGCGTCGTCGTCAGCGACACGACGAGCGACACCAGGATCGCGATCGAGAGCGTCAGGGCGAATTCGCGAAAGAGGCGGCCGACGATGCCGGCCATGAGCAGGATCGGGATGAATACCGCGATCAGCGACAGGCTCATCGAGAGGACCGTGAAGCTCACCTCGCGGGCGCCGAGCAGCGCCGCCTCGAGCCGCGACATGCCTGCCTCGAGGTGGCGCGTGACGTTCTCCACCACCACGATCGCGTCGTCGACCACGAATCCGGTCGCGATGGTGAGCGCCATCAGCGACAGGTTGTTGAGGCTGAAACCGAGCAGGTACATGAACCCGAAGGTGCCGAGCAGCGAGATCGGCACCGCGAGCGAGGGTACGAGGGTCGCCCACGGGTCACGCAGGAACGCAAAGACGACCAGGACCACGAGGATGATCGCGATCACCAGGGTCGCTTCCACGTCGTGCAGCGATGAGCGGATGGTGGTCGAGCGGTCGATGGCGACCCGGACGTCGATCGTGGACGGGATCGAGGCCTCGAGCTCCGGCAGCATCGCGCGCACGTTGTCGACCGTGTCGATGATGTTGGCGCCGGGCTGGCGATAGAGGATGATCAGCACCGCCGGCTTGCCGTTGGCGAGGCCGGCATTGCGCAGATTCTCCACCGAATCGACGACGTCGCCGAGATCCGACAGCCGCACCGGCGCGCCGTTGCGGTAGGCGACGATCAGCTGGCGATACTGCTCCGCCTTGCTGGCCTGGTCGTTGTCGTAGATCTGGTAGCGCTGGCTGCCGACGTCGATCGAGCCCTTCGGGCTGTGCGCATTGGCGGAGGAGAGCGCGGCGCGCACATCCTCGAGGCCGATGCCGTACTTGAACAGCGCCGACGGATTGAGCTCGGCGCGCACGGCGGGCAGGGCGCTGCCGCTCACCACGACCTCGCCGATGCCGTCGACCTGCGACAGCCGTTGCGCTAGGACGGTGGTCGCCTGGTCGTACATGTCGCCGCGGGTGAGGATGTCGGAGGTCAGCGCCAGGATCAGGATCGGCGCGTCGGCGGGGTTGACCTTCTTGTAGGTCGGATTCTGGCGCAGGCTCGACGGCAGGTCGACGCGTGCCGCGTTGATCGCCGCCTGCACGTCGCGCGCCGCGCCGTCGATGTCGCGATTGAGCCCGAACTGCAGCGTGATGCGCGTCCCGCCGACGCTCGAGCTCGAGGTCATCTCGGTGACGTCGGCGATCTGCCCGAGGTGGCGCTCGAGCGGGGTCGCGACCGTGGTCGCCACCACCTGCGGGCTCGCGCCGGGCAGCGTCGCCCGCACCGAGATGGTCGGGTAGTCGACCTGCGGCAGCGGCGAGACCGGCAGCTGGAAGAACGATATCGCGCCCGCCGCCGCGAGCCCGAAAGTCAGGAGCGTGGTGGCGACCGGCCGGCGGATGAAAGGCGTCGAGATGCTCACGGCAGCACGCCTTCCGGACCGGGCGCGGCCGCCGGTCCGGATTCACCGGTGAGCCGCGCCGACAGGCGGTCGAACCACAGGTAGATCACCGGCGTGGTGAACAGGGTGAGCACCTGGCTCAGCAGCAGCCCGCCGACGATCGAGATGCCGAGCGGATGGCGCAGCTCCGAGCCGACGCCGGTGCCGATCATCAGCGGCAGGGCGCCGAGCACCGCCGCCATGGTGGTCATCAGGATCGGCCGGAAGCGCAGCAGGCAGGCCTGGTAGATCGCCTCGCGCGGCGGGCGGCCGTGCTGGCGCTGCTCGTCGAGCGCGAAGTCGATCATCATGATCGCATTCTTCTTGACGATGCCGATCAGCAGGATGATGCCGATGATCGCGATGATGGTGAGGTCGTCGCCCGCCATCATGAGCGCGAGCAGCGCGCCGATGCCGGCCGACGGCAGCGTCGACAGGATCGTGATCGGGTGGATGAAGCTCTCGTAGAGCACGCCGAGCACGATGTAGACGGTGACGATCGCGGCGAGGATGAGGAACAGCTCGTTCGACAGCGCCGACTGGAACGCGAGCGCGGCGCCCTGGAAGCTGGTGATCACGCTCGCGGGCGCGCCGATGTCCTTTTTCGCCTGGCGGATCGCGTCGACCGCTTCGCCGAGGGAGGCGCCGGGCGCGAGATTGAACGAGATCGTATTGGACGGGAACTGGGCGAGGTGGTTGATCTGCAGCGGCGCAGTCTGCTCGCGCACGCGCGCGATCACCGACAGCGGCACCTGGCCGCTGCCGGTCGAGGTCGGCAGGTAGATCGAGTTGAGCGAATCGAGCGACTGCTGCAGCTTCGGGTCGGCCTCGAGGATCACCCGACGCTGGTTGGTGTTGGTGAAGATGGTCGAGACGATGCGCTGGCCGAACGCGTCATAGAGCGCGTTGTCGATCGTCGCCGGCGTGATGCCGAAGCGGCCGGCGGTGTCGCGGTCGATGTCGATATAGGCGGAGAGGCCCTGCGCCGACAGGTCGGACGCGACGTCGGCGAGCTGCGGCAGCGTGTTGAGCTTCTCGACCAGCTTCGGCACCCACTCGGTGAGCTCCGCCGGGTTGGCATCCTCGACGATGAATTGGTATTGCGTCTTGCTGATCACGTCGTCGATGGTGAGATCCTGCACGGGCTGCATGTACAGCGTGATGCCGGAAACCTGCGCGGTCTCCTCCTTCAGCCGGCGGATGGTCGCCGAAATGTCGCTCTTGCGCTGCTCGTGCGGCTTCAGGTTGATCAGGATGCGGCCGCTGTTGAGGGTCGTGTTGGCGCCGTCGACGCCGATGAAGGACGACAGGCTCTCGACATCGGGGTCCTTGAGTATGGCGTCGGCGAGCGCCTGCTGACGCTCCGACATGGCGCGGTAGGAGATCGATTCCGGCGCCTCGGTGATCGCCTGGATCAGGCCGGTGTCCTGGGTCGGGAAGAAGCCCTTCGGGATGACAACGTAGAGGAAGGCGGTGAGCACGAAGGTGGCGAGCGCGACCAGCAGCGTCGCGGTCTGGCGGTCGAGCACCCAGGTGAGCATGCGCCCGTAGCCGCGGATGAGAGCGTCGAACCACTCGCGGTTCCACCGCTGGAAGGCGTTCTCGCGCACCTCCGCCGCCGGCTTGAGCAGCTTGGCGCAGGCCATCGGCACGAGGGTGAGCGACACCGCCGCCGAAATCAGGATCGTGACCGCGAGCGTGATTGCGAACTCGCGAAACAGCCGGCCGACGACGTCGGCCATGAACAGAAGCGGGATCAGCACCGCGATGAGCGAGATGGTCAGCGAGATGATGGTGAAGCCGACCTGCTCGGAGCCGACCAGCGCGGCCTCCTGCGGGCTGTCGCCCTCCTCGATGTAGCGCGAGATGTTCTCGATCACGACGATCGCGTCGTCGACCACGAAGCCGGACGCAATCGTGAGCGCCATCAGCGACAGGTTATCGAGGCTGAAGCCCAGCAGGTACATGGCGCCGAAGGTCCCGACGAGCGACAGCGGCACCGACAGGCTCGGAATGATGGTGGCGCGCGCGCTGCGCAGGAATACGAAGATCACCGCCACCACCAGCACGACCGCAAGCGCGAGCTCGAACTCGACGTCGTGCACCGAGGCGCGGATCGTCACCGTCCGGTCGGTAAGCGGCGTGATGTCGATCGCGGCCGGCAGTCCCGCCTGCAGCTGCGGCAGCAGCGTCTTGATGCGGTCCGCGACCTCGATGACGTTGGCGCCGGGCTGGCGCTGGACGTTGAGGATGACCGCCGGCGTGCGGTTCATCCAGGCGGCAAGGAAGTTGTTCTGCGCACCCTCGATCACCTCGGCGACGTCGCGCAGGTGGACGGGCGAGCCGTTCTTGTAGGCGATCACCAGGTCGCGGTACTGGTCGGCGCTCTGCAGCTGGTCGTTGGCGTTGATCGTGTAGGCGCGCGCCACGCCGTCGAAATTCCCCTTCGGAGTATTGACGTTGGCGTTGGCGAGCGTCGTGCGCAGGTCGTCGATGTTGAGCCCGTAAGCGGCGAGCTTGCGCGTATCGGCCTGCACGCGCACCGCCGGCCGCTGCCCGCCGCTGATGCTGACGAGGCCGATGCCGGGGAGCTGCGAGATCTTCTGCGCCAAGCGTGTTTCGGCCAGATCCTCGATCTGCGGCAACGGCAGCGTCTTGGAGGTGAGCGCGAGGGTGACGATCGGCGCGTCGGCGGGATTGACCTTGGCGTAGATCGGTGGCGCCGGCAGGTCGGAGGGCAGGAGGTTGCCGGCCGCGTTGATCGCCGCCTGCACCTCCTGCTCGGCGATGTCGAGATTGAGGTTGAGATTGAACTGCAGCGTGATGACCGAGGCGCCGGCCGAGCTCACCGAGCTCATCTGGCGCAGGCCGGGCATCTGCCCGAGCTGCACCTCGAGCGGCGCCG
>Ga0126371_10004724_pt1 | contig 12028 bp, 10 predicted proteins | sample PanSoiMetaPlot_4_FD_110145 | JGI IMG/M metagenome (GOLD analysis project Ga0126371, IMG submission 110145) | Tropical forest soil microbial communities from Panama - MetaG Plot_4 | ecosystem: Environmental > Terrestrial > Soil > Tropical forest > Bulk soil | place: Panama | collected 2016-02-17
AAGCCGGTCGCCGGCGAGCGCCCCTTGTGGGACTTCCCCGAGGGCACGCTGGCAGGGCGGGAGCTCGCCGCGTACGCGGTGTCCAAGGTCGCCCGCTGGGATGTTGTGCCGCCGACGGTGTACCGGGACGGCCCATTCGGACCGGGCATGTGCCAGCTGTGGATCGATGCCGACACTACCGTCGATCTGGTGGCGCTAGCGCGCCGCAACGACCACCGGGGGCTGCGTCGGATGGCCGTCTTCGACGCCGTGGTGAACAACGCGGATCGCAAGATCGGCCACCTCCTGCCGACGCCGGACGGTCACCTTTATGGCTGTGATCACGGGGTCTGCTTTGCCGCTGAGTACAAGCTCAGGACCGTGCTGTGGCAGTGGCGCGGCAAGCGGCTGCCAGGTGACGCGGTCGAGGCGCTACAGCAGCTGAAGAAGTCGCTGGCCAAGGGCAAGCTGGCAACCGAGCTACCGCACTGGCTGACCGACGAAGAAGTCGAGGCGACCAGGAAGCGGATCACGCTGCTGCTGGAGCACAAGCTGTACCCGTTCCCGCCGACCGATTGGCCTGCTGTCCCGTGGCCGCCGATCTAGGAATCGCGACCTTACCGGCCGCCGTGCTCGCCTCGGTCACCGCGGCGGCGCAGGTATCGCTCAAACTCCCGCGCGATCGCGTCACCGCTGGCTTCGGGCAGATCGGTTGCGTCCTTAGCCTCTTCCAGCGTCCGTACGTACTCGGCGACCTCGGCGTCCTGCTCGGCCAGCTCGTCCACCCCGCGCTCCCACGCCCTGGCTTCCGCGGGGAGATCGGCCAGCGGCACGGAGATATCCATGATGTCCTCGACATGGCGGAGCAACGCTAGCGTCGCCTTCGGGCTAGGCGGCTGCGCGACATAGTGCGGCACCGCAGCCCACAGTGAGACCGCCGAGAGGCCAGCAGCAGAGCAGGCCTGCTGCAGCACGCCGACAATGCCGGTCGGCCCCTTGTAATCGACGGGCTCCACGTGCAGCTGTGCGGCGAGCGCGGAGTCCGACGCTGCCGCTGACACGGGCACTGGCCGGGTGTGCGGCGAGTCAGCGAGCAGGGCACCAAGGAGGATTACCACCTCCACGCCGAGCTCGGTAAAGGCGCTCACCAGCTCCTCGGTGAAGCCACGCCAGCGCATGTTCGGCTCGATGCCCTGCACGAGCAGAAGGTCACGGTCTATGCCGGGCGGCTTGGCGAGCGCAATTCGGGTGGTCGGCCAGACCAGGCGCTCGGTCTTGCCGTCGCTGACTTCCATGACCGGCCGCGTGACCTGGAAGTCGTAGTAGTCCTCCGGGTCGATCTCGCCGGCCGGCGATGCGCTCCAGGATTGGATGAGATGGCTGATAGCGCCGCTCGCAGCTTCGCCGGCGTCGTTCCAGCCCTCGAAAGCCGCGATCAGCGCCGGCGAGTTCAGCTTGCCTACGGACTGCAGCTCGATCGTCAGCCACCTCCCTCGCCGCCTGCCCTGGGGACCGGGCTGCCGGCGGATAGGCCCAGCCTACGTGCAGCGGGCTCATACTGGACGGCTCAGGCCGGCAACGGCGACGCTATGGGCGGATCACGCAGGCGGCCGGCCTCTTCTGGCGGCCTTAGGATAGAGCGACCATGCGTCAAATACTCAGCAGCGCGACGGCCGGCGTGGCGATCGTTTGCATAACAGGCCTGAGAGAGTTCAGCTCGTGACACCAGCGAATGCGGCTGAGATCCAGCCAGCAAGCGGGCTTCAGGCCGTTTTGTTCGACATGGACGGCATCCTGGTGAACTCCGAGCCGCTGTGGTTTGAAGCCGAGACTGCTGTCATGGCCCGGCTGGGCGGTACCTGGGGCGAGGGTGACCAGGACGAGCTGGTCGGCGGCTCCATGGCAGTCACAGTCGCCTACCTGCTGGCGAAGGGCGAGCGCACCGTGTCGCCTGCCGTGGTGGAGCAGTGGCTGCTCCAGGAGATGGGCCGGCTGCTCACCGAAGGTCCGCTGCCGATCATGCCTGGCGCCCTGGAGCTGGTGCTGCAGGTGGCAACGGCCGGCCTGCCGTATGCAGTGGTGACCTCCTCGGAACGGGTGATCATGGACGCCGTGCTGGACAGATTCGGCGTGGCCTTCCCGGTCACGGTGTGCGCTGGCGATGTGTCCGCCTGCAAGCCCGATCCCGAGGGCTACCTGCTCGCCGCCGCGAAGCTGGCGGTCGATCCGCGCCGGTGCGTAGTGATAGAGGACTCTCCCAATGGAGTGGCCGCCGCTGAAGCGGCAGGCTGCCTCGCTGTCGCCGTCCCGAGCGTGGTGGCAATCCCCGCTGCGCCTGGACGGCTGGTACTGCCTTCAATGCGCGGGCTGACGCTCGACAAGCTCAGGACGGAGTTCGCTCGGCTGCGGCCTGACCTCGCGCCGCACGAATAGAGGTGAATAGGCACCTCATAGTTGGGGCTAGGATGTCTTAACAACAATGTGCAACTATTAGGTAACGCACCGTGCGACTAACTAAGGTGCGACTAACTACGGTGCGACTCTCCTTGCTTGCGGCCGTGATGGGGAGGCCAATTTGAGTACCTGGACCAGTATTGCGACCGGTACCACCTGCGTGATCGTTACGATTATCGGGCTTGGTCTGAGTTTCCTCGCGTGGCGGGCTAAGGGATCGCGCAGCGGATTTCGTGGTATCGCCTGGTCGCTGCTTCCGCTCGCGATGTACTTGACGCATTCCATCGGCCTTGTCGGGCGCATCGGCTCGGCCATCGCTGCGTTTGGCTCCGGCTTCGTGTTCTCACCGAAGGCGTGGGCGGGCGTCATCCTTGTCGGTATCTCCGCATTGCTGTTCCTGGTGTCCGGCGGCATTCCGTTGCTGCGGTGGGAGCGGAAGCGGAAGAAAACCAAGGCAAAGAATGGCCGGGATGCAGGAAAGCAGATATCCGAGCCCGCGCAGGCGATCGGGCAGGCGGCAAATGGGCTTTCCGGAACGTCAGCTGGTTCAGAGGCCGATGACGACCTAAGGGACGTGCAGGAGATCTTGCGACGTCGTGGGATTAAGTGAGACTTATCACACCTTCCGACGTCAGAAGGCACTTGCTGTCGCGGGAGGATCTTCATTCGGTCACAATCAAGCCACGACGTTTGGCTGGGGTTGGCTACATACCTGAAACTTGGCATCCTCCAACCAAGAAGCAACGGGGCTTCCGTGTATGTGCTGGAAGTCCTCCTGATCGGCCGGCACGGTGCTGGCAGGAAGGTCTTGCTGGCCGACATGGCGGATCGGACGTGACTACCTAATGGCGGCACCGCTTGATATTTCGCCCGCCCAGGCTGAGGCCACTCCCGAGGCCGTCATCCAGGGCGCTGGCGGCAGGAAGATCGAGGGACGGTCCCTCGGTGAGATCGCCTGGATGCGGCTGCGCCGCGACAAGGTGGCGATCGGCAGTGCGATCTTCATCGTCTTCCTGGTGCTCGTCGCGATATTCGGTCCGTTCCTGGTGCAGAGCCCATTTACCTACCACCCGAACCTGATTAACCCCACCCTGAGCGGCCCCAACGGGGCGTTTGGCGGAATCAGCGGCGCTCACTGGTTCGGCGTCGAGCCCACCACGGGCCGGGATGTGCTTGCCCGGGTAGTAGTCGGCGCTCGCTACTCGCTGATTATCGCGTTCCTGGCGACCGCGCTTGCGGTCATCATCGGCGTGTTCTTCGGGTTGATCGCTGGCTATTTCGGTGGCTGGGTGGACACGCTGATCGCCCGCACGATGGACGTGTTCCTCGCGTTCCCGCTCCTGGTCTTCGCGATCGCGCTGGTTGGCGTGGTCCCGAACTCAGCATTCGGATTCTCCGGTAACAACCTGCGGGTCGGGCTGCTGATCTTCATCATCGGCTTTTTCAGCTGGCCTTATATGGGCCGGATCATCCGCGGTCAGACCTTGTCGCTGCGCGAGCGCGAGTTTGTCGACGCAGCGCGCAGCCTTGGCGCACGCGGACCATACATTCTTTTCCGCGAGCTGCTTCCGAATTTGGTCGGCCCGATCCTGGTCTATTCGACTTTGCTGATCCCGACGAACATCTTGTTCGAGGCGGCGCTGTCATACCTGGGAGTCGGCATCATCCCGCCCACACCTAGCTGGGGCGAGATGCTTTCCGATGCCGTCCAGAACGGCTACTACTACATCGATCCGATGTTCATGTTCATTCCTGGTCTCGCCATCTTCCTCACCGTCATGGCATTCAACCTCTTCGGTGACGGGCTGAGAGACGCTCTGGACCCCAAGAGCCGCTAACTCCCCTACAGACCTGTTTTCTCGCTGGATGAAGTAACGACACAGGAGGCGCTTTCCCCCCATGATAAGAAGCAAGATCACCGGCCTGGCCGCGCTCGGCGCGACCGCGGCCCTGACGCTCGCGGCCTGCGGCGGCAGCGGTGGCTCTTCGGGCTCCAACTCGAGCTCGACCAGCACCAGCTACGGCCAGGGTCTCACGAGCATCATCAACCCATCCAATACGCCGAGCAGCGGCACGCTCACGTTCGACCTGAGCAACACGCCGGACTCGACGGACTACCAGAACACGTACTACGCGTTCATGTGGAACTTCGTCCGGCTGTACAGCATGCAGCTCCTCACCTACAAGTCTTGCCCGGGTGCATGTGGCGAGCAGCTGGTGCCCCAGCTGGCCACTGGTCCTGGCGTGCCGAGCAACAACGACACGGTCTGGACGTACCACATCAAGCCGAACGTCAAGTTCGAGAACGGCCACACCGTGACCTCGGCTGACGTCAAGTACGGCGTCGAGCGGACGTTCGCCAAGAGCGTTCTGCCGAACGGCCCGAGCTACTACCAGGTGCTCCTGAAGGACAACAAGTACCCAGGCCCCTACACCGACCGGGCCAAGAACGTGATGGGGCTGACCTCAGTCACCACGCCGAACGCAACGACGATCCAGTTCCACCTGTCGCAGCCGTTTGCCGACTTCGACTACGTCGTGGCAATCCCGCAGAGCACTCCGGTTGAGCCCGCCTGGGACACCGGCAAGTACGGTGGCGCGAACTTCCAGCTCCACCCGGAGTCGACCGGCCCGTACGAGTTCCAGAGCTACACGCTCAACAAGCAGATCACGCTTGTGAAGAACCCGAACTGGAACGCGTCTACCGACACGGAGGCCAAGCAGCTGGTCAACAAGATCGTTGTCAACCTCAACGTCAACGCGAACACGGTCGACAACAACCTGATGTCTAACTACGCCGACATCGACATGGCAGGCACCGGCGTCCAGACTGCGGCCAGGAGCAAGATCCTGACCCAGCCGTCGCTGAAGGGCCTTGCAGACGACCCGATCAGCGGGTTCCTGCGGTTCGCCTACATCAACACCAAGGTGATCCCGAACGTGCACTGCCGGGAGGCCATCGAGTACGCGGCGAACAAGACCTCCATCCAGGACGCCTGGGGCGGACCTGTGGTGGGCGGCGACATCGCTAGCACCGTGATCCCGCCGACCGTGATCGGCTACCAGAAGTTCGACCTCTTCAACGCGCTGTCGCAGCCTGGCGGCGACATCGCGGCGGCCAAGCAGCAGCTCAAGCTGTGCGGCAAGCCGAGCGGCTTCACCACCGGCCTGGCCTACCGCACTGACCGGCCGCAGGAGGTTGCGGCGGCACAGGCTCTGCAGGCCTCGCTGCAGCAGGTTGGCATCAAGGCCAATCTGCAGGGCTACCTGTCCGGCAAGTACTACACCGACTTTGCTGGTGCCCCGGCGTACGTGCACGCGCACGACCTCGGCATCAGCCAGGGCGGTTGGGGTCCGGACTGGCCGGACGGCTACGGGTTCCTGGACGAGCTCTCCAACGGCAACACGATCGTGCCTGCCGGTAACACCAACATCTCGGAGATCAACGACAAGTCCATCAACTCGCTGTTCGCCACGGCTGCTGGCCAGAACAACACGGCAGCCAGGACCGCTATCTGGCCCCAGATCGACAAGAAGATCATGGGCATGGCCGCGATCCTGCCGGAGGTGTACCAGAAGGTTCTGCTGTACCGGAACCCGAACGTCACCAACGTGTACTTCGACCGGCCGTTCGGCATGTACAACTACGCGGTGCTCGGCCTGAAGTAGCCGTCGCCAAACATCTAATCCGAGTTCGAGAAGAGAGCAGGTGAGAGCGCTGGTACCCGCCCGGCCGGGCGGGTACCAGCGCCGCACACAGTGATTACTTTCATCATCAGGCGACTACTCGTCTCCGTGCTGCTGCTGCTGCTAGTCAGCCTCATCACCTTCGCGATCTTCTTCCTGATCCCGCGGCTGGCCGGGCAGACGTCTTACAGTCTGGCCGCCCAGTACGTGGGGCGTAATCCAATCCCGTCGCAGATTCGCGCGATCGAGATCAAGCTTGGCCTGAACGAGCCGATCTGGGTGCAGTACGGCAGGTTCGTGAAGGGCATTGTCTTCGGCTATACCTATTCCAGCGGCCCGAGCAGGACCTACTGCCCGCCGCCGTGCCTGGGCTACTCCTGGCGTAGTCAGCAGCCTGTGTGGCCGCAGCTCACCAGCAACATCCCGGTCACGTTGTCGCTCGCCGCAGGTGCCGCGGTGATCTGGCTGGTCAGCGGTGTCGCCATCGGCGTCGTTTCAGCGCTCAAGCGGGGCACCATCTTCGACCGGCTCTCCATGGGCACCGCCCTGATGGGCGTCTCGCTGCCGATCTTCTTCACCGGCCAAATCGCGCTGCTGCTGTTCAGCTTCAAATGGCAGATCTTCAACGTGCAGTACGTCGGCATTACCCAGAACCCGCTTCTGTGGGCCAAGGCGCTTGTGCTGCCGTGGATCACTCTCGCGTTCCTGTACTCGGCCTTGTACGCACGACTTACCAGATCAGGCATGCTGGAGACGATGAACGAGGACTACATCCGCACTGCGCGCGCTAAAGGGCTGCCCGAGCGGACCGTCATCATCAAGCACGGTCTGCGGGCCGCGCTGACGCCGATCCTGACGATCTTCGGCCTGGACCTCGGCCTGCTCGTCGGCGGCGCGGTGCTGACCGAGTACACATTCAGCCTGCACGGCCTCGGCTTGTTCACGATCCAGGCGATTGGCAACTCCGACCTCCCCGAGATCATGGGCGTCGTTCTGCTGGCCGCGTTCTTCATCGTCATCGCGAACCTGATCGTGGACGTCCTGTACGCGGTAGTGGATCCGAGGGTGAGGCACTGATGGCCGCGACCGATGAGAATGTGAACGGCGGCAGGCATCGAGCCCTGCGCGGCGTCACGGCCATGCGGAGTCGGCGCCAGCCCGATACGCAGGGGAAGGTGGGCGAGCAGCCCACCACTGGGGCCATGCTTGAGGTCCGGGACCTGCGCGTTCACTTCCCGACAGACGACGGCCTGGTGAAGGCGGTTGACGGGCTCTCGTTCGCCCTCGAGCGTGGCAAGACGCTCGGGATCGTCGGCGAATCCGGCTCTGGTAAGAGTGTGACGAGCCTTGGCATCCTCGGTCTGCACCAGCACACCCGCGCCGACATCTCCGGCCACATCTGGCTGGACGGCGAGGACCTGATCAGCGCCACCCCGGAACGAGTCCGCCAGCTTCGCGGCAGCAAGATGGCGATGATCTTCCAGGACCCGCTGTCCGCGCTGCACCCGTACTACACCGTGGGCGCGCAGATCAGTGAGGCCTACCTGATCCATAACAAGGTCGGCAAGAAGGCCGCCAGGCAGCACGCCATCGACATGCTCGGCCGCGTCGGCATCCCGCAGCCCGCGTCGAGGGTCGATGACTACCCGCACCAGTTCTCCGGTGGTATGCGGCAGCGCGCGATGATCGCGATGGCGCTGTCCTGCGACCCCGAGCTGCTGATCGCCGACGAGCCGACGACGGCGCTCGATGTGACGGTCCAGGCGCAGATCCTGGATCTGATCTCAGACCTGCAGCGCGAGTTCGGCTCCGCGGTCATCATCATCACCCACGACCTGGGTGTGGTGGCCGAGCTGTCCGACGACATCCTGGTGATGTACAGCGGCCGGATCGCCGAGTACGGCACCGCCGAGGACATCTTCGGCCGGGCTGGGCACCCGTACACGTGGGGCTTGCTTAGCTCGATGCCGCGAATCGACGAGGCACGGGCGGAGCGACTGATCCCGATCAAGGGCAACCCGCCAAGCCTGATCAATGTCCCGTCCGGCTGCCCATTCCATCCGCGGTGCGACTACGCGAACATGACCAACGGCAAGAGCCAGACCGAGATCCCGATCCTGCACGAGGCCGATCCTGGTCACCTCGTGGCCTGTCACCTGACGGCCGTGCAGCGGGAGAAGCTGCGGGCCGAGCGCATCAAGGTGCCGGCCGGCAACGTCAGTGGGGAGGACGCGTGACCGCGTCGGCAAGTGCAGTCGGCAGGACCGATGGCCAGCGGCCGCTCGACGGCGACGCATTGCTGCAGGTCGTCGGGCTGCAGAAGCACTTCCCGGTGACCCGAGGAGTCATCTTCCGGCACAGGATCGGGGCTGTGCAGGCCGTCGATGGCATCGACTTCACGGTCTCGACTGGTCAGACGCTCGGCCTCGTGGGTGAGTCCGGCTGCGGCAAGACGACTACCGGCCGGCTGCTGACCAGGCTGCTGGAGCCGACCGGCGGCCAGATCATTTTCGAGGGCCGGGACATCACCCATCTGTCGACCGGGCAGATGCGCCCGTTGCGGCGCGACGTCCAGATGATCTTCCAGGATCCTTACTCGTCGCTAAACCCGCGGCAGACGGTGGGCGCGATCGTCGGCGCGCCGTTCCGGCTCCAGAACGTCAAGACCGAGGGCGGCACCAGGCGCGCCGTTCAGGAACTGCTCGAGCTGGTGGGCCTCAATCCGGAGCACTACAACCGCTACCCGCACGAGTTCTCCGGCGGCCAGCGTCAGCGCATCGGCATTGCCCGCACGCTAGCGCTCAAGCCGAAGCTGATCGTTGCGGACGAGCCTGTATCCGCCCTCGACGTGTCGATCCAGGCTCAGGTGGTCAACCTGATGGAGGACCTGCAGGAGGAGCTTGGGCTCACCTACGTGGTGATCGCGCACGACCTGTCAGTGGTCAGGCACATCAGCGACACCGTGGCCGTGATGTACCTGGGCAAGCTGGTCGAGGTAGCAAGCCGCGATCAGCTCTACGCCAGGCCGCGCCATCCATATACGGTCGCGCTGATGTCGGCTGTGCCAGTCCCTGAGCCGGTCCGCGGCGAGGGCGGCGTGCGCGGGCGCCGGGAGCGCATCCGGCTCACCGGCGACGTGCCGAGCCCGCTGAACCCGCCACCTGCGTGCCGGTTCAGCACCCGGTGCTGGAAGGCCCAGGACATCTGCCGGACCCAGGAGCCGCCGCTGGCCGAGCTGGTGACTGGCCACAAGGTCGCCTGCCACTTCCCGGAGAACACCGCCGCGTAGCGTCAGGCGACTGTTTCCGGTGACGGTGGCTCTGGCAGTGGCGGGGGAGTGCCGCCGTACGCCGGGCACAGGGCCTGATGCGAGCACCACTCGCACAGGCGGCTTGGCCGGGGCCGCCAGTCGCCGGTCCGGTACGCGCGGTCGATGGCCTGCCACAGAGCGTTAATCTTGCGTTCAGTGGCGATCAGATCGGCTTCGTCTGGCGCATACCGGACAAGTTCGCCGTTACCCAAATAAATCAGCTGCAGCATCCGGGGGATGATGCCACGGGTCCGCCACAGCGCCACAGCGTAGAACTTCATCTGGAACAGGGCCCTAGCCTCGTATTCCTCACGCGGCGCGGTGCCCGTCTTGTAGTCGACGATCCGAAGCTCGCCGGTCCTGGCTACGTCAAGCCGGTCGATATAGCCGCGGAGGGTCAGTCCTGACTCCAGGGGCGCCTGGACAGACATTTCCCTGTGAGTCGGCTCGAGCCGGGTCGGGTCCTCCAGGGTGAAGTACCGATCTAGCATCTCGCGGGCTCCGTCGAACCAGGCAGCACGCTCGGTTTCGTCGGAGAACATGTCCACGAGCTCGGGTTCCTCAGCGACCAGCCGCTCCCACTGGGCCGGGACCAGATCCTGAGCGGCCTGCGGCGTCCGGTTGGTGGCTGGCTCGTCGAACAGGCGCTCCAGGACCGCGTGGACCAGCGTGCCACGGGCCGCGGCCGGGCTCGGCACCTCCGGCAGCCGGTCGATGACGCGGAACCGATACAGCAGAGGGCAGGTCATGAAGTCAGTCGCGCGGGAGGGCGAGAGGCTGGGGCCGCGCACCTCGTCAGGCTCACCCAGATCGGTCGCGACCAGCCCGGCGCCGGCTTGCACGGACACCGCTTCCACGGACACTGCGAGATCCGCGCCGATCGTTTCGCTCATGATTTGCAGATTAGGACACAGGGCAGACAATCGACGGTCGTTGACACGGCATGCCCGCCACGAGGTGCGCTCTGCCTGCTCAGGTGCGCCTAAAACCCGCCCTACCGCGTAGCATCAAGGGGTGGCAGGACCCCGTCAGGACGGCGACTCACAGCAGGTTCGCGAGCCCGAGCAAGATCCACCAGCCGGGCGGCGCAGTGATCTGCGGCTCGGCATTATCGTCGGGCGGCCGTTCGGCATTCCCGTCTACATCTCGCCGTACTGGTTCATCGTCGCCGCGGTCCTGGTCATCCTGTACTCCAACCCCGGAACACTTTTCGGCAGCGTGCACGGGCCAGGCAGATACGGCGTGGCCGCGATATTCGTGGTCCTGCTGTATGTCTCAGTGCTCATTCACGAACTGAGCCACAGTGTCGTCGCTCGCGGCTTCAAGCTGCCTGTGCGGCGGATCCTGCTCTACCCGCTTGGCGGGTTCTCCGAGATCGAGCGCGAGCCGCCAACGCCAAGCCAGGAGTTCCTGATCTCGGCGGCCGGCCCAGCCATGTCATTGGTATTGGCAGGCATCGGCTACGCGGCGGTTGAGCTGCTCAACGTGCGCGGCATTCCGCGGACTGTACTCGACCGGCTTGTGCTCGCAAATCTGCTCGTCGCGGCCTTCAACATGCTGCCGGGGCTGCCGCTGGATGGCGGGCGAGTGCTGCGTGCAGCGATCTGGAAGGTGACACGCAAGCCCGGCCAGGCCACCGTCATGGCGGCGTGGGCCGGCCGGATACTGGCGATAGTGCTGGTCGCCCTGCCGCTCGCGTCGCCGACGTCGGGACCCCTCAGCGTGGCGGGCAGCTACGGGCTCTGGCTGGTCGTGATCGCGGTGTTCATGTGGATGAGCGCGGGGCAGGCACTGCGCGCGGCCAAGCTCAGGGAGCGGCTGCCAGCGCTGCGCGCACGGACACTGGCGCGGCGCGCCATTCCGATTCCGTCGAGCCTGCCGCTCGCTGAAGCGATCAGGCGTGCCGACCTTGCACAGGCGCGCGCACTAGTCGTGGTGGATCACGAGGCGAAGCCCATCGCGATCGTGAATGAGGGCGCGGTGATGGCCACGCCCGAGCAGCGCAGGCCGTGGCTGGATGCGGGTTCACTCGCGCGCACGCTTGACCCCGGCATGATCCTGTCCGCCGACTTGACCGGCATGGACTTGCTGGATGCGGTGCGCAAGGTACCTGCTTCTGAATACTTGCTGGTCGAGCCGTCTGGTCAGGTCTACGGGGTGCTCGCCACGGCCGACCTTGACCTGGCCTTCGGCCGCGCGTGATCACTCACTCTCGTGGCCCGTTCGCGGCCGGCGATCAGGTGCAGCTGACCGATCCCAAGGGCCGGCAGCATCGGCTGGTGCTGACCGCGGGGAAGTCGTTTCACACTCATCGCGGCTCGATCGCCCACGACGACCTGATCGGGCAGCCGGAAGGAAGTGTCGTGGTGTCGGCCGGCGGGACCGCATACGTCGCGCTGCGGCCGTTGCTTGCCGACTTCGCCGTCTCGATGCCGCGTGGCGCCGCGGTCATCTATCCGAAGGACGCGGCCCAGATAGTGGGGCTCGCGGATATCTTTCCTGGCGCAAAGGTCGTTGAGGCCGGTGCCGGCTCTGGTGCGCTGTCGTGCTGGCTGCTGCGCGCAGTCGGCGAGGCTGGGCAAGTCACTTCGTTTGAGC
>Ga0126371_10004725_pt1 | contig 12028 bp, 10 predicted proteins | sample PanSoiMetaPlot_4_FD_110145 | JGI IMG/M metagenome (GOLD analysis project Ga0126371, IMG submission 110145) | Tropical forest soil microbial communities from Panama - MetaG Plot_4 | ecosystem: Environmental > Terrestrial > Soil > Tropical forest > Bulk soil | place: Panama | collected 2016-02-17
AGAAACTTGCCGCTCACTCGGTCGATCACATAATAGAACGCGTTACGATTGCCGAACAGGACCGCTTTGTGTTTCTCGCCGCGCACCACCGCATCGGCCAACACCGGCACCTCCGTCGAATCCCAGTCGTGAAGGTCGTGCGGGGTGAACTGAAAATACCACTTCAACTTGCCGGTATCGCCATCCAGCGCCACCAGGCAATCGGAATACAGGTTATCTCCCTTGCGATTATCCCCGTTCCAGTCGGGCCCCGGGTTGCCGGTTCCCCACAGCACCAGGTTCTGCTCCGGATCGTATGAGCCGGTTACCCAAGTGGTGGCTGAGCCGTTTTTGGCGCTGTCGCCCGACCAGGTCTGGAAGCCGGGCTCGCCCGCCGCCGGCACCGTCCAGAACCGCCAGGCGCGCGCACCGGTGCGGGCGTCGTACGCGTCGACAAACCCGCGCACTCCATACTCGCCGCCGGCCATGCCGACCACGATCTTGTCTTTGATCGCTAGCGGCGCGGCGGTGATCGAATGGCCGAGCGCCGGATCTGCAACCACAACATCCCAGCGCACTTTCCCTGATTTCATATCGAGCGCCACCAAGTGCGCGTCGAACGTGCCGACGTAGATCTTATCGTCAAGAATCGCCACGCCGCGGTTGACCGTTCCACAGCAACCCCGCGCCTCTTTGGCGACGGTGCGCGTATATTTCCAGAGTGGCCGCGCCGTTCGCGTATCCAGCGCCGTGACGCTGCCGCCCGGTTCGCTCAGGTACATGATGCCGTCCACCACCAGCGGCGTCGTTTCCATCTTTTCGGTGGTTCTCACCTGATACGCCCAGGCCAGCTTCAGCCGCTCCGCATTCGCCGCGGTGATCTGGTTCAACCGCGAGTGGCGATGCGCGTTGTAGTTGCCCGAGTACGTCAGCCAGTTGCCGGGTTCGGCCTCGGCTTGCCGCAACCGGTCGAAGCCCACCTGGCCCCACATCGTCAGCGAAAATAACAGGAACCACGGCGCGCGTTTCATAGATTGCCTCGCAGGGAAGCCAGGTACGCCACCAGATCGTCCAGCTCGGTCGCGGACAATACCTTTTGATAGCCGGGCATCGGCGACTTCCCGAATTCCTTCTGTAAATCGTTCAGCTCCTGCTTGAGGAACGAGTAGGTCCGCCCGCTCAAGTCGCGAACCTGAATCGTAAATGTGTCTTCGCCAATCCGCACTCCGGTGATGCGGCGGCCATCCTTCGTCGCGATCCGCACTTGCAGAAATCCGTCCGGCACCGCCGCCCCCGGATCCACCAGCGCGGTGCGCAGGTATGTGGCGCTCCGCCGCGCGCCCACGTCCGTCAGCTCCGGTCCCACGCTGATGCCTTGCCCGTTCACAATATGGCATTGACTGCACTTGCCCTTGTCCTGGTAGACTTGCTGCCCGCGTTGGGCGTTGCCGGTGATGCTCTCCACGGGAACCCGGCCGAGACTCCGGACAAAGGCAGCGAGCTGCCAGACCTCGCGATTGCTGAGAGTCGAACCCGGCGGCATTTCCGTACCACGGATTCCCTCGCGGATCACACGAAATAGCGATTCGTCGTCCGGTGTGCGGTGCAGTTGCGGTTGCGCCAGGATCGCACCGAGGCCGCCCTCGCCTTTGGGTCCGTGGCAGCGCCCGCATTGGCCCAAAAACAGCTGCTCTCCGCGCTTCCGGTCTTCCGGCGTGGTGTAGGGATTTTGCTGGGGAAGCACGTACCCGAGATCCACTTGTGCTCCTAGCGACAGGCTCATCAGGAAGATGATTGCGACTCGATGCATGCGGCCTCCCTTCCGTGAGGGGATAGCTGAAAGTTTAACTGAGTCTATCAGGTATTTCGATTTCGCGGGGTCTTACGAGGCGCTTCCGGTTCCGGCCTTTTTGGGCCGCGCGCGGCTATCGGGCAGCTCCGAAATGGCCAACTTCCGGAGCATGCCGCGCCGTTTTTGTTGGTGCCGCTGCATGCGATGCAGCACGTCATCCAGGAACCGGAGCACATCCGCCATACGCGGGCCCTTGTTCAGCATGACGCACTCCGCTCGTCCGCTCATGGCAGCGTCGGTGACTTCGGCGCGGGATGGCTTTCCCGTCTGTGCCAATGTTTCGAGCACCTGAGTGGCCCACACAACCGGCACATGAGCGGCCTCGCAAATCCACAGGATCTCTTCTTGCACTTCGGCGAGCCGTTCGAACCCGATTTCCACGGCCAGGTCCCCCCGCGCGACCATCACGCCCAGCGGCGGGGATTCCAGCCCTGCCAGCAGCATGCGCGGCAGGCTTTCGAAGGCCGCTCGATTCTCGATCTTCAGGATCACTCCCAAGTGCCCGACGTGGCGCTTGTGCAATTGACAAACCAGTTGCCTCACATGCTCCGGTTTGCGAAGAAACGACAGCCCGACCATGTCCGCGTGCTGCACCGCAAACGCCAAATCGGTGGAATCTTTCGAGGTAATGGGCGGGATATTGAGTTTTGTGTCCGGCAGATTGATTCCTTTGTCGGAGCGCAGTTTCGCGCCGCGGCTGCCGCTCCTGATGATCTCGATGCGTAGCCGGTTTCGGCTCTTCCGGCGGATGACGCCTTCGATTTGGCCGTCGTCGAAGAAGATTCTCTCGCCCGCGTGTGCGCTGCGAAAAACCTCGCGCAGCGTGCAACCGATCTGCGCCGGGCGCAACCGTCCACTCGCTGTCCGGTGAGCAGGCAAGCCCGGTTCAGTCTCGGAGGTGAGGATCAAGGTGTCGCCGTCGCGAAGTAAGATTGGCTCTTCGACGCCCGGAAGCTTTCCGACGCGGCTCTCTCCCTGGTTTCGGCCTCGAACGAGCAACTCGATTTTGGTCCCCTGTTCCACGTAGGCGCTCTGTTCCGATTCCGCCCAGACGCCACCCGCGCCTCTTTGAACCACGCGGAGGCTGCGAGACCGCTTGCGGCAGTCTTTGAACCGCAGCACCATTCCTGTCTTCAGGAGCGGAACGGTTTGGTCTGTGAGCGGGAGGATCGCCGAGGCTTTTTGGTCTGGCGGATCTGAACGCTTCCGGTTGCCGGTCACCCAAATGAGCGCCGGCGCGGTCACGCGCCCACGCCCATCACGCGCCGGCTTCCAGCGGACAACGTGCCATACCTTCGCGAGCGGCCCTGTGCGGAGCTTGGGCCCGGCGATGTCCATCAGCACTTTGCAGTGGCGGCCGGTTTCTTGCTGTGCGCGGCGGAGCTTGTCAATCATGCCTTGCCAAGCCGCGGCATTGTCATGCGCACAGTTGATACGCATGACGTCCATACCGGCTTTCAGCAGGTCGCGAACCAGTCCGTAGCTTAAGGCCGCCTCGGACGGCATGGTCACCATAATGCGTACCGCTCGACCCCTCGGCGCAGGGCCTAGCAACCGATCGGTGTGGCTCTTCAAAATCGCGTCACCGGTAGCAAAATTCACTTGAGGAATCGCTTCCGGTATCCGCTCTGTGGGGTGGTCCGCCAGCTTGTGCAAGGCGGCTAATACCGCATCGAGGCCGGCCAGTGTGTGCGCCTCCATACGGCCAAGCGAAGAGAGACCCAGGGAAGCAAGCTCTCGTTGCATGTCGCGAAGGTCGTGCTGCCGGAGCGCCAGGTAATGGAGCAGATTTCGAGCGCTGATCCGGTACTCGGGGTCGACACGCTCAATCTCGCGGGCGAACGAGTACTCCATCTGCAGACAGCGGCCCCGAATTTCATCAAGTGTACGGGCTAAGCGTTCGAAGAGGAGGGGAGCGAAACGAGTCATGATCAGGAATCCGTGATTCGGGGTAGCAACTTAAGAACCGAATGGCGGCGACCGTGGAACTGCAAGTGGATCAATGGGATCGATGATGGCAGATGCTTGACACAGTCTTGGGGGACTGCGTGTAGAAACCCATGCTGCGTTCCGCCAACGCCATCCTCAGCGAAAATTCAAGCTTCTGTAATCGAGTTGAAATGCATACGCTTGCAAGCTGAGTGCAAGTGGTGCTTCGCACGTACTCTCGAAGACTCGTTCGCTGCTCAATTCTGTTCTCAGCCGCGATCGTCTGCGCCCAGGAAACCGGGCCGGAGCAACTCATCCAAGCCGGCCACTGGAAACGGGCGAGGGCCCTCGTGGAATCGGGCAGCCGGAAAGGCGCCGATGAGGCGCTGAGGTATTATCTCCTCTCGCAGATCCGGTATGCGTTCGGCGATCACGCGGCTCCGTTGGCCCTTGCCGAAAAGGCTGTCGTTCTGAACGGGCAGGTAGGAAAATACCACCGCCAGGCAGCGGAAGTCATCGGCGTCCAGGCGCAACATGCAGGAAGGTTCCAGCAGTTGCTCCTGGCCCGCCGGTTTCGCAAAGAGATTGGTACGGCGATCGAGATGGACCCGCGGGACGTCCAGGCTCGGCGCGACCTGCTGGAGTTCTACTTGCTCGCGCCGGGCATCGCCGGTGGCGATCCGCGCAAAGCAGCCGAAGTCGCCGAAAAGATCGGAGCGATGGACGCGCCTGAGGGCTTCTTGGCGAAAGCGCGGATCGCCGCGTTTCAGAAGCGGATTGCCGACGCCGATGCGCTGCTTCGGAAGGCAGCCCAGGCGCAGCCCCCGAGCTACCGGGCGCAAATCGAACTCGCTCACTTCTGCCTCGATCCCGATCACCTCGACCGGGAAGCGGCGGAACAGGCGGCCAAACGCGCGCTAATTCTGGACTCCAGCCGCGCGGATGCCTACAGTGTCCTGGCAGGGATTTACGCCGGAAGTGGCGAATGGATGGCGCTCGATTCCATTTTGAAGGATTCTTCCCGGCAGAACCCCGATGACCTGGCGCCCTATTACTACGCCGCCGACCGTCTGCTGGCCACCGGGCACGATCCCGGGCGCGCCGAGCGCTACCTTCGCACATATCTCGGCCAGGAGGCCGAAGGCAATGAACCCGGCGCGCCGGAGGCGCACTGGAAGCTCGGACTGGCCCTGGAGGCGCAAGGCCGATCGGCCGAAGCCGTCGCAGAATGGAAGCAATCTCTGCACTTGGATCCTACGTCCCCGGCGGCCCGCGAACTCAAGCGTACGCGTGCGTCAACCAAACCGTCACGGCGTACGTCCAATGTATAAGGAGACCCGGCAGCCGGTGAGGATCGCTCTGATCTATATCGATTCCGGCGGCGGACACCGCGCGGCGGCGACTGCCTTACGCGAGATCATCGGGCAGCGCTACCCCGGATGGAATGTCGAGATGCTGTGTATCCAGGAATTGCTGGACTCGATCGATTTTATCCGCAAGTCCACAGGCATCCCGTTTCAGGATGTTTACAACATCATGCTCCGCCGCGGCTGGACGGCCGGTTCCGCGCAACTGATCCCGATCGTGCATCTGCTGATTCGCCTGAGTCATACGTCGCAGGTGAAGGTGCTGGAAAGTTGCTGGGCGCGGGCTCGCTACGATCTGGTTGTCTCGCTGATTCCGCACTATAACCGTGCGCTCAAAGAGGCCCTTGATCATGTTTGTCCAGGCACTCCGTTCGTCACGCTGCTCACGGATATTGCCGATTACCCGCCGCATTTCTGGATCGAGCGGCAGGATCAATACGTGATTTGCGCATCCGAACGAGCCGCCATTCAGGCGAGCGCGCTAGGCATTCCGTCTCATCGCATTCTCCGAACGTCGGGGATGATCCTCAATCCGAGGTTCTATGATTCACTCGAAATCGATCGCGGTGCCGAGCGGGTAAGGCTAGGGCTGGATCCGCAACTCCCCACCGGGCTGGTGCTGTTCGGCGGCGAGGGCTCGACTGAGATGCTGCGGATCGCACGCGCTTTGAACCGCATGGAAAGCCGGCTTCAACTGATTTTGTTGTGCGGCAAGAATGCGGAACTGGCCGCCGGACTCCGCGCTTTAGACCAGCGGATTCCGATGTTCGTCGAAGGCTTCACGCAGGATGTTCCCTATTACATGGAGCTTTCGGATTTCTTTATCGGCAAGCCGGGGCCGGGCAGCATCAGCGAAGCGCTGGCCAAACGGCTCCCAGTGATCGTGCAGCGCAACGCCTGGACGATGGCCCATGAGCGCTACAACGCGGATTGGATTGAGGAAGAAGGCGTCGGCCTGGTCGTCCGGAAATTCTCCTCCGAAATCAGAAACGCGGTGCAGACTCTGTTAGCGCCGGAGGACTACACGCGTTTCCGCCAACGGGCCGCGGCCATTCGAAACCGCGCGGTTTACGAGATTCCCGGCCTGTTGGAGAACATCCTCGCGGAGTCTAACGGATCGCAGCAGGATCCAGAATCTGGTTCCGCCGCGCGATTTCGCCCAGATACCGCGCGCTCGGCTTGATCGACCTTTCCTGCGTGGAGCGATCGACGGCGATGAGCCCGAATTTCGGCCGGTATCCCATGATCCACTCGAAGTTGTCCAGCAATGACCAATGGATATATCCGCGGATATCCATGCCGTCTTCCAGGCAATTTCGCACGCCCTGAAGGGCGCGGCGGATGAATTCGATGCGCCGGGTGTCGTCTTCCGTGCTGATGCCATTCTCGGTGATATAAATCGGAACCGAGACTCGCGCCTTGGCGTAACGGAGGCATGCCTCCAGCGCCTCCGGCCAGAATTCATAACCCATCTGTGTTAGTTCGACGCCGGGTTCCGGACCCGCATCGCTCTTCTTGCCGACCCGGCAACGCGTGTACACCTGAATGCCCAGAAAATCGCTCCGGTCCGCAGCCTCCAGCCAGGGATCGTAGACCTCGGCGCATTTGCGGTCCCGCCTGCTGTCGGGGCCGGCCGCCTGCTCATCCTGCAGTGCGATGCTCACTCCGACCGGGTAACTGCCCGGCCCCGATTTCAGAGCTTCCACCGCGCCGTGATGGGCCGCAATCATGCGCTCTTGCAGTTTCCTGGCGTCGCCAAGAAAAAAACAGCCGAAGCGGCCGGTCCCGAGCGCGCGCTCGGCCGCCTTTACCATGCGGCGCACGCTGAGGACTGGAATTTTGGAAACCGGCAGCCACCGTAACAGCATCGGCAGATTCGGCTCGTTGAATGTCGAAGCTAAGCTGATCAGGTCGCCGAGGCGCCTCGCGGCGTGGTCGCAATAGCGCACGAACAGGTCGGACGCGGCCGGCTTCTCCCATCCGCCCATGGCGGCAAACCAGCGCGGCGAGCTGAAATGATAAAAAGTCACCACGGGAGTAACTTCATTCTCGTGACACGCGGCCAGCATCCGGCGGTAATGATCGAGCGCCGTTCGCGAAAAATGGCCGCGCTCCGGCTCAATCCGCGCCCATTCGATCGAGAAGCGATAGGTATTCAGCCCCAACCCGGCCAATAGCTTGATGTCCTCCGGGAAGCGGTGATAGTGATCGCAAGCATCGAGGGATGGCTCGGCGAACAGCGTCGGTTCCAGATGCTCGAGCACCCACAGATCGCTATTTGTATTGTTGCCTTCCACCTGGTGCGCGGCCGTGGCGGCGCCCCATAAGAAACCGTCGGGGAAAAGATCCATCAGGCTGAACTCTCCAGTCCATTGAACCATTGCCGGCGCCGTCGGCGCAGGACGAATAGCAGCAGGACATAGAGAATCATTCCCAGCGGAACGCAGATGCAAACCCATCCGAGGATCGCATTGCGGGTTGCCGCTGCGAGGTTCGGTGAGCCCCGATCCCCGAGGATGAGTGAACCGACACGGCTCAAAGGAATCAGAAGCGCGAGTTGGACGGGGGAGGATACCTGGTTGATCAATTGGATCGCGGGCAAGTTCAGCCGCAGGGTAACTGCGGCCAGGGCGCACAAGACCGTGGGCAAACCAAACACCGGGAAGACGCCCAGGACAAAGCCCATAGCCACCACCAGCGCGATCGCTTCGGGCGACAGTCCCGCCAGCGAGGTCAAGAACCGGCTGCCAGCGGCTTTCAAGGCAGAATCTCTCCGCGCTGCGCCAGCAAGAGCCGGAGGGCCGGCCGCAAACCGGTTGCCGCGGGCAATTGCAGAATTCCTGCGCCGGCGGACACGAACCAGGGAACGCGATCCTGCCAAAGAGTGGCGAGGGACCGGACGGCGCCATCCTGGCCGCGATGAAAGAAACGATCGATCCACCTCTCGCGCCCCGGGTATTCCGGGTACCGCCGCAGGATGTCTCGGGCGGCTTCCAACACCCGAAGGGCCATCGGCTCGCGGTATTGAGGCATGAAACACAAGAAACTATGGCCCTCCCGGATTTCTGAAGCGAATTCCGGGAACGTCGCCGCGTTGGTCAAATTGAGACAGGCCGCGGGCTCGCACGCGTGCCGGTCGCCGCCGGAGATCAGCGGCAGGCCGTGCGTTCGCGATAGCTCGATCACCGCGGCGTTTTCTTTCCACGGCCGAGTCCCATTGAGTTCGAAAGCGTGGAACCAGCCGATGCACTCGCGCAGCAGCCGGCCCAGCGCGCGCCGATGATCCGCTTCCTCGACGCCCTCCTCCATCCACAACGGATGATTCAAAACGAGCAGCAGATCTGGAATTTTCGCCAGCCCGTCCAGCACAGCGGGGAGGCCCCGCTCCTCTGGCGCTGAGGTGTGGCGCGCCAGAACCGACATCCAGGCTCGCGCAGAGGCCGGAGGCAGATTGTGAACGCCGATGTGCAGAATCGATCGTTCGTAGGGAACCGTCCACTCCACGGATACCGGAACTTGCCGTGGATCTGCGGTCACCTGGAGCGACATGCCGGCTTCAACCGTGTCGTGGTCGGTCAGCGACACCAGAGGACGCAAACCGATTCCCGCGATCTGGTTTTGCTCGAGGCGCAGGGCAGAAGCCGGACTGAGGGGCGGCGTCCACCAGGATCGATTGAAATCGACCGGCTCCGGTCCCTTCTCATATCCGTCGAGAATCAGGGATACTCCCGGAACCGCCCGCAAGTAACGGGGCAGAAAGTTCAGGCACTCCTCGGAATGCATGGTGTGCCCGTGAAGGCAGACTCCAGTCGAAAACTGCCGGCCCGGTGCGGAATCCCGCCACGCGAAATTGACGCTGGTACGAACCATGCGATTTGCCCTTCCGCCTTCAGCTTGCGCGAGGAAACGTTACGATTCCTTGGCGGAATGGTAACCGTTTAGCGAAACATTTGTGAGCGGAAATGTATCGGAAGGGAAAATCGCGCCGGTCAGACCGTACCGCGGCCGTGCGCGCCAAACACGGGGTCGACGCCGATAAATCGGACAATAGCAGTCCAGATTGTCTGGAGGAACTGCTTCATGACCGTTCTCCATATGAAGAAGACGCCCGAAGTGGCATTTCGGTTGCCGGCCCCCTAAATTGCCACATTGGCCGCTAGTTTATCTCCTGGGGATCGAATTGGCTCAGCAGCGCTCCAAAAGGGTCGGTTGCTTGATGATGGGCTCGACCAAGTTGAAATTGGATGGTTCAGTAGACTCAAGAATTCACCCCGGAGTTGCAGCCGGGTCGTCTCCCGTAGACGAAATGTTCGCGAGACCGTTGCCTCCAGAGTGGTCATCCCGGCAGGATCACTATGTCGCGCCCCAGCGTCCCGAACGGAAAGGCCGGGGGCGCGCTGAACGCAGAGGTGTTGAACCGGCGGGCGGTGCTCTTTTGGCCCGTGCGCACAGGCTGGAAGTGTCGGTCTGTGCGATGGCGGCGAAAGCCGATCTTTGCAGAGAGTCGATTACGGTCAGATGAATATTCCGCCTCGGCGTTGCCTCAAACGGCAACTGAGCCAAAGAAGAAACCTTAATGTGCGACTCACGACTATGTAACCGGGAGCAGTACAGCCTAAAGAAAAATGCCGAGCCCGAGCTCTCTCTTTCCGTTATCCGTGACGCCGTCGCTGCCGCCTCCCTTGCGGCCGGTCTCCACGCCGATCCAGCACGCGCTACAACGTTGGGCCGTGCCGGACGCCCTATTGGAAACGGTCCAGCAAGCGCTGCAGTCTGGGAGTGGGGCTCGGTTTGCCAGCGGCCTGCTCGAACTCCTGCAAATCGGTTTTACAGTTACACCTGAGGACTGCGCCCGAATTCCGCGCACCGGCGCTGTGGTGGTCGTGGCCAACCACTACGGAATCGTCGAGGGCCTGATTTTGGCGGTGATTTTCGACGCGATTCGCTCGGATTACAAGCTGGTCGCCAACGCCCTGCTTTCGAGAATCGATGCGATTGCCGAACACACAATCCTGGTCAATCCTTTTGGCACTTCTGCGGCGAATACCGAGAACCGAGCTCCGCTGCGAAACTGCATCCGTTGGCTGTCGGGAGGCGGCCTCTTGGCCGTGCTTCCGGCCGGCGAAGTGGCGCACCTCAATTTCGCGGAGCACTCTGTCGTGGAATCCTGCTGGAACACCATGGCGGCGCGGCTGGCCATGCAATCCAGAGCCCCAGTCATTCCTGTATTTTTTGAAGGGGCGAACAGCCTGCCGTTTCAGCTTGCAGGCGCCTTCCATCCCGGGCTTCGTACGATCGGCTTGGTGCGCGAATTCATGAAGCTGCGCGGGAGGAGCGTGCGGGTCCGACTCGGAAACCCGATTCCTTCCTCCGTGCTTTCGCAGCAGCGCACAGCCGGTACTGCCACCGAGTATCTCCGTTCGCGAACCTTGTTCCTCGCCAATCGGCCGTGGCCGGCAACCAAAGTTGCCGCGGCTGCGGCATCGCCGGATCGGCGGCAGACTCACTATCCAGTAAGCAATGAGCGGCTGATTGCCCGGGAAGTCGCCGCGCTCGAAGCTTCCGCGGAACTTGTCCGCCACGACGACTTTTCGGTTTACCTGGCGCGCTCGGCCCAGATCCCTCATCTGCTCGAGGAAATTGGTCGCACGCGCGAGCAGGCCTTCCGGCTGGTAGGCGAAGGCACGGGAAGGGAAGTCGACCTGGATTGGTTCGACCAGCACTATTTCCATTTGTTCCTCTGGTGCCACGGGGACTGTCGGTTGGCGGGTGCCTATCGAATGGCCCTCACGCAGGACGTGCTCGCGCGAGTCGGCGTTCGCGGCCTATATACCAATACGCTCTTCCAATACAAGCCGGAGTTGTTCGCACGGATCGGACCTTCCGTGGAGCTGGGCCGCTCGTTCGTGCGGTTTGACTACCAGAAATCATATTCGCCGCTGCTCCTTCTCTGGAAAGGAATCGGCCGCTTCGTGCACGAGCACCCGGAAGCCCCGACGCTTTTCGGAGCAGTCAGCATTAGCCGCCCGTATCAAGCGGCATCTCGTGGTTTGATGGCCTCCTACCTCTCGGAACGCCTGCTCACGGATTTCACCGCGCTGGTGCGACCTCGGCATAAGTGGCAGGAGCCCACCGCGCGAACCAGGATTGTGAAGAGGCTAGCGGGTGCTGCGGCGACCATCGAGGATATTTCTCTATCCATCTCCGATATCGAAAAGGACGGGAAGGGTGTTCCCGTTCTGATCCGGCAATACCTCAAGATCGGAGGGAAGGTAATTTCGTTCAGTGTGGATCCCAGGTTTTCCAACTCGGTGGACGCGCTGATTCTTACCGATTTGCGGGACACACCGGTGCCCGTATTGGAGAGATTCATGGGTCGGAGAGCCGCCCGCGACTTTCTCGATTGGCACACCTGCCGTCCCGGGAATTTTCAGAGAACGGAGCCGACGCCAGGAGTTTATGACGGCAAAACGCAAAGATAAGCCATCGAGACAAAGCTCGAACTTCCGGTGCCCTTGCGCCCTTTGTGCGAGCGCTCGCAAATCTTCGCCCGAGTTAGGTGAACGCGAAGCCAAGCCGGTTCGCCTGGTGCCGCGCATGGCGGTTCCGCGTGCGGCCAGCGGGGCTGCTTAATCGGCAGCCTTGCGCTCGCGCACAGCGCAGCGTCAAGCATTCATCTGTCCGCACGGGCACGTATAGGCCGACGTCGCGCGCACTTGGTTATAACTACGATTTACGGCTAGTTTCCTGCTCTGTGCGGCGCAAATTCCCCAGTCTCTGGCGCAGGTCAGCGAGTTCGAGTTGCAAGGATCTCAGCATCGGCGGCCAGTTCTTCGCGGCGGATCGAGTACTGAGAACATGCTGATCGATTCGCGGCGAGTCATCCGCCACTCCCTTATTC
>Ga0126371_10004727_pt1 | contig 12026 bp, 9 predicted proteins | sample PanSoiMetaPlot_4_FD_110145 | JGI IMG/M metagenome (GOLD analysis project Ga0126371, IMG submission 110145) | Tropical forest soil microbial communities from Panama - MetaG Plot_4 | ecosystem: Environmental > Terrestrial > Soil > Tropical forest > Bulk soil | place: Panama | collected 2016-02-17
CGACAGCAACCGAACGCCCGATACCGAAGCCATGAACCTGCCTGACCAGCCGAAACGAGTGTTCGTAGGTACAAAAAACCTGGACATTCATGGAGCAGTCTTCGAACACGACTTTCCGCCGTTCACGGTTACGCTGCTGGAGCTCCGATTGCAGCCGAAAAAGTGACCTGGAGAGTGGAAATTGCGGTGGAACCTCGGCACCTCAACTTAGGCCGAGAAGATATACATACGACATCCACTAGGCTGAGTCCGAGCCAATCGTGCTAGGCCAATCACGAGACCCACCAACGGCAGCAGCGGGTCGGCGAGCGTTGTTTTGCGCCACCACGGATGTAATACCCACCAACCGGGTCGGCGTTCGCTCCCCTGAATGCGATCAACGCTCCAAGAGCATGAGGGGTAAGTCGCTAGAACGAGAACTCGTGGCATGGGTTCCTGAGGGAAACGCCACTCTATCGGTTGGCATTCCCATGCTACCCCGCCCGCGAATCGCCTTCCGATTAGCCGATCAACGGCAATGCCGGCTAATCGATCTCTAATTCATTTTTCGGCGGCAATTTCGGGAACGCAGCATGAGGCTCGAGTTGATACCAGAAAGCGACCGATGCGATATCATCTCGCAGCGGAAGATAGGTCCCATCTTCTCGCCATCCCAGGTCTTGAATGGTAACCCGCAGATCGCTCTCGAATCGGACGGGATCCACAATGTGCCAGCGGTATAAGCCGAATCGCTGTTGTGATTGATACAATCCATCGGGCTTGAGCACCTGAACCAGTCCGGAATAGGGGCTGCTGAATTCTACGTACTGGTGTGTTACCTGATTTTCAAAATCGTAAGAACCGTTGAAATAGTCTTCCGTGCCAGTGCCATTGATAGTGGGAAATTCTCGATCGCCATCCATGTAGAACTTGATTTCGCCCTCTCCCCACCATCCATTGTTATGCACTCCCCAGGCCAAATAGGTGCCAACGTACTGCCCCTTGCCTTTAATCCCGTCCACGATCGAGTACACCTGCTTGTACGGCAGAGGATTCACTCTGCGAAATTGTGCATGGAAGTAAGCTGCATCCTTCGGAATCTCGTTAAGCGTGTAGTCGATTTGATAGTAGACGCTCATGGCTTTTTCATCGAGATTCTCCATCGTAATCGTAGCTTTGTGGCGAAACGGCATCGGCCAGTACGAGTTAAAAGCGCTGCCCGGATTGACGCAGATCGGCAGCGAGAACAGAGGCGCATACTTGCTCCATCCCATGGCAAAGAAGTCGCCGACAGGAACCTCTACCGAGGGTTCCTTCTCGTCATCCCAGTACATGCGAAGGATGGAAAAACGCCAATTCCCTGTCGGGGTCATCCATATGTGCTCGATGAGACCGGAGCCGTTTATTTCCGCAAGTTTGAAGGTCGTACCTGGGTTGATAACAACGAAAGGGTTTACCTTCCAGCCTTGTCCCAAGTCGCGCGCAGCCTGAGAAGCTGCTCCCTTCTCCGCCATGCCCCCCTTGCCCTTTTCCCCCGTGAAATTCTCAGGACTTATGGACAGGGATTTTGCACTCGAGGTGCGATAAATGTTGCTCAGGCTATTGCCGAGACCATTGTAGGTAGAGTCCTGCGCAAGAACTGTGGAGGCTACGCCCAGCAAGAGTGCCAGCCGTCCCAAACGATTAGGTTTCATCAGTGAGTTCTTCCTTACGGGTCACGGTTTAATCTTGGCCCCGAGTCCCTGAAATTTGAGTTCACAACAACAAGAGCTTCCGCTGAAATGCGAGGCACGGAAAAAGTAATTGTTTTCGACAGGGTCTTCGAATCGATTAGATCAGATTTACTCCTTCGCGTATGCCTCAGGATTTTACGACTGAAACCCTGTATTGAGAAACGGTTTTTCTCAATTGGCGGCGCTGGTGTGCATGGCTCCGGAAGGTGGCGGGGGAGCAACAGATTTCCGAATGCGCAATTCGGCTTTCAATGTACAGGTTGTCGGAATCTCATCCTGGCGATGGCTTGAAACCATTTTCAGTAGCGTTTTGGCCGCTTGCTGACCGACTTCGTAACCCGGCTGCGCGATTACGGTCAATTCCGGACGTAACAAGGTGCTAACGCTAAAGCCGTAGCTATCCGGCACAGGTTCGTCAAAGCCTATGACGCTGAGTTCCTCGGGGCAACGCACGCCTCGTTCTTGCAAGGCGCGCAGCAAACCCAGGGTCATGGGGCCATTGGAGCTGAGAATGGCAGTCGGGGGTTGCGGCAATTGGAGCAGATCCAGGCCATTCTGATATCCACTTTCGGGATAGAAATCGCCACGTTTAAAGTATTCTCCGCGGAGAGGCAGATGCGCATCTTCCAAGGCTTTTCGAAACCCGTCGGCGCGATTCGCGGCGGTAGACAGATCTAAACGTCCCGCGATGAACGCCAGCGCGCCATGTCCCATTTCAATCAGATACCGCGTGGCGCGATAGGTGGCGTCGAAATTGTCAATCACGACGGCGGCTCCCTTGTAATTCGGTGGTACGCGGTCGAATAGCACCATGGGCGTATCCGCGCGAAATCGGCCGCTGGCGACGGAATAAAGGTCAGTAGCAGCCAACAAGATCCCGTCGACTCTGCGGGAAAATAGAGCCCTAAGATGACGCTGTTCCTGCTCTGCATCATCATGGGAACTGCACAGAAGTACAGAGTATCCCGCGTTTCGTGCGGCATCTTCGACGCCCCGCACGACATCGACGAAAAAGCCGCTGGCGAAGTCCGGGATCACCACTCCAATGGTCATCGTGGTCCGTACGCGTAGGCTGCGCGCGACGTGGTCGGGTTGATAGTTGAGCGCCTTCATCGCCTCCTGAACCCGCGTCACCACCGCCGCGCGAACAACCTGTTTTCCGTTTGCGACGGCCGAAACGGTGGCCACGGAAACACCGGCTAGACGGGCCACATCGCGCATGGTATAGGAGCGGCTCTTTCGGATCGTCATGGAGCACTCAATATAACTCACAACCGCTCCGAGCAGAACCCTATTGTGCGAGGGCGAAACGTTGCAAGTCTACCTCCCGAACGCTTTGGAACCCCGCTCCCCTCGTGAAATGCCAGCATAATCAACGGTCTTGAATCGTTTCGATCTTGCGAGTAGAGTGTTTGGCACCGACAAGGAGCTCACACTCCGCGTCTACATCTGTCCATTCCACATTAGAGCAAGTCGATGCCAAACGGGTGTTCATGTTCTCGGTTGGAGACGGGCGAGGGTCCTTTCTAGCCGTATTGCGGTTGCATACGGGGACATTTTTGACGAGGTGATCGCGCTCTCCCAGCAGCTTGGATTCTGTGTGGGCATCATCGATTTGCAAAGCTTGACGATAACTTTATCGGCGGAGGCCAAATGCTTCGAACCACAATACCTGTACTGGTGATCTTGGTGAGTTCACTGACCCTGAATGCTGAGGTCAATGTGGAAAAGACAAGCTACAAGGGATGGCAGAACTGCTATCGGGTCAGCAACGGGCAGATCGAACTCGTGGTCACGGGTGATGTAGGGCCGCGGATCATTCGATTCGGCTTTGTCGGTGGACAGAACCTATTCAAAGAATTCACCGAGCAAATGGGGAAGAGTGGTGAGGCAGCGTTCCAACCTCGGGGCGGCGACCGTGTCTGGAAATCCCCTGAGGACCCGGTCGCAAGCTGGGCTCCTGATAATGTCCCGGTTGCAATCACTCCGACCGCGACCGGTCTGATTGCGCGCGCCCCGGTCGAGCCACTCACGTCTTTGCAGAAAGAGGTCGAGATAAGTATGTCGGGCTCGGCGAATGAAGTCACGGTGACACGGCGAATCACCAATCGCTCTCTGTTCCCTCTCGAGTTTGCGGCGTGGGCACTGACCATGATGGCGCCGAGCGGGCTCGAGATTGTGAGTTTCCCTCCGCGCGGTCATCATCCCGCAAACTTGGAACCCACCAACCCTATTACGATGTGGGCCTACACAAACCTAACCGACCCCAGATGGAAATTCACTCGGAAATACATGACGCTAAGGCAAGATCCGAACAATTCGGACCCACAAAAACTGGGGACCTTCAGCCCAAACACGTGGGCCGCGTACCTGCTTCATGGCGAGGTTTTCATCAAGAGAGCGTCGGCAGATCCGAGTAAGACTTATCCCGACTTCGGCTGTTCCCTTGAGACCTTCACAAACAATGACTTTGTTGAAATTGAGACCTTAAGTCCGATCACGAAGGTCGCTCCCGGCCAGACGGTCGAGAACATGGAACATTGGAGTCTGCACCGCAATATCACTTTGCCGGCCATCACAGATGATGCGATCGATGCAATAATTCTTCCCCTGGTTGAATCCGGGAGCGGCCATTGACAAGCTCGGTGGCGGTTTTTTTCGTCGGCCCGCACCTAATGTCGCTCCGGCCGGTTGATCTCGCGATCATCGTCTTGTATTTCGTCCTCGTGCTGGGACTGGGCCTCTATCTCCGCAAGTTTGCCAACAGCGGCGATGAGTTTTTTATGGCCGGACGTGAGATGACCGCGTGGATTGCAGGGTTGAGCTTCATCTCCGCCAATCTCGGCTCCCTGGAAATGATGGGCTACGCAGCGGCCACCTATCAGTACGGAATCCTGGTCGGTCACGCGTACTGGCTGGCTGCCATTCCGGCCATTATTTTCCTTTCTTTGGTGATGCTGCCGTTCTACTACGTCTGCAAGACGCACTCGGTTCCAGGCTACCTGAAGCTACGCTACGGCGAGGGAGCACGATCCGTATCGGCAATCTCGTTTGCAGTGATGACCATCCTGATGAGCGGCATCAACATGTACTCCATGGCGGTCATCATGAAAGTAATCCTGGGATGGAACATCCATTTCAGCATCTGGGTTTCGTCACTTACGGTCGGCATTTATGTCATGGCCGGCGGACTGCTCTCGGCCATATTTAATGAGGTCCTGCAGTTTATGCTGATTTGGGCGGGCTGCCTAGTCATCCCGGTTGCCGGCCTGAGTGAGACCGGCGGCTGGTCCGGCCTGGTACAGCGCATCGCCTACAATTTCCCGGGCCAGGATTTCACCCACATGTGGCGGACCATGGGTTCATTTACGAGCAATCCCATGGGCGTGCACTGGACGGGAATGGTGTTTGGCTGGGGCCTGGCGATTTCCTTCGGCTATTGGACCACTGATTTCCTGGTTATCCAGCGTGTCCTGTCGGCACGAGATTTGCGATCCGCTCAGAATGGCACGCTGATTGGCGGATTTTTCAAAATGATGGTGCCGCTAATCGTGATTCTTCCTGGGCTTTTGGCATTGGCTGTACTGCCTTTCAAGCTCATGCCCGAATCCATGGTGAACACGCCCGGCGTCCACACCTACAACGAAGCTTTGCCACTCATGCTGGCGCGTTATTGCGGGCCCGGGCTGCTCGGACTCGGCGTTACTGCTCTGATTGCGGGTTTTATGAGTGGAATGGCAGGGAACGTCAGCGCCTTTGCCACGGTCTGGACATACGATATCTACAGGCCATTGATCCGCAAGACCGCCTCCGATGCGCACTATTTGAGCATGGGCCGCTGGTGTACGCTCATAGGGGTTATTGTCAGCATCGGCACGGCATATCTGGTGATGAATTTTTCCAGCATCATCGTGTATGCACAGGCGCTGTTTGTGTTCTTCATTGTGCCAATGTTCGGAACCGTCGTTCTGGGAATGCTCTGGAAACGAACCACGCCAGCGGCTGGCTTCTGGGGCTTGTTGATAGCGATTCTGTTTTCGTTCGCGCTGTGGTTGTGGGTGCACCGGGATCCTTCGGCGGTCCGCTATGTGGCGTTCTCGCCCCATGCCCAAGACATGTCGGAAAATGTGTTCCGTGCGATGTGGACTTTGATCATAAACGTAGTAGTGACTGTGGTGGTCACACTCATGACGACACCGAAACCCCAAAGAGAACTGGAAGGACTCGTCTACGGCCTTACGCCTCTGCCTGCCATGGGCGAGGTACCGTTTTATAAAAAGCCGGTTCTTTGGGCAGGAGTTCTCGGCGTCGCCTTTATCATCCTGAACATCGTTTTCTGGTAGACGAGCATGAGTCTTAAGGGGATGTTGTCAATCTGGTTCTTTGTAGGAGTTTTGCTCGCGACTTACGGTGCGCTCATTCTCGTGGCGGGTGTACGGGACTTTAACTCCCAGGCCGGGCCAGTTGCCATGGCTCACTTGCACTTGCCGATATGGTGGGGTATCGCCTTACTGGTGTTGGGAGGGATCTACCTGGTGCATTTTCGTCCGGGCCGGACGAAGTAGCGGACTCCTCCCAGCGTGCCAATCCTGTGAGAGGGACACGCCTTCTCAAGCTCAATCACTCACCGCGCCCATCCTCTAACCCCCTAAGCAGGGTGAGTAGTAAATCTATTGGGAGTGGGAATTTAAATCACGGGATAACATGAGCTTTAAAGTCAGTCGGTCCGCGCCTGCGCTCCAACCTACTCCGACGCCCGTCTCGACATTCAGGAATCCGCCGTTGTGATCGACCACCGCCCAGGTTTCGTGAAGCTGCTGATTGGATGGTAGAAAGTTTTGCAAAGTGCCGAAGCCGTCATATTGCTCTGCCGCCACAATCCAAGTCTTGTTCAGATTGTAAGCAATGCGGCCAGCCGGATTAAATTGCAGCCCTTTAAGTCCGCCGGAGTAGTCCGTGTCCATGATCGGGTTGTAGATGAAATCCCAACGATGCACGTGCGCACCGAAGATTGGCCGAAGCTCCGAGCTGATCCGTTTCGGCTCCCAGTACAAGGCATTGACACTGAATTCGAAATTCAAACCCCAAAAGAATTTATGGTCATGGGCGTGGGGACGAACGAACAATTCGCGGATTTTGAAACCGTTAATGGTTGCGCCGTGATTCGTTGAGTAGAGACTGTAAACCGGGAGATATAATCCCTGTTCGAACCAAGGCTTTACGCCGTAGGCCCACTCGGCTGCGCCATTAGCCGAGTCATTCGCGATGATCGCGTTCGGGAAGGCGGGCTGTTTGCGGCCGATCGGAGTGAAGTTATTGTGGATCATCAAGTTGAAGATCCCCGGCTCAGCAATCTCTGCATCGTAGACTTGGATTTCGTCTGTTTGCGAAAATGCCGCCGATGAGATCGCCAAAACTCCGATCATAATCGACAACAAGCCCCGCCCAAGCGACGGTATCGCGCGAGATCGTCTCAATTCAATTCCCGGACATAAGATTTCTGAAATCTGACCCAAGCCGGTTGAGTCGGGTCAACCCCACGGAGTGCAAATTGCGATGCAGAGACGGAAAGAAGGCGCAAAAAGGTCATTTCTTCCTAACCAATGAAATTATGGCAATTCCGAAAGCCAAGCCTAGTGGTCTTGCGGCTTTCAGGTCTTCTATTCTATGCGATGTAGGTATTGCGACCGTTCTCGCGCCAGCTCGGTGCAATGTCTCATAGCCGGCTGCCCAACCGAAGTGGCTATAGAACCAGCATTAAACGTAATCAAACAGGGTCATGAACCCAAAATCCATGTGTAGTTGCTGGTGGCAATGGAAGAGCGTCAACCCCGGGTTGTCGGCAACAAAATCAATCTCTGCTTCTTGGTAGCCTCCGAGCATGACGACGTCCTTGAAGATTCCTGCGGAAGATTTGCCGAAGATCTTCGTGACTTCGAAGCTGTGTCGGTGGAGGTGAATCGGATGGATGTCGTCGCTCGCATTACGCATTCGGATGCGGTACCGCTTGCCTTGCTTCAAGTGAAATGACGCGGGAGCCCTTTCACCGGTCATGGGATAGGCCACGCCGTTGATGGCCCACCGATTGAAGCCTTCTTCAGCGGCGTTGTCTTTCTCAAACATCATATCGAAGGTTTCATCGGCAGGCCCGCTACTGGCTCCGACTTTGGCAAAACGCAGATAGTTCCATTGAAATGGTACAGGTTTGATCCATTGTCCTTTGCCCTTCTGCCCGGCATATTCGACCACGATGCCCATACCGTGTCCGCGATCATCGTCGTCCAGGTCGCCCATGATCCAGACTCCCGGGTGGTTCATCTCGACGATTGCTGAAACGCGCTCTGCGGTTCCAATCCACAGAACTGGAACCGATGCTGGATTCGGTACCGGGTTGCCGTCGAGAGCCATTACTCGAAACGTGTGGCCCGGTAGCGCCAAACTTCGGATCTCAGTGGCACTCCCGTTCAAGACATGAAACAGAACCCGTTCGCCCTGCTTCACGCGGATCGGTTCACCATGACCCAACATGCGACCGTTGACGGTAAATGAGCGATAACCGACTTCGTATCCTTTCGGCATTCCCTTGGCCAGCGATGCCTTCATAGAAGACTCGCCTTGCTGTTCGAGCTCCTTGACCTTGACCGGAGGGAGAAGGTTTTGTGGCATATCTCCGCCGCGGCTGAAGCTTGGCTCGAATTCCTTTAGGACAAGAAACACCTCACGATCGAACTTGCCAGCCTCAGACTTGGCTTCAATGTAGACGGGGCCGACCTCTCCGTTGTATTGACCCGCCGCCAGGCTTGCACCCGCACGAAGGTGCGTGTGATAGAAGCGAAAACCCGCCGGCCGCGGTGTGAAGGTGATCCGCCGTTTGCCGTGTGCAGGGATATAGGGCGTGCCTTCCTCTGACGCGCCATCCACGTCGACTGGGACCATCTGCCCGTGCCAGTGCAGTTGTTCCGGCACGTCGGTGTCGTTGAAGATGTCGACCGTAACCGGCTGTTCTTCTTTGAGGCGAATGAGTGGGCCCGGAAACTGTCCGTTGTAATTCGTGATCGAGATAATCCGGTTGGGTGCGATCTCGATGGGAGACACCCTGATTCGTATGGTGTAGTCAACTGTCTTCGACTCTGCCATGTCAGGTACCGAATTCGATGTCTGCGCCTGACCGAAGCCATGGGCTCGCGGGAGCAGAATTGCTCCGGTCGATATTGCGGCGGTTTTCAAGAATCCACGTCTCGATTGGAGGAATGCTTTCATTTGTTTCCCCTCCGATGCTCAGGGACGGTGGGCGTCATGAAGCAAGTCTGGATTCGACCGATATCCACCGAAGTAGATGGTTGCGTGCGCGGGCACGGTATGGAAGCGTTATCTGAAGAGACTCGACTTGTTTTCTAAAGAACCTGCGGCGGTTCATTTTCCCAACAGATCTTTCCATCGGATCCAGGCCTGCTGGCGGGCCTTCTTGTTGGCATCACTTGCATCAGGAGCTTCGCCTGCACGCATGAAGCCGTGTCCTGCACCTTCGTAAACGACCGGTTCAAATGTTTTACCCGCGGCCTTCATTTGCGCCGTGGTTTCGGGAAGCGTGGCGTCAATTCGCGCATCGTTTCCGGCGTAAAAACCGTAAACCGGGGCCTTGATTCGGGCCATAGCATCCTTGTCCGGAGGACCACCGTAGAAAACGAAAGCGCCGCGAAGATCGCTCCGATTCGTCGCGAAACGAAAACTCTGTCCGCCACCCCAACAGAAGCCCACTACGAACAACTCGCCATTCGATGCCGGAAGCTTCTTGGCATAATCGGCAACGCTGTTGAGATCCGCGGTGACCTGGTCCGGCTTGAGATTGCTTACCGCTTCCATGACTTTGTCCGGAGCTATGTCAGACGTCCGTCCGCCATTCGGGCCCATTCCCGAAAGCAGGTCGGGAGCTACGGCGATATAACCTGCGGCAGCCACTTGGTCGGCAAGGTTCTCGACCCAGTCCGACATGCCAAAGATTTCGTGAATGATAAGAACGACCGGAGTTTTGTCCTTGCTCTCCGGGTACACGACGAAAGTCTGGACCTGGCGGTCATCATGCTTTACTGACACCCATTCTCGATGGCGAGGAGATGCCTGGAGCTGGGTACGCGCCCAGTCTTGCGCCCAGACGGTCTGCGCAAACAGAACGAACAAAATAAGGGTTAACCGGTTCACGAAGTCCTCCTTGTGTGCTGGAGCGTAGGTGCGGCGATCCCCTGCCTTACGAAACCAGAATGAGTATAAGCCGGTTATCAAGATCGCTGCTTGGTTGAAACTGCTTCAGTTCCGTTACAGATGCACCAAGCCGCGTCGCAAAGCCGAAACTGCCGCCTGAGTGCGGTCCTCCACATTCAAGCGCAAAAGAATGGTGCTCACGTGGCTTTTGACGGTCGCCTCGGTAATTCCCAATTTCGTCGCGATCTCCTTATTGCTTTTGCCAGCCACGAGCTGCTCCAGTACTTCCAATTCGCGCGTGCTCAGGTCCGAGTTCGGAGTGCGTGAAGCCAGTGCTTTTGCCACCGGCGGCGGGATAAATCGGCCCCCCGCGTGCACTCGCTGCAGAGCCTCGACCAGAGTTTGATAAGGCATCCCTTTGATCACGTAACCACGCGCACCGGCCTCAAGCGCACGATGAATGTCTTCGTCCCCTTCATAGGTGGTAACGACAATCACCTTGGCTTGAGGCTGAATGGCACGGATTCGCGCAATCGCATCCACCCCGCTGATCGCGCCAGGCAGTCTCAGATCCATCAATGTCAGGTCGGGAAGGCTTTTTCTAAACAGCGCGATCGCCTCTTCTCCCGTTCCCGCCTGCGCGGTAACCGTCATGTCATGGCGAGCGTTGATGATGGCCGCGATGCCGACGCGCATCAGCGGGTGATCGTCGACAATCATCACCTTGATTTTTCCGTCGGGAGTCACGAAACCGTCTCCGGCATTTGCCCTCTGGCCAGACTCTTTTTCGGAATCTCGACGACAACCGTGGTTCCATGTCCAACCTGGCTGAGCAATGTGAACTTTCCACCAAGCCGCTCAACCCGTTCCTTCATTCCGATGACTCCATAATGTTTGCCGCCATTCGATGCTGCCTTGGCCTCGAATCCTCTGCCATCATCGCGAATCTCAATTGCGACGTGTTCTTCGTTGAAGGAGAGGTCTACCGTCACGCTGCTGGGCTGACCGTGTCGCACGGAATTGTAGAGCGCCTCCCGTGTAGTCATCAGCACGTCGTGCATGGTGGTCTGGTCGAGCGCGAATGGTTTGCCCGAGGCTCGATACTCGATGGGAACGGCGAATTCATGGCTCACGCGTTCCGCCATTTTTCGCACCAGCGGACTGATGTCGGAGGTATCGTCAGCGCCCTGCCGCAAATCCCATACCGCCTGCCGGGCTTCGTCAATGGTTGCCCGCAGCTGCTCACGAGCATAATCCAACAGCTGGCCATCGCCGTTACCTCGCTCGTGTCCCATGCTAGAGTGCGCTTCGAGCAGCGCGGAAACGCTGGCACAACCCTGAATCAGCGTGTCATGCATCTCGCGGGCAAGGCGGTTGCGCTCATTCAAAACCGCCTCAAACCGCGCCCGCACCTGGGTGAGCCGGAGCTCATAAACAGCCCAGACAAGAAAACCTGCCAATACCACACACGCGGCAATAAACCAGGGCATGCGATAGAAGTGCGGTTTCTGAATGATCTCGAGCGAGGTCTCAGCCAGCTGTTCCGGATTGCTCAATTCAAACGCGGCGACTCGGAAGTGATAACGTCCGGGAGGAAGATTGGTGTAATAGGCAACCCTGCCCAGCGACGGATTGCTCCATTCTTTATCGAATCCGTCAAGCATGTAACGAAAGCGCACGCGTTCCTGGGAGCGAAGCAAGACCACGCCGAAATGAAATTCCACCTTGGCGTTGTCCGGTCCCAGCGAGACATTGCCTTGCGCGGGCACATCCAAGCCATCGGCAATAACCTGATCGATTACGACCGGCAGGGGATTTTTCACGCCCAGGTGATCGGCCGAAACCCTCAGCACTCCCTTGCTGCTGGGAAACCAGGCTTCGCCTTGCCGGGTCAACACGCCCGCCGGCTTTTCTCCACCGCACATCTGTATGGTTTCCAGTCCATCGGAAACTCCGTACAAGGTTACCGCTGCTCTGCCAGACGGATTGTCAGCGAGCGAATCCAACTGGCGGCGACTGACCGCGGAAATTCCATTCGGTCCGCTGATCCACAGAGTTCCTCTGCTGTCCTCCAGTAACTCGAAAATGCCATCGCTCGAAAGTCCCTGCGCCACC
>Ga0126371_10004729_pt1 | contig 12025 bp, 9 predicted proteins | sample PanSoiMetaPlot_4_FD_110145 | JGI IMG/M metagenome (GOLD analysis project Ga0126371, IMG submission 110145) | Tropical forest soil microbial communities from Panama - MetaG Plot_4 | ecosystem: Environmental > Terrestrial > Soil > Tropical forest > Bulk soil | place: Panama | collected 2016-02-17
AATTCTGCCCGACGGTTACGGCTTCCTGCGCTCGCCGGATTACAACTACCTTCCCGGGCCCGATGACATCTATGTCTCGCCCTCACAGATCCGCAAATTCGATCTTAAAACCGGTGACACCATCAGCGGCCAGGTACGCCCGCCGCATGAGGGCGAAAAATACTTCGCTCTCGTCAAGATCGAGGCGGTCAACTTTGAGTCGCCCGATGAAGCTCGCAACAAGATCCTGTTCGACAACCTGACTCCGCTCTATCCACAGGAGCGCTTGAAGCTCGAGACCACGCGCGACAACGTGAGTGCACGCGTGATGGACCTGCTGACGCCGATCGGGAAAGGTCAGCGCGGTTTGATCGTATCGCCGCCGCGAGCCGGCAAGACCATGTTGTTGCAAAACGTGGCCAATTCCATCACGACCAATCATCCTGAAGTCGTACTCATCGTTCTGCTGATCGACGAGCGTCCGGAAGAAGTCACCGATATGCAGCGCTCGGTCAAGGGCGAGGTGATTTCTTCGACCTTCGACGAGCCCGCGGCCCGGCACGTACAGGTCGCGGAGATGGTGATCGAAAAGGCGAAGCGACTCGTCGAGCACAAGCGCGATGTTGTAATCCTGCTCGACTCGATCACGCGTCTGGCGCGCGCTTACAACACCATCGTCCCGCCCAGTGGCAAAGTGCTCTCTGGCGGTGTGGACTCTAACGCGCTGCAGCGTCCGAAGCGATTTTTTGGGTCCGCCCGCAACATCGAAGAAGGTGGCTCGCTGACCATCATCGCGACGGCCCTCATCGATACTGGGTCCCGCATGGACGACGTGATCTTTGAAGAGTTCAAGGGTACTGGCAACATGGAAATCATTCTGGACCGCAAGCTGGTCGACAAGCGGACCTTCCCGGCGATTGATATTCAGCGTTCCGGCACTCGAAAGGAAGAGCTGCTTATCCCAAAAGAAGATCTCACCCGCATCTGGGTTCTGCGCAAGGTACTGAATCCGTTGTCGCCCGTTGAGGCAATGGAACTGCTAATCGAACGTCTGGCCAAAGCGCAGACAAACAGTGAGTTCCTGGCCAAGATGAGTCAGTTGTAAGGCATAGCAGAATTGAAGCATCGGAGTGGAGGCGAGGATTTCGGTCCTCGCCATTGCTTTTTTTCCAGGATCTTCCACGGTCGCAAAAGCGCTATGAAAGCGCAGCAGCGTTCGGATCGATCACAAACAACCGTCCGGGACCAGCTGTCTTTATATTCTGCTTCGTGAATTCTTCCTTGATGGGCCGACGCAGTTCCCGACTGATACCGTAGTGTTTTTCCTGACCGCATCGTACAACTCGAATCGTGACGAAAGCTCCGACCACGATGGCAAGGAGTTTCGGCGCATCGTTTTGCAGAAAGGCAATGGCATCCTCTCGCCAGGTGTGAGCCAGGCCTGAGAGACTTGTGGCTTCTGGTACGAATCCGCAATTTGAGAACACTTTCATGCGTATGGCCTTGTCCCCGTCGCAGGTAGGCGTTGACTCCAATTGCCTGCGGGCTTCGTCGCCCTATAATGAATGCATTGAGGATCATCTCTTCACCGTCGAGGTGGTTGTGACTTCCAAGTGGCTCGTTCGGCTCGTTATCGTTTTGATTTTCTGCGCCGCCAGTCCTTCTGTTTTTGCGCAAACTTCGCGGCTGCCTCCGTCCCAACTACCAGAGAATCCATCCCAGCAACAGCCAGAGGATGATGCACGCTCCAAGATGGAGCGTGATATGGCCAAAAGAGCCAATCAGGAGCGCCAGGCCTCGCTCAAGAAAGACACTGACAAACTTCTGAAGCTGGCTACTGAGCTTAAAGAGTACGTGGACAAGACGAATGAGAACATGCTCTCTATGGATGTCGTCAAGAAGGCTGAAGAGATCGAGAAGCTAGCCCATAGCGTCCGCGACAAAATGAAAGGCAACTGAGGAAAAGCTGGATGAACCCTCACGACGCTTTCTCCATCCCATTGTTGCAACTGGTTTGCAAATATGAGAGATTGCTCGCATGCCATTCCCTCAGACCGAAGCTCCGGGCCGACTTCAAGCGGAACTCATGACGCGCGGATTACGGATGACGCGCCAGCGCCGCACGATTCTGAGTGTTGTCGAGACCGCTAAGCAACATCTGGACGCCAGCCAGATCCTCCGCAAGGCACGTCGACTGGATCCTCAAATCGATCGGGTTACGGTCTATCGCACGCTCAATCTGCTCAAGCGCCACGGGCTTGTAGATGAGCTGGATCTGATGCATTTGCAGGGTGAGAAGCACTACTATGAGCGACGACCTCAGCGAGATCACATTCACATGGCGTGTCTTCGTTGCGGTAAGATCACCGAGTTCGAAAGTGATCTCTTTGATCGACTGAAAGGGCAAATTCAACGCGACTGCCGATTCCACATCGTCGTTTCGCGGCTTGAAGTTGGTGGATACTGCTCCGAATGCCGCACCGCTTCTCCAGCCTGATAAGCACTCGTTGCATCTGATTGCAACAATTCTGAAACGAAAAATCATTGGTGGCTATTGACCCTCCTAGGCTGTCCTTCTACGATGTGATTTCGTCGTTACTAAATGCAACTCAGTTGCATGTAAAGGATTACTTACATTGAGACGAACGTCGCTTGCCTTTTTCCTGTTGGTGTTCGCCGTGGGAGTGGGGATGGCGCAGGAGAGCCCGTACATTGTGACCTACGATCATCATTTGGAAGAGCCCGGGAACCTGGAGATTGAGACTTATACGACGTTAGGAATTCCTCGTTCCAACCAGAGCTTCTACGCTGCGCCCTGGATGGAGATCGAGTATGGCGTCACAGGCCGCTGGACGTCGGAGTTCTATCTGGAAGGACAGGGAACTGCCGGGGACAGTGCGGTTTTCACGGGGTGGCGGTGGGAGAACCGATTTCGCCCGTTGAAACGCGAGCATTGGATCAATCCGGTCTTGTATCTGGAATACGAGAACACCAGCGAAGCCAGCCGCATACAAAAAGAGATCGTTGGCGGCGCGCCGGACGTGGAGTCACCAAACTCTGATCTGCAATCGACCAAGAACCACGAACTGGAGGGCAAACTGATCCTGTCGAGCACGGTTCACGACTGGAACATTGCCGGCAATTTCATCACTGAGAAGAACCTGTCGCGCGGGGAGGGCTTCGAGTTTGGGTACGCCTTTGGGTTTTCCAGGCCACTCGCAACGCTTGCGTCTGGGACGCCCTGCCGCTTTTGCCGTGAAAACTTCATTGCTGGTGTCGAATTTTATGGAGGTCTTGGCAGTACGGAGGACGGGGTGGGTGTGCGTGACACGGCGCACTACGTCGCCCCGGTTCTTTCCTGGCAAGTTAGCGAGAATGCTTCGATACACTTCTCGCCGGGAATTGCGCTGACCGGGCAGGGAAGTCCAGTACTCATTCGCTTTGGGTACAGCTATGAGGTTCGGGGATTTGGGAGCAAGCTTTCGCAGTGGCTAGGAGGCAAGCATTGACCGGTTTCCTCAAACCTGCGCTTTTGGTGGTCATACTCCAAGCAGCCGGCCTTAGTCAGAACACTACGTATCAACAGGACCCGAACTGGCAGGCACCTGGGAGCGCCATCTCGCGGGCAAATCCTTTAGCGCGACGACCGGATGCTGCTGCGGGTGGGCAGAAGCTGTTTCATCGTAATTGTGTCGAGTGTCACGGAGAAGACGGATCGGGATTGGTAAAGAAGCACGCGGCCGACTTGCAGTTGTCAGTTGTGCAGCAACAAACCGACGGAACTCTATTCTGGAAGATCACCAATGGCAACCCTGATCGAGGGATGCCCCCGTTCAGCAATCTTCCGGAATTGCAGCGGTGGCAAATTGTCTTGTATCTGCGCTCGCTCAAACCGAGCAGTGACCAACCTACCAAACAAAAATAGTCGGAACATCCAGCCCTAAAGCTACTCCAAAAAAACAAACGCTGCCCGTTTTCACGAGCAGCGTTCCATAGCTCAAAGCAGTGATCCTCAGTCAGCAGCCGCCTGCACTGCCGCCTTGGCGACAGGCTCATCCGCGCCGATCCGCATTCCGTAAAAGGACCGGTATACGAATGCGACAGAGATCAGGAAGAACACAAGCGCGAGAACGTTGGTTAGGGTGCCCCCTCTTTCCGAGAGCGAAACAGCCAATTCCACCGCGAGCAGACCGAAAAGAGTGGTGAACTTGATGACCGGGTTCATTGCTACAGAAGACGTATCTTTGAAAGGATCGCCGACGGTGTCGCCGATCACTGTGGCCGCGTGTAGTTCCGTGCCCTTCTGTTTGAGTTCGACTTCGACGATCTTCTTGGCGTTGTCCCATGCGCCGCCAGCATCGGCCATAAAAATCGCTTGATAGAGGCCGAAGATCGCGATCGAAATGAGATAGCCAATGAAGAAGAAGGGCTCGACGAATGCAAAGGCTAGCGTCGCAAAAAACACTGCCAGGAAGATGTTGAACATGCCTTTCTGCGCATACTGCGTGCAGATCTGGACGACCTTCTTGCTGTCGGATACGGAGGCTTTTTCCACACCTTCCAGGCGAATGTTCGCCTTAATAAATTCAACCGCACGATAAGCTCCCGTGCTAACGGCTTGCGTGGACGCGCCCGTGAACCAGTAAATCATCGCGCCACCCGTGATCAGACCCAAAACAAACGGAGCGTGAAGAAGGGAGAGCTTGTTGACATCCTGTGTCAATCCGCCAGTCAGCGCCATGATGATCGAGAAGATCATGGTCGTGGCTCCCACCACTGCGGTGCCAATCAGGACTGGCTTAGCGGTTGCCTTAAAGGTGTTCCCCGCGCCGTCATTCTCTTCTAACAGGTCCTTCGCGCGGGCAAAGTTCACATCGAAGCCATAGTTCTTCTTGATGTCGGCTTCAACATTCGGTACTTGCTCGATCAAGGAAAGCTCATATACAGATTGCGCGTTGTCGGTGACGGGACCGTAAGAGTCGACCGCAATGGTTACGGGTCCCATCCCCAGGAACCCGAAAGCCACCAGACCGAAAGCAAACACCGCCGAAGCCACCATCAGCGCCGCCAGGCCCATGGTGCTGACGTAGTACGCAATCGACATCAGTCCCACCATCGTGAGGCCCAACCAATATGCTGAAAAGTTTCCCGCAACGAAACCGGCGAGAATTCCCAACGACGCTCCCCCTTGTTGGGCAGAGGTCACTACCTCGCGGGTGTGCCGGGACTCCGTGGACGTGAACACTTTCACCAACTCCGGAATGACCGCACCAGCCAACGTTCCGCAGGAAATGATCGATGCCAGTTTCCACCAGAGAGTCGTGTCACCCCCGAGATCAGGAATGATCAATGCGGATACGAGGTAAGTGAGCACGATCGAGACCACAGACGTGATCCAGACGAGAGAAGTAAGAGGCGCTTCGAAATTCATTCGATCGGCGTTGCCGAACCGTGCCTTCGCGATGACGCCGTTGATGAAGTAGGCAGCCGCACTGGCTACCAGCATCATGATGCGCATCACGAAGATCCAAACCAGCAACTGAACCTGCACGATCGGGCTCTTCACTGCTAGCAGTATGAACGTGATGAGGGCCACACCGGTCACGCCGTAAGTCTCGAACCCATCGGCGGAAGGCCCGACGGAGTCGCCAGCATTGTCGCCGGTGCAGTCTGCGATCACTCCCGGGTTGCGTGCATCGTCTTCTTTAATCTTGAAGACGATCTTCATCAGGTCGGAGCCGATATCCGCGATTTTGGTGAAAATACCACCCGCAATACGTAGGGCGGCCGCGCCCAGTGACTCTCCAATCGCAAATCCAATGAAGCACGGCCCCGCGTAGTCTCCAGGAATGAAGAGAAGAATAAAGAGCATGATCAGCAATTCAACGCTGATTAGCATCATGCCGATGCTCATACCGGCTTCCAGCGGTATTTGGTAAATCGGATATGGCTTTCCTCTAAGACCAGCGAATGCGGTCCGTGAATTGGCAAAGGTGTTCACGCGTATGCCGAACCAGGCAACTCCGTAGCTGCCTGCGATTCCGACAAGACTGAACATGAGGATGATCGGCAACGTTACGCCAATCGATTTCCCCGGAACCGGCGAGAGCCATCCGAAATACACGCCGATGATCACCGCAATAAACGCCCACAGAACAAGAATAAATTTGCCCTGTGTCACCAAATAGGTTTTGCACGTTTCGTAGATCAGCTCCGAGATTTCGAGCATTGCTCGATGAACGGGAAGATTTTTGAGCTTCGTGAAGATGACAAGTCCGAACAGAAGTCCCAAAACGCAGAACAATATTCCAATCAAAAGCAGCTTGTGGCCATCGATGCCACCCAAGAAACTCACCTGTGACAGGTCAGGAAGTTTCAGGCTGGCTTCGCCACTGGCATTTTCAGCGGGTTGCGCGAAAGCTGCGCAGGCCGACATAGCAATAAGACTCGTGATGATGGAAGCGTTTCTACGAATTCGGCGTCCCACGAACGCAGCAGTCGTAATCCAAGCGCGCATAGGGGAAGTCCTCCAGGCATGAGAGCGTTACGGGATGAAATATTGTGTTAAACCACTGAGCACCGAAAGTCTAAAGCACCGAGCACACACGTGGCACATCGCCCAGCACCGTCGGATGGCACCGGGAGAAGCGCATTACTGCTGTTCCGAACACGCTTCCACCACAAGGCATGAAAAATAAGGAGTGCTGAGCTTGGCCGCGTCGGATTAACGCCTTGCGTCAAGGACCAGGAAAAGAGTAAGACCGCTCCCGGACAGACCACGACGCAAAGCGAATTTTTATAGCATGTTGCCGAGGGCTGGTCAAACCCTCAAAAGTAGACGTTAGACGTGAACTGGTCCCCGAGAAATCAATCCACAGACGAGGGCAGGGAAGTGCCAAGGAGCGAGTTACTTACGGGGCTCTGGCTCGTCAAGATAATCGGAATCAAAACCGACCGTTCGGACGAAGAGTACTCGACCTCCCCTTCATATGCCATAGCACACCGGAAGGCTTGTGACGGACGGTTGGTGAGCAGTTCTGTCCTCAAATCGTTTTTCGCGTTGAGTGGAAGAAGCGCTTTTTAAGCCGACGCGCCTTTGATATGATGAGAGTTCACCAACGGAGTCTCTCCCAGCGCGGTAACGACACTCCTCAGTAGCTCAATGGCAGAGCATCCGGCTGTTAACCGGAGGGTTGTAGGTTCGAGTCCTACCTGAGGAGCCATTCTTTTCAAGCACTTGCAGAAGTGATCTGCTTGAGGTCCGCAACCTTCGCGTACGCGGCGGCACTCACCGTCGGTTTGCCATTTTTCTTAATTACACCCACGTGCCACCTGCTACTTCATGTCACGGGCATTAGGTCCAGGCGACCTGGCCCACATGACTTCGATGCGAGGCGATAACAATCGACTCAGAATCTCCCAACTTGATGCCCAAACCTGCCCTCCGAAGCACACAGCTCATCAGAGCTTTGGCTAACGCCACTGCACGAGTGACATTCTCAATGGCGTGGTCCGAGGAGCAAAAGACTTCAATGATGTCCAGTAACGAGGAGACATACAATCGGAGCGTTCTGCGTATCACCCACAGCATGCCGATCAAGACTGATCGACGGGTCTTCCAGGATGCCCGCGATCATTAATTCGTGTGTTTCGGACCGAGTTCTGCCGCAATTGCCAGGGTTTATTCGCGAGATCTTGATACATCGGGCAGGATGTTCGATTTCTATTAACCCAATCCCAATTTTCTTGCGATCTCGCGTTGGTATCGGCTCATTCGCAGTTCTGTGCCATTTTCCAGCAGGACTCGATGATGGCCGTGAAACCAGGCTTGGATCTCCTTGATACGGTGGATATTCACGATAGTGGAACGATGTATCCTGAGGAACTCGGCGGGGTTGAGCTTCTCCTCAAGAGCGGCAAGCGTTTCGCGGAATTCGTAGTCACGATTGCCGACGTGAACACGTATGTAGTTGCCTTCAGCTTCGATCCAGTCGATGTCTTTCGTCGCGACGAACAATACTCGTCCGTTCTTAGGAATCGGCAACCGGCCCGGGTATATTCGCGGCGCGGCAAGCCGCTCCAAGCTGGAGATGATCTGGTGCATCTCGTCGGGGTTGAACTGCCCAGCAATTCGGTGCTTGGCGCGAGTCAGAGCGCGCTCAAACCGCTCTTTGCTGATTGGTTTAAGCAGATAGTCAATGGCATTCGCGTCGAAGGCACGCAAGGCATAGCGGTCGTAAGCCGTCACAAAAATCGTGACTGGCATCTCGTTGACGCCGACGTCGCTGACCACCTGGAATCCATCCATCTCCGGCATCTGGACGTCGAGAAAAACGAGATCAGGCTTTCTCTCCCGAATTGCTCTGACAGCGGATTCCCCGTCGCCGCATTCGCCAATTACATCCACGCCGACATGCTTGCCAAGGAAGCGCCGTATAGCACGGCGGGCCAGCGGTTCATCATCAACCACCAACGCCCGGATGCTCATTCGGATGGTTCCTCGATTAGGACCGCAGCCGATCGCAACGGAATCGAAAGTTCAGCGGACACGCCGGTCGGCTCGAGATTTCGTAGCCCAAACTCATGCCGATTTCCGTAGAGCTGCTCTAAACGTGCGCGCGTGTTCGCCAGTCCGACGCCAGGTCCCAGTGACCGGGCGTCTTCCAGACGGCTGTTCAAATTGCGCACTTCCAGTCGTAGAAACCCGCCTTCATGAAAACCGCGGATCGAGACGGTATCACTTCCCTTATGTCTGCCAATACCGTGCCGAATGGCATTCTCGATTAGCGGTTGCAAAATCAACGCAGGAACCATGCAATCCCGTACGTTTTGGTCGATTGAAACCTCAAACCGAAGTCGATCTCCAAACCGGCGCGCTTGGATTCCCATGTAAAGATCAAGCACTTCGAGTTCCCTTTCAAGGGGAACCTCCTGGATGTGGGACTCGTCGACGGCTACGCGCAAAAGTTCACTTAGGCGAAGAAGTATGTCTTCTGCGCCAGCAGGATCCTCATGAATCAGCGTAATGGCAGCCTGAAGAGTGTTGAACAGAAAATGGGGATGGATCTGAGCACGCAGCACCTCCAACTGCGCCGCGCCTAGCTCCGCTTCGAGTTTAGAGGATCGCAGTTCGCGCCTGTGGGCTTTATCACGCATTCGGTACAGCTGAACCGCACCCACAAGCATCCAGTAGGTAAGCAGGCTGACCTGCGCATGACGAGTGAAGTAGTGGCGCAGCGCCCCTTGAACTGACAGATCATTGTGCAAGCGGAGCCTGCCCAGCATTGCTTCGATTGAAATCTCACTCGCGACGAGCACAAAGCTGGCACCAAGATGCAGTGGGAGAGCTCGTTTCCAGGTCAGGGCGTTTATCGGCTTGTGATAGGCAAACTTCACTACTGCGGGAGTCAGTATTCCCCATGTGTAGCACGACCACCAGAGGTAATAGCGGAAGGGGTCGGCGTTTCCACGAGCCGCATCATAGACAAACCACTGCACCGCGAAAACGACCACCGCCACTAACCAGGCGGCAAGCAACAACACTTTGCGCCGCCCGACGGCAAACTGGGAATGTGCCATAAAAAATGAGGTTTTTCCCGCACTCCCGGTAATGCTAAACCAAGGTACTTGCGAGAAACGATTTTTCGACGCGTTGCTCCAGAGCCCTCAAATATTCGAGGAGGTCGTCGGTCTCAAATAAGAGAGGCTGAATCGATCGGCAGTCTGCGAATTCGTTTTCCCGTGGCAGCAAACACAGCATTGGCAACGGCCGGGGCGAGGGGAGGAACGCCAGTTTCGCCCATGCCACCAGGATCTCTATTGCTCGGCACGATGTGTACCTCGACATCGGGTGCGTCACTGATGCGCAAGACCTGATAGCCATCAAAGTTTTCCTGCTCTACCGCTCCGTCTTTAATGGTGATTTCGCCGTTGAGCACCGGCGTGAGCGCGTAGTTAACGGCGCCCTCGGTCATCGCTTTTACCCCATCCGGGTTCACGGCCGTGCCACAATCAACCGCGCTCACGATGCGCAGAACACGCACGCTGCCATCCTTCTCCACTGAGACCTCAGCCACGTGAGCCAAATAACTTCCGAATGAGCAATAACACGCAATGCCGCGTCCCTGCCCCGCAGGAAGCGGTTTTGCCCAGCCCGATTTCTCCGCCGCCAGTTGCAACACTGCCCGAAGCCTTTGCGTCTCAAGCGTGGGATCATCTGGCCACATCACGGAGGGTAGCTTACGGTCTTCACGCAACAAGCTCATACGAAACTCATAAGGATCGTGGCCGGCCGCATGTGCGAGTTCGTCGATGAAACACTCTATCGCAAAGGCGTTGAATGAATGCGCTACCGAGCGCCACCACGCTCGTGGAACAGCACAGTGGACCGGGGCGTAGTCCAAGCGAAAGTTGGATGCAGCGTAGGGCAGAACATCTGCACCGCCTAACTCTGGCGGCACAATGTGCTTTGGATCCATCAATTTCTCTGGCGAGTCGAAGATCGTCCGAATGGGTGTAGAGGCGACGCGATGAGACCAAGCCTCGATGTGTCCGTGCCCATCTAAGCCCGCCGATAAACGATGGTATGAATATTGGCGATAGAAATCGTGCTGCATGTCGTCTTCGCGCGTCCACAGCAGTTGCACTGGCTGCCTCACTTCTTTGGCGACTTGCCACGCTTCGGCGGGAAAGTCCCACTGATAGCGCCGGCCGAACGATCCACCACAGAGCATCATGTGGACAGTTACTTGCTTAGCCGGGAGCCCCGAAAGCAGGGCGATTTCCTCTTGTAGCTTGGCACCAGCTTGAGTAGGAGACCAGACCTCGATGCCGTCCTCGCGCACGTGCATCGTGGTGTTCATTGGTTCCATGGTGGCATGGGCCTGGAAGGGCAGCTCGTAAAAGGCATCGACTCTCTTGACGTTTTCTTGAAGCGTCTTGAGCGCATCTCCCTGGTTTATTGCGACAAAGCTAGGCGGAGCCGTGGCTGCCGCCTTTAGCCCGTTGCTGAGGGCTTCGGTTGTCTCAGGTCCGTTTGACTCCTTGGTCCAGGAGACCTTCAACGCCTTACGGCCCTGCAAAGCAGACCAAGTCGACTCGGCTACTATGGCCACCCCACCTGCGGTGTTGATGTTGCGTTCGAGTTTCGGAAAAAACCCGAGGGGTGCAATCGGAAAGACGGCGCGAACACCCGGGACAGCTTTGGCGGAGCTAGCGTCAAAGCTCTGTAGCTTGGCACCAAAACGCGGACAGCGTGCGACTACGGCAAACAGCATTCCAGGAACTCGGACGTCGATGCCAAACACCGCGCTGCCATCCACCTTACTCGGCACGTCGACGCGCGGCACAGATTTGCCGATAACACTTACCTCGGCACGCGATTTCAAGGCGATTGCATCGGCTTTCGGCACAGGTAGCTTCGAAGCGGTTGCCACTAGCTCGCCGTACTTCACACGGCGTCCGCTCGGACCGTGCACCACCGTGCTGTTCTCAGCTCGGCAATCGTTTTTATCAACTCCCCACTGCTGGGCCGCCGCCGTGAGAAGCATCTCGCGCGCTTGAGCGCCGACCTTGCGCATGTAGTCCCAGGCTGTCCCGGTGCCGCCACTTCCGCCGGTTTTCAGATTTTGGTAGGTTTCGGGAATGACCGGCGCTTGCTCGACGCGAATCGTCGTCCAATCGGCTTCCAGTTCTTCGGCCAACATCATCGTGTCGACGGTGCGCGGACCTTGGCCCATTTCCGGTATTTCGGTGAGCACGGTGATTTGGTTGTCGGGCATAATTCGGATCCAGGCATTGGGCCGGAAGACCCGGCTACCGGGAAGGTCCTGACCTGATCCACGCACAGGCAAATAGAAGCCAAGAATCAGGGCAACGCTGCCCTTTGCAGTTGTTTTCAGAAACTCACGTCGGTCAGTTTCAAGAATGGTCATGTTCATCTCAGAACTGCGAACACTTCAGAACTTGTGGAACGGTGCGTAGAAATTCGGACTAAATTGTGTTCGATGACTCATTAACGTTTTGTCCAGACGCGCGCTGGATCGCG
>Ga0126371_10004731_pt1 | contig 12024 bp, 10 predicted proteins | sample PanSoiMetaPlot_4_FD_110145 | JGI IMG/M metagenome (GOLD analysis project Ga0126371, IMG submission 110145) | Tropical forest soil microbial communities from Panama - MetaG Plot_4 | ecosystem: Environmental > Terrestrial > Soil > Tropical forest > Bulk soil | place: Panama | collected 2016-02-17
CGCCTGGCCGATGACGCGGCTGGCCGGGAAGCCTGACACTTTTGCCGCCAGCGCGGTCATCTCATCCAGCGGATTCGACACGACGATCAGCACGGCTTCTGGGGCGTGCTTCACGACCTGCTCGGTCACGTTGCGCACGATCTTGGCGTTGACGCCGATCAGGTCCATACGGCTCATCCCCGGCTTGCGGGGCAGGCCGGCGGTGATGACGACGATGTCGGAACCCGCGATCGTCTCGTAACCTTCGCCAGCTGGGCCGGTCGTCTGGCCGGTGACCTTAGTCTCGAAGCCCTCGACTGGCCGCGACTGGCTCATGTCCAGGGCCAGGCCCTCGGGCCTGCCCTCGATGATGTCGGTCAGCACGACCTCGTCGAAAGTGTCGTACTCCGCGAGCCGCTGTGCCGTAGTCGAGCCATAGAAGCCGGCTCCGACGACGGTTACCTTCCCTCTGCGGGCCATTCCCGTGATCTCCTTCTGACGGCTTGTCAGCTGACTGGTTTCAGCACTGCGATCAGGCGTCCATGGCCGCGCGCAGGTTCGCTGCGAGCGCGGCCAGGAACTCCTCGGTGGTCAGGTACGGCGTGCCTTCGCCCACCAGGAGCGCCAGGTCCTTGGTCATCTTGCCGCTCTCGACAGTCTCCACACAGACCCGCTCCAGCGTTTCGGCGAAGCGCGTGACCTCAGGCGTGCCGTCGAGCTTGCCGCGATGCGACAGACCCCTGGTCCACGCGAAGATGGAGGCGATCGGGTTGGTCGATGTGGGCTTACCCTGCTGGTGCTGGCGGTAGTGCCGAGTCACCGTTCCGTGCGCTGCCTCGGCCTCTACGGTCTTTCCGTCGGGCGTCATCAGGACGCTGGTCATCAGGCCGAGGGAGCCAAACCCCTGCGCCACGATGTCAGACTCCACGTCGCCGTCGTAGTTCTTGCAGGCCCAGACGATGCCGCCGCTGCCCTTAATGACCTGAGCCACCATGTCGTCGATCAGGCGATGCTCATACCAGATCCCCGCCGCTTCGAATTCGGCCTTGAATTCCGTCTCGAAGACCTCGGCGAAGATGTCCTTGAACCGGCCGTCATAAGCCTTGAGGATCGTGTTCTTCGTCGACAGGTACAGCGGCCGACCCCCGTCAAGGGCGAAGCGCATCGTCGCACGGGCGAAGTCACGGATCGAATCGTCAAAGTTGTACATGCCCATCGCGACGCCGCCGCCCTCGAACTTCGCCACCTGAAGCTCAAAGGGCTCGGCGTCAGGCCCATGAGGCTGGAACGAGATCTTGACCTCGCCCGGACCTGGCACCACGAAATCGGTCGCGCGGTACTGATCGCCGTGCGCGTGCCTGCCGATCACGATCGGCTCGGTCCAGCCCGGCACGAAGCGCGGAATGCTCTTCACCACGATCGGCTCGCGGAAGACAACGCCGCCGAGGATGTTCCTGATGGTGCCGTTCGGCGACTTCCACATCTTCTTGAGGCCGAACTCGATGACACGGTCCTCGTCCGGAGTGATCGTCGCGCACTTCACGCCTACGCCATGCCGCTTGATCGCGTTCGCCGCCTCGACCGTGATCTGGTCGTCACTTGCGTCGCGGTTCTGGATCGATAGGTCGTAATACTCGAGGTCAATTTCCAGGTACGGAAGGATCAGCTGGTCCTTGATGGACTTCCAGATGATCCGGGTCATCTCGTCACCGTCAAGCTCTACGACGGGGTTCTGTACCTTGATCTTTGCCATGCCGCTTGGGTTCCCTTCATCGCCGGCACCGTTGCCTGGCGAGTCCTAACCGGGCGCTGACAAGCCCGGTAATCCTTCTATCTGCCGGTCAGACCTCCCGGCTAGCTCTCAGGTCGGGACCTTGACGATCAGCCCCGCTATCAGCAGGCCGACGCCAAATGTAGTCAGCAATGCGACGTCGACCAGCCGCCGCCGCGACCCGAGTAGTCCTGCCCTGCCCTCGGGCAGCACCAGTCTTGTCAGGGATCCCGCGAGCAGCGCGCCCGCTATCACCAACGTACCGCCCCTGACTGCCTGCGCACCGCTCCGCATGATGGCGAGCCCGATGACGATCCCGGCCAGCACGAGGGCGTAGGGCAGCTGCGCGAACCGGCGGCGGGCGGACCCGCCGCCGGAAGCGCTAGCGGAGGCCGATCTGGCATTTACCGGCAGGCTCGAGTGACTGCCTGACGGGGCCCGGCCGCCCGAGGTCTCGCTGACCGGGGTGCCTGTGTCGGCCGAAGAGACCTGTTCCTGCGGAAGCGTGCCCGCAGCGGCTGGCGCCGGGTCGCCGCCGCCGGCGGTGCGGCGCGCCTGCCTCTCCCGCTCCCTGGCGAGTTTGGCGGCGCCCTTGGCTGAGTGCTTCATCGGGCATCAAGCGGGACCCATGTCAGCCCAACCTCGCCGAGGTACTCGCTGTCCGGCCTGATCAGCCGGTTGTCGGCATGCTGTTCGATGATGTGCGCCGTCCACCCGGCCATCCGGCTGACCGAGAACACAGGGGTGAAGAGGTCCGTCGGGATGCCCAAGTAGTGGTAGACGGTGGCCGCGTAGAAGTCGACATTCGGATACAGGGCCTTCTCGCCGAACACCACCTCCTCCATCCGCCTCGACATCTGGTAGTACGTGTCGTCACCGGATGCGGCCCCAAGGTCTGCCGACATCCGGCGCAGATGCGCGGCCCTCGGATCCTCGACCTTGTAGACGCGGTGGCCGAAGCCCATGATCTTCTCGCCCTGGCGCAGCCGCTCCGCCACTTGCCTGCTGACGGCCTCCAGCGGGTCTCCGCCGGACTGCCTGATCGCTTCCAGGGTGCGCATGACCTGCTCGTTCGCGCCGCCGTGCAAAGGCCCCTTCAAGGTGCCGATCGCAGCGACCACCGCTGAGTGCATGTCTGACAACGTCGCCGCACACACCCGTGCGGCAAATGTCGACGCGTTCATCGTGTGATCGGCGTGCAGCACCAGGCAGGTGTCAAACATCTGGGCCGCACGCGGATCGGGCTTGTTTCCGGAGATCTGCAGCAGGAAGTTGGCGGCCACGCTCAGGTCTGGATCCGGGTCTGGTAGCTCTCGGCCGGTCCTGGCTGCCTCATACGCGGCGATAAGTACAGGCTGCTGAGCTGTGAGACGCGCAGCCTTCCTGAGGTTCGCCTCCCGCTGGTTTGAGCCAGCATCAGGGTCGCCGGCGCTCCCAAGCGACACCAGACTCCGCAGTGCTTCCATCGGCTGCTGGACCGCCGCTATGTCAGCCATATCTCGGTCGGCGAGCGACCCGATCGTCCGGCCGGAGGCAAGCTCGGCGCGATAGCCGTCGAGCTGAGCCCGGTCGGGGGCTTCGCCCCGCTGCAGCAGGTATGCGACTTCCTCAAAGCTCGCTTGACCGGCTAGGTCATTGATGTCATAGCCGCGGTAGGACAGCCGGCCCGCCCGGCCGTCGATGTCGCTAAGAGCAGTCGATGCGGCCACCACATCGGCCAGACCCCTGGCCGGCTTATCCGGCATATGGTTCCTCCTGCGCATGGCTCGCTCGGCAGTGTACTTCCGTAACCTTCCTCACCCTGAAGAGGCACTCAGGGTTGCCGGCCTGCTGCATTTTCGTCAGACCAGCCGAAGTTGACATGGGTAAGCACCGGACCAGGTGGGTAGCCCTAAGGTGACACATCCCTACCTCCCCGGACATGCCAGAGGAACGTCATGGAAAGCCCCCATCTGCGCATAGAGAGCACCGGCGAGCTTGTCAGGCTCCGTCCGGACGTCACTACTGTCGGCCGCGGCAAATCGGTAGACGTTTATCTGGATCATCCCAGTGTGTCTAAGCTGCACGCCGAGATCATCCGCCGCGGGCCCTACGTCTATGTGAGCGATCTCGGCTTATCGCGCAACGGCACGAGGGTCAACGGCCGGGTCGTCGCCCAGCGACTACTGGACAACGGAGATGTTCTGGCCTTCGGATCGCAACGGTGCCAGATCGGGGGTCTCCCGAGTGAGGCCACCTTGCACGAGGTCAGCCTGCGCCGGTCCGCGATACCCGAGCTGACGCGGCGGGAGGTTGATGTCGTCGCCGCGCTTTGCCAGCCGGCCCTGTCAGATGAGGCGTTCGTAGCGCCGGCCACGGCTCGCGAGATCGCCGCCGACCTCGTAGTGACCGAGGCCGCAGTCAAGCAGCACCTGCTCAGGCTCTATCAGAAGCTCCGAATAGCCGAGGGCCCGAACCGGCGGACCAGGCTCGCGAACGAAGTGATGGCGCTCGGGCTTGTCCGGCCGCTGCCCGTGGCCGAGCCCGAGGTCCCCAAAAGCAGGCCGACGAGGTCCGGGCCGAGCGCAGCGCCTGCTCGCTCGGCACAGTCAGCGACCGCCCGCGTGCCGGCCGATTCACAGTTGGCGAGCTGACGCTCGCAGAACGCCAGGAGTGGGCCTCAGAGCCGGTGGCCGACCCAGCTGACAAGCTTCCGGCCGACCTGAGCCAGGTTGCCCGACAGATGACTAAGCAGCGGATGATGCAGTGGCGCATTCTGCAGCTGCTGCCCGAGATGTGGATCCGGCCAGTAGCCAGGAGCCACTGAGGCGACGGCCGTAACGGCGAGCAGAGCGAGCACGGCGAGTCCGATCAAGCCCGCGGTTGCGCCGAGCGGCGACCTCGTGATCCGGCCGTACATCTTCCTGATCGGCCGACGACACGCTGCAGAGCCAGGACCCAGGCAGTAGCAGGCGATAAGTGCCCCGGCAGCCCAGCCGCCCGCTCTGGTGAGATGCGCAGGCCCGGAAGCGAGCACAGTGATAGCAGCGGCGGCAACGGCACACAGCAAGGCCAGCGGTGCGAGCAGGATGAAGCGCAGCACAGATCTCAATACCGCCACGGGGAAGAGCGCGACGGCCGCTCCATAGCCCGCGCTCCGACCCTGGGCAGTACTGCGCTTACTCACCCAGCCAGCCGTGAGGTCAGCTGATCGCAGGACTATCAGCGCCAGCAGCACGATCGCGGCGCCGCCAATAGGCAGCAGCACGCTACCGGCGACGAGAGCAATGACCGTCGCCAGCACTAGGAAAGATGTTGCAGGGCCTGTTGACGCCAGTCCGCCCGCCCGCGGCAAGGCGAGCGCTGCGCCGCCAGGCGATGCCGGACCGAGCGCACCCATACCAGCCGCAGGCTGCGCGGCGGCGGGGGCCTGAGCCGAGCCGGCCCGGTCCGCAGCCCTCGCGTAATGCACTGGCGGCAGCAGATCGGCGAAGTCGTCTCGACCGCGAACTGGCATCGGCCTCGTACCTGGCCAAGCGGCGGCCGCAGCGGCGGGCAACGCAGCGGCGACCGGCACCGCCAGGTCCGGCGATGTACGGGAGAGATCTCTTTGCAGCGCAACCGCGCCAGGCTGGACAGGGCCGGGAACGAGACTGACCGGGTCGAGCCGGGCAATCGACTCGCCGAGCTCTATGGCCGACGGACGGCGCGCGGGATCCCTGGCCAGGGCGGCGAGCACCAGCGGCACCAGCGGCGCTGGCATGCCGTCCAGGTCAGGCTGCCCATGCACGATCCGGTAGAAGATCGCTTCGAAGGTGCCGGTACCGAATGGCGGCCGTCCCGTCGCTGCATAGGCCAGCGTCGCGCCCCAAGAGTGAATGTCGGCGGCCGATCCGCTGGGGATTCCCTCGATGACCTCGGGAGCCAGGTATCCGGGCGTGCCCATGAACATGCCGGTCATCGTCAGCCGCGTCGAGTCTGCTGCCCTAGCAATACCGAAGTCGATAATGACCGGCTTGCCGTCAAGCAGCATCACGTTGCCGGGCTTAAGGTCCCGGTGCACGACACCAGCCGAGTGCACGGCCGCCAGGGCTGACGCCAGGCCCTGCGCGAGGCTGGCCAGCTGCTCTCCCTGTACCGCTCCCTTATCCGCGACCAGGTCGTCAAGCGTCTTCCCCGGGACGTACCGCGTGACGATGTAGGGCGGGTTGCCGTTGACGTCGGCATCGATGACCTGGGCGACGTGCGGGCTGTTCACCCGCCGCATGGTCGTTACCTCGTGTGCCAGGCGCCGCCGGGCTGTTTCCTCAGCAGCAATACCCTGGCGCAGCACCTTGATCGCCACCGGCTGGTCATCCGGGTCACTGGCAAGATAGACGACGCCCATGCCGCCTTCCCCCAGCTGCTCGCGAAGGCGATATGGGCCCAGCCGCTCATCCCCAGCATGGGCGCTCATATTTAGATAGCCTACGGCGCCCGCGCGCGAGGATCAGCCCGAGATTCCCTGCTTGGCTACCCGCCGGCGACGAGCTTGCGCAGAGCGTCGGCCGTGACCGCATTCTGCTCGGCGTAACCGACCAGCGCCCGCGCGAGCTCAGCGGCCCACTTGTCGATCGGGACCTGCTGGCGGGATAGGACTATTCCGCGTACCTCGCGGCAGATCTCGGCGACCGGCGCGCCGCGGTCGACAGACAAGGTCAGTACCTGCTCGCCCAGCCGGATGGCGACCTTGCTGACAGTGCCCGGCCTGCCCGTCATTTTGTCGGACATGGACCTGGTCCTTGTGACTGAAACGCAGCCGGCCGGCAATGACTCACCTAGTGACTCAGTCAGAACTCGTGCATAGATGGCTATATCGCCGCTATCAGCGCGTAGCGCGGCCGCCACCATGTCGAACGACGGACTGTCAGCTGGCTCCATCATCGCGGCGTATCCCTATCTGCCTGGGCGCTTCGCAGGCCGAGGTCTGTCTCTTCAATGATCACGCTTCCCGCTACCGTGCCCGGTAGCCGTGCCGCGTGCATCGCCGATCTGGCTCAGGTACCGGAGAAGGTGGCCTTCCCCGGTCCATTCTCCAGGAAGCTTCGCAATCCGGTACGCGCGTCTTCGGTTGCGAATAGCGCAGCGAAATTGAGCCGCTCGATTTCCAGGCCAGTGTCGAGGTCGGTCTCCAGGCCGCGGTCGATGGCCTCCTTGGCGGCACGCAGCGCGAGGGCAGGTCCGCCCGCATATCTGGCCGCAAGCTCGAGAGCCGCCTGGTAGGCCTGGTCGTCGGGGACCACCTTGTCGGCCAGTCCGATCGAAAGCGCCTCGGCGGAGTCCATGAACCTCCCGGTGTAAATGAGGTCCTTGGCCCGAGCCGGGCCGATCAGCCTTGGCAGCCGCTGAGTACCGCCCGCTCCGGGGATGATGCCAAGCAGGATCTCTGGCTGACCAACCTTCGCACCCTGGGCTAGTACGCGGAAGTCCGCGCATAGCGCGAGCTCGAGACCACCGCCTAGGGCATAGCCCGTGACGGCCGCGATGACCGGCTTCCCGATCCTGGCGACCGCGGTGAAGGTGTCCTGCAGTCGACGCGATCCCGTCGCGGACATCTGCACGTAGCTGAGCTCGGACATCTCCTTGACGTCAGCGCCCGCCGCGAACATCTTCGGCCCGCCGTACAGCACGACCGCGGCGACGGCAGGGTCAGCAGACACTTGCCTGGCTGCGTCCGCGAGCTCGTCCTGGACGGCGGCGCTCAGCGCGTTCATCGGCGGCCGGTCAAGCCTGATCGTGGCAATTGCCTGGTCGACCTCTACGCGCACCAGCTCGCCCACGGAGCACCTCCAATGCCGAGCCATGATCCTACGCAGCGCTAGCGGCAGGCGGGAACCGTGGCGTCGTCGGCGCTCGAGCAGCTCTCTATCGAGCGCGGGTGGCGATGCAGGCCGAGTAGGTCTGCGGATAGCTCGGTGAGGACCGCGGGCGTCGCTGCTCCGGGTCGCTGGATTGCCTGCTTGGCGGGCTCACCGGTGCCGGGGCGTAGTCATCCCGCGTCGCATGGTCTCGCACCTGCATGTCCAGGGCTTCGTCGGCTGCCTGAGCGAGTGCCAGGGCGGCGGGCAGTAAGCGCGTCGCGAGGTGAGCCCTGGACACCATGCTCAGGCACCGGTCGGCATCGGTCGCATCCGATCGCAGTAAGGCCGCCAGCGCCTCCAGGCAGGCCTGGTCCTCAGCCGTGCGTGAGTGCCAGCCACGGCTTCGACGGCCGCGCGACTCTCTCGCGCCCTCCAGAGAGAGCATCACTCCCATCGGCTGCCCCTCCCGCCGCCGCCCGAAATGGCCTGCCGTGGCTCCTAAGAAGGTTACTGCTGAGCGTCTGCGAAGGACAATGAGTTCGCGCGAAGTTTCCGCAGCTTGCATGCACCCGTAATACTGTCACTAGCTCTGACAGCTGTGCGAATCGCCGACTCGCAGGGTATTAGACACTGTGCGAAGTTCGTGCGAAGGTAGCTGCCATGACTGAACGTCCGCAGCCGCCCCCGTGGGGGGTGCTGATTACATCTGCCCTGGCCAGCGAGGGCATCTCCGCTCGCGAAGCTGCGCGCCGCGCCGGGATCAGCGAAGGCCGATGGCGACAGATCACCGGTGGATATCAGGTAGTGAGCCCTGGCGTCTACGCACACGTGCGAGGGCCGGCCGCCACCCTGGCGAAGATGGCGGCCGTTGCCGGGGTGAACCCGGCTCAGCTTCGGGCCGCCGGACGCGACGACGCTGCCGAGTTGCTCGCTAACAGGCTCGACCCCAGCCCGGCGGAAGACGAGATGCTCGAGCGAGTCAAGGCCATGGACCGCAGTCAGGCCCGCGAGCTGCTGGCGACTATCGCGCTGCGACTCGGCATCAGCTTGGCGGACGTTGACGAACGCGCACCGGACTCCGGCCGCAGCAAATACGGAACAACAGGATAATTGCGCGGCAGAGACCGGTAATTGCTCGACTGAACGAGTCAGATTGGCAGGTCAGAGCGGCGGGTGGGTGTCGGCGGAAATTGCGCACAGGCTTATGCCACGAAAAGTAAGTTCGCGTGATTACCCGCAACCGAAAATAGAGATGAACGAGGTAAGGCCCACCGCCATAAGAGCCGCGAAATACTTAGTAATTGCCTGCCACTCCAGAAATGCCAGACCCTGCCGCTATGGGCAGGGTCGACATGAGGCAACCGAGGTTGGCGAGCCGAGCTCAACCTGCCCCAGGGCCACCTCCGGGGCAGGTGTTGGCTCAGTCACTCGCCGGCGGCGCGTGGCAGCGAGACGCCCTGCCAGCCGTTCAGGAAACCGCGAACTTCACTCTCGCTGTACCGGCGGTGCCCGCCTGGGGTGCGGATTGACGACAGCTTGCCGCCACGTGCCCAGCGCGTCACGGTCTTCGGGTCAACGCGAAGCATCGCAGCGACCTCGGCAGGAGTGAGGAGTCGGTTGTCCGGCTTGATCTGAGTTCTCACGAGGGGGGTCCTCTCGCACTCGTAGGTAATGGTCTTGTTACAGAACGTGACGGTCCTGGACGGTTACTAACCGACAGCGTTCTATCACAGGATGTCACATCGACCCCGGCTTTGCTGGCGTTCCAGTCCTCAACGGCAGAATTTCTATTGGCTGTCCGATCGCCGCTGCGAGTCGGCAAACAATCGCAGGTCAGCGCATTAGTGGCTGGTTCAGCCGCCAATCCCTTTATGTGCCGGTTAACGGCATCGCAAGGTAACTGAATGCTCAATCAGCACCTCGGCAGCGCCATAAGCGCTGGTTGACGGGTTAACGCCGAGACCCGACGGGCTGGCACCGGCAAGCATCGGGGCGGACGGCGGTTACGGATAGTCAGCAGACTGGTCGGGCGGCTCAGCGTAGGTCGCCGTTGACCATTCCGGCTGGCGCTTCCGGGACCGTCACCAGACCGAGTTCGGCGACCCCCGCTAGCAGCGGGTGACTCGGCAAGACCCGGACCGTGTAGCCGAACGGCCCTGGCTGGCCGAGCTCGGCGGCGCCGGAGTACCTGGCTACCCCGTCGCTGGCGATCTCACCATCGAGCTTGAGAGCGGACCGGGCCGGGTCGATGATCTCGTCCGAATCCCCGGCCTTGCCGTAAACCACCTCGACGCTGACGTCGTCAGGTGCAAGCGTCCCAAGCGCGATGCTGGCCCGCACTAGTAGCCGTCCGCCCGGGCTCAGGTCTCCGTCGTCCGCCTCCACGTGCTCCACCCGGACGCCGGGCCAGGCCTCAGTGACGTGTCGCTTCCAGGCGGTCAGCTCGCGCGCGCACTCGAACGTGGCGTGACTAGGGTTTGCCGTGCTCGCGGGCCCGGATAGCGTTCTCGAAGACTGCGCGGCCGGAACATAGAGATCCGTCACGTACTCGCGCACCATCCGGCTGGCCAGGGCCTTGGGCCCGAGCGTCCGCAGGGTGTGCGAGACCATCTCAAGCCAGCGGTCCGGCAGCCCGTCCCTGCCTGTCTGGTAGAACAGCGGAGCGACCGACTTGCCGAGCAGATCGTAGAGCGCGGCCGCCTCCAGTTCGTCGCGGCGCGACTGGTCGGTGACGCTGTCGGCCGATGGGATCGCCCACCCATCAAGGCCGTCGAACCACTCGTCCCACCATCCGTCGAGCACGGAGAGGTTCAGCCCGCCGTTGAGGGCTGCCTTCATACCGGAAGTGCCGCACGCCTCCAGGGGACGCAACGGGTTGTTCAGCCAGACGTCGCAGCCCTGGACGAGAGTGCGTGCCATCGCCATGTCGTAGTCCGGCAGGAAGACAATGCGATGCCGCACCTGCGGACTGTCCGCGAAGCGAACAAGCTCCTGGATCAGCCGCTTGCCGCCATCATCGGCCGGATGCGCCTTGCCAGCCACAATGATCTGGATGGGCCGCTCCGGGTCGAGCAGCAGCCGCGTAAGCCGAGCCGGGTCATGCAGCATCATGGTGAGGCGCTTGTAGGAGGGCACCCGGCGGGCGAATCCGATCGTCAGGACATCCTCATCAAGCACGCTGCCGGTCCAGATGAGCTCGGCGTCCGAGGCGCCACGCTGCCGCCACGAAGCGCGCAATCTGCGCCGTGCCTGCTCGATCAGGCGGCCTCGCAGGACTCTCCTGACCTCCCAAAGTCGCCGTTGGTCCGCCGCGACAAGCTGCCAGAACTCTGGGTCATGGGCCGGATCGGCGGCCGCCGGGCTCCGCTTGTGCGCACCCGCGAGCCCGAAGATCTCCGGCGCAACCCAGGTGGGTGCGTGTACGCCGTTCGTGACCGACGTGATGGGCACTTCGGCTTCGTCGAAGCCCGGCCAGAGGCCGGTGAACATGCTCCTGCTCACGCATCCATGGAGCTTGCTCACGCCGTTCACGCGCTGGGCGAGCCGCATGCCCATGACCGCCATGTTGAACACACCGGGATCGCCGCCCGGATAGGTCTCCGCGCCGAGCGCCAGGATCCGCTCGGAGGTGAGGCTCCCCTCGGTCTCGTCACCGATGTTGCGGGCGACCATGTCCATGGGGAACCTGTCGATCCCGGCGGGCACCGGGGTATGAGTAGTGAAGACAGTGCCTGCCCGGCATACCTCGAGTGCCTCGTTGAAGTCCAGGCCCTGCGCTACGTACTCGCGGATCCGCTCCAGGCCGAGGAACCCGGCATGACCCTCGTTGGTATGAAACACCTCAGGTGCCGGGTGCCCAGTCAGGGCGCAGTACGCCCGCACCGCCCGTACTCCGCCGACCCCAAGAAGCAGTTCTTGCAGCAGCCGGTGATCGGTGCCGCCGCCGTAGAGCCGGTCGGTGACCTCGCGCAAGGCGGGATCGTTGGCCTCGACGTAGGAGTCAAGCAGGAGCAGCGGCACCCGGCCGATCTGGGCGACCCACACCTGGGCGGTCAGGGTCACGCCGTCGGCAACGCCGACCCGGACATGGACGGCCGAGCCCTCGGGGTCGCGCAGCAACGTCAGCGGAAGGCCGTTCGGGTCCGAGGCCGGGTACCGCTCTGCCTGCCAGCCCTCGATCGACAGTGATTGCGTGAAGTAGCCGTGCCGGTATAGCAGGCCAACACCGATGAGCGGCACGCCTAGATCGCTGGCGGCCTTCAGATGGTCGCCCGCCAGGATCCCCAGGCCTCCTGAGTACTGAGGCAGGGCCGCGGTGATTCCGTACTCGGGCGAGAAGTAGGCAATGGCAGTAGGCAGGCCGCCCGCCGGCAGGCCCAGGTCGGGACCGGCCGCCGTCTGGTACCAGCGCGGGCCTGTCAGGTATTCCCGCAGGTCATCGATGCCCTCGCTGAG
>Ga0126371_10004732_pt1 | contig 12021 bp, 8 predicted proteins | sample PanSoiMetaPlot_4_FD_110145 | JGI IMG/M metagenome (GOLD analysis project Ga0126371, IMG submission 110145) | Tropical forest soil microbial communities from Panama - MetaG Plot_4 | ecosystem: Environmental > Terrestrial > Soil > Tropical forest > Bulk soil | place: Panama | collected 2016-02-17
ATTGTTGTCGCCATCGAGCGCGACATTGGTCGGCATGGCAAATTGTCCCGGCTCGGTCAACGTATGCTGCTTGCCGGATGTGCCCATCTTGCGGATAAGGGTCAGTTTGTCGGCGTCGAAAACCAGCACCTGGTCCTGCGCCGGGTCGGTCACATAAAGAAATCGGTTCTCGTTATCGATCACCATGCCGCCCGGATCAATCACGCCCTGCCCGATCTGTCCCTCGACCTTGTGTTCCTTGTTGAAAACCAGGATGCGGTGCAACTTGGTATCGGAGACGAAGAGGCGGTCGGAGTCGTCGATCGCCAGCCCGACGATGTCTCCGAAGCGCGCCTGCACTCCGTGCTTGATCATCGACACATCTTTGGTTTCTGTGTTGAAGATGAAGATCGCGCCTACTTTTCCGTCGGCCACGTACAGGTTGCCTTTGGAATCGACCGCCATGCCGTAGGGCGTCCAGAGGGCGAACAGCGGCTTTTCTTCCCGCTGCTGCTCTTGCGACTCAGCGCCGGCCATGCGGTCCATCCAGGAGCTTTTCTTCTTGCCGGTCTCGGCGACGTACTTGTCGCAGCAGAAATAATTCAGATACTTGATCCGCATGGGCGCCGGAGGGGCAGGCCAGAACACCTTCGAGTAATCAATCATGTCGAGGACGTTGGGCTGCTTGGGGGCCTCCTCGGTCTTCTTTTTCTTCTTGTCAGCGGCCTGAAGCGTGGCCGGGCTTAGCAGCATGGCGGCGAGCGCCACGATCGCCAGCACCGACACGAAGCGCAGGACGATGTTTTCCGATGTCGTCTTCTGTCTCGCATTCGGCGTCGCGGCTGGCATCGTTCTCTCCATGTCCTACTTGGCCAAATTCGTGTGGCACGTCATGCAGAACGCCATGTTGTTGGCCTGGTCCTTCACCAGCAGATCCGCCTGGGCGGAGGAGTGCGGCTGGTGGCAGGAGAGGCAGTTGACAGGCTTCAGAACTTTGCTCACGTCCCCGGGATCCATGACATCGCTCACTGGGTGACGGTCGGTCGGATGTCCCCGGCCGTACTTGAGCGGTAGCACCGTTACTTTCCGGAAGTAGTTCTCAGGCAGCTTCACCTTGCCCTCGAAGATCGTGACCAGATGCTCGCTCTCGAGCTTTTGCGGATTGGCGTCTGGCCCGTGGCACTCCAGGCACAGCTTGTTGGTGGTCGCGGCGCGCAACAGGTGCCCATTGTCGCCGCCGTGCGGCGCGTGGCAAGTTGCGCAACCCTGCACGTATGCCGGCTGATGAAGTACGGCCTTCTTCATTTGCTCAGCCTGATCGCTGTGGCAAGCGAGGCACGCTTTCACGGGATCCGGTTGCAGGAAGCCCGGCGACTTTCCTGCATGCGGGTTATGGCATGCGATGCAGTCGCCCTGCGCGCCCGGGTGCTGCACCTTTGCCGCTTCGATCTTCTTGGCCTGCTCGTCGTGACAGCTCACACAGAGAGCGCGCGAATCGGTGTTGGTCAGGACAACCTTGCCGTCCTTCGCCGGCTGATGGCAGCTGTCGCACATCTTGCTGTCGAACGGCGCATGCAGGAATGTCTGCATCAGCTTCGGCTTCGCCGATTCGTGCGGGTTGTGGCATTGCAGGCAGTTTGATCCGGCGAACGGCTGATCCTGATGCGCCTTCTGCAAGTTGGCGTCTTTCGTGTCGTGGCACTCGACGCACAGCGCCGGAACATCTTTCTTTAAGTGCGCTGCGAATTCGATCTTGTCGCGGTCACCATTCTTATGGGTGAGGTGGCAGGTTTCGCAGCCCATGTCCAGAGCGGCGTGACGGCTGCCGTCCTTCGGGACATTCACTCCGATGTTGTGGCAGCGCAGGCAGAGATTCTCTTCCGTCGTCGTGCCCGAAGTCGCCTTCAGAAGTTGATTGGGATTGTCGGACTGGTGCGGATCGTGACACTTCACGCAATCGCGAATCGCAGGGGGATGAATCGTCTGGCCCGGCTGTACCTTCTTCTCATCGTGGCAGCTCAGGCAGAGCGCCTGGGTGGTAGTGGTGATCAGCTTGACCCGGGTGACGTCGCGATTGACGCGGACTTCGTGGCAGCTCAGGCAGCCGGTCGCGATGGCGGAGTGAACTGCTTTCCCTTTGCTTTTGTCTTCGTGGCACTCCAGGCACTTGGCCGAATCCACGTTCTTTTCGAGGGGTACCGGGTGAGTCTTGGCTAGTGCTGGGGAAGACGCCACGATCAGAATAAAAAAGATTCTGAAGAAGCTGGCGACGACTCGCCCGGTACTCGCTGCCTCGATTGGGAGGTTTCGACCTTGTCGCTCTCGGATCATGCCACTATGGCAATTGCACGACCGTGCCCTTACTTTTGCCTGTGGCAGTGAAGATTGATTAGAACCGCAACTATTTAGAACAAAAGAAGTTCGCTCAGACCGTTGGAATCGTTGCAATTTTCCACAAGACCAACTTTTAATCGAAATGGGCCTTCTCCCGCACTGGCACTGGTGAAATGGCGCATGAGACAAATCGCTTTTTGTGATTGAAATCACAGACTTTGGTCATGCGTGAAAAACCCAGACCTTCCTGCCTCCCATGAGTGTTATGCCTCAATGAAAGCCTGCCGCGTTCGTAGTGCCTTGCTGCCAAGCTCCTTGAATCAAAGGACATGACAACTGCCGGTGAAGTTGGCGCGGTACGTGCATTGCTGAGTAGCGAGGAAGACGAACGTCATGGTCCCGTCACTTCGATCCGCGGTTCGCAGCACTTGGAAAACTCTGAGTTCGATCAAGACCGGCGTGGTCCTGATCATCTTGGTTGTCATCTTCTCGGCCGCTGGAACAGTGATTCTGCAGCGGCCCATGACCGAGCCCGACGACATGGTGCGCGCGTATTCCCCAGCCATGCTGCGCTTCCTCGATGCCACCGGGTTGACGGACGTCTATCACACGCGCTGGTTTCTCTCGCTGATGGCCCTGGTCAGCCTAAGCATCATTGCGGCTTCAGTCGAGCGCTTCCCCAACGCGTGGCGTTTCTTCGCGCGTCCGTATAAGAGTCCTGATGAGGGGTTCCGTCGAGTCCTTCCGGTTCAGGCTCACATCGCCATCAAAGACGAAGAACAAGGATTGACCGCAGCCGAGCGCGCATTTCGGCACATACATCTGAGGTCGGAGCGGATTGTCCGCCCTGACCGCTTCTCGCTTTTCGCCGAGCGCAATCGCATCTCCGAGATGGCGGTCTACATCGTCCATGCAAGCCTGATTCTGATCTTCTTCGGCACGATCGTCGATGGATTGTATGGCTGGCGCGGTTTCCTAATGCTGACCCCGGGCACTGCGGGCAATCAGGTCGAGATGCGGAACGGCGCGTCCCGCACCCTGCCCTTCTCCATCCGCTGCGATGGCACTGGGGAAGAAACCTACACTGACGGCACTCCCAAGCGCTGGTGGTCGAAGCTGGCAGTTGTCGATGGCGATCGCCAAGTCTCAACCAAAGAGATCGTCGTCAATGATCCCCTGGTCTATCAGGGCATTCGCTTTTATCAGGCCAGCTACGGGCGGACCGGAAAGCTTGATCGCCTGGTGCTCAATGCGATTCCCAGAAACGGCACTGCCAGTGCGCAGGAGATCTCGGTAGCGCCGAATCAGATTGTTTCGCTTGACGCCGATACAAAAGTTCAGGTTGCGGAGTTTATCCCCGACTACGTCGTGGAGGACGGACACGTTTACGCGCGAAGCAACGAAGTAGCAAATCCCGCCGTGCACCTCATCGTGACCTCCGCGAAGAGCGAGAAATCAGTGAATTTCTGGCTGCCCGAAATCCCGGGCATCGCCGAGAACAGTTCCTCCCCCTATAACTTCGAACCGAAAGATCTCAAGACAGGCGTGTTCACCGGCCTCGAGGTCTCGCATGAGCCCGGCCAGTGGGCCGTTTGGGCTGGCGTTGTGCTCATGGCGATCGGTTTAACGTTCGTCTTCTACGTGGTCCACGTGCGCTACTGGGTAGTTCCCGTACAGGATGCGCGAGGCAATCTCGCGTTGTGGATCGCTGGCTCCGCCAATCGCAACCGCGACGCTTTCGAGCAGACCTTCAGGAAATTTGTCCAGCAGATTGAACAGGAGTTGAAACCGAAATTTGAGGAGGCCGCAGAACAACCAGCCGCGGGACTCCCCAAAATAACGACCGTCGGAAGGTGAGTCCGGCGACTGGAGAGAGAAGAAGCTATGTCACGAGCAAGAGTGGAACAGCATCCCGCGACCGGAATGACCCTGGTCGTCATGGTGGGGTTGAGCATTGCCTTTCTGCTGTTCATCGCTTTTTTGAATGTCGTGAAAAGCGGAAATATCCTGAGCGAAGCGAACCTGCTCTTCGCGGCCTTGGTCTTCTACGCTGGGGCGGGTGCGTTATATCTGGGCTTCGGCGTCACGGGAACCGAGTCTTACATCAAGTTTGCGTCTCTGGCCACATGGGCCGGCCTCATCGTGAACACGGCAGCGGTGGCGCACCGCTGGTACGAGGCCGGCCATCCCCCATTCGCCAGCCTGTACGAAATGCTGCTGAGTTTCGTGTGGACGCTGGCCGCTCTGACGCTGATCGCAGAGAAACAATATGGAGTCAAAGTCATTGGCACGGTCACGATGCCCGTGGCCATCGTCGGTGTTGTGCTGATGCAGTTGCTTCGGAGTGAAGTTCGCCCGCTGGTCCCCGCGTTGCAATCAACCTGGCTGCACGTGCACGTCACGCTGGCCATGCTCGCCTACGCCGCCTGCGCTCTAAGCTTTGCGTTGGCAATGATGTTCCTCATCCAGGACAAGTTGAAAACGGAAACCTTCCTTGCCGCGACGACGACGTTCACCGTGGGAATCTATGCCGCCATCCTCACGCGCTTTGAAGGCTGGGGAGGATTTAACGTCATCGCATGGGATCCCGAAAATAAATCGGAAGTTTTTCTTGCGAAGAATGTCCGTTTATTCGTAACGATCCCTGATCTCGGCTGGCTGATGCTGCTGGTGTTTGCTGCCGTAGTCGCACCGCTGACGCTGTACATCCTGGCGCGAGTCCGGAAGAACGAAGCATACTTTGGCGCTGCGAACCGCGCCGTCTTTATCAGCATTCTGCTGCAGTCGCTGGCGCTGTTGTTCTTCATACTCCGTGTTCGCGATGGACATTATCCCTCGCTCGACGCCGAAGGTCTGTACCCGACGGCGTTGGGAACCAGCCCGTTCGTTCTGGCTGGCCTGGTCGGAGGAATATTCGCCAATCTGCTTTATCTGTTGTTGCTGTGGAGACGCGAGGACCTTGAGCGCCTGCTGCCCGACACGGATACGCTCGATCGCATCACCTACAAGACGATTTGTATCGCCTTCCCCCTCCTCACCCTGATGATCGCCGCCGGCGCCTACTGGGCCAATCGGGCCTGGGGCTCCTACTGGAACTGGGATCCCAAGGAGACGTGGGCGGCGATCACGTGGCTCGTTTATGCCGGATACCTGCACATGCGCATCACGCGCGGGTGGCGCGGCCGCCGCGCGGCGTACTTCGCCATCCTGGGATTCGGAGTCGTTATGTTCACCTTCTTCGGAGTGACATATCTTCTGAACGGTTTGCACTCCTATGCCTAGTGTGGCAAAACAAATGACGAACCCAGCACCAAACCTCGAACCAGAAGAGCCAGTTGCTCCGACACGTGGGCGCAAAAGCTCCTTCAGTACGGGTGAGGCCGGTGATCCGTCCCTAGGGACGCCGTCGCTGGTTGAAGCTGGAAGTCGGCAAAGCAACGATCCAGAACTCCCGTGGCTTCGCATCAACTGGGAGATCAAGGCCCTGGTGCCGATTGCGTGCGTTCTCCTCGGCGGCATGCTGCTCTTCCTGCTGGCGACGCTCTCCTGGCGCGATCCCGAACGACATATGGTGTTGCTGGTTGCAGGCGTAGGTGCAGTCGCGATCTGCGGCGCCTTGCTCGTGGTTCTCACCTACACCGTGCAGCGGCCCATGGTGGAACTGCAGCAGAAGATCGCGGAATTGGGCGCTGGCGACCTCACCGTATCCGTCAGTTTTGCTCATCGCAACGACGAGATCGGCGATCTCGGACGCAACTTCAACCAGATGGTGAGACAGTTGCGCGAAAGCCGGGAAGAGATCGAGCGTTTGCATCGAACGCAGATGTCCCGCGCCGAGCACTTCGCCACGCTGGGCGAAGTCGCGACAGGGTTGGCCCATGAAATCCGCAATCCACTCGCGGGAATCGCGGGAGTAATTGAGATTATCGGCCGCGATCTTCCGGCGACCAGCCCGGCTCGAGATGTAGTCAAGGACGTTCGCCAGGAAATCGCCCGCATCAATCACATCGTCACCGATCTGCTTCAGACGGCTCGGCCGCATCCGCCGAAAGTACGCAAGAGCGATCTGAACACGACGGTGGAACACGCCGTGATGTTAGGCCGTCAGCAGGCAATGGCAAAAGGAATTGAGATCTCGCTGCGAAAGGATCCATCCCTGCCGGAAATCGAACACGACAGCGATCAGATCCACCAGGTGTTGCTGAATCTTCTGCTCAATGCGCAGCAGGCGATCGATTCGAAGGGCAGGATCGAAGTCACAGTGGAGCGGCAGGGACCAAGTGCCGTGATCGAAGTTACGGATAACGGCCGCGGTATCGCGCCGGATCACCTGCCCAACATCTTCCGCCCGTTCTACACAACAAAAGGGGACGGCACGGGCCTAGGTCTGTCGCTGGCACGTCGCATCGTCGAAGATCACCACGGCCGCATCGACGTCACCAGCACCGTGGGCAAAGGAACGACGTTTGCGGTAGTGCTGCCGCTGCAACGCACGTCATTGCCAGCCATAAACTCCTGAAGTCGTACTGCATTGAAGTCTTGTGACATTGACATTTCGCAGAAATTGGCATATGCTATGGCATAGGTCAGGGGAAATATGAGCGCAGAGCGCCACGTTAAGGTCTTCCGAAATGGTCGCAATCGAGCTGTGCGCATCCCGCGGGAGTTCGAATTTCCTGGCGAAGATGCAATCATTCGGAAAGAGGGGAATAAGCTGATCATCGAGCCCGCGCCAAAAAATTCATTGCTTGAGGTCTTGAAGACACTTAAACCTCTCGACGAGGACTTCCCGGTTATCGAGGATTCTCCTCCCGAGCCGTTCGACATCTAATGCGATACCTCCTCGACTCAAACATCATCTCGGATCTTGTCCGGCACCCGAACGGAAGAGTCGCGAAGCAGCTTCAAAAAATCGGCGAACCTAAAATTTGCACCAGCATCATCGTGGCTGCCGAATTGCGTTTCGGGGTCGTTAAGAGGGGTTCACCGCAACTTTCCGCCAACCTGGAGGCCATACTCGGCGCAATGGAGGTATTGCCTTTTGAAGCACCAGCGGACAAGACTTACGCTCTCATTCGAGCGCGCCTTGAGAAGTCGGGCAGGCCGATCGGCGCGAATGATCTACTAATTGCTTCGCATGCAATGGCGCTCGGCTACACACTCGTGACTGACAATGAACGCGAATTCTCCCGCATAAAGGATCTTGCGCAGGAGAATTGGTTGCGGTAACCCGCCGTCAAGAACACTCATGAGTTGCGCTTCAGTACCACCGCGGCATTCTCGTCGGCGCCGATAATTCCCTGCATCTTGCGCAGTTCTTCCACCCTTTCGGCCGGAAGCAGAACCTCGCGGCGGATGAATTCACGGGAGTAGCGCAACTTGTTCCCGGCGACCTCAAACTTGCTGTGGTATGCGGCAAATCCCATGTCGACGTTGACCGGTTCCGGCAGGTCGTCGACTGAGTATTCTTTCGGCAGCTCGAACTCGTAGACATCAGTTTCACGAGTGGCATCTTCGAACTGGAATGGGAAGTGGCGGGGCTTGCGATCGAGAGCGAGACTTTTTTCTCCGATGACCCTTGGGCGTAGCAGCATCAGCGGACCCCGAATCTGACCATATCCCGGATTGTTCAACTTAAGGACAACCTCAAGGTTTTTTTCGGTGTGCTCGAGCTGCTGGACATCCACATTCTCCAGGGTGAATCCCTTCAGGGAACGGCTTAACCGTTGTTCCATCTGTTCCGTGCGCTCCTTTTGGTTCGCATGAACGAGAGAAGCACGCTCGCGAAAGGCGTGATCACCGCTGCGGCTCTCGGAAATTTCTCCAGAGATCGTGCCGTCGGCTGTGAGCGTGAAGTGGCCGGTGCGGGAAAGCTGGTTCGACTCAGGTTTAGCCAGTGGAGTATGAATCAGTTCACCGCCACCGTTGGCCACGAGCAGCGCGTAAGTATCCTGCAACTCGCCGCGCAGATCTCCTAACGGCGTATAGGGATCCGTAGGGTCAAAGATCAAATACTTCTTGCCTGACTTAGCCTCGACGACGGAGTGGTAGCGCTCAACGGGTGTCCCGGCGGGCAATTCAATGGCGAGAATCGCGTGGTTAAAATGCGGGGACGACAGGGCCGGACTCACCGTACCTCGATAGGTACTGATGAGCACGTAGTTGGATTCGATTCCTACCTCATGCAGCATGGTGCTTAGCAGAGTCGCCTTGTCCTTGCAGTCACCGTAGCGGGCGTGAAAGATGTCGACGGCGGGATGGGGCTGATAGCCTCCAATGCCGATTTCGATCGCCACATAACGTACATCTGTTTGCAGAAAAGAGCTTAAGGCTCGTGCCTTTGCATCGAAGTCTGTCTTGCCCGCCGTCAACTCGAGAACTTTCTGGGAAAGCTCTGGTGATGGCATTCGCCGATCGGAGGTGAGTTGCGTATACCAGCGTCCCAAGGCCTCCCACGATCCGGCACTTGAAATATTGGGCGCAGGAGGAAAGTAAATCAGCCCCAGCCGCATGGAAAGCGCCCACGTGGAGGGTCGCATCGGCTCGTGCTCAACGGCAATGAGATCGCGCAAGGTCCATTCCCAGCCGCCGTCGCCAGTTTTGGACGGTTCAATCGGCGCACCGTTGGCCCACTGCGCCTTGTATTCCCAGCCCTGGGGAAGCGTTAGAAGCACATGAGATTCATGGACAGGGATGGATTCCTGGAATCCCCATTCAAACTCATTGACCCAGCCATGGCGCTGCACGTCGTACTCAAACGCCACGACGGAACCGGGGTCCGCTCCGGGACAGACTCCGGTCCGCATGCGCACGTCGTTATAGAGGTCGTAGCCGAAAGACACTCCACGCTCCAGGAACTCCTTATCTTTCAGTTCGAACTCCTTCCCGGAGCGGTCGAACGACCAGCAGTGAATGGAGTGCAGTTTTTCCTTGCCTTCCAGGTAAACGGAAAGGTCAGCTTCGTCGCGTCCTTCGGGCCGAAGAATCTTCACGACTCTCCGGTAGTGCTCCAGATACTCAACGGGACTCAGGATTTTGACGTTGACATCATCCAACAGAACGACCGCGTTAGTCTCAGGAGTGTATGTGGGGAGCGTAGATGCGGCGGCCTGTCGCACCCAATCCGGAGTTGTCGCGTGTGACGTCGTGGCGAAAAGCAAGGCTGTCGCGAGATAAAACCACTGCAACCTCTTACTTGGCTTCCGCATGTGTAGACCCTTTAAGGATCATCTGTTGGTCATCTCCGGCCTTCACCTTGTCGTAGAAACCCTTTACTTCCTTGTACTTTGTTGTCGGGAACACCAGTTCGGCCATAACCAGATCGCGGCGTGTCACGATGCTGGTGGGGGACTCCTGTTTCTGAACCGTCACATACAGAGCGTAGTCGAGCTTTACCTTGTCGTCGGCTGGGAGACTCTCGACTTCAAGAGACGATGGGAGCGTCATGTGCACTTCATCGATCTCGCGGGTCAGGTACCAGAAATAGATGGGATTAGCGCGTTCGGAAGCGGGAAAGACTGGCTGTTCGTTGACCTGGAAAATGTGGATTGGAACGAGCCAGCGCTTCCCTGCTCCCAGCGCTAGCGGGCTGGAAATCTTGAATTCTGTTGCTAGATGAGGTTCGGTCTCGTCCCAGTTGGGTGTGCCGACAAGTTCAACGTCGCTGTTGCCGGGCAACCAGCCTCGCACTTCGTCCTCCAGCATTTTCTTGCGGCCTTCCGCGTCGGTGGCGTCGGCTCTCTGACGGCGTTCCATCGCTTCGAGTCCGTAAAAACCAGCCTTAACAGTCCCTTCCACCTTGCCGTCGTCAGCCAGCTTCACTCCCGCCCACCGAAGAATCAGGGCCTTGGAGTAATCTGCCATCGGACTCTCTCCAATTTCCGTGCCCTTCGTTGCGCTTTGCCGCACTCCTCGAGATCCGGAGTAACGCCAGTCCAACAAGCCATAGGGACAGAATTTCGACCCCGGATCCAAGAAGACATCCTTGCCATCGAGTTGCACGATTGCAATTTCGGCATCCAGTTGACTGGTGGACATCAGTTCCGGCTGAAAGAATGTTTGTTCGCGAGAAGGCACCCACATCATGAAGGCAGGGACACCCGCCGCGCGCACCATGGCCACCAGCAACCGGTTCAAGTCATCATGATCCCCGCTGCGCTGCCGTAGAACGTCTTCGACGCCTTCGTTCGGCTTCAATCCAATGATCCGCTCTTCTTGGGATTCTCGCTTTGGCCGGTAACTCTGATTTTCGAGGCCGATCACGAAGGCATAGATCTTTCGGACCTTCTGTTCCGGCGTGTCGGTGGGCAGGACAGTTTTACCGACCGCTTCATCGATTCCTGCCTTGCGGCCGAGGAATTTCTCGACATCCTTGCTCCAGAATTTGCCTTCCTCCTTCCAGAAAGTCTCAGAAGCGCGGTCTATGGTGTAGTAGAACTGGACGCGGTAACGAAGCATCCTAGCCGGCGGCATGAACGGCTCATCGATCAACGGCGGGATGTCGGTAAGCGCGAGATCGACGTACTGATCGGGGGTGCGTCGCGTTGCCATAGACGAAGTCGTCAGAGCATGCCACTGAGGCTTGGCAGCATTCGGTAAGTAGGATGCCCAGGCGCTTCCGCGACCGACCCGCTCGTGAGCCATAATCAAATCGCCGGGATATGGGATGAACTTGAAGGAGGCACTCTTCTGGAACAGTTCGATCTGGACGAGCCACTCCGGGGCGTAAAAGGAATGGTCGTCGTAACGAAGGAAGTAGCGAAAATCGACAATGCTGCCAACCTGTACATCCGGAAGCGTAAACGACTTTTCATGAACGCGTATCTGCTCTCCACGCCCACGCTTTCCCTTCACCACCATCTTGTCGAAGACTTTTCCATCAAACGTCACAATTGATCCGTCCGCATGTACGGTGCGTCCGCTTACGCCGTCAATCTTGAAGTTTCGACGCGAATAAGGGATCTCCACATCGGCATAGCGGCGACCAGCCTCAGTCAGAATCTTGATTCGCATGTAGACGGAGTAATAATTCTGCGGATCATTGGCTACTTCTTCGCGAAGCAGAACGACGGCAGGAGCGCCTTTCTGCTGCGGCAGATCCGTCATCTTCAAATCTTCGGGCGCAATCGCCGGCCAGTCAGCCCGGGCGGGGGGTGCACAAACGGTTAGAGCCAAGAGCGTAAGTGGAATAGCACGATAAATTCTGTCGATGGAGATCATAGGGGCTTCCCGGGGGACAGCCATTATGCGCAAGCTTTAGAAGGTAGGCAAGTGAGATATTAATTACTAAGGTTGACGGTCCCGAAGTAATACAGGCTGGTTACTCAACGGAACTGTATCTAAGTTGCTCACGGCGGTGAAGTGGACTACCAGCGATCCGCGGCGCGGGCAGAGGTGCCGCCGCCCTCCCCTCCGTAGTAAGCTTATAAAACATGTCCGTCGAGAAGATTCTGGTGGTTGATGACGAGCGCCTGGTTCGTTGGTCGCTCCGCCAGAAATGTGAAGAATGGGGATACCAAGTACTGGAGGCGCCCGGCGGAGAACCCGGCCTGCGCCTTGCGCAGCAGGAGTCTCCTGACCTGGTTCTGCTCGATGTCCGCATGCCCGACATGAACGGCCTTCAGGTGCTGGAGCAGATTAAGAAAGCTCCTGACGCTCCGGCTGTGATCATGATCACCGCTGATCCTCAGCTAGATGATGTCAAGAACG
>Ga0126371_10004733_pt1 | contig 12020 bp, 22 predicted proteins | sample PanSoiMetaPlot_4_FD_110145 | JGI IMG/M metagenome (GOLD analysis project Ga0126371, IMG submission 110145) | Tropical forest soil microbial communities from Panama - MetaG Plot_4 | ecosystem: Environmental > Terrestrial > Soil > Tropical forest > Bulk soil | place: Panama | collected 2016-02-17
GCCAAGGCTAAAGCCCGGTCCTATCGCCTTTATTCACCGTCCTAAAGGCCGGTGCTTTTACCTAAAAACCTGAGATTCTTCCTTCCTATTGTCGTCAGAATGACGGCCAGTAGGAAGTCTGCGTTCTCAGCGATTACTTGCTGTAAAGTTCGACGATCAGCTGTTCGTTGACCGGCAACTGCACGTCTTCGCGCTTGGGCAGCGATAGCACCTTGCCCGACAGGTTCGCATGGTCAACCGAGAGCCATGTCGGAGCGGGCTGGTGGCTGGCGAACTCGCGCGAAGTTTCAAGCACCGACAGCTTCTGGCTGTTGGGACGCACCTTAATCTCGTCACCGACTTTCAACTGATACGAAGGGATGTTCACCTTGCGACCGTTGACCTCGACGTGGCCGTGGCGCACGATCTGGCGGGCCTGGCGACGCGAAGTTGCGTAGCCAAGACGGTAGGCGACGTTGTCCAGACGGCATTCAAGCTGCTGGATCAGGCGCTCACCGGTCACGCCCTGCGCGCGCGAGGCCTTCTCGTAGTACTCGCGGAACTGACCTTCGAGGGTGAAATAGATGCGCTTCGCCTTCTGCTTTTCGCGAAGCTGCAGGCCGTAGCCTACGATCTTCGCCTTGCGGTCGCGGCCATGCTGGCCGGGGGCGAAATTGCGCTTCTCAATGGGGCACTTGTCAGAAAAACACTTGGTGCCCTTTAGAAAAAGCTTGGTGCCTTCGCGACGGCAAAGGCGGCAGACTGCTCCGGTATAACGTGCCAATTCTCTTCTCCTGGTTTCAGAGGCCGACTGGTTTACGCGCAGGCATGCGCTTCGTCCCAGTCCAAACCCTTTAATTTTACCGCAATTTCACCGCGCAGCCTAATGCCACGCGGTGAAACGCAACTTACACTCTGCGACGCTTCGGCGGACGGCAGCCGTTGTGCGGAATCGGGGTGACGTCGCGGATGGAGCGGACTTCGATTCCAGCCGCTGCCAGAGCGCGCACTGCTGATTCGCGGCCCGATCCGGGACCAGCGACGCGGACATCGACGGAGCGCAGACCATGATCGCGCGCCTGATTGGCCGCATTGATGGCTGCCTGCTGGGCCGCGAACGGAGTGCCTTTACGCGACCCGCGGAAACCGAGCGAACCCGAGCTCTTCCACGAGATCGTGTTGCCCTGACCGTCGGTGATGGTGACGATGGTGTTGTTGAACGAAGCCTGAATGTAGACCAGACCGTACGGCACATTCTTGCGTTCGCGCTTCTTGAACTTCTTGTTCTTGGTGGCGGCCTTTCCGGCGCCCTGCTGTGCTTTTGCCATTAGGTCTTCGCCGTCGCTTTCTTCTTGTTCGCTACCGTGCCCTTACGCGGGCCCTTGCGGGTGCGCGCATTGGTGTGTGTGCGCTGGCCACGGGTTGGGAGACCCCGGCGGTGACGCAGTCCGCGATAGGACTGAATGTCGATGAGCCGCTTGATGTGCATCGAGGTGTCTTTGCGGAGGTCGCCCTCTACATCGCCTTCTTCCTCGATGACCTGGCGGATGCGGTTTACCTCGTCTTCGCCGAGATCCTGGACCTTCTTGAACGGATCAACGTTCGCAGCTCCAAGGATGCGCAGCGCACGCGGGTTGCCGATCCCGAAGATGTAAGTGAGCGCGATCCGTGCCTGTTTTTGACGGGGCAGATCGACGCCAGCAATACGTGCCATGCTTGTCCTTCTCTTAGTGCTCAGGATTTCCTGGGCGGTTATGCTGATCTGACTTCAGATCGGCGTTACTGACAGGGTTTTGTTTGAATCCTGGGGTTCATCGCAAGCCTTTCCTGGCTAACTAGCCCCACCGCTTTCAGATTCTACCTGTCCGGATCAGACACCTGAGCCTTAGCCCTGGCGCTGCTTATGCTTCTGGTTCTCACAGATCACGCGCACCACACCACGGCGGTGAATGATCTTGCACTTGTCACAAATCTTCTTTACCGATGCACGAACCTTCATGATGCTCCCTAACTGGCCGGGGCTAAAGCCCCTTTAAATCTTGCCTTGTATTCACCGGCCTGAAGGCCGGTGCTTTTACCCTTACCTCGGGGGCTAAAGCCCCTTTCTCTTCATTCTTCATCGGCACGGCTAAAGCCGTGCCCTTACGAAACCTGAGCCCAGCGCCCTGAGCGCTGTGCCCTGTTATTTATAGCGGTAGACGATGCGCCCACGCGTCAAATCGTACGGGCTCAACTCTACGGCAACCCGGTCACCAGGGAGAATGCGAATAAAGTTCTTTCGCATGCGGCCTGAGACGTGCGCCAGCACCTGGTGCTTATTCTCAAGCTCGACTTTAAACATGGCATTCGGCAAAGTCTCCAGCACCGTTGCCATTACCTCAATCGCGTCTTCCTTCGACAATCAGTATCCCGATTCCGCCTGCCTTTCGCAGGCCTCGCCTCAAAAACTTTACTGCGTAAGAACCACAGCGCCGTCTGCTGTCACCGCTACCGTGTGTTCAAAATGCGCGCTTAAACTTCCGTCCTGCGTTACCGCGGTCCAGCCATCGTTCAACACCTGCACATCCGGCTTGCCCGAGTTCACCATTGGCTCGATGCAGAGCACCATGCCTTCCCGCAGCTTCAAACCCTGTCCACGGCGGCCAAAATTCGGCACCTGCGGATCTTCATGCAGTCGCGTACCAATGCCGTGCCCGACAAACTCCCGCACTACGCTGAAGCCGTCGGCTTCCACTACTTCCTGCACCGCGGCGCCGATATCGCCGAGGTATGCGCCCACCTTTACGGCGCGGATGCCGTTTTCGAGCGACGCCTTTGTCACGTCCAGAAGGCGCTGCGTCTTCGGCGCAATCTTTTGACCCACCGGCACGGTGATCGCCGAATCGCCGTAATAGCCATCGATAATTACGCCCGTATCGATGGAGACGATGTCGCCTTCACGCAGCACACGGTTCGCCGATGGAATGCCGTGCACCACTTCACTATTGACCGACGTGCAAAGCACGCAAGGGTATCCACGATAGCCCTTGAATGCCGGGGTCGCTCCCAACTCGGCGATTTTAGCTGCGGCTGCGGTTTCAAGATCCATGGTCGTCGCGCCCGGCTTCACAAAGCCGCTCACGTAATCCAGAATCTCGCGAACCACCGCTCCGCTGCGCCGCATCTTTTCTACTTCCTGCGGCGTTTTAATCATGATCGCCATCAGCCGTTCATCCCCGCAAACGCAGAACAGCAGCCATCACTGCGGCTGCAACTGCGTCCACCGGCTGTTCTCCGTCCACTTCTTCAAATCGTCCCAAAGCACGGTAGTGCTCCACTACCGGAGCTGTCAGCGACTCATACGTCCGCATCCGCTCCTCAAAAACTTCTTCCGTGTCGTCTGAGCGCCGCGTCAAAGGCGTGCCGTCAAGGTCGCATTTCTCATCGGCCTTGGGCGGCTGCAAGTAGATGTTATAGCTGCTCTTGCAGACTGGACAGGTGCGCCTGCCGGTAATACGGCGCAGTAACTGAGTATATCCTACTTTAATGCTGACAGCAATGACTGGAAGGCTGCCCGGACGGGCTGTCAGATACGAATCCAGCCATTCGGCTTGGCCCAGCGTGCGCGGGAAACCATCCAGAATATAGCCGTTAGCGGTGTCCGGCTGTTGCAGGCGGTCAGCCACCATCTCATTGACAAGGCCGTCTGAGACCAGTTCGCCCCGATTCATGATGGCCCTGGCCTTCCTGCCCAGTTCGGTGCCACCGGAGACGTTAGAGCGCAGGATGTCTCCGGTAGAGATCTGCGGAATTCCCCAGGCCGATACAATCTCTTTGGCTTGTGTGCCTTTGCCAACCCCCGGAGCTCCGAGCAAAAGAATGGGCCCCGGCGTGACTTTCACCGTCTTTCCCTCCGCCGTTCGCGTTTCGATCACAGCGACAGCCACTTACCAGGCCCGCCTTCCACGGACGCGTCCACTGCGCGGTGAGAAGCCGTCATAGTGACGCATGATGAGGTGCGATTCCACCTGGTTGACGGTGTCCATGGCGACGCCGACAACAATCAGCAGCGATGTGCCGCCAAAATAGAAGTTGAAGCCGAGGCCGTTTGTCACCCAGAGCGGCAGGCGCTCAAACATGGGGCCTATCAGCCAGAGGTGGTTCAGGTGAATGCCGCTGATCAAAAGCTGCGGAATGATTGCGACCACGATGAGGTAAATCGCGCCGACCAGCGTGATGCGCGTCAGGATGTCGTTGATGAAGTCCGATGTACGCTTGCCGGGACGGATGCCGGGAATGAAGCCGCCATACTTTCGCATATTGTCCGCGATGTCGTCGGGACGGAAGACAATCGAGATATAGAAATATGCGAAGAAAACGATGGAGACCATGTACAGCAACTCGTACCAGGGCTCGCCCGGACGCAGGGCATCAAAGACGCGCGTGAGGAACGCGCTGTTATGCACAACCGCCGTATTGGCAAACAACAGCGGGGCCGAGAGGACTGATGCCGCGAAGATGATCGGCATCACGCCGCCGGAGTTGACCCGCAGCGGCAGGTGCGTGGACTGGCCGCCCATCAGGCGGCGCCCGACGATGCGCTTGGCGTACTGTACCGGAATGCGGCGCTCGCTGCGCTCGACAAAGACGATGAAGGCGACAACCGCAATCATGGCCGCAACCAGCAAAATCAATGCCGGAACGGTGAATGCACCGAATTTCTCGGCCTTGGCCGTCTCAATCAATTCCTGAATGGCACGCGGCAAGCCAACCACGATGCCGGCAAAGATGAGCAAGCTCATGCCGTTGCCGATGCCGCGGTCTGTTATCTGCTCGCCCAGCCACATGATGAAGGTGGTGCCGGTGGTCAGCGTCAGCACTGTCATCAAGACGAAGCCCGGTCCGGGGTTGATGACCAGTTGCAGGTCGCCCGATCCGTGCAGCAGGGTGAGCGCAATTGCCAGCGACTGCACGATTCCCAGCAGAACGGTGACATAGCGCGTCCACTGCGTGATCTTCCGGCGGCCCAGTTCGCCTTCTTTCTGGAGACGCGCCAGCGGTTCATAGACCACTGTCAGCAACTGGAAGATAATCGACGCCGTAATGTACGGCATGATGCCCAGCGCAAACACCGTGAGGCGGCGCAGGTTGCCGCCGCTGAACAGGTTGACGAGACCGAGTGAGCTGCCCGCCTGCGAATCGAAGAAGTGCTCCAGCGCGGTGGCGTTTACACCCGGTGTCGGGATGAACGCGCCGAGGCGGTAGACAGCAAGCATCGCCGCTGTGAACAGAACACGCTTGCGCAGGTCGGGGATGCGGAAGATATTGGCGAATTTCTCAAACATTGAAAACCGGTTCCTACGGGCCTGATATAGACCCTCTCGCCTTACGCTACCAGAATTGCCTTGCCGCCCGCCTTCTCAATCTTTTCCTGGGCGGATTTCGAGAACTTGTGCGCATGCACGGTGATGGGTTTCTTCAGCTCGCCATTGCCCAGAACCTTGAGCAGACCCTCATTTTTCTTGAGCAGGCCCTTGGCGGCGAAGAACTCGATGGTCAGCTCGCTCTCGCCCAATTCAACAAGGCGATCGAGGTTCAGAACGGTGTATTCCGTGCGGAAGATGTTGGTGAAGCCGCGCTTTGGCAGACGGCGGTGCAGCGGCATCTGGCCGCCTTCAAAACCGCGCATCAGGCTCGAGCCCGAACGGGAACCCTGTCCCTTGTGTCCACGGGTCGAGGTCTTGCCCATGCCGGAGCCCATACCGCGGCCCACGCGCTTCTTGTTGGTGTTCGCCTTCTTCGGCGCTCTGAGATTGGAGAGATTCATAATGTCCTCGCTATACGCCGGTCAGGATTGCCCCGACCGACTCGCTTCTATTGCGCCGAAGGCGCGTTGTTACTCGACAATCCTGACAAGATGCGGCACGGCCTTGACCATGCCACGAATCGATGGCGTGTCTTCACGCTCGACAACCTGATTCAGACGGGTAAAGCCGAGGCCCTTGACGACCTTCTTGTGCTTCACGGGGGCCTGAATGAACGAGCGATAATACTGAATTTTAATCTTTGTCTTGGTTTCGGCCATGACTATAACTCCTGTACCTGCTTGCCGCGAATGGCTGCCACTTCCTCGCGGTCGCGCAGCTGAACCAGAGCGTCAAAGGTCGCCTTGATCACGTTGTGCGGATTGGCCGTGCCCAGGCTCTTGGTGAGAACGTTCTGCACGCCAGCCGAGGTCATCACCGCGCGCACTGCGCCGCCAGCGATCACGCCCGTACCTTCCGGAGCCGGCTTCAGCAGCACTTGTCCCGAGCCGAAGCGGCCCAGCACCTGATGCGGGATGGTGGTCTGGGTGAGGTTCACGCGGACCAGGTTCTTCTTCGCCGACTCAATGCCCTTGCGGATTGCCTGCGGCACTTCCTTCGCTTTGCCCGAGCCGAAGCCCACGACGCCGGCACCCGGATCACCCACAACCACCAGTGCGGCAAAGGACATGTTCTTGCCGCCCTTGACCACCTTGGTCACGCGGTTGATCGCGACAACCTGGTCCTTCAGGTTGTACTGTCCGGCATCCAGTTTCTTTTTCAGTGTTGCCATTCGCTTCCTGATTTCCTCGGGGGCTAAAGCCCCAAATCTATCCTGCTTTTACGGCACGGCTAAAGCCGTGCCCTTACGAAACTCAAAATTAGAACTCGAGACCTGCTTCGCGCGCCGCATCGGCAAGGGCCTTGATGCGTCCGTGATAGAGATAGCCACCGCGATCGAACACAACTTTCTTGATGCCCTTTTCCTGCGCGCGCTCGGCCACCAGCTTGCCCACTTCTTTCGCTGCCGCAACGTTGCCGCCTGTCTTCATCTTGGCGGCCTTGCTCGACGCGGAAACCACCGTCGTGCCCTTGGCATCGTCAATGACCTGGGCATAGATGTGGTTCAGCGAGCGGTAGACATTCAGGCGCGGGCGCTCTGCCGTGCCTGTCACCTTCTCGCGGATGCGCTCGTGAATGCGCTGGCGAATTTCGTTTCTGTTTCTCTGCGAAATCATTTCTCGTCTTCCTTCCTAACAGCGGAGCCGCCTTGCGGGTCCGTTCGGTTTCCACTTCAGCTTAGAGATCCTTCGTCGCGCTACGCGCTCCTCAGGATAATGCCGCGCGACTCCCGCTCACCTTTCGGTTCGCTCACGCCGCGCAAACGGCATTACTTAGCTCCCGTCTTGCCAACCTTCTTCTTCAGCTTCTCGTCGGAGTAGCGCACACCCTTGTTCTTGTACGGATCGGGCTTGCGCAGCGAACGCATATCGGCGGCCACCTGGCCGACCTTCTGGCGATCAATGCCGCTGATGGTGATGCGGGTCTGCTTGGGGTCGATTGCCGCCGTGATGCCCGTAGGCAGCGGGAACTCGATCTGGTGAGAGTAGCCGAGCGTAAATACCACTACGTCCTTGCCCTTCAACTCAACGCGGTAACCGATGCCGACAATATCCAGGTCCTTCGACCAGCCTTTGGTTACGCCCTCGACAGCATTGGCAACCAGAGCGCGGGTCAGACCGTGAATCGCAGCCTGCGAATCGTTCTCGCGGGTGGCGACGATGTGGCCATCCTGCGTTTCCAGCTTGACGCCGGCAGGAATCACCTGCTCGACCTTGCCCTTCGGGCCTTCGACGACGACCGTATTGCCCTTGACGGTGTATTTCACGCCCTGCGGCAACGGAATCGGCTTCTTTCCAATACGCGACATTTCTCAAATCCTTTGCGGCTTGCGAGTCCCGGATTTTTAATCCGTTCCACTGCAGCCTCCGGGGCTAAAGCCCCTCAATTTTCATCGCTTCATTCACCGGCCTAAAGGCCGGTGCTTCTACCCAAAACCTTTAAAGTAATTCCTAAATCTACATTCGCGCCAAAGGCGCGATCACAACATCAAATCTTGCCAAGAATGGCGCGCCGCGCGTCTCGCTGGACGCGCAGCCCTACCAGACTTCGCAGAGTATCTCGCCGCCTACGCCTTCTTTGCGTGCCTGACGTCCGGTCATGACGCCGCGGGGCGTGGTCATGATGCTGATGCCAAGCCCACCCTGCACGCGCTTGATCTCATCGCGGCCAATGTAGACGCGGCAGCCGGGGCGCGAAACACGCGCGAGGTCGCGGATGGCGGCTTCATTGTTGGCGCCGTACTTCAGATAGACGCGCAGAACGTTGCGGCCATTTTCTTCGGCAGCCTTGTAGTTGGCGATATAGCCCTCTTCCTTCAGAATGCGGGCGATCTCGGTCTTCAGCTTCGAGGCCGGAACATCCAGCTTCTGGTGGCGCGCGCGGATCGAGTTCCGCAGGCGCGTCAGGAAATCTGCTACTGGATCGGTAAAGCTCATCGTTTCTCCTTCATCCCCCGTTCGCTCTGCGTCAGCAGAGAACCTGCGGGAATGTTTTATGCGTTCAGCATCGTACTTGAACGCGAAATTGTCTGGCGCCACAAGGCGCGATTGCCTGGACGGCGAGTCCTACCAGCTTGACTTCACTACGCCGGGGATCTCTCCCTTAAGCGCCAGTTGGCGGAAGCACAGACGGCAAACGCCGAACTTGCGCAGGTAAGCGCGGGGGCGTCCGCACAGCTTGCAGCGGTTGTGCTGGCGGGAAGAAAACTTCGGCTTGCGGGCGTCTTTTACTCTTTTTGCAGTGGTTGCCATATCTCTAAATCCTTTTACGCCGTCTGGCGGAACGGCATGCCAAACTGCTTAAGCAGCGCGCGCGCCGAGTTGTCATCCTGGGCCGAAGTCACAATGGTGACGTTCATGCCCTTCAGTTTGTCGACCTTCGCATAATCGATTTCAGCAAAGATCAACTGGTCGCGCAGGCCAAGCGTGTAGTTGCCGCGGCCATCAAAGCTCTTGGTCGAAACGCCGCGGAAGTCGCGCACGCGGGGCAGTGCCACGGAAATCAGGCGGTCGAGAAACTCGTACATCGCATCGCCGCGCAGCGTGACCATCGCACCAATCGACATGCCTTCGCGGACCTTGAAGGCCGCGATGGATTTCTTCGCCTTGGTCAGCACCGGCTTCTGTCCGGTGATTGACGCAAGGTCCGCCACGAGCGGGTCGAGCATCTTGTTGTTCTGCGTCGATTCGCCCAGACCCATGTTCAGGACGATCTTTTCCAGGCGCGGAACCGCCATCGTGTTCTCAAGGCCAAGCTCCTTCTGGAGCGCGCCTTTGATTTCCTTCTGATACTTCTCTTTCAGTCTTGCTGCCATTGCTGTCTCTCTTCTCTCCGGCCTCGGAGTGGCAATTGCCGTGTACCGTTTCGGAGGGTGTTCAGTTTGAGCCGCTAGCTTCTAGCCGCTAGCTATTAGCTCTTTTCTTGCCGCTTGTTCAGCTAAAAGCTAGAAGCTAGCGGCTAAAAGCTATTTCTTCTTCGGCGCGAGCGTCTGTCCGCACTTCCTGCAGACGCGGACTTTCGTGTCGCCTTCAAACTTGTGTCCGATGCGTGTCGGCCCGCAGTCGGGGCAGACCAGCAACACATTAGAGATGTGCACCGGAGCTTCCTGCTCGGCGATGCCGCCCTGGATGTTCCGCTGAGGATTCGGACGGAGGTTCTTCTTGACCACCCGCACATGCTCTACCAGCAAACGGTTCTCATCGGCCAGGACGCGCAGCACGCGGCCACGCTTGCCCTTGTCGCTGCCTGCGATCACTTCCACCGTGTCATTGCGCTGTATGTTCAAACTCATAGAATTCCCTTTTTACCTGCCGGCCTGTTTAAAGAACTTCAGGGGCCAGCGAAACAATTTTCAAAAACTTCTTCTCGCGCAACTCGCGAGCAACCGGGCCAAAAACGCGTGTTCCCACCGGCTCGCCGGCTTCGTTGATCAGCACCGCGGCATTCGAATCGAAGCGGATGTAGGTCCCGTCGCGGCGGCGCGTCTCCTTGCGCGTGCGAACTACCACGGCCTTCACCACTTTGCCCTTCTTCACCTGGCCGTCGGGCGAGGCCTCCTTCACCGCAGCTGTGATGACATCGCCAAGACCGGCCTTCTTGCCGCTTGCGCCACCCAGCGGCAGAATCATTTGCAGCTTGCGCGCGCCGGAGTTGTCGGCTACCTCAAGCATGGTTCTCATCTGCACTGCCATCGTGTTATCTCCTTCCCGGTCTACCGCCGGACTCTACAAAAGCGGCGCTTATTGAGCGACCGCTGCTGCTTCCTCGACCTGCGCCAGCGCGGAGCGGCGGACAATCTCTTCCAGTTGCCAGCGCTTCAGCTTGCTCAACGGACGCGTCTCGCGGATGCGGACCATGTCGCCCACGCGCGCCGAGTTCTGCTCGTCATGCGCATAGAACTTCTTGCTGCTCTTCACGATGCGCTTGTACTTCGGATGCGCCTTGCGCATCTCCACTTCCACCACGATGGTCTTCTGCATCTTGGTCGAAACGACCTGGCCGACCTTCTCGTTGCGGCGCGATTCTACTGTGGCTTCGCTCTTTACATCTGCCATGACTTAGCGAGCCTCCTTCTTCTTCGTGGTCTTCTTCTTTGCCTTGGCGGCCTTCTTCTCCGGTGCCGCAGGCTCCGCCTTTGGAGCTTCGCCGTGCAGCTTCAGCTCGCGCTCACGCGTAATCGTCTTGATGCGCGCGATGTCCTTCTTCAGGCCGCGCAGCTTCTTTACGCCTTCGTTCTGGCCGAGCTTCATCTGGAAGCGCAAGCGAAACAACTGCTCCGCCGCTTTCTGCTCCTCAACGCGCAGCTCGTTGTCGCCCAGGTTGCGAATCTTATCGAGTTCCATCTCTTCTCTTCGTCTTCTCTCCGGGACAGCGGCTTACGGTAAGCCGAGTCTCCCTGAAATCTGTTACTTCGCCGCCACGACTGCCTTCACGTTGTGGCGCTGCACAAAGCGCGTCTTCAGCGGCAGCTTGTTTGAAGCCAAACGCATGGCTTCCTGTGCGATCTCCGGCGCTACGCCTTCCATCTCGAACAGGATCTTGCCCGGGCGCACAACCGCAGACCAGTGATCGAGCGGCCCCTTGCCGGACCCCATTCGAACTTCGGCCGGCTTCTTGGTGACCGGCTTGTCCGGGAAGATGCGCAGCCACACCTTGCCGCCGCGCTTGATGAAGCGCGTCATGGCAATACGGCTGGCCTCGATCTGGCGGTCGGTAATATAACCGCACTCCATGACCTTGAGGCCGTAGTCGCCGAATGACAGCTCAGAGCCGCGCCACGCCTTGCCGCGCATCTTGCCCTTCTGCTGCTTGCGATACTTGACCTTCTTTGGCATCAACATAATGAAACCCTCTAATCAGTTCTCAGGTCTCAGCGCTCAGGTCCCAGTTTTTTCTGTGCCCTGTGCCCTGCGCCCTGTGCCCTAGAATACGGACGTGCCCACCGCAGCCTGCGGCTCGCGCCGTCTCTGCTGATAAATGTCGCCGCGATAGATCCACGCCTTCACGCCGATCACGCCATACGTCGTGCGCGCTTCGGCAAAGCCGTAGTCGATGTCCGCGCGCAGCGTGTGCAGCGGCAGACGGCCCTGCAGATACCATTCGGAACGCGCGATTTCGTTGCCGTTCAGGCGGCCCGAGACGCGGACCTTGATTCCCTTGCAGCCGAAGCGCAGCGCCGAATCGACGGACTTGCGCATCGCGCGGCGGAAACCGACACGCTTCTCAAGCTGCAGCGCGATGTTCTCGGCCACCAGCTGGGCATCAAGCTCCGGCTTGTTGACTTCGAGAATGTCGATGAAGACGTCGCGGTTGGTGCGCTTCTGCAATTCAACCTTGAGCTTCTCGATCTCGGCGCCCTTGCGGCCGATGATGATGCCCGGACGCGCAGTGCGGATGATGATCCGCAGCTTGTTGCCCGGACGCTCGACCTCGACCGAGCTGACGCCGGCGGCCTTCAGCTTGTCCTTGAGCTCGCTCTTCAGCTTGACGTCTTCAACCAGCAGCTTGTCGTAATCGCGCTCCGTAAACCAGCGCGAGCGCCACGGCTTGTTGATACCGATCCGAAATCCGTAAGGATGGACTTTCTGTCCCATAGTTCCCTCTAATTCCTACTTCTTCTTCGCAGCCTTCTTGGCA
>Ga0126371_10004734_pt1 | contig 12019 bp, 18 predicted proteins | sample PanSoiMetaPlot_4_FD_110145 | JGI IMG/M metagenome (GOLD analysis project Ga0126371, IMG submission 110145) | Tropical forest soil microbial communities from Panama - MetaG Plot_4 | ecosystem: Environmental > Terrestrial > Soil > Tropical forest > Bulk soil | place: Panama | collected 2016-02-17
GTTTGCTCGCCAACCAGGCAATCGCCGCGATCAAGTTGCCAGCGGCGGTTTGCGGGCGCATACTCGATGAGAAATCGATCGAACTCACGCAGCGTAAACTCCGCGCGCCTGTATCGATAGCCCAGGCTGCGCTTGAACTGAGGGAAGCCATCCAACTCTCGCGCCGCCGGACCACGGAAGATCCTCTTCATCGCGGCACCGGCAGGCAAATAGAGCGGAGGCGTTTTATTGCTACCCGCACGTAGACTGGTGTCGAGGAAGCACTACGATGCCCGCGGATCTCACTGACGATTTTGATGTTTGCCCCAGCATCAATTTGTCTACTCGCATGATTGTGCCGAAACGCGTGAAGCTACTGTTTTGCCGAGCAAAAAATCGAGGTGGGCGGGTTGTTGTGGAAAACAAAGAACATACAAGACCCGCGACGTGCGGGGGATTCCTGGCGAGCCGGAGCAGGATAACGCTTGCGAATGCCCTGACAGGGCTGGCGCTGCTCGTCACCGCTCTGCTGGTCGCCTGGCACGCCGTCCACGCTCGACGGGCCGGGCCGCTGTGGCGCGACGAGGCGCACGTCGTGAACTGGGCGAGCTTACCGTCGCTCGCCGAGGTGTGGTCGCACCGCCACCTCGACCCTTTTCCCGCCACCTGGCCGATGCTGGTCCACGAATGGATCTTGCTCGCCGGGGGCAACGACGCGTCGCTGCGCGCGCTAGGCGCGATGATCGGAATCGCGGGCCTCGCGGCGCTTTGGTGGACGGCCCGGCAGTTCGGCGGTCGTGCGCCACTGCTATCGCTCGTGCTCTACGCCGCCAATCCCTGCGTGCTCGTGTACGGCGGCTCGGTGCGGGGCTACGGCTTTGCGCTGTTCGCACTCGTCCTCTTTCTGGGGACGGTCGCCCGCGCCGTCGCGCGGCCCAGATGGAGGACGCTCGCGGTCGCTCAGCTCGCCGCATTACTCGTCGCGCAAACCGACTTCCGCAACTGCGTCTTCGTGCTCTCGGGGCTCGCCGGTGCAGCGGCGGTGGCGGCGTGGCGCGGGCGTTGGAAGTTCGCGGCACTCGTGCTCGCGCTCGGCGCGATCCCGCTCTTGAGCCTGCTGCCGTACGTGTCGACCTACCAAATCGTTTCGCAATGGTTCGTCATCTCTCAGCAGGATTGGAGCTATTCCGTCCTCTTCAAGACCTTCTCGGACCTCTTGCGCGCCGCCGGAGCCGGGATGTTCAGGCTCTGGTGGCTCGTGGTCCTGCTCTCGCTGGCGGCCTGCGCGCGCGAGTTCCTCCCGTCTCGCCAGCCGCCCTGCCCGGCGGCTCGAGACCGCGTCCTCTTCCTCCTGGTCGCGCTCGCAATCGGCGTCCCTGGCATCTTCCTCGTCCTCCATTTCCTTCGGCTCGTGACACACATCTGGTATTACCAGGCGCTGGTGGCCGTGCTCGCCACGTGCGCGGACGGCGCCTTCGCTGTGCGCGGAGAAGCGTCGCGCCCGGCAACCGGCGCGAGACTCGCGCTCGCCGCATGCGCGATCGTGCTGGGAGCGCACGCGACGTGGAACAGCCGCGCGTTTCGCATGACGAACGCCGACGTGATCGCGGCGCGTCTCGACGAGCAGGCGGCGCCCGCCGATCTGATCGTCGTGACTCCGTATCAGATGAGCGCGAGCTTCGAGCGCTACTACCGGGGGCTGGCGCCGTGGATCACGTTGCCCGAGGTCCCCGATCACCACTTCCAGGATCCATCCGCGTTCAAGGAGAAGATGAGCCGTCGCGATCCGATTCGCACCGAACTCGACCGCATCGCCGCCACGCTGCGAGGCGGTCATCGCGTCTGGATGGTCGGAAGCCTGAAGTTTCCTAATGCGGAAGCGACGCTGCCTCACCTGCCGCCCGCTCCGGCGCCCGAAACGGGCTGGCTCGATGTCCCCTACATCAATGCCTGGTCGGCGGAGGCGGGTGCGGTGGTTGCGCGGGAAGCGAGGACGATCCGGGTGGTCGCCCCGCGCAGCGCGGGGCTCGTGAACCGCTTCGAGAACACACGGCTGCTGGTCGCCGAGCCGTGATGCCCACCGGTTGGGCGCTCAACTTATCGGTTCGAAGGGGTGAATGACTAGCGTCACTAATTGTGCAGACTAATTGTTAGTCTGCGATCGACCGTCCTGCCCCTCAGTCTAGGCGATCGCGGTTGACCTCGGCGGCGCGCTCGTCGGATATTGCGAATGGGAAGGGATCGCCGATGTTTCGCGCGCAATCGGTTGCAACCGCCCTGCTGAACGACCCGGGTGATCGGAACTCCGGCCCACCAGCCGTCGAGCGCGGCGCTACTGGCGCTCGGGCCCGTGGCGCTCGGCTTGCGGCGTGCGAGATGAGGGTCGCCGGGGGGGACGCGCTATGGCTGCGCATCTCAGGTCCAGCCGCCGCGACCTCGCGCTGATCGCACACCCCCAGCGCGGGTCGCGCTCGCGCAGGCTAGCGTCGAACACGGCGTTGCTGGGCGCGGTGTGGGCGCCGCCCTCGCGGTAGGGCCCGTACAGCACGAGCGGTGCGCCCGGCGCGAGCGCTGCGACGGCGCCGTCGAGCAGGGCTAGCTAAAGCCTGTTGAAAAGCCTAAGGCTTAAACCCGGTATTGACGCGGGTTGCTGCTTCGCACGGGTAGCGAATCTGGAGAGAATGAGCCTCTTGCAGCCGCTCGCCATAGCACTCACAATCCCGGGTTGAGGGTGATAGGCGTTTCAACAGCTAGATGTCCCCGCGACCGCGCTCCCGACATGAGCCACCTTCCCGAAGCACTAAAGCATTTTCATAGTTACTATTAACCATTGAAATAAACGGTAAGCTGGAGGTGGCGATTGTCCGCTTAGCTGCATGGCGCGAGCCTATTCCAACGATCTGCGACGGAAGTTTTTGCAGGCTTATGACGAGGGCGAAGACACGCCGGAAGAATTAGCCGAGCAATTTCGAGTCAGCTTGGGTTCGGCGAAAAAGATTTCCGCTCGCCGCTCGCGCACCGGCGAGGTGGATGCTCCGGTGTGGCGGCATGGACCGGTGAGTGCGTATTCCGGTGATGTGAATCGTCCATTGGACTAAACCGCTGCTCGGTATGTGTAGAAAACGCAGTCTGGTTGGTCAGACACGTCTTCGCGCGTCTTCGGGCAGTCCCGCCGTTAGATAAAGGGTTCTTTCCTTTCCTTGCAGTCCTTTGCGAAATCATGGATTGGCTGCTTGCAGCATATTCCAGTTCGCGAAGGAGCTTTCCGTGACGCAGCTTCGACAACGCTTCCTCGAAGACATGAAGATCCGCAATTTAGCGATCACGACCCGACGCAGCTATGTGTTCTACGTCTCGCAACTCGCGCGCTATTTTGGCAGGTCGCCCGATGTCTTGGGACAGGAACAGATCCGTGCTTACCAGCTCTATCTCACTCAAGAAAAAAAGCTGGCGCCTGCCAGCATCATCGCCGCCGTATCTGCTTTGCGCTTCCTTTACAAAGTGACACTCCGCCAAGAGTGGAACATAGAGGAAATGATTCCCTCTCCCAAAATGCCCAAAACCTACCCGTCATCCTCAGCCCAGAGCAAGTTCTGCAATTTCTCAGTTGTGTCCCTCAATAAAGCCAGACGGGGCGAACTCGTGATGCGGCCGCCAATTGGATTGATCCATAACTCCGAAGGTAGGTTGGTGCTCGATCCCGACAAACAAGTGCAAGATGCTGTGCGGTTGTTGCTCGATACCTTCCGCCGCACGGGATCGGCCATGGCCACGGTAAGACTTTCCGACAGGAGAATCTGCTTCTCCCCCGACGCGTACACCAAGGGCCACAGCAAGGAGATGTGGTATGGGGTGTACTCGGACTCAGTCAAGTGCGCGTATGCTGCACACTAGGCCCGGCGCGTGCTTAATCTCGAACCCACTCCCATGGAGTTGCTGCTGTTTCTCGGGGAACACGCGTAGCTGGTACACGCGCAGGTCGAGTTCAAAATCCTCGCCAAGCTTGAGACAGTCGTGGATCTGCCCCGCTTTTGTGTCATGCATGGACTCCCCGACAGGAGTTCTTGCAGTCTACACGACTCGACATGCTGCAACCAACCCGTGTTTTTTCAATCGCTTGCAAGCACAGAAAAAATTAACCGAATCAACAGGCCTCCACCGTTGTTCGGCCCAGAGTTCTTACAGCATCTTGTCGCCGCGAGCTGGCGATTGTGGAACAGCAATACTGCGTGCAGCGTGCTTTCCTTCTGCAAGCGGAGCTCGCTGCGGTCGCCAAATCCTTAATGAGTTTGGAGGTGCCTCTATGAAGGTCCGCAAGACGTTTCAGACACGATTTGTTTTCGCGGCGTTCCTCGTGGCCGTCCTGGGTTCTCTAACGCCATTCAGGCTCAGCAGAATCGGAACGCTACCGTCGGGGGTCAAAGTGCAGACATGTCCAAGCAGGCCCTGGCGTTTCTTGCCAACGAAATTTGGATCCATGCCGGTGACAGCATCACTTGGACCTTCGCCAGCGGCGACATTCACACAGTCACCTTTTTGACAGTTGGGCAGGTCTATCCGTTTGATGACACCGTGGGGTACCCGCCGATTACGCCGAGCAGATCGCCTTTCGATGGCTCCTCTTGTGTCTCGGGCGCGCCTTTGGTGTTGGCCAAACCTATCAGGTGATCTTCCCCAAGGCGGGTAACTATGAAATCGTTTGCCTCGTACACGGGCAGATGTTCGGTGTCATTCACGTTCTTGACCCAACCCTGCCCCTGCCGCACGACCAGGCATTCTATGACGAACAGGCGAGGGAGCAGTTGAAGGGCTTACTCGAAGACGCGGATCGTCATCAGCATCATGCCGAACATCAGGATTCCATCGGGGTACATCATCTGCTGAGGCTGCTGTCAGACTTGGTTCCTTGCCGCTCGCTTGTCTAGCGTGAGCACTACCCCCTTCCTGCGTCATTCTGATTCTCGCTTCTGTCCGCAAATCCTCGTGGTTCCCTAGAAGCAATAGTTGTGCGGCTGAGGCCTGGTTCGCCAGCAATTGATGTATAGTCACTGACACTATGAATGCAGCCTTTGAAATGGCCACTGAAACACAGCCGTTAGAGTTATCTGTGGTGATGCCTTGCCTGAACGAAGTTGAAACATTGCCCATTTGTATTCGAACTGCGCGAGAGTCAATGCGCGCTGCCAACATCAATGGGGAGGTCATTGTCGCAGATAACGGTAGCACCGACGGTTCAACACAAATTGCGCTGGAGTGTGGCGCTCATGTGGTGGAAGTGCAAGAAAAGGGCTACGGGAATGCGCTCCGCGGGGGCATCTCCGCCGCAAAGGGCAGGTATATCGTAATGGGCGATGCTGACGATAGCTACGATTTTTCTCATATTCCTCGCTTTCTTGCTGAATTGAGAAAGGGCCACGATCTTGTTATGGGGAATCGGTTTAACGGGGGCATTGCCCGAAATGCCATGCCGCTTCTGCATCGCTATCTGGGAAATCCGGTGCTGACATTTCTGGGGCGCCTTTTTTTCAAAGCTCCTTGCCGCGATTTTCACTGCGGTCTGCGAGGATTTACCAAAGATGCCTATCAAAGAATGGGCCTATGCACCTCCGGCATGGAATTTGCCAGTGAAATGGTGGTGAAAGCTGCTCTCCTCGGTATGCGCCTCTCGGAAGTTCCGACTACGCTTTCCCGGGACGGCCGGAGTCGACCACCTCACCTGCGCACCTGGAGGGACGGCTGGCGTCATCTTCGGTTTTTGCTCTTGTATAGTCCTCGCTGGCTTTTTCTGTACCCGGGGTTTGTACTGATGTTGGTCGGCACGGTTGCGAGCGCGTGGTTGATCAGAGGACCGCAAAAGGTAGGTCGTGTCACCTTCGACGTGGACACCTTGGTTTATGCTGCGATTTCCATTCTCTTGGGCTTTCAAGGAATCTCCGTTGCCCTGTTTGCCAAAGTGTTTGCAGTCTCTGAGGGCCTACTGCCTCACGATCGCAAGATCGAACGGTTTTTCTCCTACGCCAATCTCGAAAACGGGCTTGTGACCGGCATACTCATTTTCGTCGTCGCCCTGGGGTGTTCAGTCTATGCCGTGGGTGCGTGGAGAGCACATCACTTTGGCTCTCTCGATTCCTCCCAGATGCTCCGATTAACGCTGCCGGCAGCCGTAGCTATGAGCCTGGGTTGTCAAATTGCAATTGCCAGTTTCTTTATGAGCTTGCTTCGGATGAAGAAGCAGTAACGTGAATCGAACAGCGTGGTTTCGGTCTCCATATCAAGCGAGGCGGAATCTGGGCGCCACGTTCGCTTCAAGAGAGCAGAGACAAAAGTGAAAGCTGCCGGGATCCGGGAGAAGGACGTCCCCTAGAGAATCAAGAGCTTTGGATCTTATATCCGACGCGTGTGAATCCCGACGCTTCGGTATAACTATGTAGGGGCCAATCTCCGCCGTCAATTTGTTGTTCCGGCCTTGCTCGTCGCCGCACCATTTGCCAGGCCCTCCAGTAGAGGAATGCGTTGTTTAAGTCGTTCCAGATCTGCCATGGTGTCCAGTGTCCTGCCAGCGTCAGGGTGCGAACCGTGGGCCGCCATTCCCATGCAAGGATGGTGGGTGAGAAAAAAATGTCGGCACTCGGAGGCGCAGGCAATGCCAGAAGACTCGCAGAAAGGGAAACACGGTAGGCCAAGCCAAGCGCAATGAGTCGTGAACAACCCGCGGTCCAGCCATTGCTCCACGGCTTCGAGACTGCGCCGCAGAAAGAAAAACGCGGGCAGAATCCAGGCTGCGGCACCAGTGGCGGAGGGTGGAAGAATCGGGGAGGCGATCCAGATCTTTTAGGGGTGGTGCGGCGCTTTCCCAAGAACGGTGCTCAACAAAACGTAGTGAAAGTTAGTTCATACGGGAGAGTAGGCTGGCGGAGTTTCACCACGGCCTCTCGCAGAACCGAGCGTGAGGTTCTCACCTCACGCGGCTCGCTTCAGGCAAACGCACCGATCCATCCGCAAACCCATTGTCCACAGATTCCAAAAACAAGCGTCGGAACAAACGGGAGAGCTCAAGCAGCGTATGGCGGCCCTTTCGCAGACGAGGGCTATACATATACTTACAAAAAGGAGATTACTACTCGTGCGTAAACCGAAAGCCCTTCATCTTGCGAAGTTCAGCAGAACATTATGTGGCTAAGCTTCCACTCGGCACAGCGATTGCGGTGCGGGTCAATCCCAGAGAACCCGAAATCTCCATTGTCTGCGACGAGGATCAGACTCCAGGGCAACCGGGGATTGAGCAGGATGGCGCAGGTTGATTAGAAATTCGTCCCGCTTCGGGATAAAGTGCTGATCGTGAAAAATGCAATCAGCGCATTTCTGATTATGGTTGCCGTTGCCACCACTTCTTTGGCGCCGAACGCTCCAGCGGAGAATCAACGAACACCACAACATGCGGACAAGAGAATACGTGTTTCCGAGCGAGTCTTAAACGGCATTGCGTTCAAGAAGGTCTTGCCTCAACAACTTGGAGCAGCGGCAAGGGTCACGAGAGGGGAGTGGCTACCGTCGGCGTTCTGGTTGACTACGATGGGACAGTGAAGAGTACGTCTCCAATCTCTGGTGACCCAGTTCTCGCAGATGTCGCTACGCGAGCGATTAAGCAAAATGGCAGTTCAAGCCATTCATCATCAATGGCGAAGCTGTGCAGGTGGAGAGCCGTATCGTCATGAAGTTCAGCAAGAAGCGCGCCGAAGTAGCCCTTGGTACATAATAGCGACTCGACAGCATGCCAGTGCCTTATCGACCAGAACAAATAGCTCGTGGTAAAAGATTCTACGGGTGATTCGATGAGACAGTTTGCGCGGCGGTTTCTTATCTCGGGCGCAGTTGGCATTTTCGCAGCCGTGGCCGTTTACGCATTGGGCAGCATACCCGCCCTGCGTACAAACTTCATATTCCTCCCTGATCTGATGTTGGCTCTCGCTCCAGCTTCGATTCTTGGACTTGCCGAGCCTACTACGGTTAGCAGCACCGTATTTCTTTTGGGAATTGTGTTCGGCGCAAACTTCGTCCTGTACGGGTTGGTGGGGTTCATTCTGTGCGTGGTATGGTTCTTGTTTCGGCTTCGCCCAATAGCCTTGTAGGTTTTAAAATATCTACTGCAGTAAGGAGCAGTAAAGTGATGAAGTGCCGCTGCACTCACTCTGGGCCTTGTCGGCGTCTCTGTGCATAGCCGCATCCCATTGCCCTGATCCGAGATTGTAATGGCCATAGGTGGCCACAGGATCACTGGAGCGTAGTGCTACACAAGAAACCTGAGGTTCGCTAGAGTGCGCTTGTATTCGTCATCGGGGGAAACCGCATGGGTCGGAAAAACCGATAAAGACGGCAGATTCGGCACCGCTAAGTTGGCACCGGGCGACTATCGTCTTGAGGTTAGTGGTTGGGACAGTACCACAATCCACTTGGACCCTGAGAAAGACAAGGGATTCCGCCAAACGTCGAGCTGGGATCTTTTGCTCATTGACAACGCCTGCGTGGCCACCAATCAGATCATGAATTGAATTGCGTTGGTGTTGCAAAATCGAGGTAAGGCTCACTACCGCGGATCAGAGCGCCAGGGCCTGTTCACAACAGTGATTGGCCGGAATCAACGGAGTCGGTTGCTCCCAATTTCCGGCAGCGACGTGGATAATGAGCGCCTTCCCCATTTTAAAACCTAAAAAAGACGGGAATTCTGGGTTGGTAGTGGCTTAAAGGCAAATGATTCCGCCCCTTCGGGGCGGGGATTTTTAAGGCATAGCGGGTCTATCGTCCGTTGACTCTTCTTGTTGCTGTCAACAGCGCGAGAGCGAAGTTTTAAGAGAGCCGCTGCGCTGTCAAACATCGGCTCGATGAGCCCGGCCAGATTATCCCTCAGCACGGTTGCGTCCCCGCATTGGGCTTCTGTTTCACCTGGCAGAGGAATTTTAGCGGAAGAAGAGGATTAGCGGGGACCAGCGCGCCAGCAGGGGAGGCGAGCTCATGCGAAAATCTTTGTATGCAGGATCGAGAACTCTATCGTCGTATTTTAGGAATCGAGGCCCCGTGGGAAGTCGAGCGCGTGGAACTGAAGCTGGAAAAAGGCGAGGTCCACATCTATCTGGATCACGCCAAAGATGTAACTTGGTTGTGTCCAGAATGTTCCACGCCTAGCCCGCTTCACGATCATCAGCCAGAACGCTGCTGGCGCCACCTAGACACCTGTCAATATCATCTTGCACGCTGGTCCGACACGCACGCAATGCCCGCAACACGGAGTGAAAGTGATAAAGCTGCCCTGGGCGGAAGCGGGAGCACGTTTCACGGCGTTGTTTGAAGCCCTGGCGATTGAATGGATGAAGGCGGCCAGTCAGCAGGCAGTCGCCGAATTGCTCGGCCTCAGTTGGGATGAGATTCACGGGATCGAGGAGCGTGCGGTGCAGCGGGGACTGGAACGGGCAACGCGATCCCATCCTGCATCTGGAGGTGGATGAAAAGGCGTTTCGCAAAGAGCACAACTATCTCACCCTAGTGAATGATTTAGGCGGCAGCCGCGTACTCTACGTGGCGGAAGATCGCCAACAAAGCAGTCTGGATGGATTCTGGGGAACGCTGACGGAAGCGCAAAAACAGGGTATTGAAGCGGTCGCGATGGACATGTGGGATCCGTAGATTGATTCCGTGCGAGACCATCTCCAGGAAGCCGAGAAGAAGATTGTGTTCGACAAGTTTCACATCGCTAAACATTTGGGAGAGGCAGCGGATCAAGTACGTCGCAAGGAACACAAGGCACTGAAAGGGGAGGGCGATGAACGTCTGACGGGAACAAAATACCATTGGCTGCGGGATCCCGCGCGCTTGGATCGCGAACAGCGCCGAGAATTTCTGCAGCTACGGCAAAGCGACCTAAAGACGGCACGCGCTTGGGCACTGAAGGAAATCGCTATGACTCTCTATAACTACGTCTATGAGAAACCTGCGCGCAAGCATTTTCAGTGGTGGCATAACTGGGCGGTCCGTAGTCGCTTAGAACCCATGAAGAAGGTCGCTGGCATGCTGAAGCGGCGATTTGAGAACATCATCACCTACCTAACCCACCCCATCACGAACGCCACCAGCGAATCCATCAATTCCAAAATTCAATGGGTGAAATACACCGCTCGAGGATTCCGCAACAAACAGAACTTCATAAATGCCATCTATTTCCACTGTGGAGGTCTGGACCTTGCTCCTGCCAGCCACTAAGAACCCGGGTGGGCCAAAAAGACTGGACACTCTGGTCTTGAAGCGTTCCCAAAGATCTCTGACTTGGCTTGAAGAGCACGGCCCTGAAGGGTTTCGCTCGATGTGTTCCACATGCTTGAAGCCCGGAGGAATCTCAAAGAGCGCGGGAGCGATAGGTCTTTCCTCTAACTGTGTCACTAGCGTTTCGCTCTTTGGTTCGGTCTGCTTCTTGGCCCCGTCCGGCAGCGTGTATATGCCTGGCTTCGAAGTCATCGTTTGCTGCAGTGCAAATCCCGTTTCTGGTTGCCCGATATCGACGAATTCAAGGATTTCCGCTGGCTGCGGTCCAGCTGCCGCAAACAGATAGGTATGTGGTCGCCGCCCCGCGGGAAAGGGTCGGTTACACAAAACTGGCCAGTTGAGGTCGATATACCATCCATCCGTCACCATTTCTTGAGGCTCGAGGTGGGAGCCTTCCAGCCAGCCGAGTCTGCTTTCTTGTACTGATAATGTGTCTCGCGGTGTGCCCGTAAATCTCTTTCCGCTCGCCCGTATCTACTGTCTTGGTTTCTATTCGGAGCGTCGGTTTGTCGGACTTGGACTTCTCTGCATTCCTCAATCCGCGTGCCTCGATTTGATCTCTGGTCAGGGTCTTCGCAGGATACGCCGCAGACAAGTATCGCAGCTTGCTGCCCAAAGGTAGTTTCATCTAGTGTGCAGCATTTTGCATGCTGCTTCCCGCCATGAATTGAGCAATTGTTTGCAAGTCACTGAGAGTAGGTAACAAAGGAGATTGTCGACTTCTGGAACCAGAAATGCACGTTACCGGGTCAGTTGCGCGCGCACCGGTACATCTACCCCGAGACAGGCCTGATGCGCAATCAGACAAGTTTCGGAGAAAATCTCCGGTCCGTTGACAGCAGTGGACTTGCATGCTAATTTCCGCTGATCAGCTGTGGGGCAGCCGAATCGGGCATCGGTATTCCTTAGAGCCCATTTTTAGCGATCATTGCCCAAGGGGGAACTCTCGCATAAGACCCTCCATCTTGCACCCGGATAGATGTCAACGCGAAGATCATTGGCGAGTATTGGTTGCGTGTTTACTGGGAGGACCTGATGAACAGCGGGAGCGTTTTACGCGCCTTCATGGTGTGTTTCCCGGGTTTCGTATTGATTACTAGCCCGGCTTATGCATATGCCGATCCCAATACGGTCGGTTTGCTTTCCCAGGTACTCACTCCGCTCCTGATCATCGTGGGCGCGAGCGTCACGTTTCTGAGACAAAGAATTGCTTCACTTTTCTCTCTAATGACCCGGCGCTTCCGGCGACGTGTCGACGCGTAGGACCGCCTACCCACGGTCCAAACCCCGCGCAAAATTACGAGATCTCATGAACGCGTTACTTCGGCTGCAGCGATGACTGCTCGCTCATTTCAGGTCCGCAACCACGGAGTAAGCCTGCGACACGAAACGAATCCTGCTAAGACCTACGCCTAACTGGCGGGCATCGGTATTACCCATTCGCGGGAGCGGTTTAGAAAAGAACAACTGTAGTCGTGTTGCCGGATGAACAAGTTCAAAGTCGATAGAGTAGGGTCGTACGCGCTGATCCGTTCCGAACGCGATCTCCTTTTGCTGATCACCGAAAACCAGCGGCACGCGGCGATTCACGATCGTAGAGGATGGTGTAGCGTTAAGGAACACACACATGACCAGTGAAAGGCTGGTTGAGCTCGAATCCCGCTTTGAGACCAAGACGCGTGTCGGTCCATGCGCCAACGCTCGTGTCTCTTGCGATGCCGAAGCTGTA
>Ga0126371_10004735_pt1 | contig 12017 bp, 12 predicted proteins | sample PanSoiMetaPlot_4_FD_110145 | JGI IMG/M metagenome (GOLD analysis project Ga0126371, IMG submission 110145) | Tropical forest soil microbial communities from Panama - MetaG Plot_4 | ecosystem: Environmental > Terrestrial > Soil > Tropical forest > Bulk soil | place: Panama | collected 2016-02-17
CCGCCAGTAGCGACTCCAGTCGAGTGTCACCCCTCCATCCTCGTGCATCTCGCGTCCTGTGCGGTTGCGCACCAGCGTTCAATACGCGACGGCCCGGTAAGCACACACTGCTGGCATGCAATTCGATACGAAGATCGCCATTGTCGTCCGTGCCGATCTCGCGGCCTGGCAGAAGCTGAACGTGACCGCGTTCCTGGCCAGCGCCGTCGCGGGAGGCAGGCCAGAGACCATCGGCGAGCGGTACCGCGATAGCGCCGGCTCCACCTACTTGCCGATGTTCCGGCAGCCGGTCCTCGTCTACGGAGCGAGTGCCGATGATCTGGCGCGCGTGCACGAGCGAGCGCAAATGCGTGAACTGGACGTAGCCGTCTACATCGAGGAAATGTTCAAGACCGGCAACGACGACGACAACCGCGCAGCCGTCCTCGCAGCTGACGCGAGTGAGCTACCGCTGGTCGGGCTCGCGATCTATGGGCCGAAGAATGCGCTAGACAAAGTGCTCAAGGGGCTTCGGCTGCACCCCTAGCGGCGGGCGGGATCCGCTGCTGGGAGAAGTACTCGCTGCCACATCGCGGGCAGGCCCGCAGCGCTCCGACAGCCTGGGTAGCAAAAATGAACGGCGACGCCTCTGCTCTTAATCTGGCGGGCCTGCCCATGCAGGATGTCCCCGCGCTTGCCGCCCTGGCCTCAAGATCCGACATCGGCCTAGCTCCAGCCAATCGCGCTGCCCGTCCCCGGCGCCAAGCTCCCGACCTTGGCACTCGCCACGTCCAGCCGCACCCCGAGCATGTTCGCCGGTACTCCGCTGCCAGCCAGAAAGGGCTCATCGCCTCAAGCTAAGCGCCGCAGCATGCACATGCAAGGTGGCCATCTCCCCGTCTTCCACGCGCGTCTGTGATCAGCCTGACCGGCCTGGGTATAGCTCCGGCGACAACGCTCGGCAGGCCGCGAAGCTGCACTCGCCGCTGCCACCAGCGATCCGGGGACGTGCAGGTAGCTCCCTCGATGACCCGAGCCTCAGACAGCAGGGAGAAGCTGCGTGACAAGCAAGTCGCCCACGCCGGCAGAGAACGGGGATGCAGGCAAAAACGCCCTTCCAGTTCGGGCGAGCCGCATTCTCTCCGTTCGGCTGGTGTGGCTCCTCCCGCTTGCACTGGGTGCCATCTTCGTGGCACTGCTGACCACCTTCTACATCGGTTCGGTGGTCAACCCCCTCGGGAACCTGCACGGCCTGCCCGTAAGGGTCGTGAATCAGGACCGCGGCGCTACCGTCGGCACTCGGCAGATCGACATTGGCCGGAGCCTGCAGGCCGGGCTAACGCGAAGTCCGGCGGTGTCCGACCCACTGGGACTGACGAACAGCACGCTTCAGGCAGCGGAGCAGGCAATGAACCGCGGCGACGCGTACGCCACGGTCTTTATTGGACCTGGTTTTACCGCATCGCTCCTCAACCTGGCGGCCGTTCCAGGGAGCCGGCCCGTGCCCGCGAAGCCCGAGGTTGTCATCCTGACCAATCAGCGGGCCGGCACCACAGGGGTAAGCCTGGCCACCGGAGTGCTGGGGCCGGCGCTGGCATCGGCATCACACCAGATCGGACGCCAGCTCACGGCGATAGCACCGCATCCGGCCAGCGCGGCCACGCGGGCGTTCCTGGCTGACCCGGTCACCGTGGTGACCACCAAATACCGTCCGCTGCCTCCCGATACGGCGCTTGGTCTGAGCGCCTTCTACATCGCACTGCTGACCCTCTTTTGCGGTTTTCTCGGCGCAACCATAATCAACAACACGGTAGATGCCGCCCTTGGATATGCCTCGACCGAGACAGGCCCGTGGTGGCGCCAGCGTCCGCCTGTGCCGATCAACAGATTGCAGACGCTCTTCACCAAATGGGTTCTCGCCTTGGTCCTGACTGCCGTCATGACGGGAATCCTCCTGCTAATCGCAGTTGCAGGACTCGGCATGGACGCGCCCCACGTCGGTCAACTGTGGCTGCTGACGTGGTTGTGCTCCGCGAGCGTTGCTGCTGGAACGCTCGTGTTGTTCGCCGTCCTGGGTACCCTCGGTCAGCTCGTAGGGCTCATCGTTTTCGTGTATGCCGGTCTAGCCTCTGCCGGAGGTACGGTGCCGCTCCAAGCGCTGCCTACTGCCCTCCGCTGGCTGGCCGAAGTCGAACCGCTGCGCCAGGTTGTGGACGGCACCAGGGCGATCCTCTACTTCAATGCCCAGGCCGACGCGGGGCTGACCCGTTCCGTGACCGCTGCGTCGGCGGGGCTGATCTTCTGGCTGATCGTAGGTGCCGTGGCGGTCAGGTTGTACGACGCCAGGGGCTTTTACCGGATCGATCCCAAGCTCGTGGCCTACATTCACGCCACCGCGGAAGCCTACAAATCCGGGGGCAACAGCGGCCGGCAAAGTGAACCTGGCAGTCCGGACGAGCCCGCGGGCCCAGATCGGTAACCGCACGGGTGGTTAGCGCAGCAGAGGTCGAACAGGCGTGCTACGGCTGTAGCAGATGAGCTACAGTTGTGTCCATGAGCGCCATCCCAGCCCGCGAACTGCGTAACCGCACCGCGGAAATACTGCGGCGCGTGGAGGCTGGCGAGGAAATAGAGGTACTGAAGGACAACCGGCCAGTCGCGAAGCTCATCCCCCTGCCATGGCGGCGGCGCTGGCTGCCCGCCTCTGAGATAGCTGCGGAACTTGTCCGGCTCGGCCCGGATACCACAAGCTTGGCAGCCGATCTCCGCGATGCACTCACCGAGACAACTGACGATCTGCGGTGGTGACGGTGCGCCGCGCGATCGCGGATACCTCGGTTTTCATCGGTCTCGAAGGCCGCCGGTTCGACCCGACTCAATTCGCGGCGTTCGAATGGGGCATCTCCGCTGTTACGCTCGGCGAATTGCGGCTAGGCGTACTGCAAGCGAGGGACCCTGAGGCCGCCTCGAGGCGACTGTCTACCTATCAGCTCGCACAGCGGTTCGAGGCTCTCGTCGTCGATGAGGCCGTAGCCGACGCCTGGGCGCTACTGGTGTCACGGCTGCGCGCACTTGGGCGCGAGGCACCAATCAACGACAGCTGGATCGCAGCGACGGCCATATCGCACGGCATCCCGATAGTGACGCAGGACGCCGACTACGACCAGATGCCGGGCGTCGGAGTCATCAAGATCTTGTAATCCTTAAAGCCTGATTGGAAGCGCCTTGCTTAGCCTCTTGGCGTCCACTCACTCAGCGGCGTCGTGTCAACTGGCAAGCCCTTGGGCGGGGACACCTGGATGCGGAGTTGACGCCAGAAGTTGGCAATGGGAGAGCCGCCTGAAGCCTTTCCCGCCCACAGATCTAGACGCCAGACGCTAGTCCCGCAAGTAGCACACCAGTCCTCTTTGATGAAGTACATGTGAAAGAACGGGATGTAGATCCGCGTCCCCGGCTTCCACTGGCTCAGAGGTGAGGCGAAAGTCACCGGGTTCGAGTATGTGCCTGTCCCGCCAGCCAGGTTATGGACCGTCGGGTAGCCGTAGGACTTCGCGTACTCGATGCCGGCACCAGGTGGCGAGTTGTTTCCCCGGGTATAGGTGGAGACCCACGCAGTGCGGTAGACCGGGGCGTCGGTCCTGGCCGCAGATGTCACGCATGCCGTCACACTCGCAACGAGAGCTATTACGGTGGACAAGACCGCGTGAATCTTAGCCATTCAATTCCCTTAGCTTGGCCAGCGCTTCCGGGCTCGCCGGGAATCTCCTTCGATTGTGGCGATTGAGCACCAGACTGCGTTCAGACGACTCCAGGCACGTTACTGCTGGCCGCCGGGAAAATCCACCTGCTTGTGACGATTAGACCTGAGATGCCCGTGAATCCGCCCACAGACACTGCGGGTACCAGCAGCGAGCACGCTGGCTCCTCACGACGCTCGATCTGCCGACTAATTCTTTTGGTGTCGGCGTCTCATCGCTCCAACATGACCAACAGCTTTAGCCAGAACCACGGAATCCTTTTTCGGCTCCTGGTGCATTCTTGCCAGCCGGATAAGACCAATAGTTCTGCGCGGAACACAGACTGAACCCAGCAGGCGAAGTGTCATTCGAGATGCGTTGCCAAACGCACCACGACCCCGGAGAGGTAGCTCGGAGCCGGGTCGACGGCGTCCATGATCATTCGGTCATGCCAATGCCGTGGCTTGCGCAGCGCCCAGCGTTGCGGCCCGGCTCATTTTGGCGAGCATCTCCGCGTGAACTGGGTCTTGTGATGCCAATCTGTCCATCGTGCGGGATATGGCGTGCTCGGTCTCGCCCAATAGCCCGGCCAGCTTCCTGGCGTCTTCCCCAAGGACTTTCGACTGTGCCCGGGCCTTCGCCGCCTGCCGCACCAGCGCTGTCCCGGAGGACACGCGAGTCATGGCCTCGCCGCCAGCCCGGATTTCAGCCTCAGCGGCGATAGCGGCATCAACCCTGTCGGCCAGATGTTCCGGCATCGGCGGGTAACGAAGGCTAGCGAGGAGTCGCTTGACGTGCCGCGTCTCATCGCTCATTACATCAAGCTAGCCCACGCAGGCAGGCGTGCAGAAGGGACGGAGGTCACTTTCCGTGACCGCAGATGTCGCGCTGCGTTACATTCAGGTCGTCTTCATCGGCCTCTAGCCGGCCGTCCTGCGCTCCCATGTCCGGACATAGCGGTTCTCGACACGCTGCGTTGGCTGCGATCAGAGGCCGATCCTGGTGGCAAGCCTCTCTCTATGTAGGGTCGCGTCGCCAAGGAACAGCTCGCTGGCCTTGGCGCGCTTGAAGTAAAGGTGCGCGTCGTGCTCCCAGGTGAAGCCGATGCCGCCGTGGATCTGGATGTTCTCGGCCGCAACGTGGAAGTACACGTCCGACGCGTAGGCCTTCACGAGCGCCGCCACTGCCGGTACTTCGGAAGAATCCTCTGCGACCGCCGCAGCCGCGTAGATGACCGCCGAGCGCAGCGACTCGACCTCAAGCAGCAAGTCGGCGCACCGATGCTTAATCGCCTGGAAGCTGCCGATCGGCCGGCCAAACTGATGGCGTACCTTCGCGTACTCCACAGCCATGTCAAGAGCGCGCTGCGCGCCGCCGAGCTGCTCGGCGGCCTGGGCGACTGCGGCAATGTCGAGGATGCGGCCCAGCAGCGCTTCGCCGCTGCCATCCGCACCGATCAGAGTTCCTGAGACGCCGTCGAAGTCGAGCCGCGCCAGCTTGCGCGTCTGATCGAGGGTCGGCAGCGGCGTCCTGGTCAGTCCCTCAGCGTCGCCTGGCACCGCAAAAACGCTGAGCCCGGACTCGGTCCGGCCCACGACCAGAATCAGGCTGGCGGTATGGCCGTCAAGCACGAAGCTCTTACGCCCGTCGAGCCGCCATCCATCGCCTGCCGCTGTCGCTGTCAGCCTGGTCGCATCCGCCTCCCAGGACCCGTCCTCCTCGGTAAAGGCCAGCGTCGCGATCGTCTCGCCCGAGGCAATGCCGGGCAGATACGCCTTCTTGGCTGTCTCGTCGCCGCTGGCGAGCAGCGCGTTCGCGGCCAGCACTGCGCTGGCCAGGTACGGGCCGCCATACAAGGCCGCGCCAAGCTCTTCGAGCACGATGGCCTGCTCCGCGAAAGTGAATCCGGAGCCGCCGTACTCCTCAGGGATCGCAATGCCCTGAAGCCCGAGCTGCTGTCCGGCCATCTTCCAGACTGCGGGATCACCACCGTCGACAGCATCCATCAACGAGCGGACGGCGCTGATCGGGACGCGGTCGGCCAGGAACCGCCGGACGGAGGCGCGCAGTTCTTCTTGCTCGGCGCTGACACCCAGGATCATCTATCCGGCTCCGTTTCGCTGATCAGGACTCTCATTGTCATGTTGCTGAGCTGCCACGACCAGCGCGTCCAGCGCTTCGATTCGGTCGCCGCACACCCACAAAGGATTGACTTCCAGGGCCTGGAGCCCAGGCAACGAGCAGGCGAGCTCGCCAATATCACTGATGACCTTGGCCAGTGCGCCGAGGTCGGCAACGGCCGCACCGCGTGCCCCGGTCAGCAGTGGCAGGCTGCGCAGTTCGGTAAACATCCGGCCGACCTCGTCCGGATCTACTGGCAGCACGCGCAGGCTAACATCGCTCAGGATTTCCACGAATACGCCGCCCAGACCAACGGCCAGCACCGGGCCGAAGCCCGGATCGACACTCACCCCGGCGAGTACCTCTACGCCACCCGTCCGCATGGCGGTCACCAGCACCTCGCCGGCGCCGTCTCCGGCCTTCCCGGCGGCAGCAGCGATCCGCGCATAGGCGGCGCGGACTGCGTCGTCCGAGTCGAGACCGAGTGCCACCCCGCCGATATCCGACTTGTGGGTGATCTGAGCCGAGCTAATCTTCATCGCTACCGGGCGGCCCACAGCAGCCGCAGCGGCCACAGCCTCATCGGCAGAGCGCGCTAGCTGCCCCGGCACAACTGGGATGCCGGCTTCGGCCAGCAGGTCACGCGCACGGGATTCAGACCACGCCGCGGCCGGGCCGAGGTCAGCAGCGGACGGCCTGGCGTTCATCAGCGGCACGCGGCCCCGGCCCTCCTGCCAGCGGAGCGCGTTGCCGATCGCCCGGACGCCCAGCTCCATCCCGCTGACCAGGTGCACATCGTGCTCGCCGAGCAGCTTCCTGGCGTAGGCGTTGATGTCAGTGGACGTCAGGCTCAGGGGAATGGCCGGGATCGGCGCAGTGTGCACTCGTTCGGCAAGCCAGTCGATCCGGCTCTCCAGCAGCTTTGCCAGCACGTCGTCGGCAGGGCGTACGTCTGGAATCGTGAAGCCAGTGAAGATGACGAAATCCAGTCCGGGGTCAGCCAGCGCTGCGTCCAGCGCGTGGTCGATCGCTGTGAGTGGCGAGGTCCGGGCGTTGGCCAGCACGTAGCCGGTGACATCCAGCGGATTCCGGGTCGCCGCGAACGACGGGAGGTGCGCGGATATCGCCTCGCTGGTCGCTTCGGCGAATGGCGGGATCTCAATGCCCTGCGCACTGGCCCTGTCGGCAATGATGTCGCACGCCCCGCCGGAGGCCGTCAGCACGCCCATGCGGCGGCCCCGCGGCCGCCGCTGGTATCCGAGGAGGGCCGCGGTTGTCAGCAGCTCCTCGATGCTGGCCACCCGGATGATGTTGAGCTGGCGCAGCGCCGCATCAACGACGGCATCGTCGCCCGCTACGGCGCCAGTGTGCGCAAGCGCCGCCTGCTGTCCAGCCTGGCTCGCGCCCACTTTGAGCGCGACGATCGGCTTGCCTGCCGAGTCGGCTCGCTGCGCCGCTGCGCTGAACTCAGCAGGGTCGCCGATCTCCTCGAGGAAGAGGCAGATGACCTTTGTCTGCTCGTCTTCCACGAGGTAGTCGAGCACGTCGGCAGTGCTGATCATGGCCTCGTTGCCGAGTGAGGCAACAGTGCTGACGCCGATCGCTTGCGAACGAGCGAATGCCAGCAGCGCGCTGGACAGCGCGCCGCTTTGCAGCGCGATCCCCACCGGGCCGGGTATCAGCGGCAGCGGGACGGTGAGCGCGAACGGCGCTGCCTTCGCTGCAGTGTTCAAGAATCCAAGACAGTTGGGTCCGAGCACCGCGATCCCGTGCGCGGCCGCACGCGCGACGAGCTCGTCCTCCAGCTCACGCCCGCCGCTGCCCGCCTCCCGGTAACCGGAGGCGAGGACGACCACGTTTCCAATATCTGCCGCGGCGGCGTCATCGATGACCCCCATGACGGCACCAGTCGGAGCCAGGATGAACGCGAGATCGACCGGCTCAGGCAGGTCGCGCAGACTGCGAACGGCCGGCCGGCCGAAGACCTCGGTGTGCGTCGGATGTACTGGATGCAACGGGCCGGTGTAGCCCACGGCGCTGCTTGCGGCCACGATAAACCTGGCCCAGCCCGAGGTGTTAGACGCTCCGACCAGAGCAATGCTGCGCGGCGCGAAGAACTCGGCCAGCCGCTCGGTCGAGATCAGGTCGCGAGCCGCCAAACTGCCGCCATCTACCGCATTGCCGGTGATGTGAGCGCCAGTCACGCGCGCACCCGCGGCTCCTTGGGCAGCCCGAGAGCACGTTCGGCGACGATGTTGCGCTGGATCTCGCTGGTCCCCGAGTAGATCGTGCCTGCCCGGCTGGACAGGAAGACGTTCTGCCAGTTGGTCGTCGGGTATCCGTCGCCTTCAGGCCGGATCAGTCCATCGGCGCCCTCGAGGCCGATGGCGATCTCGCCGAGCCGCTTGTGGTACTCGCTCCAGAACAGCTTGTTCACCGACGCTTCGGGTCCTGGCTGACGGCCCTCAGCAAGCCCGGCCAGCGTGCGCAGGCCGCTGAAGCGCATGAGCTGGACCATGCTGTATGCCCAGGCCAGCTGCTGGCGGACTAGCGGGTCGGTGTTGCTGCCGCGCTTGCGCGCGGTCTCGGCCAGCTCCCAGAACTCGCGCTCGTAGGCCAGATGCAAGACCGTGGCACTGCCACCGCGCTCGTAGCCGAGTGTCGTCATCGCCACACGCCAGCCGTTATTGAGCCCGCCAATGACGTTGAAGAGCGGCGCCCTGACTCCATCTAGGAAGTCCTGGGCGAACTCTGCCGCGCCCGACATCTGCCGCACAGGCTGATAGCTGACCGCCGGGTCCGTGAAGTTGATCAGCACGTACGAGATGCCCGCGTGCTTCTCCGCCGCCGGATCGGTTCGGCACAAGACGAACATCATGTTCGCCCGCGCGGCGCCCGAGGTCCATAGCTTCTGCCCGCTGATGACAATCTCGTCGCCGTCTATCTCGCCCCTGGTCTGCAAACCGGCGAGGTCGGAACCGGTGCCGGGCTCGGAGAAGCCCTGACAGTACACATCTTCGCCAGAAATGATGCGCGGCAGGAAATGAGCGCGCTGCTCGGGCGTACCGTGCACGATGACGGACGGACCGACAAGGCTCTCCCCCATGCCGCGAACGACTCGTGGTACGCCCGCACGGTGCAGCTCCTCGTTGAACACGGCCATGCGCACCGCGTCCATCCCCTGCCCGCCGAACTCCTCCGGCCACTGCGGACAGATGAGCTTGGCGTCGGCGAGTTCCAGCTCCCACTGGACATAGGCGGGACTGGCCATCGCCCTGGCACGCTGCTGATACCCGTAGCCACCGGTAACCACGGACCGGTTCCAGTCGGCGAGCTCGGCGAGGCCCGAGGGCGCGTGCCCGGTGATCCAGTCCCGTGTCTCGGCGCGGAACTGGGCGATCTCGGGGCCAAGGTCAAGTTCCATCGAGCCTCCCGGCGCCGACCGTCGCACTATTTGCACCGATCTTAGAATCCGATTCTAGATCAGCACAAGCGGCTGCTAGCGGGCTGGACCAGCGGACATCAGGCGGCTCGCGTACTCGATGACCGCGTCAATGATCTGGCTCGCCTGAGCTTTTGTCCGCGCCGCCGCGACTTCCCGTGCACCCTCGCCGATGAGCGAGGTAACGACCGCCGCGTAGAGCCGGTCCAGCGAGGTGTCCTGAAGCCGCAGGAGCGCGTCGTTCTGCCGGATCCACTCGTGCCCTCGGTGCCGCTTCATTACCTCGAAGCCGGGCGGACCGTCGCCGTCGGAGAACAGCAGGGCCAGGTCCCGGCGCTGCCAACTGCCCTCGAGGAACGCGCGGGCTCCTGCCGCGAACAGCTCGGCCGGATCGGTGACTCCCTGCTGGCGCGAAGCGGCCACCGCCGCACTCGCCGCCTCCTCATACGCCTGCTGATGCTCCTGCCACAGGGCGAGGAACAGCTCGCTCTTTCCGCCGAAGTGGTGGTACAGGCTGCCGACACTTGATCCGGCTCGCTCTACGACATCGGCAATGCTCGCTTCGGCGAAGCCCTGCTTAGTGAAGACGTCCCTGGCCGCGTCGAGCAGCGCCCGCTGGGTCTGCGCGGTCCGCCCCCACTGCCACGAACTGGTCCCCGGCTTCCTCGCCTGCGGCTCGGCCACCTGGATGCTCACCGCCTCAACGGAACTGCTTCGCTTCTCGCAGCATCGTGCCACGACGTCACGTCCGGGGCCTATTTCGATGGCGTCGGCAGCGCGATCCGCCGGAATGTCCGGCCATGGCGAGGCTTCCCGGTGATCTGGTCTGGTCTGGGGACGACAAGGTCAACTCCGATACCGAAGTCGGCGTAGTCCACAGTCAGGAACCGATCGTGGGCTTGGCGCTGATCAAATCTCGGTAGGTAGTGCAGGCGGATCTTGCGAGTTGTCATGTCCTCGGCTAGCCACGCATGCACGGTGAGTCGGTCGAAACCGTGTGACAGCAGATGCGCGTATAGCAAGGCCATGGCGGGCACTCTCTTGTCGCCCCGTGGACTGACCAAGAGTGAGTAACGGTACACAGGCACATCGTCGATGAGCTCTGCACCATCTCCGGCGAGCCACGGCCGCTGCCGAATCGCGGCGACGGTCTGCGCCCACAGATCGTCCGCACCGTAGGGGCAGTGATGCACCCAGCGCCAAAGCTTGCCGGTCTTCTGTTCTTCGGGCGAGACCTTGTAGAAGGTATCTCCGCCTATCTCCAGCGCCTCGACCTGCCGCTTCTTGACGACAAGATTCATCGATGCCGTATTGGCGGAGAAATCAGTCACTCCTTCACCACGAACCACGATGTCCCGGCCTAAGCCGGCGAGGACTCCGTGGTAGGCGGATCTAGCAGTGCCGACCCCTTCGAGCGCATCAGCAACCTGCTCAATCGTGACGCCGGACGCAAGCCGTTCTCCTGGACCAGGCTGTCTCGGCTTCACAAGCAGATCATAGATAGACATAAGGGAATTCGTCGCTACCTCTGGCACACCTTTGCCGCTGCCTGGCGTCCCGCGCGCAGCGGTTGTGGGCGAATTAGTACGAGCTGTTCGCACTGATTCGCCCACAACTAATGGGCAGCCCGCTCCGCGCGAGGATTAGCAGGATATTTCCGGCACGACTGTAGCGGCACCGCATCCTGAACCACTCTGAGACGCCGTGCCACCCCAAGGCTCAGAGTAATCGAAAACAAATTCGATTCTTGTGCAAAGCCTCTGCGAGTATCGGGATGACCTGCGTATCGTGGCACTGGAGTCCAGATTCGGAGCCAGTGATGACCTATCTTCTCCTGGCGCTTGTGTTCGCGGTGCCCCTGCTCGTCCTCGGACTGGTGGCACTGTTACGCGCTAGGCCGGAAGACATCCCCGCCGTAATCCGAGCCTTAGCCCGCTGGGGCCGGCGCCAGTAACGACCGCCGGCTGGGCAAGACATCTGACCCTGTTCTCAGTGATAATTCCAGAAGAGCGTTCTAATACCGGGCAACTGGGATCTCTTGAAGGGTTGGGTGAGCCGAATGGGCAGCCTCGACGGACGGGTCGCGATCGTAACCGGCGCAGGCCGCGGCATCGGCAGGTCCACCGCGCTAATTCTGGCGGCCGAAGGGGCCAGCGTGGTCGTGAACGATCTCGGCGGCGCCGTCGATGGCTCCGGTGCCGACACAGGTCCGGCGCAGCAGGTAGTTAACGAGATCAGCGAAGCCGGCGGCAAGGCCGTCGCGAACGGCGCCGATGTGTCCGATCACGCTGCGGCCGAGGAACTGATCAAATCAGCGATCAGCGAGTTCGGCAGGCTCGACGTGCTGGTCAACGTGGCCGGCATCCTGCGCGACCGGATGATCTTCAACATGACCGAGCAAGAGTGGGACGACGTGATCCGGGTGCACCTGAAGGGCACATTCAACACGTCCAAGTTCGCCTCCGCGCACTGGCGCTCGCTGCGCGAGGAGCACGCGCAGAACCGCATCATCAACTTCACCTCGGTCTCCGGCCTGCACGGCGCTCCTGGTCAGCCGAACTACGCCGCCGCCAAAATGGGGATCGTCGGCCTGACCTGGTCCAGCGCTAACGCCCTCGCCAAGTACGGCGTCACCGTCAACGCGGTCTCCCCCGCCGCTGCCACCCGGATGACCGACTCGATCCCGACCGAACGCCGTCGCACCGACCGTCCCAGCGATGAGGACGACCGCCGATCGC
>Ga0126371_10004736_pt1 | contig 12014 bp, 11 predicted proteins | sample PanSoiMetaPlot_4_FD_110145 | JGI IMG/M metagenome (GOLD analysis project Ga0126371, IMG submission 110145) | Tropical forest soil microbial communities from Panama - MetaG Plot_4 | ecosystem: Environmental > Terrestrial > Soil > Tropical forest > Bulk soil | place: Panama | collected 2016-02-17
AATCAAAAGAATTTACGGGTCGAGTGGGATTTGCGACGTTTATTACTTCTTGCAGTCATTGCAGCGCTTTTGTGCGCCACATATATCGGGCTGGCGATTTACATCCCGGCAGGTCCTCATAGCGAGATGTTTGTGGAAATTCCGGTGGGCACGAGCTCGACGCAGATTGCGCGCATTTTGAAATCGCATGGGCTCATCCGGAGCCGCTATGCCTTCCATGCAATGCACCTGGTGGAGGGCGGAACGCTGAAGGCGGGCGAATATCGCTTTGACCATCCGGTCCGCATGGCAGAGGTCTATGCGCGGTTGGAACGCGGCGATGTCTACACGCGGACGCTGACGATTCCCGAGGGCGCGAACATGTTCGACATTGCGCAGCGGGTGCAGGCTGCGCAACTGGGCAGTGGAGAGGCTTTTCTTGAGGCGGCCAGGAAGGACACTTATTTGATTTCCGACCTTGATCCCGGCGCGCAAAGCGTGGAGGGATATCTCTTTCCCGACACCTACCAGTTCCCTCGATCTGCGACAGCCACCCAGATCATTGCCGCCATGGTGAAACAGTTCAGGATTACGGCGGCGAGTATCGGCTTGACGCAAAATTACCACAACATCGTGACTATGGCATCGCTAGTGGAGCGGGAGACACCCATTGGCAGCGAGCGCCCTGTGGTGGCCAGCGTGTTTGCCAATCGCATGGCAAAGAACATGCCGCTGATGACGGACCCCTCGGTCATTTATGCCGACCTGCTGGAAGGCACATACAAGGGAACGATCTACCACTCCGATCTCGACGGCGATTCGCCATACAACACATACAAGCACACAGGCCTGCCTCCGGGACCGATCTGCAATCCCAGCATCGCGTCGTTAAAGGCGGCGATGACCCCGGCCCAGACGCAATATCTGTATTTTGTCGCTGCAAGCACTGACCCCTCCGGGCATTCGCGCTTTGCAAAGACGCTGGAAGAGCACACACAAAACGTAGAAGCTTACCGGCGGGCCCAGCGGGCCGCAGGGGAACGCTGACAAAGAGACCCGGCTGGATTCTTTGCCGTCAACTTTTAATGAGTAAAGGCCTGATGCGGAAGTTCCTGTTTCAAGCAATAACGCTGTGTCTGCCGGCGCTGATCGGATGCTTGAGCCACACCCGCAAGCTGCCTCAGCCGAAGATGCCCAGCGTTGTTCTGTCGGCTGATACCGAGCAGTTGGCCAGCAATATCAACAAGCAGTACGAGACGATCAAGACGCTGAATGCCACGGTGGAGTTCCAAGCTTCGGTGGGCGGCGAGCAGAAAGGCAAGATCACCGATTACACGTCGGTCAAAGGCTTTATTCTGCTGCGCAAGCCTGAGATGCTGCGAGTACTCGGGCTGCTTCCGGTGATCAATACGCGGGCATTTGACCTGGCCAGCGACGGAGCGACATTCAAGCTGTGGATTCCGCACGAAAACAAGGCCATTGTCGGGACTAACGCTGTCAGCAAACCTTCCCCCAAGCCACTCGAAAACATGCGGCCCTATATTTTCTTCGATTCGCTGCTCATTCACGAGATTGGACCGAATGATCTGCTGTCATTAACGGCAGATACGAGGACAGTGCTCGACCCCAAGAAGAAGCAGGTCCTTCTGGAGCCTGAATATAACTTGGGCGTTTTCCGGAAAGATTCGCAAAGCAATGTTCTTGTTCCTGAGCGTGTGATTCACATCAGCCGAGTCGACCTCCTTCCCAGCGGGGAGGACATCTACGACAAGGACGGCAACATTCAGACACAGGCGGTCTATGGGCCATACGAATCGTTTGGAGAATTCCGCTTTCCGGGTAGCATTACGATCAAGCGGCCGCTGGAGGAGTATCAGATTGTGATTACCTTTCAGAAGGTGACCGTCAACCAATCGCTGCCGGATGATCAGTTCCGACTCGATATCCCAAAAGGGACGCAGATACAGAACCTTCAGTAGGCAGTCTCTGATTAAGCTGAAAAGCATTACCTCAGAGGCTAAAGCCCCCTGAGTTTGAGCAGCATTTACGGCACGGCTTCAGCCGTGCCCTTACGGGAAGACTTAGTCAGAAATTCCTTAGGACTTAGTGGCTATAGCGATCGAGACCTGCGCGGTGGGAGTGGTCGGCGATAGCCGCATTGATCTGTAGCGCCAGAGCAAGTGCCGCGCTTCCGTCTTTGCTCGAAACCACTGGTTGTTGGCGGTTCCGGTTGCAGTCAAGAAACGACTCGATTTCGAGCCGCAACGGCTCACCCGGGGTGATCCGCGGTTTCTGCATGTTCAGGCCAGCGGATGGATTTGCCGACGCATTGGCGGCAACGTTGATGAGAAGTAGGTCCTGTCGCGCATAGTCGATGGAAACATACTGGTGGGGCTGAAAAAACCGCAGCTTGCGGACGCGCTCGGTGCTGACTCGGCTGGCAGTGAAGTTGGCGACACAGCCCGATTCGAATTCGATGCGGACATTTGCGATATCAACCTTCGGCGAGAGGATGGGCAATCCAACGGCGTGCACCTGACTGACCGGTGATTGAGCGATGGTGAGGACGATGTCGAGGTCATGGATCATCAGGTCGAGAACAACGTCCACGTCGAGAGAACGCGGACTGAAGACGCTGAGCCGGTGCGCTTCAAAAAACATGGGGCCATTCAGCAAGTCGTGAAGAGCCATGACGGCCGGATTAAAGCGTTCCAGATGCCCCACCTGCAGAATGCGCTGGTGCTTCTCGGCCAGACTGATCAACTGCTCTGCTTCTTCGAGTGAAGCCGCAATCGGCTTTTCCACCAGGACATCGACTCCGGCAGATAAGAGAGCGGATGCTATTTGATGATGCCAGACTGTAGGAACGCATACGGAAGCTGCATCGATGTGACAATCCGCCAGACAAGCTTCGATGGAGCTGAAGACCGGAACGCCCCATTCCTGTTTGAGCGCTGCTGCCCTGTTCGCGTCTGTTTCCACGATTGCCGCGAGCCTGATAGGCAGACCAGATTGCTGCAATGCGCGATAGACGCGGAGATGATTCAGGCCGAAGACGCCTGCGCCGCAGACAGCAACGTTCTGTATTGCGGATTCTGCCAAACCTCAGCGCTAGCGCGCTTCTCCCTTCCCCTCAACCGCGCGAAGGCAGCGCGTGTAGAGCTCAAGCAGATGAGTTACCTGGTCTTCGGGTTTCGACGCGCTAGCGGAAACGAAGCCCGGCGATGACGCCGTCGAGCGACCCACTCCCGTAGTGGTGGCCACAAATTTGAGCAGATCGAGAGCGATATCTTCACTCCGGCGCGCACTATTAGCCAGAGCCGTTGGCTGGTCCATGAAAACAACTCCTCCGACGCGATGCTACCAAAATTTAACGATCGCGTGGCTTTACACCTCGGAGATGCTGACGCAAACCCGTCCTACGACAAAGCCGGCGGGAGAATCTTCGGGCTTGAGTTCAATCAGTTGAATCGGATGCTCAATTTTGTGTGGACGCAAAACGATGCAGTTTCGCTGAAGCGTCGCATAACGGAAGGGTAGATTGCTCCCGAACTGAACGGCAAAGATGCTCGGCATCGGTGGACGGTATGGAGCGAGGGAATTGTAATGCCGATCAATCACGAGAATCGCGTGGGGAACGATAATGGGCCCCATGGCTTCCGCCTGTAAGTAGCTGGCGCGGACAGCAATGAATCGTTCCCAGCCCCTTCTGTCCTAAGGCGCCTGATTGGCAGATGATCGAGATAGCCGGTTGGGAGATGTATGAGTTCCAAAATGGAACCTCTGCGTATATGCGATTCAAACATCGCGACGCCTTGAGAAACGAGCGCCACTCTATTTGGCGGCATAAGTTGCCAGCGCGACCGGGCATAACTGCTTTGAGACTGCGTTAGTAACTCTTCTATGGAAATGGACTGCGCCGTCAGGACGCTGTCGAGCGCGTCGAGGCTAAGGCGGCGTTTGGAGCGGAGAAAATTTGAGATATGAGCAGGTTTCAGCCCGGTTTGACGGGCAAGCAATGTACCGGTGAGCACTCCGCGCTTGATGCGCCGTAGAAGTTCAAGGCGAAGTTGCTCATGTAGTTGCGAAAAGTTCATTGTGGAAATTTTTCTTTGAGCTATACACCTTTACGCGCAGGCTTAACTCAGAGAAACATCGGTTTCACTGATTTTCCTTATTACCGGGGGATTCGGAACTCACAGTATGGATGCGTGACGCCCTTCGGATCATGGCTCATTGACCACTTTGGCGCGGCGCGAATACAGTCGTTTCACTTTTGCATGTCATTTGAGATTTTGTCACTTTGTGTTCTGGGAGCTGTGCCAGCAGAAGGCACTAAGAACATTTACAGAAGAAGAGCATTCAACTTATCCCCCATGATCCGTGTCTCTCTCCCTGTTCCTACTTACAACAGGAATACATGCACCCGGCAGCGGCACAAGCAAGAGGCCATGCCTGATGTAATTACTCCCTTTGCCCGCGAAGTATGGCGCAAACCATATTTACGGGCCTTTTTATCTCCTTGGAGAATTAATGACGTTTATGCGCGTAACTTTAAAAATTTGTGAGGGGTGCGGTGGTCTCTGGTTCCGCGCCCAGGAGTTGAACGAGATTTATTGCGCTGCATGCTCGATGAGATTGCGGGCCTTTCCTGCTCCAAGATCAAGGCGGCTGGCTGGCCGACCGCGAAAACACAGACGCTGCACACGCCAACACGTCAATGCAGGGGGTGTGCGATGAGTGCTGCATTGATGCTTCCCTATGTCTGGGCCGAATCACAGCCTGAAGTTGAGCAGCCGGTTGTGGCCCGCGCGCCTGTGGGTGGAATCGCTTTCTACAGGAGGCGCACCGAGCTTCTGCTGCGGCGATATATGCTCGTTTCTCTGCAGACCGGACGCGTTCCGTCGGTGATTGGAAACTGCGTATTTCGAGGAAAAGCAAGCAACTATCGCATGTACAACTTTGAGGATGCGGTGATTTTTCTCTTCGACATCGAAAAGGGCCTGAAGAAACTTGATCCCGTTGGCCGCCAACTGGTGTCGCGCATCGCTCTGCAGGAATACACGCAGGAGGAGACTGCGGAACTTATCGGGGAAAGCCTACGATCTGTTACGCGGAAGTATGGAGACACTCTCGATGAATTGTCCCGCGTATTTCTGGATTTAGAGCTTCTGAAAATCGACTAGCCAAAATGTTGTCAAGGGGGTGAAACTGTGGAAATTACTCTAAGTTATTCAATTGATGGAGAAAAAAGTTCGTGATAAGTTGGCGTACTATTTCCACTTAAAATGCTATTCTATAAATAAGAGTAGAGAAAAACAAAGGGAGGCGGAAAGCGCCTCCCTTTTACTTTTGTTATGGCAAAAAAAGGAACCAATAAAACTCAGAAGGCAGAGATAGCTCCGGATCCGGTTGAAACGACCTCGGGCGCGCTGGAGCTGGATGAGAAACCAACTAAACCAAGGCACTTCAGGAAGCGGGCCCAGGAAGAAATTGGAAAGAACTATCCAAGCATTGTTCGCAGACTGGCGGAAGAGGCCACTCAAGGCAGCGTGATGCACACCAAGTTGTTGTTTGACTTGGGCGGCGTGAAAGAAGAGGTGCGTGATGCGGGCAAAGGAAAACGGCCGCGGAGACCGCCCAGCCTTGGGAAGATTCTGCTGGATGAGGTAGCGGCGATGAAGCGTGAGAAGGAAAGAGCGGCTGCGCAAGGCGATAAGGGCGCGCTGGCAGGCAGCGCGGAAGATGACAGGAAGCAGAGTTCGCAATAACGGCCTGTGTTGCCGGATATGCAAGGAACAGCAGATCCTTCCGCTTCACTTCGTTCAGCGTCAGGATGACAGCATCATCCCTTTGCGCGCGATAAGAAACTCGTACCCGCGTCCATTACACAGCTAACATTCATGGGCCTTCAAGAGACTACGAGGAGCAATTGGTGAGAAATAAGAGGCAGCTTGCGAAGATCGTGACGCGAATGCTGTTATTCATCTTCAGCGCATCCATCATTCATGCGCAGATAACGACCACTACGGTGCAGGGAGTGGTATACCGGGCTGACGGAACGCCGGCGGCCGGAACTTTGATCGTGACATGGCCCGCGCTTTCTACGGCGAACAGTCAAGCGATCGCTGCCGGAAGCGCTACGGTTTCTATTGGGCAGGACGGCTTTGTCAGCTTGAACCTTGCGCCAAATGCGGGCGCATCGCCCGCTGGGAGCTATTACACGGCAATTTATCACCTGAATGACGGCACCGTAAACAAGGAATACTGGGTGGTTCCGGCAGGCGCAAGCGCGTCGATAGCTTCTGTTCGCGCACAACTTATACCTGCAACAGTTGCAGTGCAGGATGCAACGAAGCAATATGTTGATGCCTCAATTGCATCGCTGAGCGGCAACTATCTTCCCATAACTGGAGGCACACTTTCAGGGCCTCTCGTGCTAAGTTCGACAGCTAATCTAACAATAGGTGGAGAAGCGAGGGTAGGTGCGGCACTTACAGCAGCGTCTTTAAATGGCGAGATTACTGTGGATGGGAATACTTATACAACGCTCAATGCCGCATGGAATGCGGCGGCAAGCCTCGTGATCAGCTCAGGACATAACCAGACGGTGCGGCTGGGGCCGGGAACTTATTCGCTTACGGCCACACTTATGGAACCGGGCAATGGCGCATGCGTGAATCTGGTTGGATCAGGAGGCGCGAGTACGGCGGCTGACAGCTCCGCGAGCGCATCCACTCTAAGTGTGCCTTCAGATTTAAGCGGTGATGTGATTTTTCTGGGAAACTCAGCGCAGGCACAGGGATGCTTGTTCAAGGACTTTACGATCCTGGGCAATGCGAATGCGACGCACGGCCTGGAACTGCAATGGTTTCGTGGTCTCGTGGTCGATAACGTCGCGGTGAATGATACGTCCGCGGAAGGGATTCTGCTGGGCGAAGAGAGCACGTCGAATGGGCATCAATCGGGCTTTCTGCTTCGGAATGTAACTGTCAGCTACAACTCTGCCAGCTTTACTCCGGCAAGCCGTCCAGCTTATGGGATCCACTTGCTGAAGACGGCCATCGACAGCCAACTGGACACCATGCTGGTGCGCAACGCGCAGATTGCCGCCGTTTACAACGAGGGCACAGGTAATACGGGATATATGATTCATGGATTTGGGTATCCGTATACATGTACGACTGCGCCGTGCAGTAATACGGCGTCAAGTTCAACGGCGGCTGACGCTTCTTATGCTACAAACTATGTGGTTTATGACACAGGCGGGGCGGGAAGCGTGTGGACGGATACTTATGCGGACAGTCCGGCGATTGCGGCCTTTTATATCGGGGCCAGCGGGACTTCGATTCATGGCGGGCACATTCAGTGGCCTGATCTTACGAGCTTTCCGTCGGCGAACCTGGCTTATGTCGCGTCCTCGGTAACAAACGGGCTGGAGATCGCAGATATAGGATGCCTGGGAATGTCGCCGTCAGTGAACTGGATCACATATGCTTCTGCTTCGGGCGTGCCCCCAACATTTGCCAGCGTGCATCACCTGACCGGCTGCGGGAATTATGCCCAGGCGCTGGAGCCGGAGACGACAACGGGGTTCACAGGCGGCGGGGCGTCGAACAATGCGCCGGGAAATGGCGTGGTGGCCACGGTGTGGGCATCACCCAAGGCGGGTACTTCCAACTACGAGGCTTATTCGGCGCAGCTTTACAACGGGTATCAGACGGACCTGTTTGAAGGCCATGTGGCGGGACAAAATCCGTTCTTCAACGTTACTTATCAGGGGACGGTGCGCTCGCAGGGGGTATTGCGCTCTCGACCATTATTAACACGGCTTCAACGTTGAGTTTGACGACGGCGAACAAGAACGTGATTGCCAACGCTTCAAGCGGCGGGCAGACGATCACGCTGCCGAGTTGCTTTACGCAGTGGCCAGACAAGGCGTCGCCTACGGGAGAGGAGTTCACGATTATCAAGTCGGACTCAAGCTCGAATGCTGTGACGCTGACGACTACAAGCTCGCAAACGATCAACTATCAGGGAGCGGCTGCGACATCGCTGGTCATCTCCTCTGCCGGCAAAAGAACAATGGTGTGTGGGCCCGATGCGAACTGGTACGCATATTAAGGACTGGGGCAGCATTTATGACTGCGATGAGCTTACATGGCTGGGAGAAGTGCTGGATGAAATGCCGCCAAAGCTGGAAGGCAACGCTACTGGGCTTTTCCTGGCAAAGAAACTGCTCAGGATCCGTGACCGGTCAGGAAAAATCGTGCCATTCAGCGCGAACCGGGCGCAATGGGAATATGAACGGCGGCGCGGTAGGGCAAATGTTGTTCTCAAGTCGCGTCAGATGGGCATCAGCACATGGTTGGCGGGAAGATTTTTTCTGAAGACGATTACGCAGCCGGGAACGCTGACGCTGCAAATTGCTCACACACAGGAGGCGGCGGAGGGCATTTTTCGGATTGTGCGCCGGTTTCTGGAGCGACTTCCGGAATTTATGCGGGAAGGCGCGCTGCGCACGTCAACGGCCAATGTCCGCCAGATTGTTTTTCCGGGTCTGGACAGTGAGTACCGGGTAGAGACTGCCGGCGATGAGAATGCCGGGCGCGGGCTAACGATCCAGAACCTACACTGCTCAGAAGTGGCGCGGTGGCCGGGAAACGCGGCAGAGACGCTGCAGGGACTGCGCGCGGCGATGCCGCCATCGGGTGAGTTGGTGCTGGAATCGACGCCGAATGGCGCGGAGGGTTGTTTCTGGGAGGAGTGGAACAGCGCCGATGATTGCGGGATGGTGCGGCATTTCTTTCCCTGGTGGTGGGAGGATGCGTATCGAGCGGAAGCCGTGCCTGAGGACTCGCTGCAGGAGGATGAGCGCAGGCTGATTGAGGTACATGGACTAGTCCTGGAGCAGATTGGGTTTCGCAGAAAAATTGCGGCGGGCTTTCGCGGACTGGCGAAGCAGGAGTATCCGGAAGATGCGAATGAATGCTTTCTCAGCAGTGGGGATTGTTATTTCGATATTGCGGCGCTGGATGCGCGTATCAGGAATCTGCCGGAACCGATTGCGACACGGCTGGGCGGAAAGTTGCAGATCTGGTTTCCTCCGGTGCCGGGACGGCGGTATCTGGTTGCGGTGGATACGGCTGGAGGTGGCAGCGAGGGAGACTATTCTGTCGCGCAGGTGCTGGAGATTGAGACGGGCCTGCAATGCGCGGAGTTACAGGCGCGGCTGTCTCCACTGGAGCTGGCCGAAGAATCAGCCAGGCTGGCCAGGGAGTACAACGAGGCTTGGCTGGTGGTGGAGCGGAACAATCATGGGTCGGGTGTGCTGGCATATCTGCATGGAGTGAGCAAATATCGGCGCATCTATCAACAGGATGGACAGGATGGATGGCTGACCTCGTCGAACCATCGCGCGCGGATGCTGGGGGACCTGGCGGCGGCGCTGGTGGAAACGGCGGAGATCTTCTTCAGCAGACGATTGCTGCAGGAGTGCCGCAGTTTTGTGCGGCAACGCAATGGGAGGATTGGAGCCAGCGCCGGAGCGCATGATGATTGCGTGATGGCTATGGCGATTGCGGTTTGTGTGCGAGGAGAGCTGAGGAGATGAAAGGCCCCCCAGCGACCGGCACCTATGGATGACGAAAGCATTTTTACGAGTTGGTGTGAACCATGTAAACAGCAGGTTCTCAGCTACGTCATTGCCAGGCAATGACTCCGGTGGGATGACAATTTTTTGGAGTCACGCCAACTCCAAAATTGTTATGGAACTCATTGGTGAGAGTTTGTGCTTTCCCAGTAGTTCATGATTATCAGAGGTGAAATGTACAATCCGATTGAGCGGAGGCGGGTTGGCTGTTCTGGCGACACAGGCGATTCGACGTATGCGGGGGGGTGCCCAGGGCCATCTTATGCTGGCGTCGGATGGCAATCCTTATGTCGTAAAGTTTCAGAACAATCCGCAGCATATACGGGTCCTGGCGAATGAATTGCTGGCGACTCGGCTGGCGGAAGCTGTCGGATTGAGTGTTCCGGCGACTGAGGTGGTTGAGGTTACGGACTGGCTGATTCAAAATTCCAAGGAGCTTGTGCTTCATTTCGGACAAAGCCAGGAACCATGCCGGGCGGGCTTGCACTTTGGTTCAAGATTGGTCGGCGGCCTGATGCCTGGACTGGTTGTAGATTATCTTCCGGAAGACCGGCTGGTCGAGGTAAAAAATCTGACCGAATTTGCCGGGATGCTGGTGATTGATAAGTGGACCTGCAATTCGAATGGAAGGCAGGCGGTTTTTCACAAGAAGCTGCGGGAGAAGCGTTATATAGCCATGTTTATCGATCAGGGGTACTGCTTCAATGCGGGGGAATGGGAATTTGTGGATGCTCCGCTGCGAGGCGTGTATGCAAGAAATCTCGTATATCGTGGCGTGACGGGGTGGGAGAGCTTTGAGCCATGGCTGGGTCGCGTGCAGGAACTCGATCCGCAGAAGATTTGGTCGATTGCGGAAACTGTGCCTCCAGAATGGTATGGCGGAAATCTGGCGGAGATGGAAATGCTTGTTGAGCAGTTGCTGAAGCGGCGTGAGCTCATTCCGGAACTGATTACCCACTTTCGGGAATCATCGCGGGGACCTTTTCCAAATTGGATGAAGTCGGAGACGATGGCGATGAACAGGCAGTTCCCGGAGCCAGGATGGGCCGATACTGTCAGTGGACAGATTATGTAACCGTGGTTGTGACGTAAGGAAATTTTTGGATTGAGCACGCGGCAACAATGCGATTTCTATCTCGTCCGGTATGTACCGGACCCGGTGAGAAATGAGTTCGTCAATATAGGAGTTTTGCTGCGCGACGCATTGCGGCCGGAGCAGATCATTTTGAGCTTTACGAAAGACTGGGCGCGCGTGCGCTGCATCGATCCGGATGTGGATATTGCTATGCTGGAAAGCATGGAGAGCGAGCTACGGCAGAGACTCACTCTAAAGGAAACCGGCATGCGGCCTCTGATGCAGGTGCTGGAAGATTCTTTTTCGAATGCGCTGCAAATCACTGAACCGAAAGCATATCTCGCTGAATCAATGGTCACAGGCGCTGAGGATCTGATGAGGCTCTATGTGGAACCGCGCAAGAGGCAGGCTGCCATGCGCCAGAGCGGCAGGCAAGCGATTCACGCCAGGATGCGGTCACAATTTGAGCGCGCGGGAGTGTGGGACCTGATGCGGAAGCGGATCGCTGTCTCGCGGTATACAAAGATCGGCGATCCATTGCACATCGATTGTGGATACCGGCCTAATGGGGTGGTGCGGATGTTTCATGCTGTTTCTCTGACCGGCGATACGGAATGGCCGAAGGTGCTGGCCTTTAGTGTCGGGTCGATTCGTGAGGGCGTGAAGCAGATCGAGAATGCGAAGCTGGAACTGACGGCCCTGGTCGAACCGGTTGATGATGTCAGCGCTGATCGTGAAGATGGCGATCACGTGGAGCAGTATCGCTTTTCTGTGGAGACGATGGAGGCGCAGGGCATTCGCGTGATGACCACTAATGATCTGGGGCGGATTGCGGAGACGGCGCAGAGGGAGCTACGGGTTTAGACATCGCAGCTTTGTCAGATACATGAGGAGAGTCAAAAACAGATCCTTCGCTATGCTCAGGATGACAAAGTAATTTCAAGGCTCAGAATGACAGCGTAGTTAAAGTAAAATCGGGACCATAAATAGCGGTCGAATTCACGCAAACTTTTACGATATCCACGCGGCTGCGGACTCTATCGGGCCCGGCGCGATCGAAGTGCCGTTTTATCAGACTGAGATCACCGACATTGTGCGGCGCCGCAGCATCTTTGGTCAGCGGATCAAGCAGGTGCCGGCGACTGGACATCCTTCGCGTTTCTTTGAAGAGACGGCCATTCCGAATCCCGGAAACGCAGGCTTTGTCGATCCTCGTAACATTGTCGCGCCAGTAGTAAGCCCGACGCGCGTGGAGCGTAGTGTCCCGCTGAAAGCCATCGTTGCGCAGTTGAACTACAACCTGTTCGA
>Ga0126371_10004737_pt1 | contig 12013 bp, 9 predicted proteins | sample PanSoiMetaPlot_4_FD_110145 | JGI IMG/M metagenome (GOLD analysis project Ga0126371, IMG submission 110145) | Tropical forest soil microbial communities from Panama - MetaG Plot_4 | ecosystem: Environmental > Terrestrial > Soil > Tropical forest > Bulk soil | place: Panama | collected 2016-02-17
GCCCGCGTTGCGAAATCCGTGGACGAGGACGAGGTGTTGCGGCCCGGCCCCGGACACTGTGACCGCGATGCGAACGCCGTCGGTGGTTTCCATCGGGCTCCAATCATCGGCGCGGCCGAACGTAGACGCAACCGTCTGCACACTATTCGCTCGACGTGGCAGCTCGTTGTGCGGCCGGGGCGCCGGCATCGACACCACCGCACTGGACGGCAGGCGTCGCCGACAGCGTCATCGCCATGCACAACGATGACCATCTGCCCGCGCCGGCCAGACCTGCTCTCGCGGCTCGGGGGGCCGGCGCTGGACCGCGCCCGACCCGCGAGCTATCGCTCGCTCACAACGATGAGACCCGTACTCCCTCGGCAGCCGTCTCGATGAGGTTCAGAACCTCATCTGGATGGGAGACCATTGCCACGTGGTTCGTAGACGTTTCGATGGTCGTCGCGCCCATCCGCTTGGCGAACAGCCGCTCCGCGTCCGGTGGGATCGTCTGATCACCATCGGCGACCATGAACCAGCAGGGGAAGGACTTCCAGGCCGGAGCGCCCATGACTTCCTGGAGGGCAGCAGCGGGCAGCGGCTGTTGCACCGCATACATCACCCGTGCCTTGGCTGGTTCGACGTCCGCGGCAAAGTGATTGATGAAGTCGTCCTCGGGCAGCCAGGCGAACCCCTGCTTGTCGATATCGAGATGGGCAAGCGCCGGCGTCACCGGTGCCTGGGCGAGCAGCTGCCCGATCGATTCGCCCTCGTCGAGTCCGAAGGCCGCGATGTACACGAGGCCGACGACGTTCGGGGCGTCCGAGCCGAGCGCGGTGATGATCTGGCCGCCGTACGAGTGGCCGGCGACGACGGTCGGGCCGTCCTGACGACCCAGGACCTGCCGGAGCCGCGCGACGTTGTCCGCCAGCGAGGTCAATGGCATTTGCGGCGCTGTGACCCTGTAGCCGTCGGCCTGTAGGCGCTCGATGACGGCGCTCCAGCTGGAACCGTCAGCCCAAGCACCGTGCACGAGCACAAGATTCGGTCGAGGATCCATCGTCATGGCTCCTTTTTTCGTGTAGCCAGGGGGTAAACCGCCGTGGATGTTACGTGCGGTCGCGCTTCAAGGGGAAGTTCTCACCTCGGCGAGAGCAGCCGGCCGAACCTGGCGGAGTCCGACGCGTACGTCATCCCCGGGCGTCCCGCTCTGTCCCTGCCCCGCCGCCGCCGACTACCCCGCCAGCGCTATACCGCGGCAAAGCCATGCAGGTACTTGACCGACTGACGGTACTCCCACTCGATGGAGTCTTTGAGCCCATGAGCCAGTCGCCCGCCCACCGTGATGCCTGCCAGGTCTGCTACACCTGCCCGACCGCCAATCGAGACGACGAAACCCTTGTCACTGAACTTGAATGGTTCGAGCGCCCTGCCTTCGATCGTTGCACGCAAGTTGTGAGCCACCGAGGCGCCTTCCTGCAGTGCGACCTGCGCAAGGGCGGGCAGCGCGTGACCGCTCTCGGAATCGACAACCGAAGCGAGATCGCCTGCCGCGAAGATGTCCACGTGCTCGATCGTCCGCAGATAGTCATCCACCTTGATCCGTCCGTTGTAGCCCACCGGCAGCCCCGACCCCCGCACCAGCTCTGGCGCTTTGACTCCACCCGCCCAGATGAAGATGCCTCCTTCTATCAACATCCCATTCTTGATCCGGAAGCCGTTCGGCACGGCCTCAGCCACGGCCGTATTGGTGCGCACGTCCACGTTCAGCTCGTGCAGCGTGCTCGTGGCCCTGGCGATCAGGCCGGGCGACGACCCCGCCAGGATCGTATTTCCCGCCTCGATCAGGATCACGCGCGTACGGTCAGGTGGGGAACCATACTCCTTGGCGAGGCTGGGGAGCCCCTCGGCGAAGGCGCCCGCCAGCTCAACTCCGGTGGCACCTCCGCCGCCGATCACAATCGTCAGCAGCCGCTGCTGCTCGCCAGGATCCGTCGTTGCCGCCGCGCGGCGGACGCTGTCGGTCACGGCCTCCCAAACCTGCTGCGCCTCCTCTGCCGAGTAGGGTGAGAGCACACGCTCCGCCAGTCCTGGAATGCCGAAGTCGTTCGGTCTGCTTCCCAGGCCCAGAACGAGGTAGTCGTATGGAAGGCGGCCTGCATCCGTCACCAGGCTGCGCTCCTTCAGATCGAAGCCGGTGATGAGCGTCCGGACGAATCGCACACGGTGACTCAGCACGGTATCCGTCTCGATCTGGACCCGAGGCTTCTCGAGAGTGCCAGTCGCAACGCGTGGAAGCTCGGTGATCAGCTGGTGATAGTCGTTCCGATCGACCAGCGTCATCTCGACCTCGTCGTGCTTCTCCAACCAGCGCCCTGACCGTTGTGCCGCATGTAGCCCTGCGTAACCGGCACCGGCGATAACGATCCTCAATTTCCCGCCTGTTCCGCCCATAGTCTCCTCCGCTGCGAATCAGTCTGAACACGGCTTGCCTGGGCTCGAGGAATCGAGCTGCACGCCTGCCGTCTCATGAGCGATGCAGGCTGTCCAACTCACCCTCCGCACACCGGACCGTTGAACGGCCAGGGCAAGCACAAGCCTGGACCCGCCAGGGACCAGCCCGTCAGGAATGCGAGGAACCCACCAACCGCAACCAGAAGGCTCCCGGTCACCACGTTGCGGCCGGGTACAGGCCAGCTACTCCAGCCAAGACGGTGTGCCAGTCGCGGCCCCAGGCCTGAATCGATCAGCGGCCAGAGCAGAAGAGCCAGCACGACCAGTAACGGAATTACGAATGACATCACGAACTCGGGGCCGAGTTTGAGGAACTGGAAGAGAAAGAGGAAGAACCAGTCGGGGTGGGGGGCGGCGCTCGAGCGAGGATCCGCCGGTCCGGCGAGCTGAAGATTCCTCTGCAAGAGAGCTGCCAGCAGGCCCAGGGTGATGACGGTGAACGCGGCGATAACGGGATAAGGCCAGAAGTGGTCGGGGAAGAACGGGTGCGTCTCGTCGGCTGGCATGTCGTCGGCGATGTGGCGACCGGCGGGTGGCATCAGCGCTCCCGGCAGGGCGATACCCGCGACCAGCGGAAACAGCACGTGATCTGATCCGATCGGCTGGCGCTTTGCTGGAGGCTCCAGCTCCTGGCCGCGGTATTCGACCGGCACGGCGCTCACGCGTTGATCTCCGACCGGCGCAAGCAGGACAGGCATCGATCGTGAATCGTTCGGCGAAACCAACGGAGGTGCCGGACCGTCCTTGCGAATGAAACGAAAGTGGAGATAGATGAGTGATGTCATCAGACCGGGAAGCAGGAATATGTGCGCCATGAAGAACCGCTGAAGGGTGGCCGGACCGGTTGTCGGGCCACCCTGCAGGAGGTACTTGATGAGCGTGCCGAGCTGGAACGGGAGAGCTGATCCACCACTCAGGATGGTGATTTCACGGCCGCGCGCCAGGTATGTCCTGCTGTCCCACGGCAGGAGCTCACCTGTGATCGTCAGGGCCAGGATCACCAACAGCATCAGCACCCCAACCATCCAGTTGAGTTCCCGAGGTGCACGATACGATCCCGTCCAGTAGACGTAGATCAAATGCAACAGCGCCAGGGGGATGAGTAAATTGGCACCCCAGAAGTGAACCCCGCGGATCAACCATCCCAGGTAGATGGTGTGCTGGATCTGGTTCACACTGGTGTAAGCGGGCGATGGAATGCCGGTGCCATCCGGGACGTAGTACAAACCGAGCAGAAACCCGGTTATGAATTCCAGGACGATCAGGATGACGACCGTGCCGCCAAGGTAGTGGTGGAATGCCGCGGTGTAGTTCGGCACTCGCCGGTAGAGCTCTCGGGTGATGGACTCGCTGAAGGCATAGCGTTGATCGAGCCATTTAACGAGCGCTGCCTGGATCTGACGAGGACGTGGGACAGCCATCAGACGCGGTCCCGTGTCATGCCGGCGGAACGACCGTAGTCACCGCGGCACCTGATCGATGCCTTGGCATTGCACCGTTGACGTTAGCACGTCGGGCGCGGCCCAACTGTGGTGCGCGGGCACCAGTCGGTGAGGGTCCTGGCTGGGCCATGCGGGCCGTCCGAGAGAAGCCGGGCGGCGGCGATCAGGGCGGTCCGGCAGCGGCACCAGCGGCGGGCTGAAGCCCGCGGAGCGCTCGAGCGACCGGCGAGTAGTCTGGCGGAGCGACGAAGCGCCTGACGAAGTGCCGGGCAAGCAGCTCGCCACGCAGCGCCAGCAGATGCGCCCGGACGGCGCCCTTCACCTCGGGGTCGAGGCCGGCCCGCACGACGACGGGCTGGATCGGGGCCGGGCCGAGCGTCTCGATGAGGCGCAACCGGTCAGCCAGCTCGGGGTGACGGCGCTGCTCTACCGCCAGGACGTGCGCGTCGATCGCGGAGCCGTCCACCTCGCCACTCACCACCATCCGCAGCGCCCGCTCGTGGCTGCCCGCCGCGACGGCCTGGCCGAAGTACGACCAGTCGCCGACCCGGGTAAGCGTGGTCCAGTAGCCGGACCACGAGCTGGGCTCGTTGTACGCCCACCGAACGCCGCGCAGGTCGGCGAGCGAACGATGCTCGCAGTCAGCGCCAACCACCACCTCGGAGGTGGAGAGAGGCAACCCCTCGTACCGGGGGTCGCTCAGCACCGGGGCGGCGATTGCCTCGACCGCGTCGCCCAGCCAGATCAGTGGCGGACTGCAGACGAACGCGACGTCGATGCTCCCCGTCACCAGCTCGCGCCAGTCGCCCCCGTCGATCAGGGTGCCACCGCAGGCGGCCGCGGCGTACTCGTAGAGAGGCCTGTTGCAGGGCGCGAGGTAGGTGGCGAAGACGAGGGGTTGCATGGCCGGCAACTATGACGGGTCTCGGATGCCGCGAGCGGAAGGTGTGTGGCTTACTTACACCGCAGGCGGTAGCAGGCGGGCGATCTGGTTGCCGTCGTCCTCGGCCACCCACACGGTGCCGTCCGGGCCCACGGCGATCCCGACCGGATCGGAGCCGGGGATCGGGAACTCGGTCATGCCACCCATCGGGGTGATCCGGACCACGCGTCCCGCCCGTTGCTCGGTCACCCAGACAGCGCCATCTCGGCCCGCGGCCACGGTCGAAGAGCCGCCGTTGTCGGCCGGCAGCGGACGCTCGGTGAACTTGCCGTCCGGCGTGAGGTGACCGATCTTGCTGGCGCCGTTCTCCGCGAACCATATGCTGCGGTCGGACATCCCGATCAGGTGCGCGGTGCTGCTGCCGGCGGTCGGGATCGGGAACTCCCGGAAGTCCCCCAGCGCCGAGACACGACCGATCCGGTTCGCATCAGGCTCGGCGAACCAGATGCCGCCATCCGGCGTCGCGGCGATGCCGTTCAGGTTGGTCTGCCGGGTCGGGACGGGGAACTCGTCGAGGACGGCACCGGACAGCGACATCCGGCCGATCCGGTGCCGGCCGGACTCGGTGATCCAGATGCTGCCGTCGGCCCCCTGCACGACGTGGGCCGGGCCGGAGCCGGGGGTGAGAGGGAACTCCGTGATGACACCGAGCGCTGTGATCCGGGCGATACGATCGCGTCCGGACTCGGCGACCCAAACGTTCCCATCCGTCGCGACCGCCGGGCCATGCGGCTTGCTCCCGGGGTCCGGGAGCGTGTACTCGAACATGGCGCCGCCGGGCGCGACGCGTCCGATGCGGTTGCCCTGCAGCTCGGTGAACCAGACGCTTCCATCCGGGCCGACCACCAGGTGGTACGGCTGCGCGTGGGCGGTCGGGACCGGGGCCACCCAGGTGGTAGCCGAGGTGCCGGCGGAGAGCGCCGGCCGCGAAGTGTGAGCGTCGGTGGCTCCGCCGCCGCACGCGGTGGCAGCCAGCACACTGGCCAGGACCAGCAAACGACACGAGATGGAGGTCATCCGAGGGGTCTACCCCTGCGAGTAACGCCGGCGCCGGGTCGGCAGGCGGCCCGGGGACGGCGGGCGTCCCGCCGACCCGAGGCCGTGTCACGTGGCGGCCTACCGGCTGGCCGGCGTCCCGCCCCCACTCAGCCCGACCACGTTCCCCTCCGGATCACTGAAGAACGCAATGGTCGTCCCGTTGGGCAGCGGGGTGGGGGGCATCACGGCCTTGCCGCCGAGGCGCTCGGCCTTCGCCAGGGCCGCCGCCTGGTCATCGACACCGACGTAGAACGTCACCCCGGCCGGGCCGTTTTCGGCCTTCCCGACGCCACCCGGGATGCCCGGCTCGTGGTTGGCCACGAACCCGTAGTCGGCGTACTCCTGCTGTTCGAACCTCCAGCCGAAGAGGTCGCCGTAGAAGGAGCGGAGCCCGGCCGCGTCGTGGCCGGTGATCTGAAACCAGACAACTGGACTCGTCATGTCGTGTCCTCCTCCGATCGTGAATCGATGGCTCAACGCTAGGGACCGACCGGCGGCCAGCCAACGACAGACAACCGACACCTATCAGACAGGTGTGCCTTCGAGTCTCATCTGCGTCACCTCTCCGCGCCGCCTGGCGGTTTCGTCGCTCGCCAGGCGGTGGGGACGACTACCGTGGATGGGGTGGGGTTGGACGACCGGCAGCCGGTGGTCGTCGCGGCGAAGCGGACGCCGGTCGGGCGCGCCGGCGGCGTGCTCGCCGCGGTCGACATGGCGGGCCTGATGGCACCGGTGCTCGCCGACGCGGTGCGCGCCGCGGGGATCGACGCCGCCGCGGTGGATGACGTGATCGTCGGGAACGCGGCCGGGGCCGGGGGCAACATCGCGCGGCTGGCGGCGCTCGACGCGGGCCTGCCAATCGAGGTCCCCGGCGTGACCGTGGACCGGCAGTGCGGTTCGGGCCTGGAGGCCGTGGTCCTGGCGGCCCGCCTGGTCGCCGCCGGCGCAGGCGACCTGTACCTGGCCGGCGGCGTCGAAAGCGTCAGCACGGCGCCGTGGCGCGTCGAGCCCCCGCGGCGGCGCGGCGAGCTGCCTCGCTTCTACGCCCGGGCGCGATTCGCCCCGGACGCGGTCGGCGACCCTGAGATGGGCGTGGCGGCCGAGAACGTCGCCCGCGAGTTCGGCATCACGCGGGAGCGCCAGGACGCCTTCGCGCTTCAGAGCCACCGACGCGCGGTCGCGGCCATGCAGGCCGGCCGGTTCGAGGCCGAGATCACGCCCATCGAGACCCCGCAGGGACGCGTGGCGGTGGATGAGTGCCCGCGTCCGCGGACCTCACTCGAGCTGCTGGCCCGCAGCCGGCCGGCCTTCGTCCCGGGCGGAACCGTCACCGCGGGCAACTCGTGCCCGTTGAACGACGGCGCCGCCGTCGTCGTCGTGACCAGCCGCGCCCTCGCCCGCCGGCTCGGCTGCCGCGAGGTGCTCGGATTCGTGGACGCCGCAGCCGCGGGCGTCGATCCCAAGCTCCTGGGAGTCGGTCCGATCGCCTCTACCCGCAGGCTGCTGCTCAGGCGGCCGGATCTCGACCTCGCGGCACTGGAGGCGATCGAGTTCAACGAGGCGTTCGCCTCCCAGGTGCTGGCGTCCCTCGACGCGCTCGGGATCGATCCTGCCGCCGTCAACCGGGACGGTGGGGCCATCGCCCTTGGCCACCCCTACGGAGCGTCGGGCGCCATCCTGGTGACCCGGCTGTTCTCGCAGCTGATCCGCGAGCCGATGCCGGAAGGCAGCGGCCGCGGGCTCGCCATGGTCGGCATCGCCGGCGGCCTGGGCATCACCGCGCTGTTCGAGCGGATCCGCGACGTCCAGCTTCGGTGAAACCGATCAGGATCCGAGAAGCCAGCCGGAGGATCGCTGTCTACCCTGGTCGACATGAACGAAGGCATCAGGACAGCTCTCTCTGGTGATAGGTCGTGATCAAGGCAGTCTCCGCACTCCGCCTCGCTGTCGACGACGTCGAGCGCAGCCTCGATTTCTACAAGACACTCGGATTCCTGGAGATCCCCGGCGACGGGCCCAACCGCGAGGTTCGCAGCAACTGGTTTCGCATCAGACTCGAGAGCCGGGAGTCGGCGCGAGGCAGCGCGGGACTGAGGATCTGCGTCTCGGTCGACGACATCGATGCGTATGCCGCGCACCTCGAGAGCAAGGGGATCGGAGCATCGCGCGAGTCAGCGGGGAAGGGGCAGGAACTCGTCGTCGTCGATCCTGACGGGTACTCGGTCCTGTTCTTCGCGACCAAGGGGAGTGCGCAGAGGGGCGAGGCGTCGCACCGGCCGGTGTCCTGATCCAGGCCGTGTGTGTCCAGCTGACCGCGTGATCCGGTCCGCCGGGATGCGCCAGGATTGCAGGGTGCGAATCGGGCTGCTCGGACCGTTTGAGGTCCGGACCGGCGACGGAACCGTCGTGCAGGTTCCGGGCGTGCGATTGCGTGCCCTTCTGGCAGCACTGGCTCTCGAGCCTGGTCGGATCGTCACACGAGAGATGCTGCTGGACTGGATCTGGGGGCAGCAGCCGCCCGCGGACGAAGTGAATGCCCTGCAGGCATTGGTCTCCAGACTGCGCAAGACGTTGCCGGACAGCGCCATCGAGGCGGATTCCGGTGGGTACCGGTTGGCGGTGCCTCTCGACGCGGTGGACGTCAGCTGCTTCGAGCGTCTGGTTGGCCAGGCCCGTGCCGCCGACCCTGCGGCGCGGGCGGAACTGCTTCGCTCGGCCCTCGAGTTGTGGCGCGGGACGGCCATGGAGGGCGTTGCGCTGCGGGGAAGTGAGGCGTTCGATGCGGCGGTCACGCGGCTCGACGAGCAGTACCTGGCTGCGCTTGGCGATCGTGTGGATGCCGACGTTCGCCTCGGCCGGGGCGGGGAGCTGGTCTCGGAGTTGACCGTGCTGGTTGCCGCGCATCCGCTGCGGGAAGGGTTCGTCGCGGCACTGATGCGCGCTCTCGCTGAGCTGGGGCGTCGTGCCGAGGCGCTGACCATCTACCAGCGGACGCGCGAGCGGCTCGCTGAGGAACTGGGCGTCGACCCGTCGGCCGAGCTCTCCGCGCTGCACACCGCGCTGCTGCGCGGCGAGCTGGGCGAGCACGGGGAGAAACGCATGACGAACCTGCGCGCCGAGCTGACCAGCTTCGTCGGCCGAGACGACGACGTCGTCGCGGTCGCCGGTCTGGTCGCCGGCCACCGGCTGGTCACCCTGACGGGGCCGGGTGGTTCCGGCAAGACGAGGCTGGCCACGGAGACCGCACGGTCGATCCTCGACGATGTGCCGGACGGGGCATGGTTGGTGGAGCTGGCCCCGGTGCGCGCGGGCGACGAGCTGGCGCAGGTCACCCTGACCGCGATCGGCTTGCGTGACCAGGCGCTGCCCGGTGGTGGCTCGCGTGGGGACTCCATGGATCTGCTGGTTGCCGCGGTTCGGGAGCGCAGGACTCTGCTGGTACTGGACAACTGCGAGCATGTGATCGACGCGGCCGCGGCCTTCGCGGATCGACTGCTCAGGGAGTGCCGGCGGCTGCGGATTCTCGCCACGAGCAGAGAACCGCTCGGCATCACGGGAGAAGCGCTGTGGCAGGTAGGGCCGCTCGCACTGCCTGCGCCGGGGGCGCGCACCTCCGAAATCGTCACCTCACCCGCGGTGCGGCTGCTCCGGGATCGCGCCGGTGTGGTGCGCAAAGACATCGGTTCCGATGAGTCCACCCTGTCCGCCATGGTGCGGATCTGCCAGGCGCTCGACGGCATTCCGCTCGCGATCGAGCTCGCCGCTGCGCGACTGCGCACCATGTCCCTCGATCAGCTGGCGCGTCGGCTCGACGACCGGTTCCGGTTGTTGAACACCGGCAGCCGCACGGCGCTTCCCCGGCACCGGACGCTGGGCGCGGTGGTGGACTGGAGCTGGGATCTGTTGACAGAGGCGGAGCGCGCTCTGCTCCGGCGGCTCGCGGTGTTCTCCGGCGGGGCGAGCCTGCAGGCCGTCGAACGAGTGTGCGCGTACGGGGTAGTCGCCAGTCGGCAGGTGCTCGACTTGCTGACGACGTTGACGGAGAAGTCTCTGCTGGTCGCCGACGGCCAGGGCACGCCACGCTACCGGATGCTTGGGACCATCAGAGAATACGCGGCACAGCGGCTCGCGCAAGCCGGGGAAACCGAGCTGATGCGCCAGTCGCACCTCGGCTACTTCACTGAGCTGGCCGAGTTGGCCGAGCCGCACCTGCGCCGGCCGGAGCAGCTGGAGTGGCTGGCGGCGCTCACCGTCGAGCACGACAACATCAATGCGGCGCTGCGTGGCGCCATCGCCGGCGGGCAGGCCCATCAGGCGATGCGGCTGGTCGCCGCCGCCGGCTGGTACTGGTTCCTCGGCGGGCACAAGGCTGAGGGCACGGAGCTGAGCATCGCCGCTGCTTCTCTGCCCGGTGAGGTGCCCGATGAGGTCCGGGCGACGGCGTACCTCGTCGTGACCGTGTTCGTGACGTCCCGTCCCGGCAGCGATCAATTTGACGCCCAGGAGTGGATCGGTGAGTCGTACCGGCTCTCCCTGCGCAGTCAGCTTCGTGACCCGCTGCTGGGGTTCGTCGGGCCGCTGCACCTCGCGCTCCGAGAGCCTTCAGAGCTCCCCCATGCCTTCGAGCCGCTGCTCACTGACGACGACCCGTGGGTGCGGGCGCTGGCCAGGCTCAGCCGTGGTCGATTTCGGCTGACGTTCGGGGGTTCGGACTCCGGCGTGGACGCCGACTTCGAGGTCGCGCTCACCGAGTTCCGCGCGCTCGGTGACCGGTGGGGGATCTCGTTCGCGCTGACCTGCCTGGCCGGCCGGCTGGCCGCACGCGGCGAGTTCCTGCCCGCATGTGAGCGCGACGAAGACGCGGTCGACGCCCTGGCCGAGCTGGGCGCGATCGAGGACATGGTCGGTGTGCGGATGCGGCAGGCTCAGCTGTACTGGCTGCTCGGCGACCAGCGGTCGAGCACGACGGCGATCACCGAGGCGCAGCGGTACGAGGACCGGATCGGGTGGCCGGATGTACTTGCCGAGCTGGCGCTCTCGAAGGCGCAGCTGGCGCGCTGGCGCGGCGAGACGGACGAGGCCTACGAGCAGCTGGCGGCGGTCCGGAAGATTCTCGGCAGTGCGGGGATCCGCGACAGCTACCGTGCCAGGACCGAGGACCAGTACGGCTACCTCGCCGAGGACCTCGGAAGGGCTCGCCTGCACCGGACCGAGGCGTTTCACGCGGCGCGGGACACGATGTATCTCCCCCTGATCGCCGAGGTGCTGGTCGGTGTCGCGGATCTCGCGCTGCGACAGGGACAGTACGAGCTGGCAGCGCGACTGCTCGCGGCAAGCGACAGCGTGCGTGGCACGGCCGACCGTTCACTGCCGGACGCGTCCCGGATCGCTGAGGGCGCGCGGAGCAACCTCGGCGAAACCGTGTTCGCCGAGGCGACCCGTGCCGGCGGGCGTCAGGACTGGCGTGAGCTGGCCGAGATCACGCTCGCTTCGTGAACGTCGCGCGCGCCCACAGGTATCCGACCAGCGTGAGCCCGATGCACCAGGCGATCGCTGTCATCGCGGCGGTCGCGGACGGCGTGCCGTTCAACAGCCCTCGCATGGTTTCGATGATCGGCGTGAACGGCTGGTACTCGGCGAACTGTCGCACGCCGGGCCCCATCCTGTCGGCCGGCACGAACGCGCTGCTCAGGAAGGGAAGGAGTACCAGCGGGACGACGGCGAAGGCCGCGTTCTCCGGAGTCTTCGCGGCGAGGCCGAATGCGACGGTCAGCCAGGCGATCGCGACGATGGTCAGCACGATCATGCCGGCCACACCGAGCCACTGGAGGACACTCGCCTCCGGGCGGAATCCCAGCACGAATGCGGCGCCGATGATGAGCGCGACAGCCACCAGGTTCCGCAGTGTGGTCGCGATCACGTGCCCGTTCAACACCGCGGCCCGGGACACGTCCATGACACGGAGCCTGTCGATGGTTCCGGTCGCCATGTCGGAGGCGACAGCGGCCGCCGTGGCGCCGACGCCGTAGCCGATGGTCATGATGATCAACCCCGGCGTCGCGTAATCGACGTACTTGACGCCGATGTCGAACGCGCC
>Ga0126371_10004738_pt1 | contig 12010 bp, 12 predicted proteins | sample PanSoiMetaPlot_4_FD_110145 | JGI IMG/M metagenome (GOLD analysis project Ga0126371, IMG submission 110145) | Tropical forest soil microbial communities from Panama - MetaG Plot_4 | ecosystem: Environmental > Terrestrial > Soil > Tropical forest > Bulk soil | place: Panama | collected 2016-02-17
GCAACGCCCGTGGCACCGGCCACGGCCGGTCCGTCAGGTTGGCCGCCCGACATCGGAACGGCCTGATCCTCGGTCATGACCAACGCACCTTCCTGTTGGCGGCCCGTGGTGGAATCCTATGTACCGGACCAGCTTGCCGGCTGGCCACCCTGTACCCGGCCCACGAGACGCAGGCTGTAATGACGACAGAGCAAGCGGTCCCAGTCGGCCGCCCCACTGACCGGGGTACGTCGACGCGAAGCGGCCTGCTCGCCGCCGCCCGTCAGGTATTCACCATGGAGGGTTACTCCCAGGCCGGGGTCACCGACATTGTGGCATTGGCCGGGGCCAGCGTCGGCAGCCTGTATCACCACTTTTCGGGCAAAGCAGATCTGTACCTGACCCTGTTCGAGGAACATAACCAGGAGCACGCCAGCCGGACCCGGGCCGCGGTGCGAGCCTGCCGTTCGTCCGGCGTTACTGATCCCATGCAGCTGTTTCTCGCCGGCGCACGCAGTTACCTGGACGTCTGCATCGAGCAGCGGGACCTGGCTGGCTTGTTCGCACGGGGCGACGGCCCGCCCGGATTCGAGCTGACCTGGCGAGACCGGCTGGGGGACTGGGTGCGCATGAACACCGAGTTCTTCGCCCGCAGCGGCGAACCGCTAGACGAGGCGGCGGCGATCGTGATGACCGGCGCGATGATGCTGGCCGTGGCCGAGGTCTCGCTAGCGCAGGACACCGCCAGCGCGCGACATCTGGCCGACGGCGTGCTCGAGGTCATGTCAAGGCTGATGGTCAGGCCTGCGACCTAGCTCCCGCTGAACTGCACCTGCCAGTTACGTCCGCCGTCACTGGTATGAACGATGCGCGCCTTCTGACTGCCGAATACCTGACCGATCACCCAGCCGGCCGACGAGCTGACAAAGCTGGCTGCGACCGGGCTGTTGATCCCGCCGACGATTCCCTGATGCACGAGCGTTTTACCGCCATTCGTCGCCAGATCCCAGGGAGCGGTCCCTTCACCGCAGGCAGGGCAGTTACCGATGAAGACGGCAGTAGCTGAACTGATGGCTGACAGCGGGCCGGGATAGGGCCCTGGCGAATTAGCCTTGATCGTCACGCCGCGATGCGGGAAGTACTGCTCGGCGAAGATCGGTACGGCTCCGGCAGCGTCCGCGTGGTAGCCCCAGTGCGGCATGTTGCCCAGCGCGGCCGTGAGTGCGACGTTCACCGCCCACGCCGAGCCCGCAGCACACTGCACCGACATGATCGCCGGCGGGCCGTGCGGCACGGTCAGGCCAGGAGCACGTTTTACCCAGGTTCGCCCGCCGTCGGTGCTGCTGTACAGCTGACCGCTGGCCCCGAGCCAGCCCGAGCTCGGAGTGCTGAAGCAGACTGTCTGCGCGTTCGGAGGCGCTGCCAACAGGCGCTGCCAGCTCCGCCCGCCATTGTCGGTCGCGAAGAGTACTCCGCCAGTATCCGGCGCCGAGTCCGCGACGTTGCGCCCGCCTGCGATGGCGAACCCGAGGCGAGCCGACACGAAGTGCACGGACCTGATCAGCGGGCATGGTTCGGGCAGCGCCGTCCAGTGCTGGCCTGCGTCGTGCGTGACGAGCAGGCTTCCAGATCCTGCGGCCCAGCCGGTCTGGCCGTCGATGAAGTCGACGGATGTCAGATCAAGGTTGCCCCGCTCCTGCACGGCCCAGTCTGCGCCGCCGTCGCTGGTTGCCAGGATGACGTGCTTGCCGACCACCCAGCCATAGGTCGGCGAAACGAACTGGATGTCGCTCAGCGTCGCGCTGGCGCTGTTCGGCTCGGAGCTGTTGGCCCCGCAAGGCGCTGGGCCAGTCGGCGCACCCGACGGCGAGCCATTAGGAGCGGCCGTCCCCGAGCCGGAGACGTGCGGAGTGAGCGCGCTGCCGCATCCGGCCAGGAGCAGACAGCCGACGGCAGCGGCAGCGAGGATGTTGCGCATGCCTACATGGACGGCGCACGGGCCGTCCTGGTTATACCCGGACTCAGAAAGGCGCGGCAGGCGCTTCGTCCTGCTCTTCTTGCCGCGCCAGCGCGGTCGCCATTCGCGCCCTGGCACCTTCCAGCCATTCCTCACATATGGTAGCGAGCTGCTCACCGCGCTCCCAGAGCTGGAGTGATTGCTCTAGCGTCAGACCTCCAGCTTCGAGCCGCTTGACCAGCTCGATCAGCTCGTCTCTGGCCTGCTCGAAACCAGGGCGCCGGTCGCTCTGACGACCGCTGGAGTTCGCCCGCGAGCCGCTACTCGTTGCTGCCACGATCTTCACCCTAATGCCGAGCGTAATGGTGGCGGAGATGCTGCCGATGAACTCGTTGGGGACAGAGTTAGACCGCCGCTGCGGCTGAGTCCAGGGGGAAGCGCATGAAATCCACGAACTGCTCGCTCGAGCACAGGCGAGCACGTCGGACCACATCGTGCACGATTCGGCGACGTCCTGACTACCTGAAACATCTGGGTTCGTGCTGGTATCGGCGTCATCCCTGGTCGGCGTTGAGCTGGCGGGCGACCGGTCTGCATAGGTGAGCCCGTTCCGGTATTAATCGCTGTCAGATCGGATGCCCGCGGTCGCTTGCAACTGGTCTGATGCAAACCGGATGGTGAGCACATCACCGTCGCTGACCTGAGCCGCTGTTATGACCACCCGCGTGTCCTGCTCCTGCACGATCGCATAACCGCGGCGCAGGGTGGCGGCCGGTGACAGGGCGATCAGACGCGCCTTGACGTGCGCAACGTCGGACGCGTGACGTTCGATGCTCGCCTTCATCGCTAGCTGGACTCGTTCGGCGAGGCCGAGTACCTGCTCTTCCCGTCTATCGATCTCTCGTTGCGGACTCGCCAGGACCGGCCGCGAGCGAATCGCGGTGAGCCAGGAAGTGTCTCGGTCAAGCCGGCCCGCGAGAGCCCGGCGGGCCCGCGCGCGAAGCTGGCTGATGAGTTCGAACTGCTCAGTAACGTCCGGGACCGTGCGCCGTGCCGCGTCGGTGGGCGTCGAAGCACGGACGTCGGCGACCAGATCAAGCAGCGGCACGTCCTGCTCGTGTCCGATCGCGCTCACTACCGGCGTGGCGCAGCCGGCGACCGCGCGAACGAGGTCTTCGTTGGAGAACGGCAGCAGGTCCTCTACCGAGCCGCCGCCGCGGGCGATGATGATCACCTCGACCGTCTTGTCGGAGTCCAGTCGCTGCAGCGCCTCGATGATCTCCTCACTTGCATGCGCGCCCTGGACTGCGACTTCCTCGACCCGGAACTGGACAGCTGGCCAGCGCCGCGCAGCGTTCTGCAGCACATCCCGCTCAGCAGCGGAGTCGCGGCCGGAGATGAGGCCCACCTTGTGCGGCAGGAAGGGCAGCGGCCGCTTGCGCTCGGATGCGAAGAGGCCCTCGGCCGCGAGAGCAACCCTGAGGCGTTCAAGCCGGGCCAGCAGCTCACCAAGCCCGACAGCCCGGATCTCGGCGGCCGCCAGTGCGAACGAGCCTTTGGCGGCGTTGAACTCTGGCTTCGCCCAGATAACGACGCGGGCGCCGACCGAAGGCGGTGGCTGGCTCGCGTCAAGTACGGTGCTCGCGCAGATCACGCGGACTGACACGGCCGCCACCGGATCTCTCAGCGTCATGAACACCGTGCCGCCGCGCCTGTTCAGTTCGGCAATCTGACCCTCGACCCAGACCCGGCCGAGTCGGCTGATCCATTCGCCGACCAGGCGCATCACGGTACGGACCGGGACTGGCGACTCGGCTGAAGTCTCGAGCGGCATGGGCGGCTATCCGCCGGTCTCGAGCTTTTCGATTCGGCGCTCGAACATGCGCAGGACCTCCGGCCGCTCGGCATGCGCACGTTCGTACTCGATCAGTGTGCGCAGCTGGTCGACGTCCAGGTTGCGCAGCCGTGCCCTGATGGACGGCAGTGACAGAGTGTCGTAGCTGGCCAGGGGCAGTTCCGGGCTCGCGGCCTCGGCCGCTGGAACGGGCACTGCTGGTATGGGTTCGGTTATCGGTTCCGCGGCCGATGCTGGCGCGGCCTCCGCCACCGGCTCCTCGGCGGGCTCAGCCTCGGCTGCGGGTTCCGGGGTGGGCTCGTCTCCTGGCTCGGGTTGTGGCGCGGGTGCTGCTGTACGTTCCGAGGTGCCAGGACCGTTCTCGTCGCGGGTCCTGGGCGGAAGCAGCCGGACGTTTCCCGTCGTGTCGAGTGAGCGCCATCGGGAACTGGCCTCAGGTGTCGAAGTCGTTGGCTGCGGACGTGACTGACCGTTATCGCCCGAGGCCCGCTCGTAAGCGCGGCGAGCCTGATTTTGCGGACGGTCCGCGCTCAGGAGTATCCGCCCGATGCCGGCGAACACAGCTCGCAGCGCCTGAAGCGGTGCCGTCTTCAGCCGGTCGAACTGCGGATTCCCCATGCCAATCTCCTCACTGTCACAGTAGGGAAGTGCCACTCCGGCCAGGTCATCAGGGTGGCGTGTCAATTCGCCGAGGGTGCACGACCCTCGGATTATTGTCGCCAGTGACCGTCTTGTCGCAAGTGAACCTCGACATATCAGGCCAGGTCTCTGGATACGTTCGAGGCAGGTAGCACGCAGTCGAGTCCGTGAGCCCATGATGAGCACCTAATATGGGTCTCATGCCTGCCCAGTCCCGACGAGTCCTGCTTGCGAAGCCCCGCGGCTACTGCGCGGGGGTTGACCGGGCTGTCCAGGCCGTCGAGCGAGCCCTGGAGCGGTACGGGACGCCGGTCTATGTACGCAAGCAAATCGTACATAACACTCATGTCGTCAAGACGCTCGAGCAACGCGGCGCAATCTTCGTGGAGGAGACCGACGAGGTGCCGGAAGGCTCGGTAGTCGTGTTCTCGGCCCACGGAGTGGCTCCCGAGGTCCGCGACGAGGCAAAGGACCGGAGCCTGCGGACCATTGACGCAACGTGTCCGCTGGTCACCAAGGTGCACAGCGAGGCCAGGCGGTTCGCCGCCCAGGACTACGACATTCTCCTCATAGGCCATGAGGGCCACGAGGAGGTCATCGGAACCACAGGCGAAGCCCCCCAGAGCATCCACCTGGTCGACGGGCCGGACGGCAGCAAGGACGTTCAGGTTCGCGATCCGGCTAAGGTCGCGTGGCTGTCGCAGACCACACTGTCCGTGGACGAGACGATCGAGACAGTCGCGGCCCTACGCGAGCGGTTCCCGCAGCTCATTGACCCGCCCAGCGACGACATTTGCTATGCCACGCAGAACCGCCAGGCGGCCGTCAAGCAGATCGCGGATCGGTCCGACCTGGTCATCGTCGTCGGATCTCGCAACTCGTCGAACTCGGTCCGGCTTGTCGAGGTCGCGCTCGACGCCGGGGTTCGAGCGGCCTACCTGGTTGAAGATGCGAACGCGATCGATCAGTCATGGCTCCATGGAGCTTCCACGATCGGCGTCACGAGCGGCGCGTCGGTTCCCGAGGACCTGGTTGCGGGCGTGCTGAGCAAGCTGGCCGAGGCTGGTTTTGACGACGTGGAGGAGATCGAGGCCGTGCACGAGCGCATGGTCTTCGCCCTCCCGCATGAGCTGCGTAAGCCGGCCAGCTAGTCGGTCATCCAGGCCGGGACTGTCTTACCTGCTGGGCGGCCCGCAACCTGGCAGCCTGGACGGCCAAGTCTTCTTCGCTAATCCCGCCACGCAGATCGGCTGAGAACTCGCGCACGGATGCCCGCAGACCCCGCGTGCAAGCAACGATGATGCCCAGTGCTGTTCCGCCGAATAGCCATCCAGCGACGGCTGCAAGCGTGAGGAGTGTGCCCTCAAGTACCGAGAGCGCCTTGCCGTGTCGTGATGTGCCCTGGGCAGTCATGACCTGCATGACGATTACCGCCACCAGGAAGACGGCGGGTGGCGCAATGACTACCTTGAGCAAGGCCCGGCGGCCGACGAACAATGGTGCGAGCACGCAGCCTGCCACGTAGGTGATACCGGTCAGGACGGCGAGGTTCAGCCAGTTGGCGACCACTCCGCCGAACAGGAAGAGTCCGAACATGGCCACGATCGCGCCGCGCCCTGTGACATGAAATCCTGTGACCTCGCTCCGCGCGGCTGATCCGTCTGGCTTCGGCGGGATGGTTCGTTCTTGCGCTGCTGCTGCTGCTGCAGCAGCAGCTGGGCCAGTCGGTCCGTCTGGTGCGACTAGGAATGGCCCGGCGAAGTCAGCGTCGGGCTGTCGGTCCATCGGATGCTCTCGCATGTGCACGCTCGCGCTCAGTCCTGGCCCGCAGCCGGCCGCTAGCCGGTCGCTCCCATGGACCGGCTACCGCCAAGCAGCAGCGGAGCCGTGACACCATCGCGGGATCGAGACGGAGGGGTCACCAGTTCTGGAGCGGTGTCGACGATCAGGTCCGGCGCTGACAATCCCCTGACTGAATCCTCGATGAGCTTCGGCGTCTCGAGCTCGGCATCGGTCAGACCAAGCTCGTTCAGCTTGCGGGCGCTGACGAGAACCCTGCTCTCGAGCGATCCGACGGTTCTGTTGTAGGCGGTGACAGCGTTCGTGAGTGCCTTGCCCAGGCCGTCGACATGTTTGCCGAGACCGGTGAGACGGTCGTACAGCTCCCGGCCGATCTCGAACACGGCCCGAGCGTTGTCCGAAAGCGCGGCCTGCTGCCACGCATACTGCGCAGTGCGGAGCATCGTAACCAGTGTGGTCGGTGTTGCGATGTGCACCTTGTGGGTAATCGCGTATTCCAGCAGGCCTGAGTCGTGCTCGAGCGCGGGCGCGAGGAAAGCCTCTCCAGGGATGAAAAGGACTACGAACTCCGGGGCCGGGCTCAGCGCAGCCCAGTAGGCCTTCGCGGCCAGCCGGTCGACATGCTCACGCAGGTGCCTCGCGTGCGCGTCCAGCCGCGCGGCCCGCACGTCGTCATCTGTTGTCTCGGCGGCCTCTAGATAAGCAGCGAGGGAAACCTTCGAGTCCACCACGATGTTCTTGCCGCCAGCCAGCCTGACCACCATGTCTGGACGGAGCGTGCCATCAGGTGTCGAGACACCCACCTGCTCCTCGAAATCGCACCGCGCGCTCATCCCTGCTAGCTCGACCACACGGCGCAACTGCAGCTCGCCCCACCGACCGCGAGCTTCGGGCCTACGCAAGGCGGTGACCAGCGCCTGAGTCTGCGCACGAAGCTGTTCGGAGGTCTGACGGGCGATGGTGACTTGCTCAGCGAGCGCGGCATGGGACGACCGGCGGGCGGCGTCTGCCTCTCGCAGCTGCACCTCGACTCGCGCGAGAGTCTCTCGCAGTGGCTGGACCATGTGCTCCACCGCTGCTTTGCGTGTGTCGAGCTCGCCTGCTGCCTTAGCACTGGCGGCGTTCAGCCGGCCTTCCGCGATCTGCAGGAATGTCCTAGCGCTCTGGTCCAGGGCCTGGGCAGATAGTGACTGGAATCGTTCGGCCAGCTGACCGTCGATCAGGTCCGCCTTTTCCTGAGCTGCGCGCTCTATTATCGCGGCTCGCTGCTGGGCGGCGTGAGCGCGTTCGTCGGCAGCGCGCGTCTGGCCGGTGAGGTCAGCGGCCAGGTTAGCCAGCTTGCCGCGAGCGAGCAGGTAACCGATTGCAGCCCCGAGCGCCACTCCGACCAGAAGCGTGATCAGCAATGAGATCGCGTTCATATTTGTCATGCTGGCAGGAATGGCCGACACTTCCGGGGTCCGACACGCGCCGCCTCCCTGGCTGCCAGGTCGCGGTCACGGCCCAGGTTAGAGGTCTGCAGCGGCTCTACAACCCGCCCGCCGTGGCTATGACCGTCGATGGACACGCCGTACGGGCTGCGTGCTGTGGCATCTAGACTTGGCGCCCGTGAGTTTGTCCATTGGCATCGTGGGACTGCCCAACGTCGGCAAGTCGACGCTGTTCAATGCCCTGACCAGAGCCAGCGCAGTGGCGTCGAACTACCCGTTTGCGACGATCGAGCCCAATGTCGGGATCGTCGGCATCCCCGATGAGCGCCTGCCGGCGTTGGCCGGCCTTTACAACTCGGCGCGCATCGTGCCAGCGACCGTGCGGTTCGTCGACATCGCTGGCCTTGTGCGCGGCGCCTCCGCCGGTCAGGGTCTTGGCAACCAGTTCCTCGCGCATATCCGCGAGACAGATGCGATCTGTCAGGTAGTCCGCGTCTTCACAGACCCTGATGTGAGTCATGTCGACGGCGACGTCTCGCCCGAGCGGGACATCGACACGATCGCGACGGAGCTGATGCTCGCGGACCTGCAGACCTTGGAGAACGCAACACCGCGGCTGACCAAGGAAGCCAAGTTCGCCAAGGATCGCGAGCGAGTCCGGGTGGCGGAGGCCGCGACCAAGGCGCAGCAGGTCCTCGACGGTGGCACGACTTTGTCCGCAGGTGCCGCAGCCGCCGGCATTGATCTCGTTGATCTGCGCGAGCTGCAGCTGCTGACTGCCAAGCCGTTCTTGTATGTCTTCAACGAAGACGACACCGAGCTGGAAGACGACAAGCTAAGGAAGAGTCTTACCGGGCTGGTCGCCCCTGCAGAGTCAGTATTTCTTGATGCGAAGACCGAGGCTGAGCTGGCCGAATTGTCGCCAGAAGAAGCTGCCGAGCTGCTAGCCGAGATGGGCCTCGGAGAGCCTGGCCTCGCGCAGCTGGCAAGGGCGGGATTCGCGGCGCTGCGGCTATCGACGTTCCTGACCGCCGGCCCGAAGGAAGCGCGGGCCTGGACCATACCCGTGGGCGCCACCGCACCTGAAGCGGCCGGGGTAATCCATAGTGACTTCCAGCGCAAGTTCATCAAGGCCGAGGTTGTCTCCTTCGATGACCTGGTGGAGGCAGGTTCGGTCGCAGCCGCCCGCTCGGCCGGAAAGGCCAGGATCGAGGGCAAGGACTATGTCATGCAAGATGGCGACGTAGTCGAGTTCAGACACGGAGCTTAATCAACAGCGCGCTCTGCACTGGCGGATGCATGCGCTTGAACGCCACAACGCGCTCATGCCGATGAGCGCCCTTTCATCAGGGATATGCCCGTGATGAGACTGGCGCCTGGCTGGCATGCCGTCGGAACCTCGTGCGCGCTGGCCGGAGCTACTACTGTGCAATGCGCTGGTCCGTGCGCCGCGGATGGGTGCGCTAGGCGGTGGCTAGACTCAAGGGGTGTAACTGCTCGTGATGGAGAGGAGCTGCCACGTCCGCGCAGGCCGAAGACATGGTCTTGGTCCCGCGAGCCGAGCTTGAGGCGTTGCGGGCAGAGAACCGGCGGTTGCGGCGTGAAGCCGGGGATCGTGAGGCACTGCGGCGCATCCGGTCCGACTCCGGGGACGGCCGGATCTTCACTCGCGAGGAACTGGCGGAGGCTTGGGGCATCGAATGAGCGACCGGGTTCTTCGCTTCCCGGACCAGGTCTCGGGTCGAAACGCATAGGCCTCGATCTTGGGATGGAGCCAGTCCGAAAGAGCCACGGCGCATTGCGCGAGGCCTCGGAGGTCGGCTGCATTGAATCCGTCCGCAAGGCACCACGTCGACGGCTCGGCGCCGGTTGCAGACGCGCTCATTTGCCACGGCCGGCATCGTGCATGTGCAGCCTGACGACGCCGACATCTGCTGGGGCGTCAGCGAAGTCGTAGCCAGCGCCGCGGCCGACATGCAGCTAAGAAGTCTCACCCCGTTTCGCCAGCGACTGATAACTGATGAGTAACAGCAATGTTCGGCGCTCATCGCCGACCTGAAGCTGATTCTGGCGTCGCCTGAGCGCCAGCGTGAACTGGTAGGGACCGAGCGCGGTGCTGATCTGGCTGCCCGGCGGCCAAGCGATCCAGATTCTTACGAGTAGAAGCGCTCGTCCAGCCTCCGCGTGGCCATTGCCCCCGACTCCCACCCGGCGTCCGCACATTCCGCGGGTCGGATGTCATTTGAAGTAGAACCAGCCGCCTCCAGCCGCGACGCGCGGCTAGGGACGGCAGCGGTAACTCAGCGCGATCGGGACTCGATCAGTTGGTGGAGTTGCTGGATCACGGGATCGTGCCAGCGAGTGGCGAAGAGCGTGTGCAGCCAGCCGTCGGCATCGGCTTGGGCGAGCTCGTCGCGGATGGACGGGTCGGCACCATGCTCTAGGAGCAGGCGCGCCACCTCGAGCTGACCGTGCATGATCGCCCAGTGCAGCCCGGTCCGCCCGAGGTAGGGCGCGAGGTCGGGGCTGACTCCGAGGTCAAGGAACCAGCGCACGACCTCGGTCCGGCCGTGCTGGCAAGCGTGGACGAACGCCTCGGCCATGATCTCCTTCGGATCGGATGTCGCCGGGATCCGGGGTGGGATCGGGAAGACGGCGGCGGGGTTGGGGCGCGACGCCGTGGCGTCGGGCCGCAGCCTGCCGTCCGCATCGAAGCTGGCGCGGACGAGATCCAGCCGGCCGCACGCGGCGTAGGTCCATAGCGCCCGAGGGACGATGCCGTGTTCGGCGAGCAGGTCGACGACCTGTGTGTGGCCGTGGTAGATGGCGTTCTCCAGCGGCGTGGCGCCGCCAGTCCGAGTGCCGGGGTCGGCGCCGGCGCCGAGCAGCAGGCGCACGTACTCCACCCGGTTGGAGCTGGCGGCCCAGGTAAGCGGCAGGTCCAGATTGCTCGCCTTGCCGAGCAGCACATCGACTCCGGCGCGCGGCACGCCGAGTTCCTCGTCGAGCCGGGCACCGGGGATCGCTTCGGGGAAGGCGAGCATCTGCAGCAGGGTGTCGGCCTGCTCGACGGTCAGCTGAGCCAGCCGGCCGGTGTCGCCGGCCAGCAGGGCTTCGGCCTGCGGGCGTATGCGCCGGGCCTTCTCCTGGCGTTCGTCGAGATCGCGCCGGGATTTCTCGGCACCCGACACCAGCTCGCGCCAGGTCGGGAAGCCGAGCTCCCGTGCGATGATCAGCCGCGCGTCGCGAAGCTCGGCGGTGGAGCCGTGAGTAGCGGCGGCGTGCCTGGGCACGTAGGCCCGCAGCCGTTGCAGCGCGCCGGGTTTGTTGCGGCGCAGATCGGTGAGCAGGGCATCGGCAAGCGAGGTGTAGGTGCTCGATCCGATGAGCGTTCGCCCGGAGACAGGCTGGTCGCCGGTTGTTCTCTGGCTCTGGACGTGCGCGCGGAACTCGGCCCAGGTCTGGAATCCGTGTTCCTGGGCCAGTACGAACTGGGCGTCGCTGAGCAGGAACCGCTCGGCGGCCCGGTCGCCCAGCACGTCGGCCACCCGTACCCGGGCGGCCGCATCGCCCGTCTCGTAGGTGTGCTGCAGGTGCTTGGCCTGCTTGCGGTAGTACTCCAGGTTCGGATGACCCGGCAGCTCGAAATGAAGATCGGACACCGCAACCTCCTTCATCGCCGAGGTCCGCTGGCCCGACCGGAAAGAGGCTGGTCTTGTCGCGTGCGCTGACGTTGCTGCCCGAGGTGGGAAAGTCCCTGCCCGCGGACTGGCAGCGCCCTCGCACGCTCCATTCACACTAATGACCGGCTATGCGCGCAGCAACCACCAGAAGGGATCGTTGCACGCTGGCCGCCTCCAAATCGCGCGAGAGCTGGCAGGCAACCGCGTGGACTCGGCCAGCCCTACTCGCGAGCAGAGTCTGGCCCATCCGGAACCGATCATCCCGTTCGGGACGCTTAGCCACGGCCGCGCGGCTGGGCCCGCTGAGGACCAAATCGGCGGCTTGGCGCGCGTTGCCGTCGCACTCATCTGCCGCGGATGGGGCGCGTGCCCGGAGTGGCGATCTTCGCGATGTTCGGTCGTCCCGGATCAGGTCCGGAGCACGGGCGCAGATCGGATCGGGGTCCGGGGATCGTCGCGGCCAGATCTCGATCACGGTCACAGGCCTTAGCGTGCCGACTCCACGACGCGATTGCACTCATTTGCCGCACTGTGCCTGGGCGACGTGCACGGTTGGTAAATGTCCTCTAGCACGGTAATCGAAATAATATTCGGGTAGCTGCTACGACCACCTGGGCGTATAGTTACCTGCCCGCTGTCCCGGCCATGCGTAAGACCACGTCAGCGA
>Ga0126371_10004740_pt1 | contig 12008 bp, 13 predicted proteins | sample PanSoiMetaPlot_4_FD_110145 | JGI IMG/M metagenome (GOLD analysis project Ga0126371, IMG submission 110145) | Tropical forest soil microbial communities from Panama - MetaG Plot_4 | ecosystem: Environmental > Terrestrial > Soil > Tropical forest > Bulk soil | place: Panama | collected 2016-02-17
ACACGCATCCGAAGGCTTCAGCTATTTCGTCACCTCCATAGCTGCCCCGGTTGCTTCCGGCTGGAGCGGTCGCCGGGTGGGACTTCCACCCACTGGAAAGCGCCGCCTTTCACGGCGCACGGGCATAGCGGACATCAGGCGCGCCGGATCGCTCGTTGTGCCTTTACTCGGTCGGCTGCGCGACGAACCGCTTCCGCCGCCGCAGGTCTGTGAGGGTGTTCCGTTCCTCAACGACCTGTTTGACCAGCGCCATCAGCCGTTCCGTGGAGATGCCAAGCGCACGGGACCAGTATTCAGCCATGCAATCATCAGGATGGGCGTTGTTCTTGTTCTTCTCAGACATTCAATTCACTCACTCGGAAACGAAAGCCCCAGAGCGAACTGAGCCCAGAGCAGTCGAGGGAAACGGTTCACCAAGGTGGTCGCACCAGCCTGGCCCGCCGGTTCAATCCCGGTCGGCGCATGGTTAATAAAGTCTGGCTGAAGCAGGGTTGACCGGTGGGGCGTTTCACAACACTCTGGTGCAAGCTTTCCGGAGGGCCGCGCGATGAGCCCAAGCACGCCGCAGGCCATTCCAGAGGATCTTGCCGCAGTCAAAGACTGGTTTCGCGAACTCGCCGAGCATGTGCGGGCCGTCGACTTCACCGCGGCGCGCCACCTCTTCGCCGCCGATTTCGTCGCCTTCGGCACCTTCACCGATTTCATGATCGGACGGGACCACGCGGAAAACAATCAGTGGCGCAATGTCTGGCCCACCATCGACAGTCTCGTGTGGCGGCTCGATGATGCGAAAGCGCTCGTCTCGCCCGACCGGCTGTTCGCGGTCGGGCTCGCCGTGTGGGATTCGACTGGCTACCATCCCGACGGCAAGCCGTTCGACCGCAAGGGGCGCGCCACCGTGTCCTTCACCCGCGCGAAAGTCGGCGATCCCTGGGTCGCCTCGCATACACATATGTCGCTCTTCCGCGGCACGCCCGACGTGTCGCACGGCATGAAACCGTCGAAGAGCTGAATCGGCGGATGTCGTCGACGCGAATGAGTCGGAGGAAGTCCGGCAGCCGACGCCGTTCCCGGTCGAGTTGTCGCTGCGCAACTGACCGCCAGTTATTGCGCCGGCGCCTTCGCGTATTTGCCGCTCAATTGCGGCGTGATCGCCGGCAGCTTCTTGCGGTGACGCTCCAGGCGCGTCTCCCGTGCCCAGGTCCGCTTGAGATCGTCGCGAATGGAGATCTTGAGCTGCCCCAGGCCCTGGATTTCCAGCTCCACCACATCGCCGTCCATGAACGGATTGAGTCCGCCGTGGTTGGTGCCGGTCGCGATGATGTCGCCGGGGTCGAGGTGATGGATCGAGGAGACCCACTCGATGCACCGCGGAATCTTGTTGGCCATGTCGGCGGTCGAGAAATCCTGCTTCACGATGCCGTTCACCGACAGCCTGACCTGCAGCTTGTGCGGGTCGGCAATCTCGTCGGCGGTCACCAGATAAGGACCGATCGGAGCGAAGGTCTCGCGCGACTTCACCTGGTAGAAGGTGTTGCCCGGCGGCGGCAGCTCGCGTGCCGATCCATCGATGAAATTGACGTAGCCGAACACGTAGTTCATCGCATCAGCGGCCTTGACCTTGTCGGCGCGCTTGCCGATCACGACCGCAAGCTCGGCCTCCCCTTCAAAGATGGTCGCGGGCACATCGGGAAGAACCATCGTTTCGCCGGAGCCGATGACGGCGTTCGGCGACTTGTGGAAGCCGTTGATCGGCGGCGGCGTGGGGATCATTTCCTCGACGTAGTTCACCGCCATGCAATCGATATTGCCGGGGCGTGGAACAGGCGGGCGCAGCTTGACGGACTCGAGCGGGATGACTTTGCCGCCCGCGACGGTCTGTTCGATCCTGCCGCGGTGCTGCGCAAACTTCTCTATCACCCCGTTGATCAACAGGCGCGGATCGCCCTGCGCCGCGTCGTGCACCACGGGCGTGATGTCCACCAGTGCACTGGGATCCGTGAGGACACCCAGCCGGTAGTCGTCGAAGCAAACGAGTTTCATCACGGGATTCCATCGAAAGAGGGGCAGCGAGAAAGGAAGGCCAGAAATTGCCGCACCCGGAATCTCCGGTCAAGCGGCCTCGGCTCTGCGGATCTGCGATCGACGCGCCAGCCCGGTTAATCGCGTAGACTGCAATCGCTGGCCGAATTGCCTTTTTGAGGCGATTTGCTGGAGAGAGTATCCGTCCATCCAAGCCTGATCGGCTTCATCCGCCGACCTGCCGCTCGCGCAAATCCAGCGGTCGACCGAACGTCCAGTTCCGCCCACTTTGGCAGAATTGCTGCGATCGACCCAGTGTTGCGTCAATCGCCGGGGAAGTTCCACGCGGAAGGTAGCATCTCGATTTCTGCTGACCATCTCGCGGATGTCAGTGGAGTTCGAGAGGCGAGGAGCTCGTCAGCAAGAGGTCCGTGCTCTTCGCAGTGAAAAAGGAAAGGAAACAGCATGGCCCCGCTATTTTGGTTGATGTGGTGGTCCGAGCTTGTGGCCGCCTCTGCACCGAAGCACAAGCACAGAAGACCAGTGCTGCGGGTGATCGAGGGCGGTCGCAGATGAAGGCAACCGCGACGACACTCGGGTTACGGACTATTCCGGAGCAATGGGTAACACTTTCGGCCCGAAAGCATCCGCATCCATTCGCTCGGCGTGATGCCAAGAACCCGGCGGAACGCGGTCGTCATGTGGGCGTGGGTCGAGAAGCCGGTCGCCGCCGCAACCTCTGCAAGGCGCATGGGCTCGCCGCGGCGCGCGGCAGCTTCGATCAACCGGCGCGCTCGTGCAATCCGCCGCTCCATCAGCGCTGCATGCAGCGTCGTGCCGGTCGCCTCCCGGAAGGTGCGAGCCAGATAGGCTTCCGAAAGGCCGCTGTCGCGCGCGAGGTCGGCGAGGCGGATGTCCTCGGCGAGGCGAGCTTCGAAATGGTCGAGAATTCGCGTCAGGCGTCGGGACGTCATGCGACGCTCGGCTCGAGATTTCTGCCGACTGGCGTCGAGGAGGACTGAGATCCTGTCGACCGCGGCGGCGACAAGGCTCTCCATCGCCAGCGGCGGCGCCGCTGCGCCCAACATCGTCGCTTGTCGCAGGCCATTGGCCAACGGCGTGAACAGCGGATCGGCCACATTGGTAAACTGTTGCAGGCCGACGGTCGCAGTCCGCGGTGCAAGCCGAGCGAATGCGGCCGGCGCGACACTCAGCACCATGTACTCCCCGCCCCTGTCGGACGCCGAGAAAACGTCGCAGCCTGCCGGCGTGAAGGCGAGCCGCCATGGCTCCGCATCGAACGGGCGCCGCCGGGCGCCGCCGAAGGCATCGACACCCTGCTGACGCTCGAAGGTAAATCCGATCACGTGGTGGGTGGGCACGTAGCTCACCTCGTACGGCGCCGCCGGCAGCAGCGTCACCGCAAAGCCGGGGCCCTCGCCACGCAACGCGGCGCGATGCGGCAGGACAACGATGCCTCGGTCGGATTCCAGCATGACGCTCCGCCGTAGCCCTGGGCGGGCGCGACTGCAACAGCCTCGAGACGGCGGTCGACACTATGGGTCAAGCACGTGAAAGCGCCGCCAAGGCAACTGAGCTAGGCTGCCTTTCCTCCTTGCGCGTAGGTCCTTCATGAGTGCGCCCGACCCGCTCTTCACGCTTGCCGAATTGGAAGCCGCAGCCCAATCCGTGCGCCGTGTCGTGCCACCGACGCCGCAATATGCATGGCCGCGTCTCGCCCGGCGGATCGGGTGCGAGGTGTGGGTGAAGCACGAGAACCACACGCCCACATGCGCCTTCAAGGTGCGCGGCGGCCTCGTCACCATGGACGGCCTCAAGCGCTCGGAAGCAAAAGTGGCCGGGGTGATCTCGGCGACGCGCGGCAATCATGGCCAGTCGATCGCGTTCGCGGCCGCCCGGACGGGCATTGCGGCGACGATCTACGTGCCGCACGGCAACGCCGCGGACCAGAACGCCGCCATGCGCGCATTCGGAGCGACAGTCGTCGAGTTCGGCAGGGACTTCGACGAGGCGCTCGCCGAATGCCATCGCGTCGCGGGCGAGCAGCGCCTGCATTTCATTCCGCCGTTCAACCCGGACCAGGTCAAGGGTGTCGCCGTCTACGCGCTCGAGCTGCTTCGTGCAGTCGGCGAGCTCGATACGGTCTATGTCCCGATCGGCATGGGCTCGGGCATCTGCGGCCTGATCACCACCCGCGATCTGCTCGGCCTCAGGACCGAGATCGTCGGCGTCGTCGCCCGCAACGCGCCGGCCATGGCGCTCTCGTTCGCGGCCGGCAAGCCGGTGCCGACCAGTTCGGCGCAAACCTTCGCGGACGGGGTCGCAACGCGAGAGCCGCGGCAGGAGGCCGTGGCGATCATCAAGCGCGGCGCTGCACGCATCCTGCAGGTCAGCGAGGACGAGATTGCGGAAGCGGTGCGCGCCTATTTCCAGGATACGCACAATGTCGCGGAAGGCGCCGGCGCTGCGCCGCTCGCCGGCCTCACGCAGGAGCGCGCCCGCATGAGCGGAAAGAGGGTTGCGGTGATTCTGTCGGGCGGCAACATCGATGCGTCGGTCTATCGCCGGATCCTGGCCGGGGAGACGCCGAAGGTCGGGTGATACGGCAGCGGCTCGAGCACGCTCGCGCAGTCGGCCGCCCGACCAGGGCCGTGGGCGCCTTCACGCGGAGATGACTTGAGTGCAGATCAAGAGCACAGCCGAGCCCTGCGCCCGACGTGCGTCTGCTCGCTCAGCCAGCCTCGCGCTTGAGCGCCTCCTCGTCTTCCGGCCGATACTCCAGAATATCGCCAGGCTGGCAATCAAGCACGGCGCAGATCCGCTCCAGCGTATCGAAGCGGATGCCTTTCACCTTGCCGGATTTGAGCAGGGACACGTTCTGCTCGGCGATGCCGATCCGCGCTGCAAGATCGCGCGAGCGCATCTTGCGCTTGGCGAGCATGACATCGAGATTCACGACGATCGTCATGGCGGCGGTCACACGATCTGCGAATGATCATCGGCGATCTCGGCCGCCGTCTTGAAGATGGTGGCGAGCGCGAGGATGAAGCAGGCGAGCAGCAAATGCAGCAGATCGTTGGGCTGGACGTAGGCGGCCAACCCAACCTTGCCGGGCAAATGGCCCATGAGGGTCAAATAGTAGAGCGGGCGATGGGCGACATCGGCAAAGGTCGCGACGAATCCAGCGATGGCGGCCGCGCGCATGCGCAACGCGGCATCGACCGTAAAAATGCACCCCTCGAGATAGCTGCCAAACAGTCGCCAGATGCAATAACCAAGCGTCGCCGCGCAGACCCAAACCAGCAGACTCAGGACAAAAGCAAGCGTGTAGCGGAATTGCGAGAGCCCGCTGATATCCGCGTCGAGATATCTGAAAAAGTTCTGCTCCAGCGATGCACGATCCCACCAATGGATGATGAGCTGGACAAGAATCCAGGTGAGCCAGACCGCGGTGGCGGCGCGAATGGCATGGCAGATCCACCCGATCTTGGCGCGCAGAATGGCAAGCCGTGGGTTGTCGGCAAGATCGGGAGTGCCATGCAGGGCTGCGTCGGTCATGACTGTCCTCCGCTCGGTTGGCAGCAGGACCACCCCATTGACACATGAAAAGTTTAATGTCAAACATTAAATAAATAGTGCGCAGCATGAGAATGCATCATGCGCTTTCGTCCGAGCGTGAAGCCATTTCATCGCACGTATGCCGTTTGGCTGGCCACCTTGCTCGCCGGCTGCGGCTCGGTTCCGTTGCCGTCGCTCGTCGCGTTGAGCCGGATCGACGCCCAGACGACCGACCTTGCAACGCTGCGCGTCGCCGTGCGCCTGCCCGACGCCATCAGGCCTCGCCCGGGCGGGGTCAACATGGAGGTCGTTGCCATGCTGAGCGGCGAGCCGGACCAGAAGACCAGGTTCATGCTGACCGAAACACGCGACAAGGCCGATCTTTCGCGACTTGCCGATGCGGCTCGTCCGGGCTTTTCCATCTACGCCTACCGGCTCGCGCCAGGCGACATCGCGCGCTTCGATCTCTTGCGCGCCGCGCTGTCGAGGAAGCGTCAGGACGGCAGGAGCGGCTCCCTCGGCATCGGCATTGCCACAAAGGAATTTTGTCGCGTCGGTCCGCTGCCGCCCGGACCGCTGCTCTCGACCACTTATTTGTCGACTGCGGAGACGCGCAACTACGTCGTCCTCACCAACGATCTCGACCTGCGAAGCGAGCCGACGATCGCCGCGGAGCTCGCTGCGCTCGGGCCCTGTTGAACGGCGGGGAAGGCCGAACGCCCGGCAGGGTGCTGCAGCCGACGTCAAGCGGGATATTCATGCTGCCCAATACACAAATGATGCGATTGCAGGACGGCCGGCAGGTCGAATTCGCCCGAATGGGGACGGGCGGACCCGCCGTGGTCCTGGAGGCCGGCGGCGGACTGCGGATGACGACCTGGAAGAAGGTGTTCCCGGAGATCGCGGCTTTCACGACCGTTATTGCCTATAATCGCGCGGGCTTCGGCAGGAGCGGCCCCGCCGAGGCGCCACGCAATGGGCTCACCATCGTGCGCGAGCTGCGCACGTTTCTGCACGATCTGGGTGTGCGCCCACCTCACGTGTTGGTCGGTCACTCGCTGGGCGGCCTGTACATGCAGCTCTTTGCCCGCCTGCATCCGGATGAAGTGGCCGGGCTGGTGCTGGTCGATCCGACCCACCCCTTCATCGATGCGGCCCACCAGCGCGTCGAGGAGTTGTCTCCGCCCGGTGCCGCTTGGGCGAAGCTCCTCGGATATCTCACGAAAGGTTTTCATGCGCTGGTCGGCCCAGCCGCCAAGGCCGAGCTCGGCGCGCTGGAGGAGTCCGCTCGAGCTGTTCTGCAGGCGCCACCCCTGATCGGCGTGCCGGTCATCATCCTGATCGCGGCGCGGCAGAGCATCCTCTTGTCACGCGACCAGTGGGCCGCCGCCAAGGAGATCCAACGTGGCCTGTTGAACACGTACCCTGGGTGTCAGTGGCGCCCGGTGAATTGCGGGCATGCCATACACCTGTTCGCCGCGGAGACGGTCATTTCCGCAATTCGAGAGTCGGTGTTTCGGTGAACTGGTCGGGAGCCTGAGTTCCACCCGGACGACGTCGATTCCGTTCGGCCCCGTCCCGTTCGGATGCAGCTCCAGCGCATTCTATTTTGACGCGCGCCGCTTGCCTCGTAGAATGGGGCCAAGGACGGGACATTCGATGACGGATCTCTGGTACTACGGGGACGGCGAGACCCCGCGCGGGCCCGTGTCGCTCGCGGAGCTCGTGACCGCGCTCGGGAAAATGCCCGAGCCGCGAAAAACCCTCGTCTGGCGCCAGGGCTTCCCCGACTGGAAACCCGCCGAACTCGTGCCCGAGCTGTCCGAGCAATTGCCGTCGGCGCCCACGCCGGCACCTGCACCAGAACCGGCACCTCCACAAGAACCGCAGGCACCTGCACCAGAACCGGCGGCAGCGCCCGCAGCGGCATCGCCGCCACCACCTGCGCCGGAGCCGCCGCCCGCCTCGAAACCAACGCCGGCACCTTCACCGCACCCGACGCCGCCGGCGCCTGCTCCCACGCCGTCGCCCACGCCAAAGCCGGCGGCACCTCCGCCGGCGCCGCCCCCGGTACCTGCGCCACCATCTCGGCCGGCGCCGCCGCCTCCGCCGGTGGCCCCGCCACCCCCACCACGCGTAGCGCCGTCGTATGCCGCAACATTCGTCGACGCAGCACCCGATCTCGTGGGCATCGGCGGATGGCTCATCCTCGTCGCGATCGGCCAGGTGCTCGAGCCGATCAGCGCGCTGACGGCGATCGGCAAGTACTTCTGGCGCGACTACTACGCGGGGCTGGCCGACGACTTTCCGGTGACCGTCTACAGCCAGACCTTGTTTGAGGCCTCGTTATTCGCGTTTGCGGTCTTCACCGCGATCATGTTCTTCCGCCATTCGCGCCTGTTTCCGCAACTCTTCATCGTGCAATGGATCCTGATCGGCACATTGCCGCTGATCGAGACGGTGTGGTTCGCGGTCGTGCTGTCGATCTCATTCGGGGAGAGCATCTGGGCGAATCTCACGATGGACGCGCAGGACATCGGGCAGGTCGTCGGGGCGGTCATTTGGGGCCCGATCTGGATCGCCTACATCCTGCGCTCGCGGCGCGTGGCGAATACGTTCGTCAAGTAGAGAATGCGTGACGGGCGGTCGCGGCGCGATGCGCGGTTTTCAGCCGGACGGCGAGATCATCCGGACAGAGCAACCCTGCTCTGTCGTCGGGCGCGTGGCAAGGCGCCGCGCCGGCTGGCAAACTTGCCGCCGCCCTGCTTGAATCCAGGAAATGTCCAGCTTCGAAATCGTCGAGCCGCGCACCGTCGAAGAAGCGTTCGACTTCCTCGCCGGCGATGATCCCGCCATCCGTCCGTTCGCCGGCGGCACCGCGCTCATGCTGATGATGAAGGCGCAGGTCTTTCGGCCGGTGCGCCTCGTCAGCCTGCGCGCGCTCGACGGCCGGTTCGGCGGGATCGCGCCGAGCGAGCGCGGCACGGCCGTGCGCATCGGCGCGATGACGACGTTCTCGACCCTCGAGCGCTCGGCCAACATCCGCCGCTGCTTCCCGGTCATCACCGAGACGATGCGCACGCTCGCCAATGTGCGCGTGCGCAACGTCGCGACCGTCGGCGGCAACCTCGCCCACGCCGATCCGCATCTCGATCTGCCGCCGGTGTGGATCGCGCTCGGCGCCGAGGCCGTGATCCTCGGCCCCGGCCGGGAACGCGTCGTCCCGGTCGAGGACATCTTCGCGGGTTATTACGAGACCAACCTCCGGCATGACGAGCTGATCGCCGAGTTGCGCGTGCCGATCCGGCCGGCCTGGCGCACGACCTACGCGAAGGTCACGCCGCGCTCGGCGCACGACTGGCCCGCGCTCGGCCTCGCGGTCTCGGCCGCGCTGCACGACCGGCAGGTCGCCGACGTTCGCGTCGTGCTGAGCGCCGCGACCGACCGGCCGACCCGACTCGGCGCCGCAGAAGCCGCGCTGCGCGGCGGCCGGGTCGACGAGGCGACGCTGCGGCGCGCCGGCGAGGCCGCCGCCGCGGAGGCGGTGATCGAGTCGGACGACCGCGGCTCGGCCGATTACAAGAAGCATCTGCTGCGCGTCTATCTCGCGCGCGCGATGCGCAAGCTGGCGGGGGATCCGCCATGAGCACGATCGCGCCGGCCCGCCAGATCGGCCGCTCGATCCCGCGGCTCGAGGCGCGCGAGAAGGTCACCGGCCGGACCGAGTACGTCCACCATCTCCGCCTCCCCGGCATGCTGCATGGAAAGATCTTCCGCAGCACGATCCCGCACGGCCGCATCAAGCGGATCGACGTCGCGGCCGCGCGCGCGCTCGCGGGCGTGCACAGCGTCGTGACGATCGACGAGATCCGCAGCGTCATCCCGCATCCCTATTACGGCCCCGCCTTCCACGACCAGCCGATCCTGGCGGACGGCAAGGTGCGCTTCGCCGGCGAGCCGGTCGCGGTGGTGCTCGCCGCCGACCGCCGCGTCGCCGAGGAGGCGGCCGGGCTGATCCGAGCCGAGTACGAGGAACTGCCGGCGGTCTACGACGAGGTCGAGGCCGCGACGTCGCCGGTCGTGGTGCACGACGAGCTGAAACCCGCCGCAACCTTCCCCGACCTCGCGCACCTCAAGGGCCGGCGCGGCACCAACGTGGCGCTCGAGTACAAGCTCGAGCGCGGCGATCCGAAGGCGGCCTTCGCGGCGGCCGCGCACGTGTTCAAGCACACGTTCCGTACCCAGCAGGTGATGCACACGCCGATGGAGCCGTTCGTCGCCGTGGCCGACGCGGCCGACGGGCGACTCACCCTGCACACTGCCTCGCAGAACCCCTCCTTCGTACGCATCGAGATCGCGCGCCTGCTCGGCTGGCCGGAGAACCGGGTGCGCGTGAAAGTGCCGTTCCTCGGCGGCGGGTTCGGCGGCAAGCTCTACATCAAGCTCGAGGCGCTGGTCACCGCGCTCTCGCTGCTGGCGACGAGGCCCGTGAAGATTGCGCTGACTATGGAGGAGCAGTTCTTCATGGTGACGCGGCACCCGTGCACGTTCCACATCGAAAGCGCGGTGTCGGCGGAGGGCAGGATCACGGGACGCGTGTGCGACGTTTTCTGGAACGGTGGCGCCTACGCCGACATCGGGCCTCGGGTGACGCAGAAGGCCGGGTTCACCTCCGCCGGCCCGTACGACATCGAGAACGTATTGATCAATTCCTATGCGGTCTACACCAACCGCCCGCCGGCCGGCGCGCTGCGCGGGTTCGGCGCGCCGCAGACTGCCTGGGCCTACGAGTGCCACACCGACCTGATCGCCGAGGCGCTCGGGCTGGACAAGGTCGAGTTCCGCCGCAAGAATCTGCTGCGCAACGGGCGGCCGCAGGCGTCCGGCACCGTGCTGCGCGACGCCGCGCTCGAGCAGGTCCTTAATCATGTCGCGGCGCGGATGCGCTGGAACGCGCCGTTCGACCGCGGCAGCGGCCGCATCCGGCGCGGCCGCGGCGTCGCGATCGGCTTCAAGGGCATCACGGCGCCCACCACCTCGGTCGCGATCGTCAACGTCTACGCCGACGGCAGCTGCACGCTCTATGTCGGGACGGTCGACATGGGCCAGGGCTCCGACACCGTGATGGCGCAGATCGCCGGCGAGGTCTTGAACATCGACGCGGAACGAATCCGCGTCATCCATTCGGACACCGACGTCACGCCCTACGACATGGGGACGCTCGGCTCGCGCTCGACGTTCCACATGGGCACCGCGGTGCGGCTCGCCGCCGAGGAGGCCAAACGCAAGATCGCCGAGCTCGCGCGCGAGCTCGGCCTGCCGCCCGGCACCAACGTGCCGCTCGACGAGCTGTTTCGGCGCAAGTACGGCATGCAGGCCGGCAACATCATCGGCACCGGCAGCTTCATTCCGAGCTACGAGAAGCCCGACCCGGCAACCGGCCAGTCGAGCAACGTGACGCCGTTCTGGGGCGTGAGCGCGACCGGCGCCGAGGTCGAGGTCGACACCGAGACCGGCCAGTACAGGGTGACGCGGCTCGTCAACATCGCCGACGTCGGCACCGCGCTCAATCCCAAGCTCGTGCAGGCGCAGCTCTCCGGCGCCGCCATCATGCAGCTCGGCTTCACGACGAGCGAGAACATGACCTTCCGCGACGGGCAGCTCACCACCAACTCGCTCGCCGACTACAAGATCCCGACCCTGCTCGATCTGCCGCGCGACTTCGTCAACGAGATCGTCGACTCGCAGCAGGAGGACGGGCCGTTCGGCGCCAAAGGGTCGGGCGAAAGCACGACCATCGCGCTGTCGCCGGCGGTCGGCAACGCCATCGCGGATGCCACCGGCGTGCGGCTCACCGACCTGCCGGTCGATGCCGAGACGATTTTTCGCGCGCTGCAGGCGGCAAGCCGGCTGCAGGGATGAGCAGCGTGAGCGCCCCTCGCACCATCCGCTTCACCCTGAACGGCGCGCCCGTCACGGCCGACGTGATGCCGCACGAGACGCTGGTCGACATGCTGACGCAGCGTTTCGAGCTCAAGGGCGCGCGCGAGAGCTGCGGCCAGGGGCTGTGCGGATGCTGCACCGTGATCGTCGACCGGCAGGCCGTCTCGGGCTGCCTCGCGCTCGCCTGGTTCCTCGACGGCCGCGCCGTGGAGACGGTCGAGTCGCTCGAAACCGCGCAAGGTCTCGATCCGGTGCAGCAGGCCTTCATCGAGGCCGGGGCGTTCCAGTGCGGCTTCTGCACCCCGGGGTTCATCCTGATGGTGAAGCAGCTGCTCGACACAAATCCCGACCCGAGCGATGACGACATCCGGCACTATCTCGCCGGCAACCTGTGCCGCTGCTCGGCCTATCCGGAGATCTTGAATGCGGTAAGGATCGCGACGAAGCGCCGCGCGGAAGCGGCG
>Ga0126371_10004741_pt1 | contig 12007 bp, 11 predicted proteins | sample PanSoiMetaPlot_4_FD_110145 | JGI IMG/M metagenome (GOLD analysis project Ga0126371, IMG submission 110145) | Tropical forest soil microbial communities from Panama - MetaG Plot_4 | ecosystem: Environmental > Terrestrial > Soil > Tropical forest > Bulk soil | place: Panama | collected 2016-02-17
GGCCGCAAGCTTCGCCGGATCGAGCCAGGCGCGCAGCGCGAAGGTGCGGCCGCCCAAAATCTCGGCAGTCTGCACGCCGGGCACCGCCTGGAGCCTCGGCTGCACGACGCGCACCAGGTAATCGGTGATCTGGTTCGGCGCCAGCACCTCGCTCTTGAATCCCAGATACATCGCGTCGAAGGTCTGACCGATCTTGATGGTCACCACCGGCTGCTGCGCGCCGGGCGGCAGCTGATTCAGCACCGAAGTGATCTTGGCGTTGATCTCGGTCATCGCCTTGTCGGCATCGTAATTGAGCCGCAGATTGGCGGTGATCGTGCTCGTCGACATCTGGCTGATCGAGGTCAGGTAGTCGATGCCGTTGGCTTGGGCGATGGCGTTCTCGAGCGGCGTGGTGATGAAGCCGGCGACCACCGACGGATCGGCGCCGTAATAAGTCGTGGTGATCGTCACGACCGCGTTCTCGGTGCGCGGGTATTGCAGGACCGGCAGGGTCCCGACCGAACGCAGACCGAGCACCAGGATCAGCAAGCTCACCACCATGGCGAGCACCGGCCGGCGGATGAAGATGTCGGTGAACTTCATCGCGGCTACTCTTCCTGCGGCTGCGGATTGGGACTATTGGCCGGCACGACCGAGTTGTTGATGATCAGGTGCGAGCCGTTGCGCAGCTTCATCTGGCCGGCGGAGACGACCGTGGTGCCGGCGTCGATACCCTTGAGGATCGCAACCTGATCGCCGCGCGTCGGACCGGTGGTGACGAAAGCCTGGTGCGCCTCGAGCTGCGGGTGACCCTGCGCGTCCTTGCCCTTGTCCTGCACCACGTAAACCGTGTTGCCGTACGGGTTGTAGATGATCGCCGTCTGCGGCAGCGTGACGTAGCGCTCCTCGGCGCCGATATCGATCTTCACCTTGGCGTACATGCCGGGCAGCAGCAGATGGTCGGGATTGGCGAGCGTCGCCCGCACCTGGACGTTGCGTGTCGCGACGTCGACCGCGGGATTGATTGCCGTGATCTTGCCGACGAAGCTTTGGTCCGCGTAGGTATCGACGGTTGCGGTCACCAACTGGCCTTCGCGGATCTCGGCCAGCGCCTGCTGCGGCAAGGTGAAATCGACGTAGATCGGATCGAGCGCCTGCAGCGTGACGATGTTCGTGCCCGCCGACAGATATTGGCCGACGTCGACGGCGCGAATGCCGAGATGGCCGGCAAAGGGCGCGCGCAGCATCTTTTTATCGACGATCGCCTGTTGCTCGGCGACCTGGGCCTGGGCGTTGCGCAGCGTCGCGGAATCGGTATCGACCTGCGCCTTGCTGACGGCGTTGATCTTGAGCTGCTTTTCGTCGCGCGCCAGGTTGATGGCGCTGAGATCGGCGGTCGCCTGAAGCGCGTGCAGCTTGGCGACGTCATCGTCCGAGCGCAGCGTCATCAGCACCGTTCCGGCATTGACGTCGTCGCCCGACTGGAAATAGAGCTTGTCGACGACGCCGGCGACCTCGAGCGAGAGATCGGCGCCGTTGACCGCGCGCAACGAGCCGACGGCCGTCAGCGTCGGCTGCCATTCCTGCGTCGTCGCCACCACCGTCGACACGGTCTGCGGTGGGTTGGCGAAGGCGCGCATCGCCTTGCTGATCATGATCGAGCGGAAGGCTTCGAAACCGAAGATGATGAACAGCACGACCGCCGCCAGGGCCAGCATGACGATCATGCGCTTGGCCAGCGGGCTCATGCCGCGGAGATGTTGTTTTACGTCGCGGGGGTCAAACGGCATGGCTTAGTCCTGGGTTTGGTTCTGGGCGACGTCCGAACGGTGCCACCAACCGCCGCCGAGCGCCTCGAACAGCGCGGCAGTGTCGGCATAACGGGCGGCTTGCGCCTGGACGAGGGCGATCCGCGCCTGCTCGTACGTGGTTTCGGCATTGAGCAATTCGATGAGGCTCACCGCGCCGAGGCGATACTGGTCGCGCGCCAGGCCGAGGCTTTCGTTGGCCGAGCGTTCGGCCGTGGTGTCGGCTTGCAGCGCATCGGCGTCGGACTGCAACGCGCGCAGCGTATCCGCGACATTCTGGAACGCCGTCAGCACGGTGCCGCGATACTGCGCCGCCGCGACGTCGTAGCCGGCTTCGGCGGCGCGCTTCTCGTGCAACAAAGTGCCGCCGTGGAACAGCGGCTGCGTCACGCCGGCGACGACGCTCCAGATACCGGTGCCACTGGCGAACAGGTTGCCGAGCGTCGCGGCGTCGGAGCCGATGTTGCCGGTGAGGTTGAACTGCGGCAGCATGTTGGCGGTTGCGACGCCGATTTCGGCGCTCGCCTGATGCAGCGTCGCTTCGGCGGCGCGCACATCCGGCCGCTGTTCGACCAGATGCGACGGCAGGCTCACCGGCAAGGCCTGCGGCAGCGTCAAGGTCGCGAGATCGAAGGTCTGGCCCGGCGGCTGGTTGGGGAAGCGGCCGGCAAGCGCGGCGATCCGATTGCGCTGCTGCGCCAGCTGCTTCTGCAACGGCGGCAGCGTCGCCTTTTCCTGCGCCAGCGTCGCCGCTTGTTGCAGCACGGCGCTACGCGCGACGGCGCCGAGTGCGAACTGATTGTTGAGCAGATCGAGCTGGTCGCTCTCGGCCTTGACGATGTCCTGTGTCGCGGCGATCTGGGCGCGCAGGCTCGCTTCCTGCACGGCCGCCGCGACCACGTTCGAGGTCAGCGTCAGATAAGCCGCTTCAAGCTGGAAGCGCTGGAAGGTCTCGGCTGCCTCGGACGCCTCGACCTGGCGGCGGGTGCCGCCGAAAACATCGGGTGCGTAGCCGACCATGACCTGGCCGGTGTTGAGGCTGAAGAAGCCGTGCGTGTTGGGCTGGCCGAAGGAGGCGCCGTTGAACTTCTCGCGCGTGTGGGTGAATTCGGCGTTGAGGGTCGGAAAGAAGTTGCCTTCGGTCGCCAGCGTGTTCTCGTGCGCCTGGCGCAGCGACGCTTGCGCCGCGGTGATGTCGGGATTGTGCTTGAGCGCGTCTTCCACGAGGGCGTTGAGCGCTGGCGAATGGAACAGGCTCCACCATTCGCCCGGAATGTCTTCGCCGACGTTGAAGTGCTGCGCCGCGCCGCCGTCAACGTCGGTCGCCGCTGTGTCGGCAAGCTTCTCGGGCGTATAGCCGGCATCGGCGGGCGCCGCCGGCGATTTGAAATCGGGACCGACCGCGCACGACGCCAGCGCCAGCGCGGCGATCACGGCGAATATGCGGCGGCTCATCGTCCAGCTCCCGCGAAAATCGCCCGCGTGTGTGCGCAGACGACGCGCTGCACCGCCCGCACCCGTGTGCGATCCATGCTGCGCCAATGCAGCGTGCGCGCCGCCGGCTTGTTGCAGAACACCGTCGCCTGGCCGAGGATCGCGGCCGTGCGCAGCCAGGTCTGTTCATCCTTGAGCGAGCGTCCGATGAGCCGCGCCACGAGCGTCGCGCACGGCTCGCCAACGCAGCGCCGCATGGTGGCGTAGAGCGATTCGAGCGCCGCCGAACGCTCGACCTCGGCGCGCGCGATGAACAGCTTGCGGCTCTCGACGCTGGCGCGCGTATCGCCCTCGCCGCCGTCAAACACCAGCGCAACGAATTTCTCGAGCAATTCGAGCAAGAGCCGGAGAGTCGCGGCGCGTGACGGCTTGCCGGTGGCGAACGCCGCCTTCACCCGCACACCGACGGGCGCCATCTGCTGCTCGATATAGTCGGCGAAATAGCCAACGACGGCGCGGTAAAGGCCTTCCTTGCTGCCGAAATGGTACTGGATCGCCGGCAGGTTGACGTTGGCGCGTTCCGCCAGCCGCCGCGTGCTGGTGCCGTCGTAGCCATAGGTCGCGAAGACCTCGATCGCGGTCTCGATCAGCCGTCGGCGGGTATCGGCGCCGCGCGCCGAGGCGGGGTTCCGCCGGTGGGCGCGCGCCACGCTGGTTTCGGGCGCTAACATGAGAACCTAACTTTATGTCTATCGATCGATAGTATCAAATTATAAAATCGCTGTTAGCGTCCTGCCACCGAAATATCGCAGGCCAGCCATGCACCGCAACCCAACGGTTGCAACCGACGTTGCCGCCGGCAATGACATTTTGGCCACACTTTCTGCCACGGGCGGCCGCGCTATAATCGCCGCCGTGACAAAGGCCAAGGCCTCCGGCGGAGCCGGTAATCTGGGGCGTTACCGCCGTAACCTGCAAGGCGAGGTCGACAGCGCCGCCCTCTACCGCGCGCTGGCCGATGCCGAACCCGACACGAAACTGAAACAAATCTATCGCCGGCTCGCCGGCGTCGAGGAAGCACATGCCGAGTTCTGGACGCGGCGGATCGTCGGCGCCGGCGGCCGCGCCGGCCGACTGCGTCCCGGGCTGCGGTCGCGCGTGCTGGCATGGATGGCGCGGCGCTTTGGCACCGAGACAGTGCTGCCGATCGTCAACACGCTCGAACGCAGCGACGTCACGCAATACGACTCCCAACCCGAAGCGGCGGCGGCCGGCTTGCCGGCAGACGAACGGTCGCACGCGCGTATCGTTCAGGCGCTGGCTCAGCCGCCACGCGGCGGCTTGAGCGGCGGCGAGCTGGCGCAGATCGAAGGCCGCCATCGCGGCGGCAGCAACGCGCTGCGCGCCGCCGTGCTCGGCGCCAACGACGGGCTGGTGTCGAATTTGAGTCTGATCGCCGGCGTCGCCGGCGCCAACCTGAGCAGCCACGCCGTGCTGGTCACCGGCATAGCCGGCTTGATTGCGGGTGCCTGTTCGATGGCAATGGGCGAATGGCTGTCGGTCAACAGCGCGCGCGAGCTGGCGCAGGCGCAGATCGACGTCGAAGCCGAAGAGCTGCGCACCTTCCCCGAGGAAGAGAAGGAAGAGCTGGCGCTGATCTACCAGGCCAAGGGCCTGACCGAACACCAGGCAACGCTGCTGGCCGAGCGCATCATCGGCGACAAAGGCGCTGCGCTCGACACGCTGGCGCGCGAAGAGCTCGGCATCGATCCGAACGAGCTCGGTGGCTCGGCCTGGATCGCGGCAGCGACCTCGTTCCTGCTGTTCGCCAGCGGCGCGGCGATGCCGATCCTGCCCTTCGCCGTCCTGAGCGGCGACACGGCCGTATGGGCCGGCGCCGCCTTGACCGGCGTCGTGATGTTCCTGATTGGCGCCGCCACGTCGCTGTTCACCGGCCGCGGCGTGGTGTTCTCCGGCGCGCGCCAGTTGGCGGTCGGCCTGGCCGCCGCCGCCGTCACTTATGGCATCGGCCGGCTGATCGGCGTCGCCATCGGCGGCTAGCGCCATCATCCGCCGCGCACGGCCCTTCCGCCCGCGCGCGACTCTCGGCAAGATGCGCCAAAACGCGAGCCACCGATGAAAAGCAAATCGAAGAAACCTGACACGCTCCTCGCCCATGCCGGGCGCGATCCGGCGCGCAATTTCGGCGTCGTCAATCCGCCGGTCTACCATGCTTCGACCATCATCCATCAGACGGTCGCCGAACTCGAAAAGGCGCAGAAGAACCGTTACGGCATCGACCAGGTGGTTTATGGGCGCTACGGCACGCCGACGACCTTCGCGCTCGAGCAGGCGGTGGCCGCGCTCGAAGGCGGCGCGCGCGGCGTCGCCTTCTGCTCGGGCGCGGCGGCGTGCTTCGCCGCGATCCTCGCCTTCGTCAAAGCCGGCGACCACATCCTGGTGACGGATTCGGTCTATGGACCGGTGCGCGGCTTCTGCACCGGCTTCCTGGCACGCTTCGGCGTCGAAACCACCTTCTACAATCCGACGATCGGCGAAGGCGTTGCGGCGCTGATCCGACCCAACACACGACTGATCTATCTTGAAAGTCCCGGCTCGCTGACCTTCGAAGTGCAGGACACCCCGGCGATCGCCAAGCTGGCGAAGGTGCGCGGTCTCAAGACCGTGTTCGACAATACCTGGGCGGCGCCGCTGTTCTGCAAACCGCTGGCGCTCGGCTGCGACGTCGAGATCATCGCCGGCACCAAGTACATTGTCGGCCATTCCGACGCGATGATCGGATTGGCGGTCGCCGACGAGGAGAATTTCCTCAAGGTGCGCGAAGCGGCGACGCTGATCGGCAACCACGCCGCGCCGGACGATTGCTACCTCGCGCTGCGCGGTTTGCGCACGGCCGGCGTGCGGCTGCGGCAGCACCAGGCGACGGCGCTGGAACTGGCGACCTGGCTGGCGAAGCGGCCCGAAGTCGAGCGCGTGCTCTACCCCGCCCTACCGAGCGATCCCGGCCACAAATTGTGGAAGCGTGATTTTACCGGCGCCTCCGGGCTGTTCAGCTTCGTCCTGCAGCCCCGCATCCAAAAGCGCGCGGTCGACGCGCTGCTCGACGGCATGGAACTCTTCAGCATGGGTTTCTCGTGGGGCGGCTTCGAAAGCCTGCTGGTGCCGGTCTATCCGCAGCACCTGCGCACCGCGACGCCGTGGACCGCCGGCCCGACGCTCCGCGTCCATGCCGGCCTCGAGGATCTCGGCGACCTGATCGCCGACTTCGACGCCGGCTTCAAGCGGCTCAACGCGGCGTAAAGCCGGCATCGCTCTTACCCGTTATATATGATCGGATATAATTGTCGGCGCAGGAGGGATCGATGCTGACGCTGACGCCGGTCGAGACTGAAGCGCTGTTCTTGAGCCTGCGGGTCGGGCTCGCCGGCACGCTGTGCAGCTTGCCACTCGCCCTGCTCGTCGCCTGGTTGTTGGCGCGAGGGCGGTTCGTCGGCCAGCAGCTGCTCAACGGCCTGGTGCATCTGCCCCTCGTATTGCCGCCGGTGGTCGTCGGTTTCGCGCTGCTGGTGCTGTTCGGACGGCACGGCCCGATCGGCGCCTGGCTCTATGACACGTTCGGCTTCACCGTCGCCTTCAACTGGAAAGGCGCGGCGCTGGCGTCTGCGGTGATGGGCTTTCCGCTAATGGCGCGAGCGATGCGCCTGTCGCTCGAGACCGTCGACCGCCGGCTCGAAGCGGCGGCGCGGACGCTGGGCGCGTCGCGTTGGCGCGTATTCTGGACCATCACCCTGCCGCTGATGTCGCCCGGCATCCTGACCGGCGCGATCCTGGGCTTCGCGCGCAGCGTCGGCGAATTCGGCGCCACCATCACCTTCGTCTCCAACATTCCAGGCGAAACCCAGACGCTGCCCCTGGCGCTCTACGCCTTCACACAAGTACCCGGCGGCGATCCGCCGGCGTTCCGGCTGTGCGTCATCGCCGTGATCGTCGCCATGGCGGCGTTGCTGGCGTCGGAAGTCGTCGCACGGCGCCTCGATAGACGCATCCGGGGCGTGCCGTGATCGAGATCGACGTCGAAGCGAGACTCGGCGATTTCGCGCTGGCCGCCAAGTTCGTCGCGCCGAGCGCCGGCGTCACCGCGTTGTTCGGCCGTTCGGGTGCCGGCAAGACCTCGATCGTCAACGCGCTGGCCGGCCTGTTGACGCCTGCGCGCGGCCGCATCGCGGTGCGCGACGAAGTGCTGTTCGACAGCGAGCGGCGCATCGACCTATCGCCGAACCGGCGGCGGCTCGGCTACATCTTCCAGGAAGGCCGTTTGTTCCCGCATTACTCGGTCAAAGGCAATTTGCTTTACGGCGCGAAGCGAAAGGACACCGCCGCGTTCGACCGCATCGTCGCGCTACTCGGCCTCGGCAATTTGCTGCACCGGCGGCCGGGCGATCTGTCCGGCGGCGAGAAGCAGCGCGTCGCCATCGGCCGCGCCATCCTGGGCGAGCCGCGCCTGCTGCTGATGGACGAGCCGCTGGCCGCGCTCGACACCGCGCGCAAGGAGGAGATTTTGCCGTTCATCGCCGCGCTGCGCGGCGCGCTCGACATTCCGGTCGTCTATGTCAGCCACGCGATGGACGAGGTCATCCGTCTCGCCGACACGCTGGTGCTGGTCGACGGCGGCAAGATCGCCGCCACCGGCACGGTCGAGGCGCTGACCAGCCGGATCGATCTGCGACCGCTCACCGGGCGGTTCGAGGCCGGCGCGGTGATCCGCACCGTGCTGCGAGGCCACGACAAAGTCTATGGCCTGAGCGAGCTGGCGTTTCCCGGCGGACGGCTGCGCGTGCCGCATATCGACCTGCCGCTCGGCACGCCGTTGCGGCTGCGCATCCATGCGCGCGACGTCGTGCTGGCGTCGGCGGCGCCGAAGGGGCTGTCGATCCGCAATGCATTCGCCGGCCGCGTCGTCGAGATTTCGCCCGACAACGGGCCCTTGGTGGACCTTCGCCTGGACATCGGCACGCCGGCTGAACCGGTGATGCTGTGGGCGCGCATCACTCAGCGCGCGCTGGCCGATTTACGGTTGGCGATCGGCAGCCCGGTGCATGCGCTGGTCAAGACCGTTGCGCTCGAGCGGCCAAGCCCCGGCGGCGGCCGCGGCGTCAGCGAGGCGCACGAGGCGGTCTAGGGCCTAAGCGTCGCGCGTTTGAACGCAAGAACGTCTCTGGAAAGCGCGCCTCGTGCTGCCGGAAGGCGCGATCAATTGCGTCGTCTACGATCTGTCGATGGGCGGTGCACGCGTGCGGCTGGTCGCGCAATTGCAGAAGCTCCAGCGCGTGCGGCTCGACATCGAGAAACTCAGCCCGCTCAACGCCGAAATCGTCTGGCTCGGCATCGGCATGATCGGCATCCGCTTCACCGACGATCCGGCGTTCATCGGCCGCACGCTCGGACCGCTGCTCGCCGGCGGAACGCCTCAGGGCTCGCCGTAAAGCTGCCGGGCGCGTTTCTCGAACGCGCTCACCATCCGCTTCACCGCTTCGGTGAAGACGGTTTCGACAATTCCCGTCAAGACGCGCGAGCGAAATTCGAAATCGACGTGAAAGTCGATCAGCGTGCCGCCGTTCTGCGGGATGAATTTCCAATGATTCTCGAGATATTTGAACGGTCCCTCGGCGTATTCGACGTCGATGCGATCGGGCTTATAGAGATGAACGCGCGACGTGAATCGTTCGCGCACCATACGCCAGCCGATCAGCAAATCGCCGAGAACATAGTCGTCGCGGCGTTCGCGCACGCGCGCGCCGACGCACCAGGGCAGGAATTCGGGATAACGTTCGATGTCGGCGACAAGGTCGAACAGCTGTTCTGCCGTAAAAGGCAGGAGCCGCTGTTCGACGTGGGTCGGCATCGGCTCAGTGTGCGCGCGCGAGCCGGGCGGCGCGAAGTTTGGTGAAATCGTCGCCGGCGAAATAGGACGAGCGCGTCAGCGGCGACGCCGAAACCATCAGGAAGCCTTTGGCGAAGGCGCTCGCCTTGAGATCGGCGAATTCCGTCGGCGCGACGAAGCGCGCGACGGCGTGGTGCTTGGGCGTCGGCTGGAGATATTGGCCGACGGTAAGGAAATCGACGTCGGCGGCGCGCAGATCGTCCATCACCGCCTCGACCTCGGCGATGGTCTCGCCGAGCCCAACCATCAAGCCGGACTTGGTGAACGTCGTCGGATCGAGGCGCTTCACCTGCGCCAGCAACGCCAGCGAGGCTTCGTAACGCGCGCCCGGTCGCACTTCGCGATAAAGCCGCGGCACGGTTTCGAGATTGTGGTTGTAGACGTCGGGCTTGGCCGCCACTACGGCTTCGATCGCGCCGTCTTTCTTGAGGAAATCGGGCGTCAGCACCTCGATGGTCGTCGCCGGCGCGGCATGGCGGATGGCGCGGATCGTCTGGACGAAGTGATCGGCGCCGCCATCCGGCAGATCGTCGCGATCGACCGAGGTGACGACGACGTGGTTGAGGCCGAGCTTGCCGACCGCCTGGCCGACGTGTTCGGGCTCGTGCGGATCGAGCGCGCCGGGCCTGCCGGTCGCGACGTTGCAGAAGCTGCACGCGCGGGTGCAGACCGCGCCCAGGATCATCACCGTCGCGTGCTTTTGCTTCCAACACTCGCCGATGTTCGGGCACGCCGCCTCTTCACACACGGTGTTGAGCTTGAACGCCCGCATGAGGTCGCGCGTCTCCTGGTATTCGCGCGACACCGGCGCCTTGACGCGGATCCACGAGGGCTTCGGCGGCGACAGCTGATCGGGCTTGTGCGCCTTTTCAGGATGGCGCAGCGGCGCACTCATGCGGTCAGATGTGGAGGGCGCGGCCATAGGCTTCAAGCACCGCTTCGTGCATCATCTCCGACAGCGTCGGATGCGGGAAGATGGTCGCCATCAACTCCTGCTCGGTGCTCTCGCAGCTCTTGGCGATGGCGTAGCCCTGGATCAGCTCGGTAACCTCGGCGCCGATCATGTGCGCACCCAACAGCTCGCCGGTCTTGGCGTCGAACACCGTCTTGATCATGCCCTCGGGCTCGCCGAGCGCGATCGCCTTGCCGTTGCCGATATAGGGGAAGTGGCCGACCTTGACCTGGTAGCCGGCGGCCTTGGCCGCCTTCTCGGTCAGGCCGATGCTGGCCACCTGCGGCATACAATAGGTGCAGCCGGGCACGTTCTTGACGTCGAGCGGATGCGCGGTGTTGAGGCCGGCGATGTGCTCGACGCAGAGCACGCCTTCGTGCATCGCTTTGTGCGCCAGCCACGGCGGGCCGATGACGTCGCCGATGGCGTAAACGCCGGGCTCGCCGGTGGCGCACCATTTGTCGACGACGATGTGCGTCTTCTCGATCTTCACCTTGGTGCCTTCGAGACCGACATTCTCGACATTGCCGACGATACCGACAGCAAGAACGACCCGCTCGGCCTTGATTTCAAAGCTTTTTCCATGGGATTCGACAGTTGCGGTGACGTCGTCGGCGCCTTTCTTCAGCGCCTTCACCGTCGCCGAGGTGTGAATCTTCATGCCTTGCTTCTCGAAGCTCTTGCGCGCGAACGCCGAGATCTCTTCGTCCTCGACCGGCAGGATGCGGTCGAGAACCTCGACCACCGTCACCTCACAGCCGAGATTGCGGTAGAAGCTCGCGAATTCGATGCCGATCGCTCCTGAGCCGACGACCAGCAGCGACTTGGGCATGGTGGGCGGAATCATCGCCTCTTTATAGGTCCAGACCAGCTTGCCGTCGGGCTCGAGGCCGGGCAGCGAACGCGCCCGCGCGCCGGTGGCGACGATGATGTGCTTGGCGGCGAGATCGGCGCTGGTCTTGCCGCTGACCTTCACCTTGCCCTTCCCCGCCAGCACGCCGCTGCCGTCGAACACGGTAATCTTGTTCTTCTTCATCAGGAAGCCGACGCCGGACGACAGCTGATTCGCGACCTTGCGCGAGCGTTCGACGATCTTCTTCAGGTCGAAGGAAACGTCCTTGGCGCTGAACCCGTAATCGCCGAGATGGCGCAGCAGGTGCGAAATCTCGGAGCAGCGCAGCAGCGCCTTGGTCGGGATGCAGCCCCAGTTGAGGCAGATGCCGCCGAGATGCTCGCGCTCGACGACCGCGGTTTTCATACCGAGCTGCGCCGCGCGGATGGCCGCAACGTAGCCGCCCGGCCCGCCGCCGATAACGATCACGTCGAAAGAGGTGTCGGCCATGCGTTCTCCTAGACCAGCAGCGCCGCCGGCGCCTCGATCAGCTTCTTGAAGGCTTGCAGCCACTGTGCACCTTCGGCGCCGTTGAGCACGCGATGATCGCAGCCGAGGGTGCAGGTCATGACGTGGGCGATGGCGAGGCCGCCGTTGCGCACCACCGGCCGCTCCTCACCGACGCCGACCGCCAGGATGCAGGCCTGCGGCGGATTGATCACCGCGGTGAACTCGCGCACGCCATACATGCCGAGATTGGAGATCGAGAAGGTGCCGCCCTGGAATTCCGAGAGCTTGAGCTTGCCTTGGCGCGCGCGCATGCCGAGGTCGCGCATCTCGGCGGCAATTTGCGGCACGCGCTTCTGGTCGGCGTTCTTGACGATCGGCGTGATCAGGCCGTCATCGAGCGCGACGGCAATGGCGACGTCGACTTCGTTCCAGCGCAGGATGGCGTCGTCGGTATAGGACGCATTGGCCAACGGCATCTGGCGCAACGTCAAAGCGGCCGCGCGGATGACGAAATCGTTGACCGAGAC
>Ga0126371_10004742_pt1 | contig 12007 bp, 12 predicted proteins | sample PanSoiMetaPlot_4_FD_110145 | JGI IMG/M metagenome (GOLD analysis project Ga0126371, IMG submission 110145) | Tropical forest soil microbial communities from Panama - MetaG Plot_4 | ecosystem: Environmental > Terrestrial > Soil > Tropical forest > Bulk soil | place: Panama | collected 2016-02-17
CCGTCCATCTGCGCCGCGCCGGTGATCATGTTCTTGATGTAGTCCGCATGACCGGGCGCGTCGACGTGGCTGTAGTGCCGCTGCTTTGTCTCGTACTCGGCATGGTACAGCGAAATCGTGATCCCGCGCTCCTTCTCTTCAGGCGCGTTGTCGATCTGGTCGACGATCAACGGCTTGGTCCCAGTCCCAGACGCTGCGAGCACTTTCGTGATCGCCGCCGTCAAGGTCGTCTTGCCGTGGTCGACGTGACCGATCGTGCCGATGTTCACGTGCGGCTTCGTCCGCTCGAATTTCGCCTTTGCCAAGTCTTGTCTCCGGTCAGAAGCGCCGAGCTTCGCTCGGCGTGCTACATGCTAGGAGCGGCGAGCCCCGGCCCGCCATGACACGCTAACGCACACCCCGGTTTCGCCTACCGGGATGCGAAACGTCAAATTTCGCGCCCGAGAGGAATTGAACCTCCAACCTCGGCCTTAGGAGTGCCTTGCTCTATCCATTTGAGCTACGGGCGCGCGCGTCAAAAGTATTTAGCCCTCGGCGGGGATTGAACCCGCGGCCTCGTCCTTACCAAGGACGCGCTCTACCACTGAGCTACAAGGGCGCGCCTGTCCACCGGACCGTTCCTTATACTATCGGATAGGGCCGCCTAGGCGCAAGGGCCGACCAGCGCGGCGCAAGCGCGAAGGACTACTTCCTCTGCACCATGTTCTCGACGTTTTGCACGCCCGCTTCCACAGCCCGCTCGCCGCTCATGAAGAGCCCGATGATCCAGCGGATCACGGCGATGACGCCGATGATCGCGAAGAGGAAGATGAACCCGAAAGTCCACGCAGCCGCGTGCAGCAAGTTGACGACGAACTGTTCCATAGCGTCCTCCCATCAGAAGAGCCGCAAGTCGCGACGAGACTATAGATTCGCGCTGCCGATTACCTGCTCGCCGATGCTGTTGACGGTGCGACAGGCAGCGGCCAAGGATACTTGAGCTCCATCCGTCGGACGCCGTGTGGGTATGTGCCGATCTTCTCGTGTTTCGTCAACCAGTCTTCGGAGAGGACCGCGATGTACTCGAAATTCTCCCACGGCAATTCGTTGCCCAGCGCAGCTCGCCCCAGCGCTGTGACCGGCTCCATCCGCTTCCAATTGTTGTATATGAGCCAGCAGTAGCGGTCGAGGAACATCTCTCGATCGATGATACCGCGCTTGACAAGGATGCCGAGCTCCTCGAACGCGTTGCCGACGACGATGCCCGCTCGACGAAGCTCCACGTAGTCGGGACCGACCTGCGGCGCCTGCCAACCGGCCGACATAGCGGCTTCGTATTCGCGATACACCGGATCTTCCATCGCAGTGCTCAGCTTATCGCGGATGAGGTTTGACGCATCGGCGTAGAACTTTCCCGAAAACTCCTCTCCGATCGAGAGCATCGCGGTTATCTGATTTCCTGCGCGCATGTGCTTCAGCTGGACGAGCGCGGCGATCGCGGTCGCGGCGACGATGATCACCGTCAGGAGCGGCGCAACCGAGTTTATCGAATCGAGCGACATGGTGGACTCCCTGAGGACGTGCGACGAAACGCACGCTCTGCTTAAAAGCAGTGCGGACGCCCGGAACGGTTTTCCGGACGTCCGCTCGACCACCTACCGGCGCTCGCGTTAGAGGGTCACCTGCGTGTTGAGGAAGATCGCTCGGTTGTCGTTCGTGCTCATGTACGAGCCGTCGGGGATGCTCTTCCCGTTCGGCACGATCGGCTCGGGAACGTTGAGTCCCCATTCCTCGTAGTCGACGCTCACGCGTAAGTTCGAGCTGACCGCGTGATTGAGACCGACGTAGAATTGGTGGCGATCGTTCGCCTGTGCCGTGTAGTAGCCGGTGTAGAACGGCGTACCGTTCAACCCGGTGTTGTTGTTGACGACCGAGTTGTAGCCCGTGCCGACATAACCGAGCTCGAGATTATTCGAGTTCGGTGCCGGGTTCGTCGCGCCGTAGATGTACTGGATCCAGATCGCCCGGTTGTCTTCCCAGCCTTTTTTCGTCGTCGGATCGTCGCCGAACCGCCGCAGACCTTCGACGGCGAACGTCTGGAACGGCGATATCGCATATGTCAGCGCAACCGACCCGGCGGCAAGCGGCTGATTGAACGACACGAAGTTCTGCTTGTTCGTCGACCAGATCTTCTGCGGCAGAGCCGAGAGGTCGATGATGCTCGCCCCGAGCGACAGCTTTGACGTCAGCTGGTCCTCGAGATGCGAGTTGACGGCGAACTGAGTGTGCGGCACGGAACCCGACGAGGCGAGACCGGTCGGGACGTAGGCGAACGGCGAGTTGCTGCCAATATCCGGACCGCCTTCCTCACCGAATCCGATGAACCCGTTGAGCCGGCCGGTAAACCCGATCATTCCACCATTGTAGTAATCGTTGGAATATGCAAGCCCGAGATCTTCTTGCATCTGGTATTTGCCGCCGACGACGTAGAGCGGAGACTTCGCGAACGCGTACTTGAAGAAGAAATAGTTCAGCCGGAGCAGGCCTTGGTCGTTATACGTCGAGATCGACGGGTTGATGTTGTCGAACCCGTTGACGTTCGCTTGGCCGAAATAGTTCTTGTTCTCGAGCCGGATGCCGTAGCTCGTCTGCTTGTCGAGATTGCCCGTGATCTGGAGGCGGAGCACTTGGATGCCCGTGCCGCGCGCGTTGCTGCCGGTGATGTAGTTCGAGACGCCGTCGGTGATCTGCGTGTTCTTGGCGATCGGCACGCCGGTGTTCGTGAACGCGTCGACGGTCTCGGTGTATGAGCCCGGCGCACGCAGGTAGGAATAGAGATGGATCTGCGCGCGGCCGAACTCAGAGGCCAGCGTCGCGTTCGACTGCTCGAGTGCGGCCTCGCGCGTCTGGAGGTCTTTGATCTGGGCACCGTATTGATCTAGGAGTAGCTTCGCGTCCGCGACGTTCTTCTGCGTCACGCGGATCGCGCTGTATGGCGCCTGCAGGTCGCTCTCGAGTTTCTGCGTCACGCGATCGACGATGACCGCCATCTCGTAACGCGTGATCGGGCGTTTGCCGTCGAAGTAGCCGTTCGGGTAGCCCTTTAGAAAGCCGGCGTCGTAAAGCCGGACGACTGCTTGATAGGCGGGATCCGAAGGTGAGACGTCCTGGAACGGATTGTCGTCTGAAAAAGCGGGTGCCGCCCACGCGATCAGCGCCGCGATGGCGCACGCAGCTGCGCGGAAGGCCGCTGACATCGTTAGTTTCACTGGTCGAACTCCTTGACGCCGGTCGATGGCCGGATCGCTTAATTGTCTACTAAGTCAATAGACTTTATTAAGAATGGCCGATTTTGGGCGGCCGGTCAAGGGACAGGTGGCCTAAGCTAGCCTAGGACCGCGCGGCGTCTTGGCACGCGAGAGGCGTATGAAGAAACGCGGCGCTCGTCCGGCGGCCGCGTTCTGATCTTTCGTGGAGCGGGAGACGGGTCTCGAACCCGCAACATCCAGCTTGGAAGGCTAGCGCTCTACCAATTGAGCTACTCCCGCTCGCTCACTGCGACTATTGGGCGCTTGACCGCATAACGCCTGGTCGCGCGACTTCCTACCGCAGTGATGACCGGTCCACTTCTGCCCAGGAATCCTTGAGCGAAATGCGCTCAACGCCTGCCGGATAGTCGCCGTTCGGATGTCGCGCAAGCCACTGTCGCGCCTGCACCGTCAGATATTCGAATTGCTCCCAGGCGCTATTGACGCCGCCTGTTGAGCGCGCCGCGATAGCGATGACCGGTTCAAGCCGTCGCCAAAACCCGTCGACGATGGCGGCGTTGACGCGCATGAAGCTCGTGCGATCGATGACGCCGTCGCGATAGTACAGGCCCCACTGATCGAAAAAATTTGCGATCGCCAGCTCGGGATGCTTCGCACGATCTCCGCCCGGCCGCATGATCTCGGCGCGGAACTCGGGATCCTCGAGCCGCTTCGGAAGGTCTTTGCGCACGAAGCTGAAGGCATCGCGCAATTCAGAGCCCTCGTATTCCGCCAAGAACGTCTGGATCTGCGCGACCTTGTTCGCCGAGCGCATGTGGCCGAGCTGGAGGACGGCGGCTATCGCCGTCGCCGTGATGACGACGAACGTACCGACGGACGCGATAACCGACCAGACCTCTATCGACATCTGATCTCTAGACTCCAGCTGTTTCGGGGCTTTGGGCAGGGTAGGATTCGAACCTACGTAGCGCGTCGCGCGGCAGATTTACAGTCTGCTGCCATTAACCACTCGGCCACCTGCCCACAAGTCAGGAACGCTTTCTGCGACGGTTTGTTCGGACGAACCTGCCGTCACCGCACCTCGCACTGTCGCATCTATCGCTTCCGTGGTCACTGCACAGTAACAGGTACGTTGAAGCTATTCCCGATGGCGTCTTGGATTGTGATAACGCAACTTCCAACCGCTTTCGACTCGACGGTAAACGTATTCTGCTGTTGATCCGGGACTACTGTCGCGACACCAACGTTAGAGCTGGTCGCGTTCAAAGTAGGGCTTCCGCGCTCTTTGGCGATGAGAGTACCCGTGAGCCCTGATGACGCGAAATTAAGGGTTGTAGGTATGACACTCAAGACATTTCGGATATAGACCGCAATGTTTCCGGGCGGATCTGTGATCCAGACATTACCGTCCGGCCCGCCAGCCAGTGAAAAGAAGCCCTCGGAACCGTTGTAATGCGATGCGATCAGCGTCTGTTGGCCGTTGCTCACATCGACCCGCAAGAGGTTGTTTTGCGTGATGAACGTTCCGGCGAGAAAATATGGGGCTTTGTCCGGACCAACGGTTCCGGCGGCGATGTCGACAACCTCATTAGCGACAGGATAGGTTGACATCTGACCAGCCGGTGTCATTTTTGCGATCGATAGTCTCCCGCAAGGTGCACCAACCATTTTACCTATACACGCAAACCAAAGATTGCCGTCTTTAGGAGCCGCAAGTCCGAATCCACCGAAAGTGTTTTGGCCTATCGAGTGGAGCACAATTTGTCCGGTGTTCGTGTCGATTGAGTCAAGCGAATCATTCCCAGAATCTATGAACCACAACAAACCGCCCGGGCCCGCGACGACCGACGCATTGCTATTCGGAACATTGTTTGGATACGCGAATTGGGTGATCGTGCCCGACGGCGTAACTTTGTCGATATGCCACCCTCCAACAAACCACGCGTTTCCATCGGGACCCTCTCCAAGCTCTTCTGGCGTACAGGCAGAGAAGGCGTCCTGAGCCGGCAATTGGTAGGCGGGGCCGCGACCTAGTCGGTTCACTACCTCAACGGCGGAGTTTGCGACGCCGCTGCTGACACAGGTCAGGATGTAAAATCGCCCACTCGGGGCCAGTGCGATGGCTTCTGGATTCAGTTCGTAGACCTGGTCAATCGGTAAGGGATACTCAGTCGCGTTTCCGGTCATCGTTAGCTTGACCAATCCAGGGCCAGTGGCATCGAGGAACCACATATTCTTGTCGGGACCCGCAACGATTCCGCGGTAGTCTGGCGAGTACGTGTTTGGAGCAAATCGTGTCCAGTTGCTTGGGAGGCCGCCACCTTGAAGCACATACGGATGAACTTTGGAAGTGTCGATCATCGGCACCGCTCCGCGACTAGCGCAAGCGGAGAGAAGCGCCGAGGCGAGTAGGCACAATAGAACAAACTTTGCCATGGCAAGACTCCCACATTATAGAAAGATGGCAGCCACGCTATCGTAGCGACTTCGGCGAGATGCTTTGCCCAATCGCGATGACCGCCCTTAAGGCTTCCAGTTCACAAACGCTAGTTCGAAACAGCGGCGGGTACTACACGATTCGGCGGTTTTGTTTTATCGATCCAGCTCGAGCTTCGTCGGCGAATCGACCGTCGCGCCGTCGACTTTCTGCACCACGTACGTGATTCGAACCTTGGCCTTGCCGAGTATGAGCTTCGCGGGCCAGCCGTCGCACGGGAAGTCCGGACACCAAGGCAACGCCTTGCCTTCAAACGTCGGCTTCTTCAAGTTGTCGAACCACAAGCGATGCGTTCGCCCATCCGATGTCTTCACGAGCACATCAGTGCCCTCGTTGCCGCTGACGTAGCTCATGAGGATGCCGTCGATCGAGCCCGTCTGTGCGGCGCTCGCACCGCTGACGGCGAAGACGAACAAGATGATCGCGAAAACGAGCGAGACAAAGCGCTTCGTATGAAGGCCCTCCGATCGGGCGCGGGATGGTCGCTTAACCGCCGATGAGCGGCGGCTAGCCTAGGGCAGAGAAGCTATCACCCGCCTACAGGGATTCAGTGGATAGCAGCCAACGGCTGCCTTCCTAGTTGCTCGACTTACACCTCTTGCGTATGTAGCGGTCGCCCGGCCTCGATGCCGGCTCCAGGACCTGCGAGCAAGCAACTATCCGTTGCGGTGTTCGCGTCTTGGGAGTTTCGAGCATGAAGTGCGACGTTTGTCAGACACATCAGACCGGGCTCGCGTGGGTTAGCAGTCCGTCGGGAAGCTATGTCGTTTGCTCCGACTGCGCTCGACCGTTGCAGTCAGAAGTCCACGATTTCATAGCGCGACTCGCGCGTTGCGATAGCCACGATTCGCTGCTCGGCGAACTCCTGACCGCAGCGATGGATGTGACCGGTTCGGACATGGGCAACGTCCAACTCGCAGACGAGAATCGCGTGCTCCGGATTCGCGCCCAGGCCGGTTTCGAACGCGAATTCCTCGACTTCTTCAGCGGCGTCGAGGAGAATGAAGCTGCATGCGGCACTGCAGCTGCCGATCGCCGGACCGTCGTCGTGCCCGACGTCGAACTAAGCCCGATCTTCATCGGAACGCCTGCGCTTACGATCCTACGAAATGCCGACGTGCGGGCGGTGCAATCGACGCCGATGTTCTCCTACACAGGTTTGCTCGTCGGGATGGTGTCGACCCACTACCGATCCCCGCACATCTTTGCGAACCGCGAACTCGATCGTCTTGGTCTGCTCGCGGCGCAGGCTGCAGTTCTTCTCGGGAAATTCTCCGCGGTCCCGATTTAGGCGAGCACCTTCGCCGCCTCGCGCGGCTTCACGTGGACGAGTCCGATGCCGGCGAAGACGATCGCCGCACCAAGTATCGTCGTCACGGCGATGTGCTCGCCCGCGAAGATGACGCCGAGCAATACCGCGATGATCGGCGTGATGTACGTCAGCAGATTGAGCCGCGTGACCGGCATGACGCGCATGAGCGTGAAGTAGGCCAGGAACGCGACTCCGTTTCCGAAGACGATCAGATACATCAACGCGAGCGTGGCCGTTTGCGTGAAGACGATCGGCTGCGTCCGCTCGGTGGCGAGCGCGAGCGCGCCGAGCACAAAGGACCCGATGAGTTGCCCGGGACCGACGGTCGCGATCGGCGGAACGTTTGCGGCTAGGCGCTTCGCGCACACCGATGCGATCGAAGCGCAAACCGACGCACCGAGTACCGCAACGGCACCCGCAGCCGGCACGCGTGCGGCTTCGACGACTTCCGACCAGAAGATGACGGCGACGCCGCAGAATCCGCACACGAGGCCGAGAACGTTCACCGTGCTCAATCGCTCCATCCGAAGCACTGTCGTCGTCAGAAACGACGTGACGAGCGGCGTGGCGGCGAATAAGACCGCGACGAGCCCGCTCGGCACGGTCTGTTCGGACCAATAGACGAGCGCGAACTGACATCCGAAGAGCAAAATTCCCTGGATGAAGATATGTAGCACGTACGTCTTCGTCCGGGGCCATTGCGTCCGCATGAGAAACGCGGCGGCGATGAGCAGCACGCCAGATATCGCCATGCGCAGCCCGGCGCCGACGAACGGCGGCACGCCTTCGAGGCCGAAGCGGATGGCGAGCCAGGTGCTTCCCCACACCCAACACATGAGCACGAACAAGAGGGTCGTGCGCGAGCGGTCCGTCAAGGCGTCATGCGACGCCGCGGCGTTCGTGCAGCAGCAGTTCGTCTTTGCGCGCGGCGCCCCAGCGGTATTCGCCCGCGGCCCCATCGGATCGGACGACGCGATGGCAGGGGATCACGAGCGCGATCTTGTTCGCCGCGCAGGCGCTTGCGACCGCGCGAACGGCCTTTGGTTGCCCGATAGCTTTGGCCAGCTTCGCGTACGTCGTCGTCGAACCGCTACGGACTTTTTGTATCGCCCGCCATACCTTGCGCTGGAACGCGCTGCCCGTCACGTCGAGCTCGACGTTCTCGCCCGAGCGTCCGGCGATGCGTTCGCGAACCGATCGCAACGCCGACTTCAGGCGCGCCTTGGCCACGTTTGATGAAGACCCGTTCGCCTCGGCGACCGTCGCCTTGGGAAATTCAGCTCGCAGATCGTCGACGAGCGACTTCGCTTTATCGCCAAAGCCGATTGCAGCCACGCCACGATCGGTTGTCGCGATGAGCGTCTTGCCGAGCTTCGTCGTCGCGATCGTGTACACGATCGACTCACCCGTTCCGCCGCGGCGGTATGCGCCGGGGCTCATGCCGAGCGCACCGTTCGCATGCGCGTACGCTTGCTTGTGCCCAGCGAAACCCGCGTTGTGTGCCGCGTCGAGCACCGTGTCGCCGCGCTTCAAGCGCGATTTGAGCGACTGCGTCCGTCGCGTCGCGACGTACATCCGCGGCGACACGCCGGTCGCGCGTGCGAAGACGCGCTGGAAGTAGGTCGGGCTCATGCCGGCCGCTTCGGAGATGCGCGCGAGCGGCAAGTCATCGTCGAGATGCGAATCGATGAACGCGATCGCGCGCTTCACCGCTTCTTCAGCACGCGTGTCGCCGTCGGGCCGGCAGCGCTTGCACGCGCGGAATCCGGCCTTTCGAGCAGCGTCGGTCGAGTCGAAGAGGATGACGTTTTCCGGCTTCGGCGCTCGCGCCGGACAGGACGGGCGGCAGTAGATGCCCGTCGTGCGAACGGCGTAGATACTCATCTTCATGCCCTTTCCACGCACGCCGCGAAGCAACCTCGCTTCGCATTGTGCACGTGCAGATACGCCGCATTTTTTTCGGCGAAGAGACGACCTATCAGTGCTTCAAGCTCCGAACCCTCGACGACGTCGGCATCGATCATCATGCCTATGGCATCGAAGGCACGGACTGAAAGCACGCGAGGGCGAAGCGCCGGCGGAACTCGGTCGATTTCGTCATATCGTTGTCGCACATTTTCTCTGACAAATATCGCGTGCGACGAGCGATACGGCGTCGCCGTGCTTTGATGCTCGTAGTTGAGCAGCAGAACCGATTCGCCCGGCTCTGCGTCCTCGAGCGTGATGCGGCACGGGAAACCCGGTTTCGCGTCGACGATCGTCCTGACGATGTGCCGCTCGGCGAGCTGCGCGTCGCTCATCTCGAACAGCGGTTGGAATTGATCGGGCTCGAGGCCCACGATTCGATAACTCATGGGCAAAGCATAGCGCGAGGCGCGCTCGCGGCGCGCCCCATTTCTTGCGTTCAAATTTTCGCGCTGGGGTTTACGTGCAGTTCGGTTTGACCGAAATCGCTCTCCACGCGCCGAATTTGGGGATCGCCGTGCCGACCGTCCAGAACTCGGTCAGTCTCGGCACTTGCGCGGTCGCGTTGAGGATCCGCGTATCTTTGTTCGGATTCGGGACCGCGATGTTCGTCCATGCGTTGCCGTCGAAGAACATCGCGAAACCTTGTCTGGTCGCCGGGATCTGACCGACGGCGAGGACGCCCGTCAGGCTGCGCGCCGAGATCCCCGAGATGATCGTCGACGGATCGACCGACGGACCTTGTTGCGACGACCACTTCGTGCCGTCGAAGAAATCGATCGCCGTCGAACCGCCGCATGCACCGACGGCGAAGACGTAGCTCGGCTGCAGCGCGGTCATCGTCGTCAGGCAGTCGCTCGACTCGAGTGACGTCGTCCACGCCGTACCGTCGTAATGCTCGATCATCGTGCCGCTCTGGCCGTTCTGGGAAAAGCTGCCGAGCGCGAAGATGTTCTTCGACGAGAGCGCGGCGATCGCGTAGAGATCGCTTTGCGCGTTTTGCTGGATCTGGATGCTGTAATCGACCCACTTGCTGCCGTTCCAATGCTCGATCAGCTGCTGCGGGCCGTACTGCGTATTGCGGGAGCCGACTGCCCAGGCGCCGGCCGATCCGACGCCGGCGATCGCGTTGAACCGAGCCGGGATCCAATCGCTCATGACGACAGGCGACGTCGTCTTCCACTGCGTGCCGTCGAAGTGGAGCGCGATAGGCGATGCGGTGTTCGCGTCATTCGTGGTCGTCGCATAGCCGCCGGTCCAGACGTTGTTCTTGTTCTGCCCGGAAACCGAAAGCAACTGCGTCAGCGGCGCCGAGCCCGCGGCGAGCGACGTCCACGCCATACCATCCCAGTGATCGATGACGTCTTCATACGTGCCGCTTTCGACCGACGACGAATCGCCGACCGCCCAGACGTTTCCGACGTAGAACGCGATGACCGAGTTGAGTTCGTTCACGCCGTCGCCGAGGTTCGGCGTCTTGATCTGCTGCCACGTGCACGATGCGGCGAATGCCGGTTGCGCGATAGTCGATAGGATGAAGATGATTGCGACTGCGAGCGCACTCGAGCGCGACCTGAAAGACATCGAGGGGCCTCCGTGATCGTAGTCTAGCGCGGCGGCTGCGCGGTCGGCTAGGGACGAACGTCCCCGCCTGGGCGGAAGCGCTATCGGGGCCATCGAATCGTGACGCGCGATGACGTCTTTCGATACCATCGTGCCAATCGTTTCATTGCTCGTCGCCTTTGCTACCGTCGTGGTGACGGCGGTGCTCATGCAGCGCCAAGCGCGCGAAATGGCACATGAACGAAACGCACTCGCGATCCTCGAGGCGTTCGACAGGCTTACGGCACCCGAGCTTTTGCAGGCATTCGACCAGCTGACGACCGTCAACGAGCGCTATCCGACGGATGAAGAATTCTTAGCGCACTATCCCGGCTCGGCCGATGCGCGCGCGAACAATCTCGTCTCACAGCTCATGGAGACGATTGCGACCTTAGCGAGGCGCGAAGTGCTCGATGCCTCGCTCATCGTTGACGCGGCGGGTCACTTGATCCGGGCCCGATGGGCGGCGATCAAGCCGTTCGTCATGCGACGCCGCCGGCTCGAGAACAACGAGTACATCCTCGAGAACTTCGAGTGGCTCGCGAAGTACAGCACGTGGTGGAAGGACATCCCGCGTCCACCGCATCCGAACTACTCACCCGACCAGTTCTCGAAGTAAGCTGACCATAGCGGATGGAGCGGGTCGACCTTTATGGTCGACCGCAGACGACCTACCGTGTGAATCTCTGTAGCGGTCGAGCTTTAGATCGACCGGAGACGGGCTTGCGTTCCAAAGGCCGCGGCGGTCGACCATAAAGGTCGACCGCTCCTATTTTTCGAGGTTGAATCGATCGCGAGTTAGGCCGCGGCGGCGGCTTTCTTGATCGCTTCGGCGATCATCGCGTCTTGCGTCGCCGGATCTTTCCAGCGCGCTTGCGCGTCTTTCGAGAGCTGGTCGATCGGGTCGTAGTAGAGGAACCACTCACCGGGCTTCACGCTCGGGGCGCTGTAGACGGCGATGCCGTTCTCCCGGTCGTAGTGGTCGTACGAATGCAAATCGCGCTTTCCGCCGCCGCCCGGTGCGTCGCACAAGAAGAGCGGCGTGTTGTAGCCGGCGGTCGAACCGCGCACGAACTTCTCGATATCGATGGCGGATTGAATCGTCGTCCGCAGGTCCTCGACGCCCTTCACCATGTCGTGCATGTACACGTAGTACGGATGCACGTTGAGATAACCGAGGCGCTTGACGAGGAGCCGCATCGTCTCTTTGTCGTCGTTGACGCCGCGGATGAGCACCGACTGGTTGCGCACGAAGACGCCGCGCTCGAAGAGCAGCCGCATCGCCTTCTCGGTGATCCACGTGATCTCGTTCGGACTATTGAAGTGCGTGTGCAAGACGACGTCCTTGCCCATCGTCCTACCGCGGTCGACGACCGAGATCAG
>Ga0126371_10004743_pt1 | contig 12006 bp, 7 predicted proteins | sample PanSoiMetaPlot_4_FD_110145 | JGI IMG/M metagenome (GOLD analysis project Ga0126371, IMG submission 110145) | Tropical forest soil microbial communities from Panama - MetaG Plot_4 | ecosystem: Environmental > Terrestrial > Soil > Tropical forest > Bulk soil | place: Panama | collected 2016-02-17
ACACGGTGGCAAAGCGGCGTGGCTTCGGTGAAGACATGAGAGATTCCCTCTTTCTGAAAAGCCATGAATTCGAAGGGCGAAGAAGGGCAGGGTCGATCTTTAGTTGTTGTCTCGAACAAAATGGGCATGCCGAACTTTCGCCGACGACGTTCATTCCCGAGTTCTGACGTTAAGTCCCTTGGCTGCTTCTGAAGCGGGGAGCAGCCATTAGTTGTGTTCCAAAATTATATGCCACAGGGTGGCTTAAAAGTCAAGCGTGTTCTTAGCGCGAAGTCTTGGAACGGTTCTTCTTTCCGCCTCCGAACGCGGCGCAATAGAACAGGCCAATGACGATCAGAAGGGCGCCCCACCACACCGGCGCGTGCATCGAAGCGAGAACGATCGGGCCGGGGCCAGACCATTCCGCCAGGCCGCTCGCTAGTATGAGCACGCCATAGATGACCAGGAGCACGCCAACAAAAAACCATACCGGGATGATCGCGTGATCTTTCATGGTTTCACCAGAAAATCCTTTGCAAGAGCAACAGGACGACAAGCGCCACGGCCGCCCAAAGCGCCGGCCGCGCGAACCAGGTCAGTTCGCCTTCCATCGGGATTTTCGTCAGCCCATAGACCAAACCCTTGAGATCGGAACCGGGCTTAGGCTTGGTTACGAAGGTGACCATCACAGTCACAATTACATTGATCAGGAAGGACCACAAGGCACGATACATATCTTCTGCCAGCGCCTTGGCGTGCGTTGAGAGAGCGATGATAGACAACGCTGACGGATCGAACTTAACCACGAAAAACATCGCGACCGACGACAGTGTGCCGGCGAGCAAACCGCAGAATCCAGCGGCCGGGGTCACTCGTTTCCAAAGCATTCCCAAAATCACGGTTCCGAACAGTGGCGCGATGAAAAAGCTGAACAGCGCCTGGACATAATCCATGATGCTAGCGAATCCCATGGCCAGGTAAGCGGTTCCGATGCTCACCACCAGCCCGATTATGGTGCACCATCTGCCCATCGATACGTAATGCGCGTCGGGAGCTGTCTTTCGCAGGAACGGCCGGTAGATGTCGTAGGTCCACACTGTCGCGAACGCGCTGACATTTCCGGCCATCCCAGCCATGAAGCCGGCGACGAGCGCAGTGACGCCCAAGCCAAGCAATCCCGGACCGAAATAGCGCGCGAGCATCAGCGGAAGCACTTCGTTATAGCTGTGTTGGCCGGGTTGTAATGCGCTTTCCGCTACCAGGCGATCGGGCAGCACCGCCAGCCCCAGCAAACCGGGGAGTATCACGATCAGCGGAACGGCCATTTTAAAAAACGATCCGATCACGGGGGCGAGTTTCGCCGAGCGGAGGTCCTTGGCGGCGAGAACGCGTTGCACGACTAGAAAATCCGTAGTCCAATAACCCATGGAGAGCACCGCACCGAGTCCGAAGACGATGCCGGTCCAATGCATGCCCATAGGGTTGTCCTGGAATCGGCCGAGCGTCGACCACAGGTGCGTAAAGTCCTGGCCGGGGAAGTTCCGCTGGATGCGCGAGACCATCCCGCTCCATCCACCCGTTTCGATCAGGCCTAAAATCGGAACCAAGAGAGCGCCCAGCCATATCAGGAAGAACTGGAGCACTTCATTGAAAATTGCTGAGTACAACCCGCCCGCTGCGACGTAAATCCCGACGGTCAACGACGAAATCCAGATGCTGAAGTGAATGTTCCAGCCCAGCATTACCTTCATCACCACTGCCATTGCGTACATGTTGACTCCCGACATCAGAATCGTCATCGCAGCGAAAGTAGTTGCGCTTAGGGCGCTCGCGGCGGGGCCGAAACGGAGGCGCAGGTATCCGGGGACTGAATGCGTTTTAGAGATGTAATAAAACGGCATCATCACGATTCCGAGGAACAACATAGCGGGAATCGCGCCGATCCAATACCAGTGTGCGGCTAGAATTCCGTACTGATAGGCCGATCCGGCCCACCCGAGCAGCTCGAGTGAACCGAGGTTCGCCGAGACGAAACTCAATCCCGCCACCCAAGCAGTCATTTCGCGCCCGGCGAGGAAAAAATCCTCGCCGCTTTGGGCGAATCGCTTGAGATACAAGCCGATTGCCAGAACCGCGAGGAAGTAAATCGCGATGATCGCCAGGTCGATGCCGCCGAGGGAGATCATTTAAGTGAAAAACACCCGGCCGCGATGTTGACCGATGAGGATCTGGAAGAGCCGGTGCGCGATCAGCTCATGCAGAGTGAGCAGTTCGCGATTGGCGCGCGTCAGATCCTCCGCATCGTCGGTCGAGCGGACAGGCCCTCCCGCTCTGAGCGCGTCCGTCGCTTGCTTGATGATGGGGTCGGCGCTGACTTCGCCGGCCATCTCCCACAGCGTGATGAAACGGTCGACTGCGGTGGGAAAGCTGACTTCAAACACCCCGAAATGGCTAGTGGTGCGTGGCGGCTTGTAGTCGAGATTGAACGGCCCTTCGTAATGATGACTGCGCAGGAGCACCAGAACGTTCAGCCAATCGAGCGGGTTCACGAGGCCGACGCCGATATCGACGTCGTGCTTGAGCCGGTAGCCGTCATTGATATCGAAGTGAAAGAGTTTCTTCGCCAGAAGCGCCCTGGCGAGCGCGGCCCTGGGAGCCGCACCCCACATCAGCTCGTGCAAGTACTCGGGATTCAAGCCGACCATCTCGGGATGTGTCAGCAATCCTGAGGCGATAAAAGCCAGCATCGCATCGCTCGTGGGCAGCAGAATCTCGGCCTGCGGCTCGAATGGTTTTGCTTCCAGGCAATGTTTCAGCGCCGGACGTCCCTTACGTTTCGCGACCTCGATGTCACGCTGGCAGGCGGCGTTCAGCGCGTCCGCGTACCAGCGCAGGGAGTCGGTTTCATCGATCGCGCCCTGCACGTAGTATCCGAGCGACCCCGGCCAATAAACCGTAAATCCGGCACCCAGTTCGTGTCCGATTTCGACCGTGTTGCACACTCGAAACTTCGCGTACTCGCGCACGCCAGGGGCTTCAGCGGCCGGGCTCGCAGCCCAAACGGCGTGAAAAAACGTCTCGGTGGTGACCATGGAGCACTTCAAGCCGTGGTCGTTCAGCGCCCTTTTTATTCGATCGACGATTTCCCACTGCTCGGGCGTACCGAGGGCTTCGGTCGGGATGACGTCAGTATCGTGCGTCGTCCAGTGGCCGATGCCAATCTCGGCGAAGTTGTGGATGATATCCTCGAATCCGATGGGGGGCCGGGTGGGAGCATGGAACAGCGCCTGACCCTGATAGGCTGCCGCCCACTGAGGACCGGAAATGAAATACTTACGGCGCGTCTCCGCACTGTAAGCGCCGCCGCACGCTTTCATAAGTCGCGAAACGAGCGCGGTTTGGTGGTCTACGGGGATCGGAGGCATCTTGTAATGATTGCGAGTCGTATATTGTTGTACCATAAAACTAATCATGCGGATTCAAGACATCCGCGCCACCACCGTGTCAGTGCCGCTCGAAGCGCCCTTGCGCCACGCCAACGGGTGCCATTGGGGACGTTTTGTTCGTACCATTGTCGAGGTGGAGGCCGATAACGGGCTTATCGGACTTGGGGAAATGGGAGGCGGTGGAGAATCGAACGAAACAGCGTTTCGTGCGATGAAGCCATACTTGGCCGGGCATGATCCCGCGCGGCTGGAGGAAATGCGGTTCCTGATCGCCAATCCGACGGCGTCGCTTTACAACAATCGTACTCAGGTTCTTGCGGCCCTTGAATTCGCGTGTCTCGACCTACTCGGGCAGGCATGGGGCGCGCCGGTATGCGATCTGCTCGGGGGCCGATTGCGCGATCGAGTGCCTTTCGCAGCGTACTGTTTCTTTCGCTATCCGAACCCCGAAACGGGACTAGGCGAGGTCCGCACGATCGAGCAGATGGTGGAGAACACTTGTAGGTTGAAGCGGCGGTTCGGCTTCGCGACGTTTAAAGTAAAAGGTGGTGTTTTTCCTCCGGCTTATGAGTTGGACGTTTATCGCGCTCTAGCTGCGGCATTTCCCGATGACCGCCTCCGATTCGACCCCAACGCCGTCTGGTCTACTGAACAGGCGATCGAGTTTGGCCGCGCGATTGAGGATCTTCGCAACGACTATCTGGAAGATCCGGTATTCGGCCTCCACGGAATGCGCCGTACGCGGGAAAAAATTCGCGTTCCCTTGGCGACCAATACCGTCGTCGTTAATTTCGAGCAGCTCGCGGCCAACATCCTGAACACTGCAGTGGACGTGATCCTGCTTGACACGACATTTTGGGGCGGCTTACGCGCCTGCTTGAAAGCGGCGGCAGTTTGTGAAACCTTTCAGCTTGGAGTCGCGGTGCACTCCTCCGGCGAACTGGGGATTCAGCTGGCCACGATGCTTCACCTGGGAGCGGCGCTTCCGAACCTGACTTTCGCTGCCGATGCGCACTATCATCATTTGACCGGTGACGTGATTCAGGGAGGACCGTTCGAGTACGAATGTGGAGCGATTCGAGTGCCGAAAGGCCCCGGGCTGGGCGTGAAGCTCGACCGCCTTAAACTGGCCGAATATCACGAGCTGTATCGCCAGCTCGGAAATTATCCATACGATCAGGACCCGGGCCGCCCGGGATGGGCTGCCATCGTTCCGAACGATCGCTGGGCGGATCCGGAAGACGACAGGCCGGTCCAAGTTCCTTTCTGAATGCACGATCGATTGGATCTATCAAATCGCGTCGCTGTGGTCATTGGCGCAACGTCAGGTTTGGGCCGCACCATCGCCGTGGGGCTTGCCGAACACGGCGCCGACGTAGTCCCTACGGGCCGCCGTAGTCCAGAGGTGAATCAGGTATGCCGGCAAATCGAAGCCGAAGGCAGACAAACTCTTGCCAGCGTGGTGGATGTAAATGTGCGCGATTCCATGGACCGATTGCGCGACGCGGTACTCGATCGCTTTGGCCGGGTGGATATTCTCGTCAACGCTGCGGCCTTCACGTTCAAGAAGCCCACAGCGAATGTGTGTGAGGATCAGTGGGCAAATATCCTGGACACCAACCTCACCGGCGTCCTACGGGGGTGCCAGAGCTTTTACGAGGCTCTCAAAGCCAGCGGCCGCGGCCGGGTCATCAATATCGCATCGCTCGGATCACACCTCGCGTTTCATGAGGTGGCGGCATACTGTGCGACCAAAACTGCAGTGCTGTCGCTGACCCGAAGTCTTGCCTGCGAGTGGGCGCCCGACAAGATTTGCGTGAATGCAATCGCTCCCGGCATTTTTCCTACAGGGATGAACAACGGCATGGTCTGCGAGACGCCGCGCGGCGCTGAGATGCTCACGCGAACGCCGATGCGCCGGTTCGGGAAGCCTGAAGAGCTGATCGGTGTGGCCGTGCTGCTGGCCTCCGAGTCGGCAAGCTTCCTTACCGGGCAATGCATCGTGGTTGACGGAGGCTACCTTGCCTCTGGCGTGAATGTATGACGAGGCTGGTGGTCGCCCTTGCGCTGGGCGCGCTGACGCTCCGCGCCGAGTCGGGGTACGACGCGTGGCTGCGTTACGCCGAACTCGATTCCCCAGCGAAAGATCGATTTCGCGAAGCGATGCCTGCGGTCGTGGCGACTGTCGGCGAATCGTCGTTGTTCGCCAGCGCGCGCGAGGAACTGATTCGCGGAACGCGCGGCATGCTCGGCCGGACACTTCGAGTGGAATCCGGGATACCGAAGGAACCCGCGATCATCCTGGCGAGGCTCGCCGACCTTCACAGCCTACGCCCGCAGTGGAACCTTGGTTTCATACTCCAGGAAGATGGGTATGCGCTGAAGACGATCGATGGATTCACGATTGTCACGGGTTCAAACGATCGCGGCGTACTATACGGTGTCTTTGCGCTGTTGCGGATGATTGCTTTGGGAGAGCCGATCGCGAATCTCGATGAGAAGCACGAGCCGTACGCGCCCGTGAGATGGGTGAATCACTGGGACAATTTGGACGGCTCTATCGAACGCGGCTATGGCGGTCCTTCGATTTTCTGGGCGAACAGGCTGGCGCGAGCGGACCTCAGCCGGGTCCGCGATTATGCGCGGATGCTCGCTTCACTCGGCATCAACGGATGCTCAGTCAACAACGTCAACGCCGACCCTCAAATTCTCTCGAGTGAAGTTGTGGCGCAGCTGGCACGCATCGCTGACGTGTTTCGTCCATGGGGCGTCCATGTGGTCGTGGCTGTCGATTTTGGCAGCCCGCAGACGGCGGGCGGCCTCGACACGTTCGATCCCCTCGATCCGCGGGTCGCCGATTGGTGGAAATCGAGAATCGATGAACTATATCGCGCGATTCCCGATCTCGCCGGCATCATCACGAAAGCCGATTCGGAGGGTCGCCTGGGTCCGTCGGCGTACAAACGAACGCACGCCGATGCTGCCAATGTTGTGGCGCGCGCGTTAAAACCGCACGGCGGCCTCATTTTCTATCGCGGCTTTGTTTATGACCATCACGCCGACTGGCGAAATCTCAAGAATGACCGCGCCCGGGCCGCGTACGACAATTTCAAGCCGCTTGACGGGAAGTTCGACGACAACGTAGTGATCCAGATCAAGAATGGTCCGATCGATTTTCAGGTTCGCGAGCCCCCGTCACCGCTCTTTGCTGCACTGGAGAGAACCAACCAGGCGATCGAGCTTGAAATTACGCAGGAATATTTCGGCCAGGCTCGCCACACAGTCTTTCTCGTTCCCATGTGGAAAGACGTCCTGGATTTTGACATGCATGCCAACGGCGGTTCGACGCCGGTAAAAGCGCTGGCCGCCGGGAAAACGTTCCATCGCACGATCGGCGGCTTTGTCGGCGTTTCCAATGTTGGCCTGAACGATAGCTGGACCGGCAATCATCTTTCGCAGGCCAATCTTTACGGCTTCGGCCGCTTGGCGTGGAATCCGGATTTGAGTGCGAGCCGGATTTTGGACGAATGGACCAAGTTGACCTTTGGCGCCAGCCCCCAAGTCGTCGCCACTGTTAACGATATTCAACTGACGTCGTGGCGAACCTATGAGAACTACACGGGCCCGCTAGGTCTTCAGACTCTCAACGATATCACCGGTAATCACTATGGCGTGTCTGTCGAAGCGAGCGAGCGCAACGGCTGGGGACAATGGCATCGCGCCGATGAAGCAGGCGCCGGCATGGATCGAACCGTCGCGACGGGCACGGGCTTTATTGGCCAATATCCGCCACAAACGGCACGGCTCTTCGAATCGCTCGACACGTGCCCCGACGATCTGCTGCTCTTCATGCATCACGTCCCCTACACGCACCGGCTCCATTCCGGCAAAACCGTGATTCAGTCGATCTACGATGCACATTACGATGGCGCGGAATCCGTTGCAGAGTACGTCCGCGAATGGAAGCCACTGCGCGGCCGCATCGATGAGCGGCGTTTCGGCGAGATTCTGTCGCAACTTGAATATCAGGCAGGGCAGGCGGATGTCTGGCGTGACGGAGTCAACAACTGGTTCTTCCGTACATCCTCGATCGTAGACGAACGGAAGCGCGTCGGGCATCATCCCAACCGGGTGGAAGCCGAATCGATGGCGCTTGAGGGCTATCGCGTGACAGAGATCAGCCCGTGGGAAGCGGCATCGGGAGGTAAGATAATCTCTTGCGCGGCGACGCGCTGTCGCGCGACTCTGGCTTTCGGGGGCACACCCGGCTGGTATACGATCCGCATTCAGTATTTCGATCAGAACAACGGCGCGTCGCATTTTCAGCTCTCGATCGGCCATCAAGTAATTGACGACTGGACCGCGGGTCTTCAACTGCCGACCACGAAGCTCGATGGCACGTCTTCGACACGCCGCAGTATTTCAGGCGTCGCGCTGCGTTCTGGCGACGAAGTTCGCATCGAGGCCACACCGGACGGCGAGGAGGAAGCGGCGCTCGATTACATCGAACTCATTCCGGAGCGGTGAGCGGCGTTGGTCGGTGAGCAGCGCCGCGGCACATTTGTTGTATAGTTGAACTAATTTGAAAAAGACCATGGGCCACGCTCTCGTCCGCTTCGGTATATTTGGCTGGCTCCCGTTCCTGGCCAGCGCCCAGATTTATCTCGACCCACAGGCGCCGATGGATCGCCGCGTGGACGACTTGCTTTCGCGGATGACGCTTGAAGAAAAGGTCTCCCAGTTGACCAACGATTCGCCAGCCATCGACCGGCTGAAGATTCCCGCCTACAACTGGTGGAACGAGGCGCTTCATGGCGTGGCGAGAGCCGGCCGCGCCACGGTGTTCCCGCAAGCGATCGGCCTGGCTGCGATGTGGGACGCGCCACAATTGTTCCGCGTCGCGACCGTGATCTCGGATGAGGCCCGCGCCAAGCACCAGGAATTCATCCGCCGCGGCAAGCGAAATATCTATCAAGGGCTGACGTTCTGGAGTCCCAACATCAACCTGTTTCGCGATCCGCGCTGGGGACGCGGCATGGAAACTTATGGCGAGGACCCGTTTCTCACCGGCAAGCTGGCGGTTGCCTTCATCAAAGGGATGCAGGGCGACGATCCGAAATATCTGAAAACGATCGCGACGGCGAAACACTACGCGGTCCACAGCGGACCGGAAGTGCTAAGGCACAGTTTTGACGCGGTCGTGAGTGAGGAAGATCTGCGCGAAACCTATCTGCCTCAGTTCGAGGCCGCGGTCCGCGAGGGCGGCGCGCACTCGGTCATGTGCGCATACAATTCCGTAGACCGGCAGCCTGCCTGCGCGAACCCGCCCCTGCTCGAAGACATCCTGCGCAAGCAATGGGGATTCACTGGCTACGTCGTTTCCGATTGTGGCGCCATCGGTGACATTTACCTTCATCACAACTACGCTCCCGACGCGAATCATGGTGTGGCGAGCGCGCTTCAGGCCGGAACGGACCTGAACTGCGGCGTCGAGTACACCAACTTGTTGTCCTCGGTTTGGTCGGGCGTGGTGAAAGTGTCTCAGGTCGATCAATCCCTAAGGCGTTTGTTGGCTGCGCGCTTCCAGCTGGGCATGTTCGATCCCGCATCCATGGTTCGCTGGGCGAGCATCCCGTATAGCGAAAACGACAGCCCCGCGCATCGTCAACTGGCGACGGAAACCGCGCGGAAATCGATCGTGCTGCTGAGGAATCAGAACAAGGCTCTGCCCTTGAGTAAAACGCTCAAGACAATCGCTGTGATCGGGCCGAATGCCGATGACGCGAAAGCGATGCTTGGCAATTACAATGGAATCCCGACGGCGCCGGTCACCATCGTCGAGGGGATCCGGCGGAAGCTTCCTCGAGCGCGCGTCATTTACGCACGCGGCAGCGAAATCGCCGAGAATTTGCCGAGCTTTGAGGTGATTCCGGCCACATCCCTATCTCCCTCGAAGGAACGTAGCCGGAACGGTCTCAACGCGGAATACTTCAACTCCTGCAATTTCGACGGCCAGCCGCATCGTCCGGCCGAGCTCACTTATCCGGGATCGGGAAGACTCACTTCAAACGCGGATGGCAACTTGAAACCGTTGTTTACGAGGGTTGACCCGCAGGTGGACTTCGAGTGGTGGGACGGGGCGCCGCGTCCCGACATGAACGACGACGACTTCGGCGTTCGCTGGTCAGGATATCTTTCAGCGCCGGTCAGCGGAACGTATCAGCTCGGCGCCATCGGAATGAACGCATATGAGCTTTATCTGAACGGAAAGCCCATCGTCCGCGCCAACAGCATTCACGGGTTCAATTATGAATACGCGCCGGTCGATCTGAAGGCCGGCGAGCTGTATGAAATCCGGCTGGATTATCACGAGTATGTCAACGAAGCCGCGATTCAACTGGTGTGGTCGCCGCCGTCCCAGCATCTGGTCGAAGAGGCTGTGAACGCTGCCAGAGAGGCGGACGCAATTGTCCTCGTTCTCGGGCTGTCGCCGCGACTGGAAGGCGAGGAGATGCGCGTTCCCGTGGAAGGATTTGAAGGCGGTGATCGTCTCACGCTTGACCTTCCGCGCGTGCAAAGCGATCTAATGGAGAAGATCACCGTGAGAGGTAAACCAGTTGTGCTCGTGTTGATGAACGGCAGCGCTGTTGCAGTGAACTGGGCTCATGAACATTTTCCGGGGATCATCGAATCTTGGTATCCCGGCCAGGCGGGAGGTGAGGCGATTGCAGATGTACTGTTCGGAGATTACAATCCCGCTGGCCGATTGCCGGTCACATTCTACAAATCCGTCGAGCAGCTTCCGCCCTTCACTGACTATTCAATGAAGCAAAGGACCTATCGCTTCTTCACGGGTGAACCGCTGTATGCTTTCGGGTATGGTCTCAGCTATACGAAATTCGCTTACACCAACCTCCAAGTACCGGCGCAATCCAAAGCGGGCGACACGATTCAGGTGTCCGTAGACGTCCAGAATATTGGTGACCGGGCTGGCGACGAAGTCGTCGAGTTGTATATTCATGCCAGCGGATCCGGCGCGGGTCCCATCCGTTCACTTCAGGGATTCGAGCGCATCTCGCTTCTTCCGAAAGAGCGCAAATCCGTCCACTTTACTCTCGAACCGCGGCAGTTCGCCCGGTTCCGCTCGGGCGCCTGGACGATTGAGCCGGGCGCATTCGAAATCTCCGTCGGCGGTGAACAACCAGGTGTGAATGCAGCCACAACCGGCGTTGTCACGGGAACACTGCAAATGACCGGAACAGCAAAACTGAATCCTTAGGCGCGCACTATGAAATTGCTTCTTGCAGCGCCGGCCTTCGTCATCGTGGCTGCCATGATGCAACAGTCCCCGGCGCAAGGGACTGCGGCTGAAGATCATCAGAACCTGATGGACCAGCTTGGCATCAAAGTTCTTCGTGCCGGTCCGAGCCCGAACGAGAATGCACCCAATCATGCTAACTACGATGAGTCACGTGCGAATCCTTTTCCAGATCTACCCGATCCATTGACCTCTAAGCGCGGCAAAGTCACGGCCGCGGAAATATGGTGGAAAGAGCGCCGACCTGAGATCGTAGAGGACTTCGAGCGCGAGGTGTATGGTCGCGTCCCGGTGAACACGCCGAAGGTGACATGGTCCGTCGCGGATCGAGTGCAGACGACGGTTGGCTCGCGTGCCGTGACAGCAAAGCGGCTGTTAGGCCACGTGGACAACTCGGCCTGCCCTTCGATCAGTGTCGACATTCGGATGACTGAAGTTGTTCCACAAGATTCGCGCAAGCCCGTTCCGGTGATGATCTTGTTCGGCCGCGGTGGACTGCCGCTAACGGCGAACAATCCGCCCGCAGTAGAACAATTAATCGCTGCCGGCTGGGGGTATGCATACGTCGATCCTTTGAGCATCCAAGCCGACAACGGCGCGGGATTGACCAGCGGGATCATCGGGCTGGTGAATCGTGGCCAGGCACGCAAACCGGATGATTGGGGCGCTCTGAGAGCGTGGGCGTGGGGAGCTTCGCGCGGCCTGGATTATCTCGAAACCGACCCTGCGATCGATCCGAGACGCGTCGGCATCGAAGGCGTTTCTCGTTACGGGAAGGCCGCGTTGGTGACGATGGCCTTCGATACGCGCTTCGCCCTGGTTCTCGTGGGTTCTTCGGGAGAAGGCGGCGCGAAACTACATCGGCGCAATTTTGGAGAAGCAGTGGAGAACCTCACGGCGACTGGCGAGTACCACTGGATGGCCGGAAATTTTCTCAAGTATGGCGCATCGGAATCGGTGTTCGGCGCAAAGCACGCCGGCGATCTACCGGTCGATGCACATGAGTTGATCGCGCTGTGCGCGCCGCGGATGGTCTTCATCAGCTACGGGGTGCCCGAAACAGGTGACGCGAAATGGTTGGACCAGCGCGGCAGCTTCATGGCAGCGGTTGCTGCGGGCCCGGTATTCAGGCTGCTTGGCGCGCGTGCGCTGCCGGTCTCTGGCGACTACCTTTCGGCGATAATGCCGCAAGTGAACACGGGGTTGCTTGATGGAGAGCTTGCTTGGCGTCAGCACGACGGCGGACACACCGACGCGCCCAAT
>Ga0126371_10004745_pt1 | contig 12005 bp, 7 predicted proteins | sample PanSoiMetaPlot_4_FD_110145 | JGI IMG/M metagenome (GOLD analysis project Ga0126371, IMG submission 110145) | Tropical forest soil microbial communities from Panama - MetaG Plot_4 | ecosystem: Environmental > Terrestrial > Soil > Tropical forest > Bulk soil | place: Panama | collected 2016-02-17
AAAAATCTTCGCGCTTTAGTGCTGGCCCGCGAGACTGCCCGGGGTTAAAGCCCAGGAATTTGTAGCGATTGCTTTCTGCAACGCTGAAGCATTGCCCCGCATGAATGCGGGGGCTCCCACCGGATTGGCACTTCTGCACTTTACTTACAGATAGTCCCTAATTCCATTTCGGGATAATACGCGACCGTCAGAGCGCACTTAGATCCGCTTAAGCCCCTCGCCTAAAAAAAATCGGGCGCCGCGGAGAGGTCGATTTTGCATATGCGACAGCGGCGGGAATGGTCAGCTCGGCTTCTGTTCCGGAATCGATTTCGCTCCAGACAGCAAGCTTGCCGCCTACGAGGCGCGCGCGTTCGTGCATGCCGGGCAAGCCGTAATGTCCGGGACGACCATCTCCACCCAGAACCTTCGGATCAATACCTTTTCCGTCGTCTCGCACGCGCAAACGGAACAATCGCCGATCGTAGCGGATTTCCAATTCGACGCGTCCTGCATGCGCATGGCGGAAGGCGTTGCGCAGCGCCTCGCAGCCAAGGCGGTAGACTTCGTCGCGGACGATCGGGGCGAGGTCTCGCGGTGTGCCCTCCACCTGCACGCGAAACTCAGCCCGCTTGCCGTCGGTCTGATTTGCAGCGAGTTCTTCTGCGAGCAAGCTGAGCGCCCGGGCCAGGTCATTGGCAGGAAGCGTGGAGGAGCGCAGTCCATGCACCGTATCGCGGCCTTCGGTTATCGCCTGCCGGGCCTGCTCGATGGTGGTCTCCAGCGACTTCTGAGCTTCAGCAGGCTGGTCAGGTAACAGGTACGTCACCGCGTGAAACTTCAGCAACACGCCTTGAAAACTCTGCAGCAGGGTATCGTGCAGATCGCGCGCGATGCGTGTGCGCTCGTTGACGCGCTCTTCCAGGCGCATGTTGAACTGCCGCGCAAATTGCCGCAGCCGCATTTCATAAAGCGCTGCGACCAGGCCGAGAAAAGCGATCACGCATAGAGAGCGGAACCATATCGTCTGGTAGTACGCCGGGGTGACGGAGAAGTCCAATGATGCTCCGGCCTCGTTCCACAGACCGCTGTTATTGCAAGCCATCACGCGGAAGGTATAGTTGCGGGGAGGAAGATTGTTGTAGAACGCCTGCCGGCGAGTGCCGGCGTCCTGCCAATCACGATCCCAGCCTTCCAGCTTGTAGCGGAAGAGTACTTTCTCTGGCGCGACGAAGCTGAGTGCCGAATAATCGATCTGAAGGTCACGTATGCGTGGCGGCAGTCGCACGCTTCCATTCGCATTTGCAGTCAAATCGTATGGTTTGTGGTCGGCGGTGATCTGCTCTATGTGTACTGGGGGCGGGAATTTGTTAAACGGAATGTGTCGTGGATCAATGACATTGATCCCACTGGTGCCCGCGGACCACAACTTCCCGTCTGAGGACGTGGCGACGAGGGGCCTATAGCCGCCGGGGTACGCACTGGTCGTTATCCCGTCGGAACTATCGAAAACGATAGCCCGAACGATGGTTCGGATCGTTTGGTCTGCATCCTTAATGTTGTCCACAGCTGCGGCCCATGCGTCCATATCGGAACGCGCAACGCGAACCAATCCGCAGCCCATGTGTAGCCAGATCGCACGGTCCGTGTCCTCAATCATCCAGTGAACCGTATCGCAAGGTAATCCATTCCTGCTAGTAAGTGTGGCAAAGCGTCCATTTTTGAATCGGCTCAGTCCGCCCGCAGTGGAGACCCAGAGCGTACCGTCCTCAGCGAATCGAAAGCCGTGGACAATGCCTTCGCCCAGACCAGCGGCAGGTCCGTAGGAGGCGCGAATTGCACCGTCGTTGAAATAGGCGATTCCGCCTCGAAAGAATCCAAGCCACAGTCCACCATGCGAGGCATCGGCAGCTAGAGCATAAGCGTGATCTTTATGTCCCAACCCCGCCCAGGGAATCTGTTGGACTTCACCTCGCGGAGACAAGCGGAAAAGGCCGGAATTCTGCTCGGCGATCCAAAGATTCCCTGTGTTGTCCTCGGCGATGCCATGCACCGGCTCGGTGGGAATTCCCGTTATGGGAATAAACCTGTCCTTTTTCAGATAACCGAAGCCCTGTAGCGAGGAAAACCAGATTTGTCCACGATGATCCTGAAAAATAGATTGCGGAAAAACACCCTTGAGTTTGCCGTCTTGCTTTAGGTTTGTGTCGACATTCTTAACCTGCCCGTCATTCCATCGCTTCAAGCCGCTACGCGAACCGAGCCAGATGCTGCCGTCTTTGTCGGCTAGAACAGACCAAACCTCAGCATTCGACAAGCCTTGCTCCGTAGAAAGCGTGGCCACTGCGAACTCGCGAAAGCGGTCGAGGCCATTGGCCGTGACGACCCAAATATTGCCTTCGTGATCTTCAAAGAGAACGCGAATGTGATCGTCAGAGAGACCCTTAGAAGACGAAAACGCATCCATCCTTCCGTGGTGTACGTGGATGACTCCGTCGTCCCTAGTTGCAAGCCACAAACCTCCGTCGCGATCGCGGAGCATTCGAGTAACGCGGAGCTGCGTACTGGCTGGGAGCGGATAGGGTTCGATATTCCCATCAATAAATCGGCTGATTCCGATGTGGGTGGTGATTAGGACTGCGCCGTCGCCGTCCTCAGCAAAGGCGTGGATATTGTCCAACTCGCCTGGCATCGGATAGAACTTTGCAGGACCAGGCTTCCATCGCCAGAGCCCGTTGCTTACCCCCACCCACAGATTGCCTTTGCTGTCCTCATATACGCTGAGGATCCCCGGGCCAAGGATGCCGTCTTCCCCGGAGCAATGGGCGTGGCCATTTTGAATTGCGCATAGTCTCCCGTTGGGAATTGCAAACCCGCCGGCCCAAACAACACCATCACGGTCCTCAAGAATGGTGAAGATGAAAACTCCAGCAAGTTCCTCGTAATGCGTGATCTTGCCTTCCTTAAGACCGACGAGACCTTTATCGGTCCCAATCCAGAGTGTCCCATCGCGTCCGGCGAGCAAACTCCAGATCTCATTAGAGGGAAGCTGCTGACCGGAAGGCGGCTGCTACAGGACGCTTCTGACTCCATCGAAACGATACAGGCCGAGATCGGTACCCAGCCAGAGATAGCCATCAGTCGTCTGGGCAATCGAGCTGATCTGGCTCTTGGTAAAGCCTTCCCGGATTCTCCAAGCGTTGTGCGCGTATTGGCTGACGTCCAGAGACGGATCCAACGCGAACGCGCTCAGCGCTCCGGCCAACAGAATGCCTAGTGCGACAGCGTCTCGTACTCGTCCGCGCGTTCTTGTCACAGCGGCGTCATCTTATCGCATTAAGTCATGTGATTCCGCGTTCAGTTGACGGAAGGATCTGCGGCCGCCCCGGCCGGGTGTTTGGGGGAATTTTTGAAGAATCATTAAAGATTCGTTCATTGTTTCAAAAACAAAAACCCGCGCGAGGGCGCGCGTCGGTCCTAAGTTCCATTGCTCCACGACATTCCATCCATCCCATCCCCCAATCGGGGGATGGATATTCCACCGCATCTTGGTATTGACCGAGGGACCCTCCAGAAGTAGCCTCGATAAACTCCAGCACAGGTCTGAATCATGAGCCGCTCGTGCACGCTCGTCGTCTTCTTCCTGATTTCATCGACGGCGGTTCTTCGCGCCCAATCTACAAATGCCTCCCTCACGGGCCGCATAACCGATCCCTCGAAAGCCCTCATCGTTGGAGCCAGGATAGCAGCCATCAGCACCGGCACAAATTCCCGTTATGAGACTATGAGCAACGGCTCGGGCGAATACTACCTGGCAAGTCTCGCGCCTGACATTTATCGCATCGAAGTCGAAAAGCCCGGTTTCAAAAAGTTAATCAGACCGGATGTGATTCTTCATGTCCAGGACGCTATAAAAATCGACTTCGAGATGTCTCTTGGCGTTGCGTCGGACAGCGTCACAGTAGAGGGTGGCGCGCCTCTGGTCAACACCTCGGATGCGACGGTGAGCACCATCATCGACCATCGCTTCGTGGAGAACATGCCTTTGAACGGCCGAAGCTTCAGTTCGCTGATCGATCTGACTCCGGGAGTGGTGCTGGTACCAACCAACTTCTTTGAGCAAGGTCAATTCAGCGTGAACGGCCAGCGGCCAGACGCGAACTACTTCACCGTGGATGGCGTGAGCGCCAATCTGGGAACACCGGCCAGTAGTTTTGTGCAAGGTGGAGCAGGCCAGGTTCCGGCCACAAGCGCTTTTGGAGGGATGAGCAATCTGGTTTCGCTCGATGCGTTGCAGGAGTTTCGCATTCAGACCTCGACCTTCGCACCGGAGTTTGGGCGCACTCCCGGCGCGCAGGTTGCAGTTGTGACCAAATCGGGAACCAACACTTTTCATGGTAGCGCATTCGAATACCTGCGTAATGACGTGCTCGATGCCAACAATTGGTTCGCCAACAACAAGGGCTTGCCAAAGGCCGCACTGCGGCAGAATGACTTTGGTGGCGTCCTCGGCGGGCCGATAAAAACAGACAAACTGTTCTTCTTCGGTTCCTATGAGGGGTTCCGGGTTCGGCAGCCTCAGTTCGCGAATACCTACGTTCCTTCGTTGGCAACACGGCAGAACGCTCCCGCAGCCGTGCAGCCGCTGCTGAATGCTTTTCCTCTGCCGAATGGTTCCGATCTGGGAAATGGCACCGCCGGATTTGCAGCCGGCTACTCCGATCCCTCCTCATTGGATTCGTACAGCGGCCGGATCGACTACTTGCTATCGCAGCGACTGACTCTGTTCGGAAGATACAGCGATGCCCCTTCCAGCATCGTTCAGCGGGGCGGCGGCAGGTTCAAGACGGCTTACAGCAATCTTAACCACACGAAAGCCCGAACTCAGGCTGCAACCATTGGCGCAGATAAGACGATTACGCCACATGCAATCAATGAGCTCCGCTTCAACTACAGTCGGAGCCGTGGTCAGAGTTTCCTGACATTGGATAACTTCGCCGGGGCTGTTCCGCTGCCAGATTCAGTTGTCCTGCCATCGCCTCAGTCGTCGAGCAATTCGTTCTTTGGTTTTTTTGGCGACTTCAATCCGTTCGGACTCCTTTTTGATATCGGAAAGATCGCAGACAACCTTCAGCAGCAGATCAATGTGACGGACAGTTTTGGGTGGGGGATAGGCACGCACCAGCTCAAATTCGGGCTTGACTATCGACGCCTCCATCCGGAGGAAGGATCTCTTACTTATCAGCTGCAGTACCAGTTTGGCTCGCTCGCAAACGTTTTGGCTAACTTGGCACCTGCGGCTTTCGTTGCTTCCCGAACGGCCAATGTACAAATGATCATTTCCAACTGGAGCGTCTTCGCTCAAGACACGTGGAAGCTGGCACCCAATTTGACCGTCACGTATGGGCTGCGCTGGGACTACAACACAGCGCCTTCGTCCCCTAATGGGACTCCGCCGTTTACAGTGAACCAGGTAAAGGATTTGACTACTGCGACAGTGGCGCCGGCAGGCACACCCTTGTGGAATCCCAAAAAGGATGATTTCGCGCCGCGCCTCGGCGTGGCGTGGCAATCGCGCGCGAATCTGGTCTTAAGAGCTGGGGCTGGAGTTTTCTACGATCTTGGATACTCGGACATCACGAATGCGATGATCAGCTTCCCGTACATCCAGTCAAAGCAGATCTTCGGAACTTCGTTCCCGCTCACCGCCGGCGCGGCGGCTCCTCCACCTTTCTCCACGAGCCCTCCTGCTGCGGTCATGTCTGTGGTCGATCCCAACCACGTGTTGCCGCGAACCTACGAGTGGAACGCAGCGGCCGAGCAGAGCCTTGGCAGAGCCGACGTACTAACGATTACGTACGTTGGCGCGGCCGGACGCAAGCTGATGAGAAAGGACATTTACATTGCGCCCAATCCAAGTTTCACCGGCGAATTCGATGTGCTTAGCAACCACGGAACTTCCAACTACGACGCGCTGCAAGCACAATACCGCCACCGGCTGTCGCATGGCTTACAGACACTGCTGTCCTACACGTGGGGGCACTCCATTGACGATGTTTCCTCCGACGCAAATTTCCAAAATGTGCCGCTGAGCAAAACATCGACTGCGCAGGAGCGAGGTCCATCCGATTACGACATCCGGAACACGTTCTCTGGTGCCATTTCCTACGACATTCCCGGACCGGGAAGTGGACTCTTGAACAAGATCTTTGGAACGTGGTCCACGGATTCGATCATTTACGCAAGAAGCGCTCCGCCGGTGAATGTAGTGACCGGGAAGAATCCATTCGGCGGAGTCCTCTCGGGGGTGAACAGCGTGCAGCGGCCGAACGTCGTTCCCGGCGTGCCGTTCTACCTCAACCAACCCAACGCACCCGGAGGCAAAGTCATCAATGCGGCGGCGTTCACCACTCCTGTGCCGGCAACCGTGCAAGGCGATCTAGGACGCAATGCGCTGCGTGGATTCGGTGCTACTCAGTGGGACATGACGTTGCGCAGGCAGTTCCGATTTACAGAACGATTTTCACTTCAGGCAAGAGGAGATTTCTTCAACATCCTTAACCATCCCAACTTCGGGAATCCCATCAATTTCCTGAGTTCTCCCCAATTCGGTCAGTCCACGCAGATGCTGGCAAACTCCCTGGGAAGCGGCGGTCAGAGCGGCGGCCTCAATCCGCTGTACCAAATCGGCGGCCCCCGCTCGATCCAGTTGGCACTTAAGCTTCAATTCTGAGTGGGTAACCGGTTCTCGACAGGCCGACTGCTTCCATCGTCGAAGGAAAAACTCAAGCACTGTCATCCCTCGCGCCGCCGCGATATTACTGATGCCATCAAGAAGTTTGGCTGTTGCGGCGCGGGGATCTGCTGTTCTTCGTTGCCGAAGAGGACAGCAGATCCCCCGGGCCGCATGTACTTCGATGGCTGATCCAGATCTGCGCGGCGGCCCGAGGGATGACAGTGCTTTTGGGGCTGCTGCAGCACCGAGGGCCGCAATTAACCGCTGGGACCCAGAGTCGGATAGCGCGGGAAAATGATTGCCTGGCTTCCATGTCTTCTCTCAAAGGAAAACAACTACTCATCTACACAGGAATCACCAATGCTCTGAGCCGTCGCGTATTCGAGCACAAGACGGGACGCATTCCGGGCTTCACGCAAAAATACAAGGTCCATCGCCTTGTTTATTTCGAGTCCTGGTAATACATTCGCAGCGCAATCGCTCGCGAGAAAGAGATCAAGCATTGGACTCGGCAGAGACGAGTGGAACTTATCGAGTCGACGAATCCAAGATGGGAAGATCTCGCGGAGAATTGGTTTACTGCGGAAGAACTGGCGGCCGATCCTAATGCTCCCGTTGTAATCAAGTACGATCCGAGGAAAGTTCGTTCGTTTGGTGGCAAGCGCCATCTGTGAAGGACGGAGAAAGCAGATCCCCCGGGGCCGCTCTTGATCCTATTTGCGGAAACATAGTATTGGCGGGCCCCGAGGGATGACAGTGCGTATGAAGGGCTGCAGCTCGCAAATCAGGGCACGGTGCGCAGAGGTTGGCTATTCTTACCAGCCGGCTTCTCGAATGCGCGTGAGCAAGTCAGGATGATGCTGCGCGGCGACTTCTCCTTCAGGAATCTGTCCTGAATGCTCGGTTGACGAAGCAGCATACTTCTTCAGTACGCCGAGGGCCAGAATAGCCGCCGGGACCCAGAGGAAGCGTTCGGCCCGGAGGGGCAAATTTCCGTAACGTCGCTGCGGCTTTGGGCTCTGCAAAGACTCTGGGGAAACCTGGACGTGGCTGATTCCGAATTGATCTGTAAGCGCAAGATTCATCATGATCGATTCCTCTGTTGATGGTGCGATTTTTTATACAGCAACGATGCCCACGGTCTTTCGAACCAGTCGCACTCAAGTGACTCGGCCGTCTTCTCGGTTTCCAAGCGGAACTCGAGCACTTTTCCGGGCTGCGACTGAGGAGCCGACTTGACCTGAGGCCGAAAATTATTGGGAACGTAAAACTCAATTACCTTCGCCATACCAAACTCCTAAAATTCCTGTTTCTTTGCTCTGACCTTTATCTAGCCTTCGAAATCGGGTAGCGCTACCAGGACCATCCACACTCACAACGCACTGAATCGGACAAGCGGAGTTTGTGCAGGATCGCTTTGCAAACCGCGCATGATCTCATCCACATGCCGCATCTCCTCTGCAACATGAGAACTTTCGCATAACCTCTGGTCTGGACACATCACGAGATGCAGGGCTTTTTTCCTACCGCGAGAGGCATGCTCGACAGGTACCTCGTTTGGAGTAGAAGGGGGATTTATTGAATATTCGTGAATTGCACGACTTGTGGCTGGTCGGTCACGGAAGGACTGGCCGGAGTCAACTGCATTGGCATCGGAAACCGAGCTGAGAGAAGGGAAAACCGGAAACTGTCATCCCTCGCCGCCGCGAGATTGTTTGATGTGATCGAGAAGTTTGGCTGTTGCGGCGTGTGGGGTCTTGGTGAGTCGTGGACAGCAGATCCCCCGGGCCGCGTGTACTTCGATGGCGGATTTAGGTCTGCGCGGCGGCCCGAGGGATGACAGTCTCAGGGATAATTTGACATTTGGAGCCAGACCAAAAGCAAATCCCTAACGGCACGAATAATCCGTGCCCTTCCCTAAATCGAGTCGCGCTCCGCATTAGAGATCGAGTCGCGCTCCGCTTTCTCTACGTTCAGCGCCCCGTCTTCAGCACCTAACACAGTTCGGTGGTACCACGAGTCAAGATTGCCAGTCAATGAAGATTTCGTTTTGGAACTCGCGGGTTTGAGGTAATTGCTGGCCGCCATCCCCGCGACTTTGGTGCGAGCAACGGATCGCGAATTTCCGAATACGCTGTTTTTTCGCTGTTATTCGCTGTTCTTTGTGGCGGAGAAAAATCGCAATTCTTCGTAATCCCTGACACAGCAGGTGGTTGCGAGGAGTTATCCGTTGCTCGCACGCGTTTTTAGAAAAGTTCGCTGTTAATTTCGCTGATAAGTTCGCTGTTCCGCGAATATCAGCGTACTAAGGCGAATTCAGGCGTGATCCGTTGCTCTACCCAATTTCGGAAGCCCGATCAATTTCCTGCTTAGCCGGCCAGCCACCGAAGGAACTGGCCGGGGTCAGAACATTCCCAATCGGGGAGTACCAACTCGGCTTATTTCACGACGTCCTCGGTTTTCTTTGCCGTTTTCTTCACGCCATGGCCGACGCCTTTGGCGCCTTTTTTTACGCCGCTGCCGGTCTTCTTGGCGACGTCTTCTGTTCCAGTTGCGGTCTTATCGGCAACCTTTTCCGTACCCTTTGCGGTTTTCTTTGCCGTTGTTGTGGTCGCATGGCCGGTATCCTTGGCCGCTTTGTCTACGTCGTGAGCGGCATCCTGTGCGAACCCTGCTCCGGCCAATGTTAGAACGACGCCGAGAAATAGTGATGTTGTGAACTTCACGCTTGTAGCCTCCTATGCATGTTGGTTTAAGGTGCCTCTGGTGCAACCTCGAATCATAATTGCTTTCGCGGGCTACTGTCGCTGAAATTCATCCAGCTTCTTTTGTTGCGTCGGACTGAGAAGCTGATAGATCTTTGTTCGCATTTGGGAATTGGAGACGATCAGCTTAGTCAGGTTGCGGGCCTGTGTGGTGGCCAACGCCTTTACTTCCTTGTTGTCCATCGTCTGGCCTTGCTCGGTAACGTTGAGCAACTGCGCCCTGGTCTCCTGCATTTTGGCCATTAGCGGCAGGAGATTGTGGCGTTCGTCCGACAGTAATTTTTCTATGGATTCAACCTGCGCTGAGCTCAGATCGAGGTATTCAATGACGGACGGATTTAGCTGCAGGGATGAAAAGGGAAGTGCCACCATGACAATTTCGTTTTGCTCACTCGTCCCAGGAGCAGGTCGCGGCGCAGTGGCCGCGCGCGCAATATCCTGCTGTAGTATCTCGCGCAAAGCGCTTAATAAATCGAATTGCATTTGCGCCGATTGATATTGTTCGGCGCTGATGCTCTCGCCTTGCTCTCTGGTGAGCTCTCCGCGGTGCACGGCGCTGGCGATCGCTACAAGTCTTCCAGAGAACTGCTGAGTTATAGCTCGCATTCCCTCTTCATATTCTTGAAGGAGGTCTTGAGGTCCGCGCGGTGTTGCGGACGGGACAGCGAGTACGCTTGCGAGATTGTCCGCTTCCGTAGTTGCTGGTCGGGTATCGGAGCTGGTCCGCGATACTTCCGCGAACGAACGATCAGCCATCGCGAGCGCGGTGGCCAAAAATATGACAGTAAGATTGCTTTTCAAAATAAGTCCCTTTCGTAACTCTTAATTGCCTCTCACTTCAACGCGACATCCAAGGCTGCATTCCACATCTACTTCCGCGATGGTGCAGAGCATGCACATGCCCATGTGGAGGGCAGTGATCAGTTATCAGCCATCTGTCCTGTTTTCAACGGGAGGCAAGCGGGGAAGCGAAGTTAACGAAACACCCCGCGTAGAACCGATGGCAAACACTTGGCGCGTGACGAAAGGCGAGGGAACCAATACGTTATGATGGTTGACCCACTTTCTGGAAAAACCGAGAGTTTCGTCGTGAGCTCGGCATGACAGCAGGAAGGCCTATATTCTCGAAGATCCCCTCTGTACTTTGGCGCTATGGGCTCGCCGTTTTCTCCGTAGCCACCGCACTTGGGATTAGCCTCTTCCTGGAGAGTTACAGAGTCCAAGGTGTTGAATTCCCCGTCTTCCTGATTGCTGTTGCCCTCTCGGTTTGGTATGCGGGTACAGGGCCTGCCATTGTTGCGCTGGTTCTGGCAACGCTGGCCTTCAATTATTACTTCACGGAGCCGCGCTACAGTTTCTACGTAACCCGTGCTGACCTTCCTTATTACATAGTCTTCATTCTCTTTGCGCTGCTCATTACCTGGTTTGCGTCTCGGCGCCGGCGGGTTGAACGGGAGCTTTTGCAATCGCGCGATGAACTGCAGAAGGAAGTGGCGATAAGAACCCGGCAGGCAAGCCTGCTCGATTTGACCCATGACACCATCTTCGTCCGCGATATGAAAGAAGTCATTACCTACTGGAACCGCGGCGCTTACGAGTTGTACGGATGGACGGCGGAGCAGGCCGTCGGAAAGCGATCTCACGATCTGTTGCATACCATCTTTCCGGCGCCAATCGAAGAGATCACTGCGGAGCTGCTTCGCAGCGGGCGATGGGAAGGCGAGCTCACCCATACAAAGGCAAATGGAAGCCGAGTCGTTGTGTCGAGTCGATGGTCTCTGCAGCGCGACGAGCGCGGTGAGCCGGTGGCAGCCCTCGAAACCAACAATGACATCACGGAGCGCAAGCGGCGGGAGGAAGACATCCGCGGGCTTAACCAGGAGCTGACGAAGCGCTCATCGGAACTTGAAGCCATGAATAAGGAGCTGGAGGCGTTCGCGTACTCCATCTCTCATGACTTGCGCGCGCCGCTTCGACACATGGTTGGGTTCACGGAACTGCTGCAAAGGAGCGCGTCGGCGCAGCTTGACGAAAAAGGTAAGCGCTATACCTCGATGATCCTCGAATCAGCGAAACGCATGGGAACGCTGATTGACGACCTCCTCGCTTTTTCCCGTATCGGGCGCGCGGAAACACGTGAATCCATGGTCAGCATGGAACAGCTGGTAAAGGAAGTTCAAAACGAAGTGTGGCGTGATACCGAGGGCCGTAACATGGCCTGGAAGATTGGGCCGCTGCCTGACTTGTACGGAGACCGGTCGATGTTGAAGCTGGCGCTCGTCAACCTGATTTCCAATGCTGTGAAATTTACCCGCACGCGGCCGCTTCCCGAAATTGAAATCGGATGCAGCGACAAGGAGTCCGACGGTGTAATAGTGTTCGTTAAGGACAATGGAGTCGGTTTCGACATGAAATATGTCAACAAATTGTTTGGTGTATTTCAGCGCCTGCATAGAGTTGAAGAGTTTGAAGGCACGGGCATCGGACTGGCGACGGTGCAGCGTATCATTCATCGTCACGGAGGC
>Ga0126371_10004747_pt1 | contig 12004 bp, 9 predicted proteins | sample PanSoiMetaPlot_4_FD_110145 | JGI IMG/M metagenome (GOLD analysis project Ga0126371, IMG submission 110145) | Tropical forest soil microbial communities from Panama - MetaG Plot_4 | ecosystem: Environmental > Terrestrial > Soil > Tropical forest > Bulk soil | place: Panama | collected 2016-02-17
CCGGAACTGAACTGGAGCGTTCGCTTCGCTTACCATGACAGAGTTTATGGATGGACATGAACTGAACTGGAGGTTCTTCGCTTTGCTCAGAATGACAAATAGTAGAGAAGTCAGGTATCGCAGGTGAGGTACCAGCGACTAAGTCGTGAAGAATTGAGAGTTTTGCAGATAGGTTAGAAAGAGGAATGTTGTGACCGAACACACTTACAACGTAATTACTCGGGAAAGCGGAGTGCCGATTAAGGCCTGGACCAAGGGTGTGCCCTTGGAAGAGGCGGCGCAGAAGCAATTGCTCAATGTCGCGCAGCTGCTGTTCATTTATAAGTGGGTGGTGGCGATGCCTGATGTGCATTGGGGCATCGGGGCGACTGTCGGCAGCGTGATTCCGACCAAGGGCGCGATTATTCCTGCTGCTGTCGGTGTCGATATTGGCTGCGGGATGATGGCGGTGCAGACGTCGCTGAACGCTCGCGATCTGCCTGACGATCTGCACGGCATCCGCGAGGCGATCGAGAAGGCCGTTCCGGTCGGCCGTACTGACAACGGCGGCAAAAACGATCGTGGCGCCTGGAAGAACGCGCCCTCACAGCATCTCGAGGTGTGGGCGGGTTTGGACGCGACCTACGAGCAGATCGTCGCTAAGTATCCCAAGCTTGCTCATCCGCAGAAGATCAATCATCTGGGGACGCTGGGCACCGGGAATCACTTTATCGAGGTGTGCCTCGATGAAAACGAGGGCGTGTGGTTCCTGCTGCACTCCGGTTCGCGCGGAGTCGGGAACCGCTTCGGGACGTTCTTCATCGAACTCGCGAAGAACGATATGCGCCAGTGGATGATCAATCTGCCCGACAAGGATCTCGCGTACCTGCCGCAGGGCACGGAGCACTTTGATGACTACGTGCGCGCTGTGCACTGGGCGCAGGACTATGCGCTCGCTAACCGCGAGCTGATGATGCGAAACCTGATCGCGGCGGTGCGGACGTCGGGGCTGGTGCCGGAGTTTGCGGCGGGAGAGGAGTCTCCGCTTGCAACGGAGGATCACGGGCGAGGGCGCCCGCGCCACACGGTCGTGAGCTGCCATCACAACTATGTGACTTGGGAGAACCACTATGGCGAGAATGTGCTTATTACCCGTAAGGGTGCGGTGCGGGCTCGTGAGGGCGATATGGGGATTATCCCGGGAAGCATGGGCGCGCGATCGTACATCGTGCGCGGCAAGGGCAATCCGGAGAGCTTCATGAGTTGCAGCCATGGGGCGGGCCGAGCGATGTCGCGTACGGAGGCCAAGCGTCGGTTCACAGTGGAGGATCATGTGAAGGCGACGACTGGCATCGAGTGCCGAAAGGACGCGGATGTGATCGATGAGACGCCGATGGCGTACAAGTCGATTGATGCGGTCATGGAGGCGCAGCGCGATCTGGTGGACGTTGTGCACACGCTGCGGCAGGTGGTGTGTGTGAAGGGGTAAAGGAGGTGATCGTGCATCTACTCGAGCGGCGGCGAAATGCCCGCCGCTTGAGTTTGGTAAGGACAAGCAAGTTGCGGTGCTGCGCTCCGCCGGGCAGACGAGGCATCTTCACCCCAAGACGCCAAACGTGGCGTTGGGGACTCCGGCGTCTGCCCCATGCGAGTTGTGGCGAAGGCGAAATGTCCTTCGCGCCGCCGGTTCTTGAGCTGACTGGAACCAGGGCACCACAGAGAATTCCTTTTGATGCCGGTGGTAGTGCCGACAAACAAGGGGTCCTTCGACTGCGTTCGGCTACACCTCACTGCGCTCAGGATGATGGAGTTTTGAGGGATGACCAGAACTCGACAGCAGGTTCTTCGCCTCGCCCAGAATGACATGTTGTTGGGAACTTGAAGATGCTTCGGATGCATTAATGGTTTTCAGAGTCCAAGCTCTCGAGTTTTAGTTTCCTGCGAGTTTTCCGCGGACGACCGTGAGTGATGCGGGCGGAAGTTTGTAGATCGTGTTTTCGGAAGCATTCACGGTCGATGTGACGGGCGGGCCGTCGGGATCGGCCCAACCGTCTTTTTCTGTTTGCACGGAGCTGTCGTAGTCGTGCTCGGCGTGGGCCATGAAAATCGTGCGCGGCGGATGCCATGAATATTGATCGCGGCCGAAGCTGATCATCGAGACGTTCCCTTCGAAAGAACTCGTCGCCGCGTCTTTGTGAAAACGAATGCGGACGTCGTGCGGATTGCTCTGATCACGGTTGACGATCAGCAGGGACCATTGGCCGTCGGGTCGCTGCAATGCATAGGCGGTGACGAGCGCGTGTCCGGCGCCGTCGTCGAGATCGGGTTTGGCTGGAAACATGTGATGAATGCCGGATCCGGGTTCTACCCACTCGAGGTTGATCAGTTGAGCGGCGAAGTATTGCGAAAGGGGCTGCTTGATCTGGTAGTGCGGGTCGAGCAAGAACATGCCGAAGGTGCCGGGCGAGTGGTTGCAGCCATGCTCCATCGGGATGGGAAGGTAGTCGAAGTAATAGAGCGCGTTGCCGCCCGCGTTGAGGAATGCACCAACGTAATCGCCGAGCCAGACGGCGGCGAAGATGTCGATGTAAGTTTCGCTGACGCCGGAGGCGAGATTGGATTCGGTGATGAAGAGCGGGATGTTAGCGGGCAGGCCATCTTCACGCCAGATTTGCGTGATGCGCGAGACAAGTTCCGGTTCGTCGTAGAGACTGGCCCACGTGAGTTTGCACGGATCGAGCGGATAGTGCTCGTACGAGAAGAAGGCTAGCTCCCCGATGCGCTGGTGCGCGTTGAGGTAATTGACGAAACGCTTCACCCAGGAAACTTGGCCGGCGGCGTCGGGCCAGACCTCTATGTCTTTGTTGACTCCTTCGAAGGATGGGCCGCCGAGCTTCAGTGACGGATCAAGATGGTGCAGCGCATCGGCGAATTGCACGTAGAGGGCGGCGTAGTCTTCGGGCAGCATGTACTGGCCGTCGGACTCTTCGCCCATCTCCACATAAGAAATTGGATAGTTGCGTTTCTTGAGATAGGAGAGTTCGGCGACAGCGTCTTCGGGCGTGCCGTAGATGAGGGCGATCGGAATCATGGCGGGAATGCCGCGGGTGATTCCGCTGGTGTAGAAGCGGTCGAATCCGAGTTGAGCTTGGCGCTCGGCGGCGAGATCGGCAGGTGTGTGCCACGGGTCGACGGAAGAACAGTAGGTGGTGGTCTGTTCCTGGTCCGCGATGTGCCGGATGAGGTCGTGGAGAAGGCCGTCGGCCGTGGTCGTGCCGAGGTAGATTTCGTTGATGGCGTAGCCGACGCAGTTGCGCGGGTCGGCGGATCCGTGTGAGTCGCAGGTGTTCGAGGATGCGGTCATCAAGATGCGCAGATAGTGGACGGCGACGGGTTCGGGTGAGAGCGAGATGGTTTCAACTCCGCCGCGGCCGTTGGAGATTTGACCGCGGGGAAATGTTTGCCAGGCGCCGCGGGTTGGGGAGTGGATGGGATCCTCGCCGGTCCAATACTGGACGAGATATTGCGTGGCGAAGGGAGCGGCCCAGTCGATGCGGATGGTGTCGACTTTCGTGGGAGAGGAGAGGTCAAGGACGACCCACTGCGGGTGGGCGGACTCGGGCTCGTGCGTGAAGCGCTCGGTGAGGTAGGGATTACTTTTCCAGTAGGTGTGGGGATCGCCGTCGGTGAGGCGCGAGTATCCGGCGTTGCCGGTGCCGTCGTTGCGCGTGAAGCCGCGATGCGGAAGGCTGTAGCCGTAAGAAAAATGGATGGGCTTGTCCAGATTCGTGGAACCGGTGAAGTAGCCCTCGCCTTTCGGATTGCTCCAGGTGCCCTCAGGGTTCCAGTGCCAGGCTTCGACGAGGAGTTCGGTGTTCTGGCGGTAACTGACAGTTTGCCATCCGGCGGAGAGGATCTTGCGGAGGTTAGGCTGGCTGAGGAGTGGGTCGAAGGTCTTGGTGGCGAGGCGGTCGATGCCCGCGCCGAGGGCTTGCGAGGGCGCGAAGCGATTGGTGGCGTGGGAGGGAGTGATGTCGACGTCGATGTTCTGGGCGGCGAGGGTTGCGGCGAGGAGGGGGATCGATAGAAGTAAGGCAGATTTTAGGCGGCGCACTCGGGTTCGGCTCCATTCTCGAGAATCAGGGATGGCGGGTGAACGGTGGATTATAGCTGGCGCGAAGCCCGTATTTGGGTGGAACATAAGGGGAAACGGGGCCGAAACTTTTTGGGCGTTCAGGACTCCAATCCACAGGGGTGAGTTGGATCGTTCCAAGGAGGGGTGACATGATGAGGTCATCGATCATAAAAGGAATTTTGTTTGCGGCAGTGTTCGTCGGATTGGTGCGGCTGGCGGCGTTTCCGGGTTCGAGTGAGGCGAAGTCGGGAACAGTAGTGCCGCCTCCGGCGATGGACGCGCAGCTGGCAGCGCAGCACGGTGAGCAGACGGTTGTTTTTTCCGGCGGCTGCTTCTGGGGGGTGCAAGCGGTGTATCAGCATGTGAAGGGCGTGATCAGCGCGACGTCAGGATACGCGGGGGGAAATGCGAATTCGGCGGATTACGAGACGGTCAGCAGCGGGCGCACGAATCATGCGGAATCGGTAAAGATAGTGTTTGATCCGGCACAGGTGACTTATGGGCAGTTGCTGCACGTCTTTTTCTCTGTTGCACACGACCCGACGGAGTTGAACAGGCAGGGTCCGGATGATGGGCCTCAGTATCGCTCGATGATTTCGTATACGACGGATGAGCAGCAGAAGCTTACGGCGGCTTACATTGCGCAGCTTCAGGACGCGCATGTGTTCAAACACAAGATCGTGACCCAGGTGGTGCCGCTGAAGGGGTTCTATCCGGCGGAAGCGTATCACCAGAACTATGCGACGATTCATCCGAACAATCCGTACATCGTCTACAACGATGCGCCGAAAGTTGACAATCTGAAGAAGGAATTTGGGAACTTGTATCGCGAGGCGCCGCAGTTGGTGGCGGTGAAGTAGGGGGATCTATGTTTGATTCAGACCTGGACAAGGACGCGCGCAAGGTGCAGCGCAGGACTTTTCTGTTGACGTTCGGTGGAGCGATCGCGGGATCGATGTTGTGGTCTTCGTTGCGGAGGTCGGGCGTGCTGGCGGCGGAGGGTGGGGCGGTTCCGAATGTGCCGGGCGAGGTGACCATCGTCGAGTTCTCGGATGATGGCAAGAAGCTGAAGAAGGTGCACGTGGCGAAGGTGGTCAAGACGGAAGAGGAGTGGAAGGCGCAGCTGTCACCGAATGCGTTTCAGATAACGCGCCATGCTGATACGGAGATGGCGTTCACGGGGCAGTACTGGAATCTGCACGAGAAAGGGATCTTCCGCTGTATCTGCTGTGACAATGCGTTGTTCCGTTCGGATACGAAATTTGATTCGGGGACCGGGTGGCCGAGTTTCTGGGCACCGATCGCCGACGAGAATGTGCGGAATCAGAAAGATCTGAGCCTGGGCGTGCCGCGGACAGCTGTGAGTTGTACGTTGTGCGATGCGCATTTAGGGCACGTGTTTGAGGATGGTCCGCCGCCGACGGGGCAGCGGTATTGTATGAACTCGGCGTCGTTGAAGTTTGTGAAGCGGACGTAGTAAGAGGGCAACGAGCTTCGAGCCTCGAGCAAACGACTCGGCGTTGCGATCGCAAGCATGTCCGATCCCTCCATCTGTTTTTGCCTACTCCTCAGATTAGGGTGTTCCTCCGAAAAAGTTGGGATCCGCGCTCTGGGCGGAGCGGGATCCCTGGGAGGAGCCGTTGGGCAACGGCTCACACTCAATTCGGACTGCCTACCAGCAATGATCTACTCGCGAACCTCTTGCTGACGATCAGCTGCCAGCAGATTGCCTACCCATGAACGCGTGCTTACGAACTTCCTACTAGCAAATTACCTACCGACGAACTACCTACCAGCGTGACCGCAATTGCGGTCGGCACGATCTGCGTCGTGATCCTAGCGAGACGGGATGATGGTGAGCGTTTGGTCTGCGCGTTCGAGGGCGACTTCCGTTCCCGATGCGGGGACACGCAACTTCAGCCCCACCGTGTTTCCTTGTTCCCATAACTGGGAAAGCGACGCGCGATCGCCATTGCGACTAAAGACCAGCTTGGGGCCGTCGGAAGACGCGGTGCCGGACGCGACCGAGGTGAAGGTCGAAGCATAATAGCGGCCATCGAGGCTGCGTACGGCGAGGACTCCGATTCTGTCCGTTTGCTGAGGCGATCCAAAGACAATCTGGAATCGATAGCTGCCCACGGGCATGGTGCGGTTGGCCACAACAAAGTCGAAAGGCACAGCCACGACGAAGGTTTTCGCTTTCGAAGCGCCGTGAACGGGGAGGACCGCCATCGTCATCAGCGCGGTGAGCGCCACAGCGACTGCGGCAAATCGCTTCATCATAAAGTCATCTCCTGAAACTGTTGTTCGAATCCATTTGGGCGGTGGCGCGCTTGCAGAGACTCTCTTGCAGATCGATGCGGGCTGCAATGCAAGTCCATGTGAAACGAATGTGAAGAACGGATGAACGGACATGTGGCTGATCTAACGCCGGTTACACCTGATGCGTCGACTTGAAAAAGTACAGATGTACTAGTGAGTCAGGAAACGTCGTTCAGCCAACACTCGTCATGGGGATGCTAGGCGAAAATAGACGCAAGAACTTTGGGGCGTGTTGCGTCGCAGTCAGCGGAACGAGCCAGTATCTCCGTTGCGTCGTTGACCCGTCGCAGTGGACAGCACAAAAATCTGATTCACCGAACCAATTTAATTTGATCACGACATAGATAGTGTTGGCTCTCGGATTGCAAATACCCGAGCGTCGGTTGCACTTCTCACTAGGGCAGAAGTGCAGACATCAAACTCCAGTAAAAGTAGAGTAAGAACATGAGACTTCCCCGAACTCCTATGTATTACTTCGAGGACTTTGAAGCAGACGCACGCGCGCGAGAGTTATACCGGGGCGGAACGAAGATCAAGGTGTATGGACAGCCATTCGAGATATTGATGGCGTTGCTCGAGCATCCCGGACAGGTGGTGACGCGGGAAGAATTGCGCATGCGCCTTTGGCCGACCAATACATTCGTGGATTTTGAACGTGTGCTGAATACTTCGGTGATGCGTTTAAGAAACGTCTTGGGAGATTCGGCGGCAAACCCGCGCTTCATCGAGACGCTTCCGCGCGTGGGTTATCGATTTATTGCGCCGGTTGCTGCGGAAGAGAAAGAGTGCGTTTCCCGAATCGCGGTGCCTCAGGAAGCAGATGTGGCCATCAGCAACACAAGTGTGTCTCGGATTGAGACGCCCGTTATCGAGAACGAGGCCGGTCACCAATTCGTAGTGGCCGATCGAGACGAGGAAGTCGCTCTTGGTGTGCAGCCGGCAGAATATGTCAACAGCCGCCGTCTGATACATGCAGCCCTGGTTGGCGCGACCGTGATGATTGGCATCGTATTCGCCGGTGCGTTCTTCGGCCAGGTGAAGAAATGGGATGCGTCGAGAGCAAATTTCGGGAACGCAACGGTTGTGACCGAGCGAAGCTCGCGTCCGGTGATCGCGATTCTGAGCTTCGCTAATCTTTCCGGCCGCCCGGAGGAGGACTGGCTTTCGAGTGCATTTGCCGAGATGCTGGCGACCGAAATGGGTGCGGGAGAGACACTGCGAGTCGTTCCGACTCAGGCTGTGAAGGCGCCGAGCTCGTCGCCCGGAAACGATCGGTATGCGCAGGAGTTGCTGCAGCGGGTCCGCACTGATTCAGGAGCGAACGAGGTCGTGCTCGGATCGTACACGGCACTGGGCAAAGAATCGGGTGGATTGGTGCGGGTTGACATTCACGTGCGCGATACATCGAGTGGTGAGGTACGCGCACAGTTGTCGGCGACAGGTACGGAGGCGAAGTTGTTCCCGATGGTCGCACAACTTGGAGCTCAGCTGCGAAACAAGCTGGGCGTGCGGGCGGTTGCCGAGGATAATGCCGGCTTGGCGAGTGGGCTGGCCGGAAATTTCAAGGTTGTGCGCCTTTCGAGCAGGTAGGTTTGCGAGTGGCGAGAGAAAAGCTTTTAACCGCAGAGAGCGCGGAGAAGACCGCAGAGCGGTGAGAAAGGCTCTCAACCGCCAAGGGCGCAAAGAAAAGCCGCGAGGGGCGGCGAGAACGCCTAATAAAAAGCGTACAGAAATGAGGAGATGTAAGGCACCCATCGGCCTGACGTGACATTGGTAACGTTCCGTCTGAATTTTGGATAGATTGACGCAGCACAGCATTGGTATGTTTTCCTGCATCTGCCTCCGTCGCGGCGGATACACGCTTTCTTACCCCGGAAAACATGATCAAGCCAGCCATCTGCGTTTTGTTTTTTTCTGCTTGCGCCTTCGCCCAGAATAGGCCGCCGGAGGCTGCCGCACAGGAAGAGCGGCTCGTTGTGCTGGAGCGCCTATGGAACGATGCGCAAGTGCATCGGGACGCGCACGCACTACGGGCTTTGATTGCTGATCGCTTCGTTAATACCGAATACGACGGCGAGGTCAGCGAGCGGGATAAGTTCCTCGCGGACATCAAGGATCCCGAGTTCAAGCCGGGCATGATGAACATCCGCGATGTGAAGGTGAATGTTTTCCGGGACACAGCCGTGGTCACGGGGATCTATCACGCCAAAGGGACGTACGCCAGCAAACCTTACGAGCACACCGGCCGCTTCACCGATACCTGGATCTTCGAAGACGGCAAGTGGCTGTGCGTGGCGAGTCACACCAGTCTGTTGAAGAAGTAATTCCGCTGAAGGCAAAATTCCACCGCCAACATCTCAACGCCACTTCTTAAGATGTGGCCAAATTTCGGCCAAGGTTCCAGGAAATTTTCTGTCCGTGCAGAGATAGACCGGTACGTTCTTTTCCAGAGCGTAAGGGTTGTCGGGCGAGTTGCCGACGAATTCTACGTGGTGGTAGAGGGTCTCAAGCTTCTGCCCTGAATCGTCGAGCACGATGAGACAGTTTCCGCTGTATCCGCGCGGTCCCCAGAGATACCACGTTTGATGTCCGCTCAGAGATGGTGGCAGTCCGTAGGCTGGGCCATACCAATCGATGGCGCCGGCCTGTCCGTAATCCTGCGCGAAGATACCGCAGTCGGCGCGTTGTGCGGGCGGGATTTGATTCCATGCAATGGCCACTTCGCTGACGATTTCATGCCAACCGAACTGATCGGCGTAGTGCTGCGGGAGGACGGCGCGTTCGTGCGAGTGTTCACTGCGTGGAGGCTTGATGGGCAGCTTCTCCTGATAGCCAATGTACTGATCGATGGGCAGGACGGGCATCACGACGGGGGCAAACCACGCGCCTCCGGCCAGGATGAGAATGATGGAGACGGGCTTCAGCCAGCGAAGGCGCCGCCCATCGACGGCGTGTTCGAAGACTACCGAGCCCGAGGCAAGCAGCATCGGATAGACCGGAACGAGGTAGTAGTTTTTGCCGTGCAGAACGATAAACACGGTGAGGCAGACGAGATAGGTCCATCCGAGAAAACGATAAGGCCGAAATGGCGGCCAGACGAGGAAGGCGATCGTGCCCGCGATCCAGATTGGGGCGACGATCAATTGCATGATAAGGCACTGCTGGAAGAAGTATTGCCACGGGGAGAGAACGATGTCGCGGCCTTCAGCTTTGATGTTGTGAATGAGCTGAACGAATGGAAATTGATAGTGAATGTTCCAGATCAGGTTGGGGAGATAGATGATGAAGGCGATCAGCCCGCCGATGCAGATCCACTTATTGAACAGAAATCGGCGTTGTTCGGTGAGCAGCAAGCCAACGACGACTCCGAATCCAAAGACCGCGATCGAATACTTTTCTTCCATCCCAATTCCGGCGACGACGCCGAACAACATCCAATAACGCGGCTGGTCGTGCTTGGCGGCGAGGATAGCGAAGTAGGCACATCCGCTCCAGAGCAGTGGCTCGAGATAGTTGGTCGTAACCATGCTGCCGGCGTTGAGATAAACCGGCGACGCGATAACGGATACAGCGGCGCAGATGAGCGCGAAGGCACGGCCTCCTAGTTCACGAGTCAGGATGGCAGTAAGCACGACCGTGAGCGACATGCAGAATGCGGGCAGAAAGCGGAGGGCTCGCAGAGATCCGCCGATCGTGGCAAGGGTGAGCCGCGTGAGCCAGGGGACGAGCGGAGGCTGGTCGACGTATCCGAAGGCGAGATGTTTTGCACAGGCGAGGTAATCGAATTCGTCGCGGAAATAGTCGTAACGATTGTTAAAGATGCAATGAATGACCAGCAATGCAGCGGCCATGGCAAGCACCGCGGGCATGCCGTCGGCGAGGAGGGGGCCCTTCTCGGCAGCGGAGATGGTGGTGCTCATCGGAGTTCAGGAAGGATAAAGGAAGGAATGGGTTGGTGCACGGGTAAGTTGCGGGTGAGAAGTGCATAGGTCCTTCGCTGCGCTCGCCTGCGCCTCGCTTTGCTCAGGATGACAAATTAATTGAGAGGGGTGACGACCTACTCGAGCACGCTGTCGTCCAGCTTCTTACGGCCCCAATCGGCGGCGGCCTGGACGAAGGCGATTACGAGCGGGTGCGGCTTCTTGGGCTTGGAACTGAGTTGCGGTTGAAACAATGTCGCGATGAAGAATCGGTGCGTGGGCGACTCGATTGCACGAACTTCGCCGTCGGGGCCACGTGCGGCGATCGGGAAACCGGCCTCGATCGAGCACCATTCATAGTCTGGATTGAGCTCGAAGTTGCAGAAGAACTCTTCCTGGATGACTTCCTCGCCGTAGAAGGTTTGCAGGTAAGAGCCGGGGCGGATGCGAATTTCGGGAACTACGCCCGATAACTTGGGCGCGTTACCAGCGCGGTTGGGAACTGCGCACGCAACCGGATAGATGACAATGTTTTTCGAGCCGGAGTTGTTTTCCGCGGTGTCGGCATCTTTGATGTCGAGAACGTTACGCGCAAATTCGATGACCGCGTACTGAAACCCGCCACAGGTGCCGAGGAAGGGCCAGTCGCGGCGGCGCGCGAATTCGATTCCTTTCAGCATTCCTTCCATGCTCTTGTAAGGACTACCGGGCGAGGCCCAGAGACCATCAAAGCTTTCCAGCGTCTTTTTTGCGGAATCCTCGACGAGCGACGGCGTCGGCAGCCATTGCGACTCCACTTTCAGGCCGAGTTTTGCAGCGGCATGCTGGAGCGAGTCGTTGGTTGCGTGATGGGATCGAAATTCGGGATTGAAGTCACCGAGGATTCCAATGCGAACAGTATCGGCCACGTTCGCATTCTAATCGTTGGAGCGTGAGTGCAGGGAGAGATGAGGTTTAGAAGGGTGGTGACAGTAGGTCGTGGACGTTCGCGAGGTTGCTACAACAATCTGAAATGAAACGCGAGTGCGTAAGCTCCGGCGAGGGCCAGCGCTCCACCGAGCCAGAGCATCCAGCCGGGTTTATGCGCTGAGCGCTTGGCCAAATTTGTTTTTTCGGAATGCGTTTTTCTGGGGCTTTGTGGTGCGGGTGGTTCGGGCCGGGTAACTTGAAGTTTCTGAGTCTGCAGCGTGGGCAGGTTCTTCGGTTCGTTGCCGGCAAGGCGCTTGCCGTCTCCGCTCTGATCCGCAGCGTCATACCACGGGACGGGATTCGCGCTGCCCGCTTTATGCAGGGCGGCGGCAATCCGAGACTGCTGCGACATCAACGATGCTCCCGCGGATTGCTCCGGACTAAGACGGATGACTTCTAATTGAGAGTTTTTGGCAATCTCGTCAGAAATGCGACTGGTAATTGTGACAACTGTCTTCGGCGGTAGGGGGGATGGTGCAGGCGCGATCGAGTTGGCGATCGGGGAGTGTTGCAGCAGACGGAATCCGCGAATAAACAGATACACGCCCAATAGCGCGCCATGGGCGGCGATCACCGTCACAAGATCCGGCCGTGAGAACGATGGAAAGTGGAAAGTCAAAGTGGACGTCCAGGCAATGAGGGCGGGGGTATACCAATGCCTCGGTTGAGCATAGGAGGA
>Ga0126371_10004748_pt1 | contig 12004 bp, 11 predicted proteins | sample PanSoiMetaPlot_4_FD_110145 | JGI IMG/M metagenome (GOLD analysis project Ga0126371, IMG submission 110145) | Tropical forest soil microbial communities from Panama - MetaG Plot_4 | ecosystem: Environmental > Terrestrial > Soil > Tropical forest > Bulk soil | place: Panama | collected 2016-02-17
CCCTCGGACACGCCGTGGGCGATCTTCTGCTGCAACAAGTCGCGGAGCGGCTCAAAAAGCAGACGCACGAGCAGGACACCGTCGCCAGAATGGGTGGAGATGAATTCGTCATCGTGCTCAACTCGATTCACGAGCCCGGCGATGGCGCTCTTGTGGCCGAACGCATCGTACGTTCCATCGCCGCCGAATTTTACATTCAGGGCCGCACATTGAAAGTGAGCTGTAGCCTGGGGATTAGCGTTTTCCCGGAACACGGTGAAGACTCCGAAACTCTCATGAAGAACGCCGATGCGGCGATGCAGGGCGCCAAGGAAAATGGCCGCAATCAGTTCCGTTTCTTCACTGACGAGATGAACGCGCCTGTGGTTGAACATTCCACGCTTGACACGATCTGCGGACGGTCCTCTCACGAAAAGAACTCTTCTTGATTTCCAACCGCATGTCGATATCTGCACGAAGAGCTCGTTGGTCTCTAGGTTCTCCCCCGCTGGCGGATCCACCGATGGGGCCTGTCTCGCCGGAGAAGATGATTCCCGTGCAGAAAATAAGGCGTTCGGTAGGTGGTATTCGGCAAGACGCCCGTATCGCTAGATCGACGATTGGAGATAGACGACTGAAGAGTCAAGCCTGACCATTTGAAGACTGACGCTCGATTACTGAAGACCGATGCTTTGCGGACGAAAACCGATAACCGATAACCGATACCTTATCCCCGCCTGCTAAACACTCGCAATCTCTTGCCCGCAGCGCGTCGGGTCGACGTCCCATAGATAAGGCTCTTCGGGCAACCGCTCAAGCCCGATCTCGCCCGCCTCGAGCGTGCCGATGCGTCCAACCCACACGACGCGAAACTGAGCTTTCTGACCGTCGTACTGCACATCAACGATTTCGCCAGGCTTCACCTTCGAACGGACATTCTGCAGCACGGCGCCCAGGCTGCTGAAGTTTCGCACCGTGGCAAGCTGCATGAATGGCCGGGAATACGAATCGATGCCCCAGATCCTCACCGGCAAAGCCGTCTCGACCCTCATCTCCCGCCTGCGATCCATATCCTCGCCCTAGTACAGATGTTCGGGCGATCTTATGCGGCTTTCCCCGGACGGCAAAGATCACAGCCGTCACTCGCATGGACTACCGAAAGTTACTTCCGACGTGGCTGGCTTCATGACTTTTTTCTACAACGCAAACAAACTGTCATCCTGAGCGAAATGAGGCGAAGCCGAATGCAGTCGAAAGCTTGCCGTGAGCGAAGTCGAAGGGGACCCCATGCACCCCAACACCCGTACAGGCTCAAAAGGGAATTTCTACCCCAGCCACAACTTCTTCTTCCTCTGTGCCTCTGTTGTGAAATGTCTTTCTTGCGTCCGCTGTGCCCTGTGCACCTCTCTGGGGAAGCGTTCTTCTTGTGTCCTTCGCGACCTTGCCGTTACCGGCTAAGCATTTGTCATCCTGAGCGAAATGAAGCGAAGCCGAATGGAGCCGAAAGCTTGCCCTGAGCGAAGTCGAAAGGGGACCCCCTGCACCCCGACCCCTGCACAGTCACAACAGGGAGTTTCTACCCGATACGCAATTTGTTTTTCCTCAGTGCCCTCTGTGCTCTGTGGTGAAGCGCTTTTCTTTGCGTCCTTTGCGGGCCTTTCTTTGCGAATTTTGCGGTTAAAAGCTTTCACCGACGCTCGCTCCTGCGGCCTGGAACATTTCTCGCGGATCGAAATGGCGCCGAAATATCGTCCCCTTGTGATCTTGATCACTGCCGGCCGTGACAGAGCAAACGACGCAACTGGCCCAAACGACACAGGTTGGGCATGGTCACAGCATTAGCTAATAGCTATTCAAAATATTGAAGATTTGCACAAATGTTCCACGTGGAACATTTCGTCAATTTGCGATGCTAGTTGTTGAAGGAGCAGGTGCCCGGGCCGCGCGGGTCGCCGCACGAGCCGCAGGGTCCTGCCGCGCGAGATGAACTCGAAGAAGAACTCTTCGTGGAGACTGCGAACGTCGAGAGCTGTGGCGTGAGGTTCTTGCTCTGGCACTTCGGGCATTGCGCCTTCTCGTCGCCGTAGACCAGCGCTTCGAAAGAATGATCGCACTCCTTACAGACGTATTCGAAAATCGGCATGGCTGCTCCCGTCGAGGCGGCATGAATCCGCGTCTCTATTTAAAATCAGATTGTGGGGGACACGCAAACGCTATTTCAACCCGACGCTTTCGCGCCGCGCCGATTTGTGCGCGGCGGCCACCTCCAGACGCTCGCTGGATTTTTCGCACGACGACCCGTGAAGCTGCCCGTTCCGGAACCGCGCTTCGTCGAAGTCGCTCCGGGCGTGAAAATTCTCTGTCACTGCAACTGGCAACCCGATCGCGCTGCCGCGCTCACGCTGATCATCGTGCATGGTCTCGAAGGATCGAGTGAGTCGGGGTACATGCTGGGGGTCGCAGAAAAAGGTCTCGCCGCCGGGATGAACATCGTGCGCGTGAACCAGCGCAACTGCGGAGGGACCGACCACTTGGCGCCGACGCTCTACAACTCAAGCCTCTCGGGAGACGTGGCCGCGGTCGCGAGTCATGTGATCACCTGTGACAAGATCTCCCGCTTCGTGCTCACTGGTTTCTCGATGGGCGGAAACCTTGTGCTGAAGACTGCCGGCGAGTGGGGCAAGGAAGCGCCGCGCGAATTCCGCGCGATCGCGGCCGTGTGTCCCGCGATGGATCTCGCGGCCAGCGCCGATGCGCTGCACGAGCCTGCCAATCGTCTCTACGAAGAATACTTCATGCTCAAGCTGCGCCAGCGATTTCGTGCCAAGGCCAAAATGTTTCCGCAACATTTCGACCCTAAGCGTCTTCGCGGTGTGAAGACGCTGCGCCAGTTCGACGACAAAGTCACGGCGTTCTATTGTGGCTTCACCGGCGCAGACGACTATTATGCGCGCGCGTCCGCATCGAACACCGTCGAGCGCATCGCGGTGCCTGGACTCATCCTGCACGCGGCGACCGATCCGTTCGTGCGACTCACTCCCGAGACGCGTCACAAGATCGCGCTGAATCCGAACCTCACTTTCATCGAAGCCAGCGACGGCGGCCATTGCAGTTTTATTGCGAGCGCAAACGGCTACGACGGCCGGTGGGCCGAGCAGCAGGTGGTGGAGTTTCTGAGAAGGTTCTGAGAGGAGTTGGTCGTTGGTTGTTGGTCCTTGGTCGTTGGCAAGAAGGAGTCAGCGGTAGCGACCACCAATCAGAACTCGTGTCGCCAACTTTGAGCGTATCAGTATATCGCATTACGATATTAATGTTGTGGTCTTCACAGCCTGACATGAAGATTCTTCGAGTGCGAGATGACACGGAATAGGCAGCCATCGGAATTTTCGAAGTGATCACTCGGGGTGTGGAGATAGTGGGTGCCGTCCCTGCGGGATTCGATCGCGAACGGGCGATTTCCGTCACTTATGTGCGGGGCTAGTGCCTGCCGCCGCTGCGCGACTGGGAATGGAAGCGCCCTGAAGTGACAGTGGGCGTACCTCGCCATAGGGCAAGTGAGCGGTTTTCACAGTAAGAACACCTTTCGGTGCCGGTGGTCGATTTAAATGACAAGGGGTCCCTCGACTGCGTTCGGCTAGCGCCTCACTACGCTCGGGATGACAGAGTTCTGGTGGAAGGCAGCTTTCCCCGCACTCACGTGCGGGGCTAGGATCTGCCGTCGCTGCGCGACTGGGATCGTGATGATGACGGATTTCGAAGCGCTTTTGCGCGCGCTATGCATAGCGTTGCTGCGCGGCTGAGTTCTGCAGTATCGCTTTGGATTGGGATTAGGGCTGCCATTTCAGAGACTGGTGGCTCGGGACTCGGTACTCACATTCCCTGTACAATCTTCCGCGATGCGACTCCCCCGGCAGCGACTCGCGGTAGTTCTCGTTGTCATTGTCTGGGCCTCGCTCGCGTCGGTTCCGTACGCCTCCGCTGAGCCGATTGCTTCACTTCAGCGCACAGATTGCGTCGATGACTTCGCAGGTGTTCTCACCACCGCGACCAGCACCCAACTCAAAGAGATGTGCCGGCAGATCCTCGATAAAGCGCAAGCCTCAGTCGTGGTCGTCACCGTCAAGTCGACAGACGGAGAAGATATCTTCAACTACGCCGTCGACCTCTATCAGAAATGGGGTATCGGTCAGAAGGGCAAAGATCGTGGTGTTCTGGTCATTCTCGCCGTTCAGGATCGCAAGTACTACATCAACGTTGGCTATGGCCTCGAGGGAATTCTGCCCGATGGGAAGGTGGGTGGTTTCGGACGCGAGGCCGTACCATACCTTAAGAATAACGATTACAACGAGGCAGTCAGTCTTCTTACATCGAGGATCATCGATGTAATCGCGAAGGATGCCGGTGTTCAGATCACGACATCGCAGCCGCGACGCATCGAGCCAATTACATCCCCTACACCGCAGGAGAAACAACTGTCGCCAGGGGCCATCGTTGCCATCATCGTTGTGATTATCATTGTGCTTGCCGTGCGCCCGCTGAGACAGTTGCTCTTTTACATGTTTCTATTCGGCGGCGGTGGAGGCGGTGGCAGCTACCGTGGTGGCGGTGGCTGGAGCGGCGGCGGCTTCGGTGGGGGAGGCGGTGGAGGAGGGTTTGGCGGTTTTGGTGGCGGAAGTACGGGTGGCGGCGGTGCGGGGGGAAGTTGGTAGACGCATATAGTCATCGAGGCATTTATGACGGCCGATAAATCAGTTCCCGAGAAACAGATCAGCGACTTCGTCGAGCGTCTGAAGCAGGCGGCTGGAGATAATCTGGAAAGCGTCCTTCTCTACGGTTCGGCCGTCACCGGCGATTACGATCCGGACTATTCGAACGTCAACCTGGTTGTGATTTTGAAAGAAACGTCGCTGGCAAAACTGATGGCGATCGCGCCGGTAGTCGGAAGCTGGGTCGACCAGAAGCGGCACGCACCGCTGATCATCACCCGCGATGAGCTGGAACGGTCGGCGGATGTTTTCGCGATCGAGTTGATGGACATCAAACAACGCCATCGCGTGATGTTCGGGGCTGATCCGATCGCACAGTTGAATATCCCAATGCACATGCATCGCGCTCAGCTGGAATATGAGCTGCGGGAGAAGCTGATATTGCTGCGGCAGAGATTAGTGCTGGTGGCGCACGACGAGAAGCGATCGTGGGAGCTGCTGTTGCGGTCGCTTCCGACATTCACGACGCTTTTTCGGCACGCGCTGATCGCGCAGGGCAGTTCCGCGCCGTCGACCAAGCGCGAGTCAGTGAAGACGCTGGCGGTTAGCCTGGGTTTCGATGCAAGTCCTTTCGAGCATTTGCTCGACATCCGCGAGCATCGCGCGGATCAGAAGAAATTTCGCGTGCAGGAACTTGCGGCGCGTTATCTGGCGGCGGTGGAACAGGTGACGGGGGCCGTGGATAGAATGCTGGATTCCCCGAAGGCCCAGGGTTCGTAGCGGGCCGAGATTTTCGAGGTGAGGAGAGCGATATGGGTAAAGGCTTGATCGTGATTATCGTTATTGCGTTGATTGCGCTGGTAGTTTTCGGGCAATACGTGGGCGTGCGCAACACGCTCGTCAGCAAGAACGAAGCCGTGAAGTCGGCGTGGTCACAGGTCGACATCGTGCTGCAGCGGCGGGCCGACCTCATCCCGAACCTGGTCGAGACGGTGAGGGGATATGCGAAGCAGGAGCAGACCGTGTTCGACGACATAGCCAAAGCTCGATCTGCGTTGCTCTCCGCGGGGAATCCGAGCGACAAGATCGCGGCGAACAATCAGCTGGACGGAGCGCTGGGAAGGTTGCTGGTGCTGGTGGAGAATTATCCGCAGCTGAAGTCGAACGAAAACTTCTTGCGCTTGCAGGACGAGTTGGCGGGCACCGAGAACCGGATCGCTGTCGAGCGCAAGCGCTACAACGACACGTTGCAGGACTACAACACGTACGTGCAGCAGTTTCCGGCGAGCCTCTTCGCGAGCTGGGCGGGGTTCAAGGCGAACGATGCTTATTTCAAGGCGGCGGAAGGATCGCGCGAGGCGCCGAAGGTGAACTTTGGCACGCAGCCGCCTGCGCCGCAGCCGGCGCCGGCGAAGTAGGGTGTCGGTGTGCGATTTGGGTGCTTCCGAAAGATTCGGCCGAGAATCCCCACCCTAACGCAAAGAACGCGTTTAGGGCGGGGCACCCAGCGCACCTCGTGCTCCACTGGTAGGAATTTTCCCGTGGGATCCCTAACAAGTGGCGTCGCTACGCGACTCAGCTTGGCTAGCGATGGCCATCCCCGCACTGACGTGCGGGGCTAATCTCTACCGTCGCTGCGCGACTAGGCGGACGCTTGGTCTAGATGTAAAGAAACGCAATGATGTAAGGAAACGCAATTTTGTTCGGGAAAAGCGGCGGGCAAGACGCCCGCCGGACAGCCGCCGGGACGGCGGCGCTACTGTGAACGACAGCGGAGCTGGCGCTCCGCCGATGATCATTCGTTATGGTTTTCGCTGTCGCAGATGCGCCCGGGAAACACGATGCAGGCTGATTGAGATGCAAGCGGATTATGGGGTTGAGCTCGGGCGGGACGATGAGACGCTTGAGTTGCCGTGGGCCACGCCCGATGGTGGACCGCGCTACGTCGATCTGAAGTGCGAGCCTGAAAGAATTAACGAAATCGAGGAAGCCAACAGGTTTCCAGAGTTGCGGGATTTCCTGGTGTTCATCAATTCGCTGTCGAGCCATCCGGGCAACCGGAACACGCTGGAAAAGGGAAGTGGATCGGGACTGCAAAGCGCGAAGTGCGACGCGTGGATGAGCTCGGAGATCCATCCTGGAGAAGAAATCTTTGAGGCGCCATGGAAGTTTGGATCGTACGTCGACTTTTTCTTCACGGAATCGGCGGAAGTTTTCAGGCAATCGCCGCAAGCTTCTGTCGAGGCGCACGAAGAATTCTTAAAAAAGATCGTGGCCCTTCTCAAGCGCGTGCCCGAACTCCCAGCGAGCGCGGAGTTCCTGCTGCGCCGCTGTTATTTCCACGAACAAGGTGATCTTCGAGAAGGACTCTACGTGACGTTTTATCTTTTCGGTTTCGGTCAGGATGAGCGTAAAGCACGGCAGCAGTGGGCGATCGCAATGAACGTCGCGCGCAACGCTTTCGCGCAGCTGAACTCTGGCCATCCCCCTTTGTAATAGTTTTGTATTTTGTTCCTTTCCTCACATACACGCTTGCGGCCGACTCATAGGCTGACTAGCAGGAGCGTGAAATCAGAGCATGAACCCTCATCCCAAAGGCACACGTGCGCGTTTGCTGCTTACCTCGGTCTTTGGACCGTATGCGCAAGACGATGAATTCGGCAGCCGTGCCATCAATCCGATGGAGCTGTATCACAACCAGGTCACGCGCGCGCAGGGCGCGTTCTCGCTGCGGATGTTCCACCGATCGTGGGGCATCATGATGATCCAGCAAAATATTTCGGCGCCGTGCACTGTACTGGATTTTCCGACACGGGATGCGTTTGCGCGCGAACTGGCATCGCATTCTTACGAGGTTGTAGGGATTTCATCGATCATCGTCAATGTTGGAAAAGTACGCGAGACGTGCCGGATGGTACGGGAATTGTCTCCGCAGTCGGTGATCGTGGTGGGCGGCCACGTGACGGCAATCCCGGGGATCGAAAACATGGTGGACGCTGATCACATCGTGCGCGGAGAAGGCATTCGTTGGATGCGGGAGTACTTGGGCGAGGACCCGGAGAGAGGGATTGAGCATCCGGAAATCGTGTCGGGCCTCGAGACGCGAATTCTCGGAGTGCGTTTGCCGGAGCTCGAAGGAGGAACGGCGGCGACGATCATTCCGTCGGTGGGATGCCCGATGGGCTGCAACTTCTGCACGACCTCGTCATTTTTTGGCGGCAAGGGGAAGTTCATTAACTTCTTCGAAACGGGCGACGCACTCTTCGATGTGATGGAGCGCATGGAACGGTCTCTGAAGGTGCAGACGTTCTTCGTAATGGACGAAAACTTTCTTCTGCACCGCGAGCGCGCGATGCAACTGTTGCGCCGCATGAAGACGGCGGGCAAGAGTTGGGGAATGGCCGTGTTTGCCTCGGCGAATGCAATCCGGAAATACACGATGATGGAGTTGGTGGAGTTGGGGATCTCGTGGATCTGGATGGGACTGGAGTCGCCGCGATCGCGGTACGCAAAGTTACAGGACGCGGACACGCGGCAATTGACGCGGGAACTTCGCGAGCACGGTATACGGGTGCAGGGGTCGACGATTATCGGACTCGAGCATCACACCGAGCAGAACATCTCGGATGAGATTGACTACGCGGTTGGGCATGACACTGACTTTCATCAGTTCATGCTGTACACGCCGGTGCCGGGAACGCCGCTTTATCAGGAAATGTCGGAGCAGGGACGCATGTTGGATGTGGACCTTGCGGATATTCATGGGCAGGACAAGTTCAATTTCCGGCATGCGGCGATCTCGCGCGAGGCTTCGAAGCGGTTTCTGGACTTCGCCTTTTGGCGGGACTACGAGCGGAACGGACCGAGCCTGTATCGGATGAGCCGGACATTATTCGAAGGATGGTTGCGTTACAGAGATTATCCGGATGCGCGCGTGCGTGAGCGGTTTTCTCGGGAAGCCGAGAAATTGAAAACGGCGTACAACGCGGCGCTTTGGGCGATGGAAAAGCAGTTCAGCCGCGTGAATGAAGGGGTGGGCGGGCAGATTCGGGAGTTGCGCCGGCAGATTGAGCGGGAGTTTGGCACCGTGGCGCGGACGGCGTCGCGGGTAGGCGGGCCGTTGTTGTGGTGGACGTCGCGGCGCGAAGAACGCAGATTGGCTGCGGGGAAGACGTACGAGCCGCCGATGTTTTTGGAGCGGGCGCGGTGGGAAGTGTCGTGACGGCGCGCGAGCAATGCTTCGGCTGGCAGATAGGGCCTCCCGGGTTGCGGACTGTGCCGTCGCTAGGCGACTCCGCTTTGATGGCAGGCTTTCCCCGCACTTACGTGCGGGGCTAGTCTCTGTCGTCGCGATGCGACTGAATGCCTGCCAATTCTTCGTTGCGGGACACGGTTCATGCGGGTGTATGGTGGAAAGAACGAACGATTTTGGGTTGTCCGAACTTGCGCATTCAAAGTACCAACAAGCTTGAACAACTGAAAGCAAGAAGAAGCAGAGCGATTGCCACCTTTTTAAGGGAGCAACCCGGCGGGCGAGACGCCCGGGACAGCCGGCGGGACGCCAGCGCTACCGTGAATCGCTGCGGAGCTTCGCTCCGCCGGGCAGACGAAGGCGTCTGCCCCCACGGATGCGGGAGTTACGTACAGCGGTGGCAACGTTCGGATGTTGGCACACTAACTAGCCGGAAGCGCCGCAGATGAGAAGCTAGCTGGCTGCTGCAGTCCATCGTTTCCAGCTCCAGGACGAGGCGCCGCGAGCTTTCCATTTTGTGCGCAGGAGCGAGATCGCGAGCATCATGAGGAAGACTGCGGTCAAACCGAGGGTTGCGCCTCGGATGCTTTGTGTGTGCTTCGGCAGAATTGCGAAGCGTCCGTAGACGAGCTCGATATGAACCCAATAGACGAGCAGGGAAGTCTGGCCTAGCTGAATCAGAGGACTGAAGCCGATTTCGGCAGGTCCCCTTTTGCACCACGCATAACTCGCACACAAGAAGATCAGCAAAAAGCCGACACGGATCAGGAAAAACGCCGGACTTGTGTGCCAGAAATCGTAGGTGGAATAAAGCTGGAATGGGCGAGCGTTGACCCAACGAGTGCCTTCGATTAAAAGGACACCGGCGACGCCTGCGAGTACGAGAGTTTGCGTTACGTGGGCGCGCGTCCAATCGCTCTGCAGCAGAAATCCGAGGGCCAGTCCGGCAAAGGCGAAACCTCCCCAGGGGAAGATCGGGAAGATCCACGCCTGCGGTTCGCCGAGATTGTGAACGCCGTTGATGTAGGACTCGATAGGCCACGGCAGCCAATCGGGACGCCAGGTGGTCCAGAGCGGCGGTGTGAGCAGGGAGATCGCGAGCGAGGTGGCCGCAGCAGCGATTCCCAACCGCAATTGATGATTGTGAGTGCCGGCCGAGAGCACGATCCAGCAAAGCACGCCCACCAGGATCATCGACATCCCGATGGTGTTGAGAATGTCGACACGAAAAAGATCGGACCACGGCGCCCATCCCCAGGCGATGACGTATTCCTGTAAACGAAAGAGCAGGCCGAAGCCGAGGATTTCTGCACCGCGGCGAATGGTGCTGCGCGCGATCTGAAGCGTTGGCGTGCCTTTTCGCACGAGCTTGTCGGTGACCAGTGCGAAGGAGATTCCGGCGAGGAAGAGAAAGAGCGGGGCGGGGAAGGTTCCCGCGAGCTGCGAGTACATGAAGAAGGTCGATTTGCGCAGTTCGGGCGTTAGCCATGCATCGTAGCAATGTGTCTGAAACATCAGGAGGCAGGCGAGGCCGCGCAGCCAGTCGATGTAAGCGAGCCGGGATGGATTTTTGGAAGCCAGAAGTAGAACAGTCTAACGGTTACGAGCGCGAAGGCTTCACCAAAATGCGTTGAAGACCGCGTATCAAGGCGGGTGCCTCTTCGCGTAAGTGAGCAAAGCTGTAACGAACGATTTTGTTGAGAGATGCTTTGCCTTCGCGCGTGAGTTGCAGCAGGACGGCACGGCGATCGTGGCGCGAGGCCGCGCGTTTGAGCAGACCGCGTTTTTCCAGGCGATCGGCCAGTTCGACAACGGTGTGGTGCTCGAGACGGAGTTGCGCGGTGAGTTCCCTGATGGTGGGCTCGGTCTTATGCGGGAGACCGGCAATCGCGAGCAGAAGTTCGTACTGTTGCGGCTGCAGGCCTTCGGCGCGCGCTGCATCTTTGCGGCGACGGAGGAATCGCGCAAGGTGATAACGAAACTCGGCGAGCTTTACATACTCAGCATGGGAGAGCACTGCGGCCGTGGTCTTGCGCAGATCCGAATCGGACACTCAAGTCTCCTTCAACGGGGAGAAGTCTAGTGGTTTTCTGAAAAAAGCAGGGAACAGAGTTTAAAGGGTTTGGCCCGGGAATCGCGAATAGTGTTCTGAAAAAATTGAGTACGACGAGCTAATTTTCGGTGGAGAAAGAAAATTGCGGAGGCCAAGGTTGGCTTCCGCAAGGTTGAATCGTCCGCGACGTTGATCCGGCTGAACGCGCGAAAAAGAGGTGCTACTTGGAGACCGCGTCTTTGGTCTTCTCCGCGGCTTCTTTTGTTTTGTCGACGGTCTTTTTTGTGCCTTCTTTCACGGCGTCGCCGGTTTTGTGGGCTGCGTTTGCGGTGGCGTCTCCAGCTTTGACGGCGGTCTTCTTGGTGGCGTCGGCCGCATCTTTCGTAGCGTCGGCGGTCTTATCGGCTGCGTGGACAGTCGCGGATTTCGTCGTGTGAGCGGCCTTCTTGGTCGCATCGACGGTCTTGTGCGTGGCTTTCTTAGTGGCGCCAGCGGTGTCGTGGGCGGTCTTGTCGACGTCTTCTTTTACGCTTTGCGCGAAAGAGAGTCCCGCGAAAATGACCACGGCAAGCAGGAGTGAAGCAAAACGTACTGAGTTCATGGAGTCGTCCTCAAAGGTGACAGAGATGCGACAGGATTATCGACGAGCGAAGTGCAGAAGGCAACGGCGCGTTTCGATTTGAACATGAGTGGGGTTGTTTTTTGCGATTCGTGTGGTGGGCGAACACGGGCCCAGGGCGCTGGAATCGGGGCGGTTCGGTTATCATGACTATGATTGCGGGCGCGTAGCTCAAACGGATAGAGCATCGGATTCTAATCCCTTTGTAACTAGATGCACCGAAGCGCAAGGATTGCGAAGACGACGCAGGATGCTAGAGTACAGGGCATTTCAAGCGATCCGATGCGCATGATCACGCAGATGAACGCATCAGATTTCAATCTCAAGTGACACCAGAAGTGACACCACCGACGGAACGTTGCTGAATCACCCCAGCCGAAGCCCTCCACCCCACC
>Ga0126371_10004749_pt1 | contig 12003 bp, 11 predicted proteins | sample PanSoiMetaPlot_4_FD_110145 | JGI IMG/M metagenome (GOLD analysis project Ga0126371, IMG submission 110145) | Tropical forest soil microbial communities from Panama - MetaG Plot_4 | ecosystem: Environmental > Terrestrial > Soil > Tropical forest > Bulk soil | place: Panama | collected 2016-02-17
CGACCCCAAAGGCCCACCCGGCGCCCGTGGAGCAAATATAGGTCGGGTAGATCGTGCCAGACATGGCATTCAAGCCCACCTGACCGCCGAGCATGCCGATACCGGTAAGGAAGACTGCAGCCATGAGCACCGCATCAGTAATGTGCGCGGCGCCGATGAAGATAATGAGCGGCGCTGAAAGCGCGAAGGCTACCGCGATGATCGTGATACCGCGTTTGTCGAGAAGCCAACCAATCAGCACGCTGCCGAAGGCGCCGCCGAACTGAAGTAGAGCTCCGGAAATGACCGCGTGCGAGAGTGACATGCCCTCGCCGGACAATACGGTCGGGAGCCAATTGGTCAAAAAGGTATGACCGAGCAGGCTGAAGATGAAGGCCAGCCAGAGCAAGGTGGTCATAAAAGCGCGGCCATCGGTAAACAGGTTCTTCACCGGGACGCCGCCACGGTGCTCTTCACGCAAGACGAATTGCGCGCCGGCCTCGAACGTGAATCCGGGAGCAAGCTTGCGGACGATAGCGGCCACGCCTTCTTGGTTTCTCGTTTGAAGAGCAAGGAAGCGCACCGATTCGGGCAAAGCGAAAATCAGCGAGAGGCTCAGGAGAATCGGCACAATGCCACCGACGTAAAAGACTACCGGCCAGCCAAAGAGGGGTATCAATTTCGCGGCGAGCAGCCCCCCGGCAGTCGAGCCGAGGTTGTAGCCGATGAAAAGAATGCTGATGGTGGTGGCACGGGCGCGAGAAGGAGCGTATTCGGCAGCGAGGGCAATGGCGCTGGGGATGGAGGCGCCGAGCCCGATGCCCGCAAGGAAGCGGAGGACGAGGAGTTCGCGAAGCGTGGCGCTGAAAGCGGAGGCGAGAGTGAAGGCCCCGAAGAGAAGTCCCCCCGAAACGATAATTTTCTTGCGTCCGAACTTATCGCCGAGATTGCTGAGAATGGTGGCCCCCAGCATGTAACCGAACAAGCCGAAGCCGAAGACAGGCCCGAAGTAGGCCTTGTTGACGTGCCAGGCCCTGATCATGGCCGGTGCGGCGAAGGGCACGACTTGCATGTCGTAACCTTCGATGAACATGATGGCGCAGGCCCAGGCAATGACCGCGAGTTGAAACGTGTCTATCTTTCGGTTCTCAATGAGGGCGGCAATGTCGATCGTTTGGCCAGTCTGCGCCATTTATCCTCGCGGTCCGTTTTGCACTGCGTGGGCCAGCGGAATGCGTCCTCTCGCCAGTCGCTCAGGCTTTTAACGACAGCTTGTCCACGTAATATTGCCAGCGCTTCTGGATGCTTTCGGGCCGCCAGGATTGCTTCATACACCGGGCCACGTCGGCAGGAGTCATCGGTTCAACCTTGACGCCGGCCTGCTCGGCGAGCAATTGCTGTTGCGCATTCTCTTCAAGTTGAAAAGCAGCGACAAAGGCCTCTTCCAGAGAAGGGCCGACGACTGCGGCACCATGCATCTTGATGAGCACTGCGCGGCGATGACCAAGAGCGCCGGCCAGCCCGTCGCCTAATTCGCGCGTGTTGATGTGGCCGACGCTGTCGAAGACCGGAACGCCTTCGGCGAAGATTGCGCCGTGCATGTGCACCGGAAGGATGGGCTTTTTGATGACTGAGAAAACCACCGAGTAGATGGGGTGAGTATGCACAATGGACATCACGTCCGGGCGAGCCCGATAGATGCCGGTGTGAATCTCTGTTTCGTCTGGGCGCTTGCGGTTTCCTTCGAGCTGCCTGGATTCGAGATCGACCAGCACTACATCTTCCGGGGTAATGACATCGCGGCTCACGTCGGAAGGGCCGACCAGCACGTGATCAGTGCCTGGGATGCGCATGCTGACGTGTCCGGAGGAGCCGACGATACCCTCGCTGGCAAGCATGCGCGTGGCGAGGGCGACGCGTTCTTTCATTTTCGAAATGGCCGGATCGCCGGAAGCTGGCGCTTGCTGGGCGGCCACCGGAGAGAGCGCGCCGCGCTGAGGGCCACGTAAAGCCGGGTTGGAGACTGGGGCGGTGGCCACCAAGGCGGCTGCCCCGGCTGCGGTGCGCAAAAAATCCCTGCGGTCAACGGGCATTTTTTCGTCTTCTGCCATAGGCATCTCGATCCTCGCAGCGCGGTAAAGCAAGATTTTCGGTCGCTTATGCGCCTGGCGGTTAACATACAACAACAGGAAGGCTGGAGGCTACAAGCTGAACACCAGAGAAGCCAGCAATGTTGCCTGCCCTTGAGCAGCCGACGCGGAAACGGATTCGATAGCGGTGGTATAACTGGGCGCCACATGGAAGTCGACTTTCGCAGGAACTTGCTAAGTTGGTTCCGGCAACACCGGCGGAACTTGCCGTGGCGTGCCAGCCGCGATCCCTATCGCGTCTGGGTGGCGGAGGTAATGCTGCAGCAAACCCGCATCGCCGCGGTGATTCCATACTACGATCGGTTCCTGGGGCGTTTCCCTACAGTGGAAGAACTGGCAAAAGCGCCCGCGCCAGAAGTGCTCCAATATTGGGCTGGGCTTGGGTACTACAGCAGGGCGAAGAATCTGCACGCCGCTGCCAGAGAAATTGTGGCGCGACACGCCGGCAAATTTCCCAGCACGAGCGAGGAAGCTCTTGGGCTGCCGGGAATCGGCCGCTATACCGCGGCAGCGGTGCTTAGCATCGCGTATGGCGCGCCGCTGGCGACACTCGACGGAAATGTAGCGCGGGTGCTGGCGCGGACCGGGGGAGTGCGAGGCGACTTGCGCAAGCCGAAGCGCTGGCGGCAGCTAACAAAGAGGGCTGAAACGCTGCTGGCTCAAGAGGCACCGGGGGACTGGAATCAGGCACTGATGGAGTTGGGAGAAGTCATCTGCACGCCGCAGAATCCCCGGTGCGGCGAGTGTCCCGTGTGGCGAGCGTGCGTTGCGCATGAAAGGAAGCTGACTGGCTTGATTCCGGCGCCACGGCGGAAAAGAACGCCGGTCCGGCTGCAGATCGCGGCTGCTATTTTGCGCGATCCACGCGGTCGGACGCTTCTGGTGAAAGATCCCGGCGCGCACGACCGCGCGCTATTTTCGCGCATGTGGCAGTTCCCGGCGATGGAGGTGAGCGCCAACGCAGAGCAAGAGTTGCAGCGGCACGTGAGCGAGACCCTTGGGATCAGCGATCCGTCATTTCGAGCGCTTCGGGCCTTGCGGCATACCGTAACATTCCGAAATATGACGCTGCTGCCGTTTCTTTCCCGCGTGGCGGAGCTGCCCAAACTACCGCGAACTCGAATAGTGGAGCTTAGCCGGGTGCGGCAGCTTCCTGTTTCCAGCGCGACTCAGAAGCTAGCCGCCGCGGTAGCCGCCAGCGAAAAACCGGCTCTGCCGATTCCGTTCGGCTTAAGAGAGCAACCAGAAACAGATCGCAGAAAGAAAGCGAAGAAGATGGATTAAAGTCCGCCGCTACGGAAGACGAATTCTCCGGCGCGACGGCCTTCAAAGAGCACGCACCGAATTTCAGTCTGCAGGCAAACCCGTGGAGTAGAAGGAGTCCCAAAAGGCGAGAGCGGCCTTCGAGGGTCCCGGGCGCATACCGATCATGTCGCCGAAACCCATAACCACGTCGTTTTCCGGATCGCTTGGTATCCACTTGGGCAGGTTGGCACCATTGGGGTCCCCGGTCTTGGCGAAGTTCGTCCAGTAGGCCATCATCACGCCTGAAAGCTTGCGGTCGGTGTCGGTCCACATCCAATTGCGCGTATCGAGCGTGCCGAATACGTAGACGATTTCGGCCTGATGAAATGCGCCGAGCGGGTGAATTTTTTGCTCGCGGAACACACCGTCAGGCACAGGCGGCACATGGCTGAAATAGTAGCGATAGGTTGCGGCCTTACCGCGAGAAACCAGGTCGGCCCAAAAGCGCGCCTGCCAGGCGATCTGGTCGCGTCCGATAGTGTAGGCATCTTCGCGAGCCTCGGCATCGTTACTCGCGGGATAAATTTTCAGAAAGGAGTCGGCCTTTTCTCCATACATCTGTTTGGTTTTTTGCAGATATGCTGCGAGCGACTCAGGAGCGGGGCCCATCAGAAGACCTTCGTCGCTATTCGAGCCAAGAATCACCGGAACGATATTCTCCTGATTCTTCGAGTAGATGGTGGAGGGGTCTGCGGGCAGAAAGTAGCCATCGATGATGGGGCGGAAGCGCACTTGGGTTCTGATGGATTGCAACTGCTCGGCTGGCATGGCGCGTAAGTCGGCAACGGAAGCGACCTTGGCGTCTTGCATAAATTGCACGCCTTCCTGCTCGGCTGCGGGGAGCTTTGGTTCAGGTGTAAAGGGACCAAAGCAGCCAACGCTCTCGGCGATGGCGCGAATGTAGAGGCCTTTGGCGAGGGGCGTGGCCATGTCCATGCAGACCGATTCCGAACCGGCGGATTGGCCAAAAATAGTGACTCGCTTGGGGTCTCCCCCGAACGCAGCGATGTTTCGCTGTACCCATTTGAGTGCGTAGATCTGGTCGAGCATGCCGTAGTTGCCGGAGGTGTGGTGTTCAGACTCTCTAGTCAGTTCGGGATGGGCGAGAAAACCGAAGACACCCAAGCGGTAATTGATAGTGACTACTACGACGCCTTTTTCGGCCAGATGGTCGCCGTTGAACCACTTTTCGATACCGGAGCTCACCGCGAAGCCACCACCGTGAATGTAGACCATGACCGGAAGACGGTCGGCAGCGGATTTCGCGGGCGTCCAGACATTCAGGTAGAGGCAATCCTCGCTGACGGGCAAAATGTCAGGGGTGTGGTAGGAATCCTTGGGACGGTCGCGCTGCATACACATGGGCGAAAATTCGGTGGTTTGTTTCACCCCTTGCCAGGCGGGAACCGGCCGGGGATCGCGCCAACGCAAATTGCCAACGGGAGGAGCAGCGAAGGGGACGCCTTTATAAACACGTACGTTGGGATCAAACGCGGTAGTACCGGAAATCTCACCACCCTCGACGCGGACGGTTTGGGACATGGCTGGAAATCCTAGGGCGAAAAGAAGCGCGACAGCAAAAGTTAATCGAAGCACGACGACCTCCGAATATGGCGGGGTTTTGGACCGCAAGACAGCGGCTTGGCCATTGCAACGCAGCACGCGAAAGTTGTCAATACAGGCGAAAAACTGGCGGAGCCCGCCCACTTCGTATCCCCTGGGGGGTTGAAAATCGTGAGCGAAAGGCGGCCATAGCCCTTCGGGCCGCGGTTTTTCAGGGTCTTCAAGGTGCGACTCGTGTCAAGCGGGGGTGCTGGTCGAGAAACGCCGGGGCCTACAATCGCGTGCAGATGGTTGAAAGCCAGCGGACTCGACGGGCACTCCTTCTACCAGGAGAAGGTGACCGTGCTCGCGGGCAAAATGCTCACGATTCACCCCTGAACGACTCTGCCCGGTGCGGACATTTCGAGGCCCTGACGATTGGTTCGTCACGGCCTCCTTACCTGGGCGGTGGCGGGCCTGCTCATGGAATGATCACTCCTGGCAGTCCCCGGAAGTGCGTGTCGGTGGTTACCAATTGCGCCTCGGACACCCGGGCGGTGGCATAAACAATGGCGTCCGTAGTGCTGAGGCGGTGCTCGACGGCCAGATTCCCCGCAGCGATCGCGATCGTTTCGTCCAAGGGGACCACCTGCCGGTGGAAAGCCTGGGAAATGAACCGCTCCGCCACAACCCGTCCCCGGTGCTTGGCCAAATGCTTATACACCTCGCAAAGCACGATCGTGGGCAGAAGTACTGTTCCTTCTCCTTCGAGGTAGTTGGCAAACCCAGCGGCCTTGGAATCTTCGGTAAGATATTCGAGCCATCCGGAGGAATCGATAACGTAGAGGTCAGAAGCGCTCCGAGCGCTCACGATACTCTTCCTTCCACCGCATGCCCTTGGCAATTCCGCGAAGCTCCCTGACCGAACGGGCCGGCACCAGGTGAAGCGAGCCATCCAGGGCATACATGAGCAGTTGTTGGCCTGGCTCGATGCTCAATTCCTCGCGAAGGGCTCTGGGGATTACGACTTGGAATTTTGGAGAGACTTTTACCTGAATTTTCTCCATGTGATGAAACCTCGGGAGATATTCTGTCGATGGGTGTGGCGTATGTCAATATATCGATCGATTGGAATGTCGTAATACCAAATCACGATGGATCGCGCATGGTCCCCGATTGCGTAAAACGATAGCGATTGAGCCTCCCGGAAAACCAAAAGATACTCGGATTGGAATCTCCCAAAGCGGGATGTGCGGGCATTTTGTTATCGATGGCCTTGTTTTTCGGTGAGCGTCGCTCCAAATTTCACAAGCGCGCAAACACCGCATCAATAAAGGCGAAAATGGTGATTGGAAATTTGTCGGCGCGTCGACAAAAGACTCGAGCAGAATTTTGCCGACGAGTCTTATCTGGAAATCGTTGATTTTTTTTCGAACCCTCGCGCGCGCGAATTTCTTTCCGTTTTGTCGCGCCACGGATTTCATACCCACGCTTGGTTTCTTCCCGCGATAAGTAAACGGATGGCGCCGGATTAAATTCTCCCGGCGGGTCTTTAGGGCTCCCACCGTAAATCTACTTAGATTATTTGGTTTTCTGCCGCGGATTTTTGAAGCTAACCAGCCGGCTGGGACGCTGGAAAAATGCACATGGTGATCTTGAGCGGCTCTGTGTTATCTAGGTGGGCCATTCCGCATGCAGAGCGTGAAGGGGGAATTTGGTGGGAAAGCTGCTATTGGGAGTTATTCTCGGACTCTTCGTTTTTCCGGTGATTGTATTGATGTATCTGGTTCTCGGATTGGCTCCGGCTGCCTCTACCGCCCCGCCAATGCCCTTCGAAAGGTTTGTCGCTGGTACTGCATTGCAAAAACGAATCAGTCGTGAGGCTCCGAAGAGGGACCTGTCGAATTTTACGGTTGAGGATCTTGTCGCTGGAGCCAGAGTGTACGAAAAAAATTGCACAACTTGTCACGGATCCTACCAAAGCCCAGCCCCTGCGATCGCCAAGGAGATGTACCCGGAGGCCCCCCAGTTGCTCACACCGCAGGGTATGGTGACAGACGATCCGGTGGGCGTGACCTATTGGAAGGTCCAGAATGGAATCCGGCTTAGTGGCATGCCCAGCTTCGGTTCGATCTTAAGCGAAGAAGAAAAATGGAATGTAAGCGCGCTGCTGGCCCGCGCCAATACTCTTCCTCCCGAAGCGCAGGACACGCTCAGGTCGAATTCCCATGTCGCCGTGGGTCCTGGTCAAGCAATTCCCTCACCGCGAAGGTAGCGCCAAGATTTGGATTGCTTAGAAATCGACGTGGGCGCGAATCCCCGGAACGAGCACAGGGCCGCGAGCCCGATTGTACCCGGGATTGTCAATGTGCTGAAGGTCGAAAGAGGCAAATAAACCCCGCCACAGATGCGCCGTATAGAAGCCCTCAAAACTCTTTTCGGGACCATAAGTCAAAGCCCCGTCGCCAAGCAAAAATCCCAAACCTCCCAAAGCCAGATACTGCTGATGGGCGACTACAATACCGTTGGCCACGAACGCGGCGCCGGTACGGTCGTTCGGCCGGTGCCATCGAGCGCCTGTTGTAAACGCGCCTAATTCCAAAGTTCGGTCGTCCTCCGTGTAGGCAAAAGACTCGTTGCGCCCATCACTCCAGCCGAGGCGCCCGAAGATTCCGATATCCGACGTGAGTTCCTGCTCGAAATTCAGGCCAAAGCCATATCTGTGCCGGCCTTGGCGCCGAGTGCCGGTAATGTCGGGAGTGGTTGTCTTGCCTGCCCGGAATGCGGCGATCGCCTCGCGATAGTTACCCATGTTGGCCTGATTCAAGTAGGTGAGCAGCCGGATGGCTGTCTTGCGATGAGTGAAGAACGGAGGATAGACATCGACTTCAAGGTTCTCGGCGCGCGCGCGCGCCAGATCTGCATCCAGGTTGATGCCGTTAGCCACCTTGGGCATGAGCGCTTCAACGAAACGCACTGACCAGTTCCGGTCATCGTATTCGAGCAGCACCCCGTCGGTATACCCGCGTGTGTTGGCCGCGTAGTCCCAGGCACCGTCGTTATCGACGGTCCAGTTAAGAAATTGCAAGTGGCTGTCGCTTCCCCACCGGTTGATATCCAGGAAATCCGCGAGGCTGAACTTCCCGACGCGGAATTCAATTCGCCTAGCAGGGACGGAGGTGGCCAAATGCAGCGAATCACGGTCCATTTCAGTCCGGTCATCGCTCAGCGGAATAATTTGGCGCAGCATGAGCCGGGCAAGATATGGACTGCCCGAGAGGGGAATGCCTTGCGCCGTCCTCACGGAATCCAAGTTAGTGTAGCCGGCCAGACCGAACGCCCCACCGATGCCGCCGCCGGTCGCATATTCGATGTCGGCGAATACTTCAGTCGTATTCGAAAGTTCGTAGCCGGTGTAAAGGGTGAGAATGTGCGTGGTAGCGCTCTGCCCTTCCGGCGTAAGGCTATTCGTGCCGGTATATTGGGCGGGGAATGCCGCGTGCCATTGCAGGATCGCATTCGCCTGCCCGGAAATCCAGTATCGCGTGGTGTCTGAATGCGGAATCATCGTCAGCGGCGTATTTTGAGAAGTCGTATCCCCAGAGGGTTTTGCGGCTTGATCGGTTTGGTTCAAAGTAGCATCCTGCGCCAGGGTGAATCGCGGAGCTACCAGGCACAAGAGTAGCGCCGCGCAAGCTGATACACTGGGGATTGACGAAAATAGCTGCTGCATGCAGTTACGTCGTCGCCTGGATGAAACTCGCATCGTGCCAGAAATTCATTAAGGCCTCATTAAAAATCAGGGGACCCAATAACGGAGCAAGCCTGCGCCCAGGTTCTGCTATGCTCCCATCGGGTAGAAACCGGCGAAGGCCGGGGCTGCATTCGCAACCGGAACCAGACGGCGATTCCGCAACGGATCCTTTCCGCTTGCGAAGGATGCTACCATACCCCCCTAGGGTAAACAACGGCGATGTCGCATATTTCTCGAGAAAAGCTGGATCTGCTGAACCGCACCAAAAAGGTCGTCGGGCAACTGGAATCGGTGGAACGCGCGCTCAACGAGGACGCCCCGTGCGCGGAAGTGCTACAGCGACTGGCGGCCGCCCGTGGCGCCATCAATGCCTTGATGCGCGAACTGCTTGAAGACCACATCCGCAACCACATGCCCCGTACGCCCAAATCTTCCGAAGCGGCGGACGACGTGATCGAAATCGTGCGCACTTATCTGAAGTAATATCCAATGCAAATGGGATGATTTCGCAAGGCATCCGATTGCCCGAAAGGGACATCTTTAGTAGTCTCTACCATTGCGTTTCAATCGTCTCGCGGGTGACACAACCTAGGACTCAGGTGAGGAATTTGCGGGGAAGAATTCGCTTCTCTTCGTTTTTCTTCTTGTTTTTTGCCGCCGTTTTGCTAACCGGCTGTCAGCAGTACATCAACTACCCTGCGCCCAGAATTGCGACCCTTTCTCCAACAAGCATTTCGGCAGGACAGCCGACTTTCACGCTTACGGTTACGGGCTATAACTTCACTCCTGCGTCCACGGTCCAATGGAACGGCGTGGCCCTCGGCGCCATCTTTGTGAATACGAACACTCTTACCGTCCAAGTGTCGTCAACCTTGATTCAGAATCCGGGAGCAGTCAACGTAATCGTTGTGACTCCGGCCCCGGGGGGCGGCACAACGGCGGCGCTCACATTCACTATCAACCCCGTGGCGAGCCCAACCCCGCAAATCTCCGGCACCTCACCCGAATCTGCGGTTGCCGGAAGCGCCGCTTTTACGCTGAGCGTAAGCGGGACGAATTTTGTGTCCCTTTCCGTTGTCAATATAGGGAACGTTGCGCTGCAGACCACGTTTATAGGTCCCACTTTCCTGCAAGTTACGGTGCCGGCGGACAGCGTCAGCCGGGCGGGCACCTTGCAGCTTACCGTGGTGAATCCCGCCACGCCTTCGCCGGGGGGCGGGAGTTCCAATGTTTACACTTTTCAGGTGAACAATCCGCTGCCTGGAGTGACTTCGATCAGCCCGGCAAGCGTAGCCGCCGGGGGCACGTCCTCGACGATTACGGTGACTGGAACAGGCTTCGTAAGTAACTCCGTTGTGCTCATAAATGGCGCCTCGCGTACAACCAGTGCTGCAAGCGCCACTTCCGTTTCGGCTGTGTTGAATGCGGCTGACCTCGCCACGGGCGGCGTCAATCGGGTTCAGGTGATGAACCCAGGTCCAGGCGGGGGTACATCGAATGCCGTGACGTTTGCGGTCGATCCGACGACTACAGCCGGTCTGCCCATCCTGGTGGATTACGCCTTTGACGGCAGTCAAGCGAATGCGGGGGTTTGCGGCGGCCCGGCCAATTGCGCGAGCGGCGCGCTCGGTCTGACGCTGGGAAGCGCAAGGCCTTCCGTGGATACAAGCGGCGCGCTCGTTGTGTTTGCTTCCATCTCCAACAACCTGGTCGCTAATCAAGTGAATGGCGCCAGTCAAGTGTTTGTCCGCGACACCTGTCTGGGCGGCACCTGCACACCAAGCACATTCACGGTGAGCGTTGCGGCCGATGGCACGGCAGCCAATGGACCGAGTTTCGAGCCATCCACCGACACGGCCGCCGCTCATGCTGCCTATACTTCCCGTGCCACCAATGTAGTGAACTACGTTTCCGCTCCGGCAGGAGTGCGTCAGGTGTATTGGCAGCCGGTCTGCGCCACAGGATCGACGCCCAGTTCGACGGGCAGCACTGGCACAAGTGGCGCTGTCGCGGCCTGCGCGGCACCGTCCACGACGGCAGGATCGAGCATCGGTGGGGGCGTACTCGTTTCGCTTGGAGCGGACGGTAACCCGGGCAATGCCGACAGCTACAATCCTGTGCTCAGTCCGGACGGGCAATTCGTAGCCTTTGTTTCTCTAGCAACAAATCTGGTGTCCGGCGTGACCGTCGACGGCGTTACACCCCAGATCTATCTGCGGACTATATGCAGCGGCGCGACGCCCCTGTCGCTTGCGCAGTCGACCACTACCTCCACCTGCACTCCTACAACCTATTTGGTTTCTTCTCCGGACGGGATCACGCCCGGAAACGGTCCGAGTTCGCATCCAGTAATCGGCAATACCGGCACGTTCGTGTCGTTCGTTTCTTCGGCCAGCAACCTCGGTGCACCAAACTCGAATCAACAGGAAATTTTCAGGCAGGACGAATGCCAGCTTGCCACGCCAGGCTGCGTGCCCACGATGACGTTGATTTCTACTCCCGACGGGGCCACGCCGGCGGGCGGTGTCAATTCCGAACCGACCATGTCGTTTGACGGCCGGTTTGTCGCATTTTCATCTACGGCCTTGAATCTTGGCGTGGCGACCGGCGGGGTTCAGCAAATCTTTGTGCGCGACACCTGTACCGGGGCCACCTCTACGTGTACACCGGCTACGGAGCTTGTTTCTACGCCGAACGGTACATCTCCCGCGAACGGCGCCAGCGAGAATCCAAACATCAATTCCGCGAGCACCGGCTCCGGACAATTCATCGCTTTCGCTTCGCAGGCGTCCAATCTCTCGACGAATGCTGCCAATGGCGTGGAAAACATTTACATCCGCAATACGTGCAACACGCTCGCCACCAGCACAACAGCTTGCGTCCCCACCACAGTCCTGGCTAGCCACCCCGCTGGCACTTTGCCTTCGGCGGCGAACGGAAACAGCGTCGAGCCCGCGATCAGTGCCGATGGTCATACAGTGGCCTTTATTTCTTCCGCGACCAATCTGGTTCAGCTTGACACCAACGCGCTAGAAGACATTTTCCTCGGAGCAACTTCTTTCTAAGGCATAGCACAAACGGGCACAACATATTTTGGAGAGGATTATTACGGCTTCGCTCGTTGATTGCCCTCTTCGGCTGCTAGAGCCGGTTGAATCTCGCCGTTCCAAGGAGCCAGTGCGAAGTAGACCAGCCGTGTATCGTCGGAAATGCTGACAAGCCCTTCTTCGCCGCAGAGTGAGCGCACGAACGCGGCTCTAGGAAGTCCTTTGC
>Ga0126371_10004750_pt1 | contig 12002 bp, 8 predicted proteins | sample PanSoiMetaPlot_4_FD_110145 | JGI IMG/M metagenome (GOLD analysis project Ga0126371, IMG submission 110145) | Tropical forest soil microbial communities from Panama - MetaG Plot_4 | ecosystem: Environmental > Terrestrial > Soil > Tropical forest > Bulk soil | place: Panama | collected 2016-02-17
CATCACTGAGCCGCTGAATCCGACCTCGAGCACTCCTTCTTTTCCGGCGCCCATGCGTCGCGTCATCTCGATGTCGTCGCGTAACTTTGCGACGGTATGTCGGGCCCGCTCCTGAAAAAAGTGCCCGACTCCGGTCAATCGAACTCCTCGCGTGGTCCTGTCGAACAACGCATACCCGAGCGTGCGCTCGAGGTTTTTGATCTGCTGGCTGAGTGGTGGCTGGGCGATGCCCAACCGCGCAGCAGCCTTGCCGAAGTGCAACGTGTCAGCAACCGCGAGGAAATATCGCAAGTGCCGAATCTCGATCTCGTCATTCATATGTATAACGTCTGAGTATAGATTATTAGGATATTGGACATATTTATCAAGTTGCGCTTATTTTTGGCTTAGCGGGTCACGGTCGTCTACGGCGAGAGCACACGATGAACGCGCTCGCCCTCTGGTCAGGAGGCCTCTTGCCATGTCTCTCCGTCAAGAACAGCCAGTCTCCCTGTCTGAGGTCACGATCCGCGAATTTCGTCCTGGCGATGAGGTCTCGTTCCGTACTCTCAACGAAGAATGGATCGCCCGCTATTTCCGCATTGAGCCCAAGGAAGCAGAGATCCTTGCGGATCCCAAAAGGATGATCCTCGATCCGGGCGGCCGAATCCTGTTGGCAACGCTGGGTAATCGGTGCGTGGGTTGTTGTGCCCTCCGCCGCATGACCGATACGGAATTCGAAGTCGCGAAAATGGCGGTCACTCCAGCGTACCAAGGCGCTGGCATCGGGCGGAAACTTCTCCTGGCCGTCATAGAGACGGCTCGCGTCATGGGTGCGAAGCGGCTCTATCTTGAGACGAACCACACACTCACACCCGCGATTCGCATGTATGAGTCCGTCGGTTTCACACACATTCCGCCGGAACGAAGAACACCGTCTCCTTATCAAAGGGCGGATGTGTATATGGAGTTCTACCTCGTGTGAGTTCTAAGACTGACGACCAACTCTCCTTTGCGGGTGCATCGCCTCCTCTCACAGCGGCCGGAATGTGCCCAACTCCCGACTGGCATGCGACCTAGAGAGTGGTAAATCTTTAGAGTACCCAGGGCAAAATCATGCGCCTCCACCAACCCGCGAATTTGCACTATCAACCCCCAAGTCATTTATTCTAAGACAGTTAGGAGCGAGCCAACCATCCCTGCCAAGGGTCCATTCCGTGCATAGTACAGTACCTCAATAATGTCTATTTATTAACTAGACATTTTCCTGTAGCTTGATCGGAGCAAACGCCGTACTGGTTTTATCTCGGGTTGAAGAACATTCAGAAAGGTACCAACGCAGATGCCAGCTTTTCGGCCGTACGCAGTTCTCTCCTTACCACTTCTTGCGGTTGTGCTCGCCCTTCCGTTGCAAACTCTGGCTCAGTCGCCAGCCGACCATACGGCGGAGACTAACTCCGCGCAATCGACGAATCTTGACCTTCGCTCCGAGGTGGAGCAGTTACAGCGGTTGGTACAGGAACAGCAGAAGCGTATCGAAGCTCTCGAAGCTGAGCGTCACGAATCAAAACCAACCGAGGCCGCAAGTGCGACAACAACTCCGGTTGCGGCGGTTCCGGTCGACAATGCGTTGGAAGGAAAAGCAGCGCCTCAATCATCCCCTTCGTATTCGCAAAGTCTCGCCTCCACTCAGGGAGTTCAATCGGGCAGTTCTGACGAGCGTATTCGGAACCTGGAGAGGCAGATCAAAGGTCTCGGTCCGATCTCGCTCAGTGGGGACGTGCGTCTTCGTGCTGAACCTTTCTTCGGAGGACCTCCGGACCAATCGCTCGATCGGGTGCGTGGCCGTGTTCGCGTCCGTTTCAATGCGCTGGCCAACCTCGGATCGCAATTCCGAACCGGTTTCACGCTGGCAAGCGGCGACATCAATGATCCAACCAGCACCAACCAGAACCTCACTGGTTTCTACACGCGCAAGACAATTGCCCTGGATCAAGCATTCGTCGAATACGCGCCCACGGCGTTTAAACCACTGTCGCTGACTGCGGGAAAATTCCGCTACCCCTGGTACAACACCGAACTCACCTGGGACAAGGATCTCAATCCAGAGGGTGCCGCGCAGACTCTCGCCTTTAAAGTCGACACGCCTGTGCTCACACGAATTGCCTTCGTGGGATTTGAGTTGCCCTTCGCAGAGATCGCGGGCACCGCGCCCACCGATAAGAGAATTAATCAGCAGATCACTTATGGCGGACAAGTACAAACAACCTGGCATATAGCACCGCACGTGTCTCTGAGCGCGTTCTCCGGTTTCTATGATTTCCGTAGCGCCGACGCGGTGGCATTGGCGCTGGCCCGCGCCAGCAGCAAGAACCCCCAGACGCCACTCAGCGGCGCGCTTCCGCTGACCACTGGGAATCCGGTGCAAAACTCCACCTACACCACCACCGCGACGACAATCATCACGGTTGGTGGGAGTGCTTTTCCCACCGGTGTCACTTCTGTCACCAACGCGCAGTTCGCGTCAAAGTTCGCATTGTTCGACAACATCGCGCGTTTTGATATCGACACTGGCAGTCCGAAATTCCCGATTACCTTCCTGGGAGACTACGTCCAGAACACCAGCGCGTGCGGCAACCTCGTCAACATACTTCCACCACCGGCTAACTCCTCAACGCAGACTTTCAAGCAAACGGTCAATGCGCCGTGCGTTTCAAATCAACGACGCGGTTACTGGGCAGAGGGTAGGGTCGGCCGTCTTCAAGAAAAAGGGGACTTCCAGGCGGGATATACCCGGATCTTCGTCGAACGCGAGGCGGTGCTCGGCAATTTCAACTACAGTGAAATGCGACAGGGAACGAACGTTACCGAACACCGGTTTGACTTGTTCTACCAATTTGACCGCAGCGTGCAATTAGGGTTCACGGCTCTTGTGGGCAGGCCGCTGGCTACAACTGAGCCCTGGCTGACTCGTTTGCAGTTCGACACCGTTTACATATTCTGATGAGGGTGCGAGCCATGTTGTCGTAAGAACAACCTTAAGATCGTAAAACGCCGACCGCGTTGCCAAAACCAACGCGGTCTCGTGTTGTCTTGAGGATTGGCGTCAAGATGGATGCTGCGTCGAAGGCGCGCTAGCGCCGGAATTGTGGGTAGCATTCGCTGTTGGGGGATTAAGAACTCGTACCAGCCAGGGAATAATCACTTCCCGAAATATCACAGGATCAGGCCACACTTTCACTTGACGGCCCAGGTGACCACCTTGGGGATTGATCCACGCGGTCTTTGGCGTGTCGCCCTTACTTAACAGTAGATAGAGATCGGAAATCGGAACCTGTGTGTCCAGCACTCCGCCAATGACGAGCATGGGCGCCATCGGTTGACCGAGAAGGCCCTGCTTGACGAGTGAAAGCTTGGGAAGAATCTCAGCCATATCCGAGACACTATTGGCACCGTCGATGACAGACATGAGCGCGGGGACTTGATCGAAAAGGTATTCGCGGTTGCCAAGCAAGGAATTCATCAGAAAGTCTTTCTGGAAGAATGCCTCGATCGGTGGCGATTGGGCGCTGCTGCCCCGCAGGCGTGCACGTTCGACGATCGCCATCTTCGTCGCCCAGTATGCTCCCCAGCTTACGCCATGGATCGCGAGACGAGTCCGGTCGATCTCCGGGCGACTCTGCGCGTAGTCAATCACCGCAGATAGCATGCGGTCGGCATGCTCGCTGACTTGAATTGGAGCTTGCCCTGTACCTGGTCCGTCAACCGCGAGAAATCCAATACCGAACGGAAGGATCGCTGCAAAACTTTCCGACAGATCTTCCTTCCGGCTGTCGAGCCCGTTGACCGCGATGACCAACGGAACGGGGCCGGCGGGGTTCTTGGGCAGCCGAAAGTAGCCCACGATTTCCTTCCCCTCGAAGGGAATGTGAACTACCTGCAAGGGCGGGTCCAGAAATTTCGTGTGCGCTTGAAAGGCCTCGAGCGCTTTAGAGTAAGACTTCTTTTTGCCGGGCGATATGGGGACGGGCCAGCGACCGAAAGAGTAAATCCGCCATGCACGAATGTAATCCGCATTCGCTTTGGCAGGATCGGACGTGTCCAGCGATCGGGCTTGGTTGGCATAGCGGTCCCCCACACCCATGAAAGCAGCGGCCCATTCATCTGGATCGCGGGTCTTGATAGAGGCGAAGGCCTCCTTTACGTCGCCGGGATCGAGGCCGATCAAGGGATACATTCCATTCTCGGCACGATGAATGGCTTCAGTCTTGATCTCGTCAAGGGTGCGTTCCGGTCGCTGTTGTGCGGAAGATATGGGGAGGGCCAGCAATGCCACCAGGGCGCTCGAACCAAGGAACCATGACTTAATCATCATTCTTCGGGCCGCTTTTCTGATTGGGCTGACTCGCGTCTCTAAAAGCTGAGCTTGAGTCCGAGTTGGATCGCACGGCTTCCGCCGGATCCGATTACGGGATTGGAGGCCGCAACGTCTGGTGTCGCGCATCCGCAACCGAAGCCACCAGGTCCCGGCACCGAGGGATCATTGTGTGCCCAGCCGTTCTGTCCTCCGTAGGGATTCGCGAAGTTTGGATGGTTGAGTATGTTGAAGAACTCTGCGCGGAACTGCGCTCGGAAGCGCTCGCTGAATCGCCAATCCTTCGCGACCGAGAAGTCCCAGTTATAGAAACCAGCGTCACGGAACAGATTGCGGGGCATGGTGCCGAAGGTACCGAGCGGAGGTGGAATCATCGCGGAATTTCCCTTCGCGTAGCATCCAAAGGCCGCCAGCGAATCGAGTGCACCGATCGCAGTTGCATGGGTGACACAAGCGGGGGGAGTAGCGGTGGGATTCGTAGGATCGAAGGTGAAGTAAGGAGTCGGGTTCGCACCGGACTTGAAGTCGCTGGGATTCCCGAAGAAATCCCAACGGTCATTCCCGGCGAATGTTTCGCTTACATTCGTACCTGTGTCCATCGGTCCCCAGGGCTGTGCGCTGGAGAGCGTTACTATCGAATTGAGCTGCCAACCCTCCAGCATTTGTGCGAAGGACTTTCTGCCAGGAATCGCGTACGTAAGCGACAAAGTAAATCGATGACGAATGTCAAAGTCACTACTCGCATACTCCCGCTCAGGATGCGTACTGTCTTGCGGGAGCCCAAGTCCAGCCCCAAAATCCCAATTAGCCGCGACGTCGTCAAGACTGTGTGAGTAGGTGTAGCCAGCAATGAAAGTAAATCCACGATAGTTGCGAGATGTGAGTGTTGCCTGCAGCCCGTTGTAATTCGACTTGTAGATATTGCCCATCATGTAGATGTTGCTGAGGAACGGAAACTGGCCATTGAAAGGTCGACCGGACTGTCCGTCCTGACCCGGATCGTTGGCTGCGACATCCTGATTGATATCGCGAATCCCTACCAGATTCGAACCATGATTTCCTATGTATGTGAGTTCCAGAGAAACGTTCGGGTTGAATGCGTATTGAACGCCGAGTGTCCAGTGATACACGTACGGTGTGGTGAGATTCTTATTCACGCCGAGAATCGCGCAGCCACCGCCCGTGCAGTCCAGCGGTGTGGTGGGGAAAACGGTCCCCGGAATACCCGTAATGGCGGGGTCCCAGTTGATGCCGCCGTTGTTGGGGTCTCCTCCCGAAAAACCGACGAGGCCGACTGCAATGGATCCTCCGCCCGGGCTCACGCCAACGGCTCCGGTCGGAATTGTGCCGAGTCCTAGCGAGTTATTCAGTGCAAGATATGACTCCCAATTGAGAGTCTCGTAGATGACTCCGAAGCCGCCGCGCACAACGGTGCGATTGTTGCCGCCGAGGTCCCAGGCAAATCCGGCACGAGGAGCGAAGTTGTGATGATCTCCTTGGAACGGCGAACCGATCTGCTGGCCAACCTGTTGAAGCCCCACGGTCGGGTCAAAGTTTCCGAGGAGATTGTGGTCCTCTTTAATCACAGTGCCGATCTCGTAGCGAAGTCCGAGATTCAGCGTCAGGTTTTTCGCCACGCGCCAGTCGTCCTGCACAAAGCCGGCGTAGCCCCAGTTGTGAATGTGGCGCGTGGGATCGCCAACTAGCTGACTTGCAGAGCAAGGAATTCCACCGAGGAAGTCTTCCAGTGTGTTGTTGTAGATGTCGTTACAGAATCCGAATTTAATTCGGCCGCGAACGCCGCCATACGCGCCACCATTGAAAGCATCCCGGTGAATCTCGCCTCCAAACTTCAGCGCGTGCTTCCCCACCGTGTACGACACGTGATCGATAAACTGCACTCGTGTATCCGGACCTTGAATCTTGGGCCAGTTGAAGCCACCAAACTCCTGCGGAAATTCATACCATCCCGCGATATTGATGCGCGGCAGCCCCCCATAAAGAGGGTTGGTAACCCCGGTATCCAGACCATAGGAAGATGCAGGTACGTTGTGGTCCGAAGTGAACGTCGGTTGGTAGAGGCGGTTGTAACCAAAGCGAACTTCGTTCACGACCCGTGAACTGGGAATGAAGGTCCAGTTCGCGCCGAATACCTGGGCGCGTGTGTGAATCAGCGTAAGCCAGTGAGACTGCAACTGCTGCGCGTCAGAAACTGTGCCCGAATTATTGCCGAAAAAATAGCGTCCGCTGATGACGTTGCGATCGCTGATGTGATCGTCAATCTTCCCGACAGCATTGTCGGCATTCACGCTGTTGGGCAAGCCATAGTTGATCACTGTGGCTCCATTGGGATTCGTGCCGTCATTCGTGGGGAATCCTTTCCCGTTGCAGGAAATCGGCGGACCCACCGTGCAACCTCCAATCTGCAAACTCACCGGGCTTATGGGAATGTTGTTGGCCTGCATTTCAGCAAGGGCGTCGATGACGCTGTTCACTGGATCACCAGCCGGGTTCGTCGATGTCGCCAATGAAGTGGTGACTGGAGTGGTCTGAAGACCGGTGTTTCCCACGGTATAGCGTTGCCCTTCATAGGCACCGAAGAAAAAAAGTCGATCCTTGATGATTGGTCCGCCGACGCTTCCGCCGAACTGCTCAACATTTCTCGGATTTTTTGCTTGCGTGGTGGGATTGAAGTAATTGCGCGCGTCCAGCGGCGTATCGCGGCCAAAGGCGTAGGCCGTTCCGTGTACGCCGTTCGTCCCTGATTTCAATCCAACGTTGACGATCGATCCCGGCTTCCAGCCATATTCGGCTGGCGGATTCTGCTGAAGATTAAATTCCTGAATCGAATCAATGGGAAGAATGGTAGCGGAGTCGCCGGCGATTCCGGCGCCATTGATGATGCTTTGACCGGAAAAGGGCTCGCTGTTGAACAGGCCGTCGATTAGGTAAGCATTGTCTTCCGCCCGCAATCCATTGCTGCTGGTGGTCGAAAATCCGCCGCCTGGGTAGCGGACTACACCGGGCCGAAGCTGCAACAGATTTTCGTAGTTGCGGCCATTTAACGGAAGCTGGTTGATCTCCTTATTACTGAGCGTTCCTCCCAAGGTGGAAGTTGTCGTGTTCAGGAGAGGAATTTCTTCGGTGACGACGACCGTCTCAGTTGCCTGCCCTGTAGGCATCGAGAGGTCAATCGTGAGGTCTTGCGCCACCTCTACTTGAATGTCGGGACGCTCGACAGTTTTGAAGCCTTTGGCTTCGGCCCGCACTTTATAAATGCCTGGCAGCAGGTTGGGCGCAACATATGCGCCGCTCTCGTCCGTGGTCAAGACTCGTGCTGTCCCGCGTTGCGTATCGAGGAGGGTAACGGTTGCTCCGCGGATGGCGGCTCCGGTCTGGTCCACGACTGTTCCCAAGATACGGCCGGTGACCGTTTGGGCGTCTGCCCACACCCCAATAATAATGATCAGACAGAGAGCTAGGAGCCGAATGCTCTTCAACGTGGAACGCATTGCGGGGACCTCCGAGAGTGAACTACTATCTGGATAATTGGTCTGACAGCTGTACCATCATGCGTGGGGCCGAGTCAAGCAGAAATCCGGCCTTAGACGAGATGACAGGTGCCGAGAATCGCAACATACATATGATTTTAAATATGCTTCTACACTTTTCTAATCGACTAATGCGCGAATACGCCTGGAATAGTTACCACGGGCGTGGCAGCTTGCGGTCGATAGCTGGTATTTGGTAATGTGGTCAGACCAATGGCCCATGGACCTTTGGCAGCTTGGTTCTTGAATCCCGAACGGAGCTTAGACGCCTGTGAATGCAAGCAACAGCGAGTCGTCCCCCCCTCCCCCAGATCGCTTCGTCTACAAGACCGTTCGCGCGTCGCGGTTGTATGAGCAGATCGTTCAACAGATCGAAGACTCCATTCTGAAAGGTGCTCTCAAGCCCGGCGATCAATTGCCGGCCGAACGCGAACTTGCGCAGAACTTTGGCGTGAGTCGTACCGCAGTGCGCGAAGCCGTGAAAGCGTTGCGCGAAAAAGGACTCGTCGAAGCGTTCTCGGGACGCGGAACGTTCATTACCAACGGCACGACGCAAGCGATTCGTCAGTCTCTCGACTTGATGAGCCGCATTGGTCAGCAAGAAGGAATCGCTCACCTTGCGGAACTACGCCGGATCCTCGAGCCGGAGATTGCCGCTCTGGCGGCGGTCAGAATCGAAGAGCAATTGCTCGCCACGATGCGAGAATCGGTCGCCATTATGGATCGCAGTTTTGAAGATCCTGATGCCTATATCGAAGCCGACCTCGATTTTCATTTAGCTCTGGCTGAGGCTGCCGCGAACCCGCTGGTGCTATCGCTGCTCGATTCGATTGTCGGTTTGTTGCGTGAACAGAGATTAAGGATCTTCCGCGTCGACGGTGGACCCGAGCGCGGCCAATATCATCACAAACGCATTCTGGCGGCAATCGAATCGCGCAATGCCGAGAAAGCGCGCGACACAATGCGCGAGCACCTAGTTCAAGTCCGCGAAGATTCTGGCAGTTCCTCTCGCGAAGACAGCGCTTCCAAATCGAAGTCATAAACGGAGACACCCTTCGAATGGCAAACCTGGGATTTGTAGGTCTCGGCGTGATGGGCGGTCAGATGGTGAACCGCCTGCTGTCGAAAGGCCACACCGTCACCGGCTATAACCGTACACGCTCGAAGGCGCAATGGCTCGTTGATAAAGGCATGAGGTGGGCGGAGTCTCCCCGGGCAGTTGCCGCGGCTGCAGATTTCACGTTCGCCATGGTCACCAACGCGGCAGCGATCGCCGACGTCACCGACGGCCCCGATGGAATTATCGCCGGCTTGACTGCGGGCAAGATCTTTATCGACATGAGCACGATCAGCCCGGGCGCGAGTCGCACGACGGCCGCGAAGGTTCGCTCCAAAGGCGCTGACATGGTGGATGCACCCGTCTCGGGAAGCGTTATCACACTGCAAGAGGGCAGGCTCTCGGTGATGGTTGGCGGCGGTGACGAGACTTTCGAGCGGGTCAAGCCGGTGTTGCTCGACATTGGCCCCAAGGTCACACACGTCGGCGATAACGGTCTCGCCCTGTCGATGAAGATTGCCGTGAATCTGAGTCTGGCCGTGCAGATGATGGCGTTCTCAGAAGGGGTCTTGCTCGCGGAGAAGAGCGGTATCTCTCGCGAAGTCGCCGTCGATGTTCTTACACACAGCGCAGTGGCCTCCCCCATGATTCAATACCGCGGCCCATTTGTATTGAAGCAACCGCAAGAAGCATGGTTCGACTGCAACATGATGCAAAAAGACATGCTGCTGGCGATGGAGTTGGGGCGGCAGCTGAATGTGCCCGTGCCAACGACCGCGCTTACGAATGAATTTCTCACAGCGGCCCGCGGCATGGGCTGGGAGAAAAAAGACTTTGCGGTGGTCTTCGATGTGCTGGCGCGTATATCGGGAGTTGAGAAATGACCACGGTGATCGAGCGATCCGACGAGGCCCAAGTCGACGCGACGCGGCTACTGCGCTTCTATCGTCAGATGCTGGCGATCCGGCTTTTTGAAGAACGTGTTAACGATCTCTATACGCGAGCGCTCATGCCCGGACTGGCTCACCTCTACATCGGCGAGGAAGCCGTCGCGGTGGGTATGTGCGAGGCTCTTCGCAAGGACGATTACATCACCAGCACGCATCGCGGCCACGGACATTGTTTGGCGAAAGGTGCATCTCCTGATCGGATGTTCGCCGAGTTGCTTGGGAAAGAAGCAGGATATTGCAGGGGCAAAGGTGGGTCGATGCACATTGCCGATCCTGACACGGGCAACATGGGAGCGAATGCCATTGTTGCCGGCAGTGTTGGAATTGCAACCGGCGCAGCATTTTCTGCCCAGCGACTGGACAACGGGCGGATCGCCGTGTGTTTTTTCGGCGAGGGGGCATTAGGCCAGGGCAGTCTCTATGAAGTCATGAATCTTGCGCAGCTGTTCAAGCTGCCGGTGATTTACGTCTGCGAGAACAACTTGTACACGGAGTACACACATTTTTCTGAGACCACCGCGGGTGACATCCTGACACGCGCCACGGCGTTCGGGCTTCTTGCGGCGGAAGTCGATGGCCAGGACGTGCGTTCGGTCCATGCGGTCGCCAGCCAATTCGCTGAGCGCGCTCGCCACGGCGGCGGCCCGGGATTCATCCTGGCGAACACTTACCGATACAGCGGTCATCATGTCGGCGACATCAATCGCGCGTATTACCGATCGAAAACCGAAGAGCAGAGCTGGAAAGCGGAACGGGATCCAATTCAGAATCTGGTCGCCTGGATGACGGCGAGCAACGTTGCCCAGAAGACTCAACTCGAAGAAATCGAGAAAGAACTGATCGCCGAGATGGATCGCGCGGCGGAATTCGCGGTGAAGGCGCCGTATCCAAACCCCAATCAAGTGGAAGAGCATGTCTACGCCTGAGGTTAACGAACGAGAGCTGACGTTTGCGCAAGCGGTTCGCGAAGCGCTGAGCGAAGAGATGCGCCGCGATCCGAACGTCTGCATCATGGGCGAAGACGTCGCAGAAGCCGGTACACCCTTCAAAGTGCTTTCAGGGCTGGTAGAGGAATTCGGTAAAGAGCGTGTTCTTGACACGCCTATCTCCGAGGCGGGGTTCACTGGACTCGCGGTGGGCGCAGCGATGACGGGACTCCGTCCCATCGTCGACATCATGTTCGGTGATTTCATTACATTAACCATGGACCAGATGGTGAACCAGGCGGCCAAGGTTCACTATATGTCGGGCGGGAAATGGAAGGTCCCGATGGTGATGCGGACGACCTTGGGCGCCACGCGACGGTCTGCTGCCCAACACTCGCAGTCACTGCACGCATGGTTCAGCCACGTGCCGGGACTCAAGGTGGTACTTCCCTCCACGCCGTATGACGCGAAGGGGTTGTTGAAGGCAGCGATTCGTGATGAGAATCCGGTGGTCTTCTTTGAAGACAAGATGATGTACAAGCTAAAGGGGCCGGTTCCAGCCGAGGAATATACCATCCCGCTTGGTGTCGCCGACGTGAAACGAGAAGGATCCGATATCACGCTGGTCGCGACCAGCAGCATGGTGCAGGTTGCGTTGGGAGCGGCGACGATGCTCGAGGGAGCAGGCATCAGCGCTGAAGTCATTGATCCGCGAACGACGTGGCCGCTGGATGAGAAAACTCTGATCGCATCGGTGAAGAAGACTTCGCGCGCGATTGTGCTCGACGAAGGTTACGAGCGCTACGGAATAACGGCGGAGATCGCGTCAGTAATCAGCGCGGGTGCATTTTACGATCTGGACGCTCCCGTGCGGCGGATGGGCGCAATGCATGTCCCGATACCCTTCTCCCCGCCACTTGAAGACATGACGGTTCCGACCGAGAATTCTGTTTTTGAAGCGGCGAAGTCACTCTGCAATCGAAACTGACAGTCGCAAAAAGGAGTCGCGATGGCATTACCGACGCACGGAACGATGGCCGTTGATTGGGAGCAGCGGATCGACTTCGACCGGCTGCGCCGTGAGCGTCTCGAACGCGCGAAAGACTTGCTGGCGAAATCGGAGATGGGCGCTTTGCTGTGCTTCGATATGAACAACGTGCGCTA